>WNGI01001096.1_pt1 | contig 21901 bp, 18 predicted proteins | sample 5400621 | NCBI WGS metagenome assembly WNGI01 (sample SAMN13153374, study PRJNA577476) | soil metagenome | isolation source: 20 cm soil or saprolite under Garry oak tree replicate 1 | place: USA:California | collected 2016-06-15
AACATCGAGGAGCCTCCTTTGGACCGAACTACCTGCCCAGCGCGCGACGGCTTGTCAAGGCAGCAACGCCGCGGCTATGACGACGGCCCCTCATGCGGCGCGTGCTCCGCTGGCTGAACGTCGCGATCGCGCTCGTCACGCTGGCGAGCGGGCTCGCGGTCCTCGGCTCCGACCTGTTGGTCGCCGGCTATCGCGAGGTCCACCGCGACGCCGTCTGGTTCGTGGTCGCCTACTGTGCGCTGCAGACGCTGATGATCGCCGAGTTCGCGCGCGACGGATCGCTCGTGCCGTGGCTGGCACTCGCGAAGGCGCTCGCGGCGGTCCTCTTCTTCGCGAGCTTCTTCACGAGCGGCCTCTACTGGATGACGTGGACACCCGGCCGCTACGTCTACGAGCTCTTCGCGTGGGGTGAGGAGACGAAGGTCGGGCTCTATGCCCTCGCCTTCCTCGGCCGGGGGACGTTCAACACGCTGAACGCGTTCTACTTCACGCGCCCGTGGTGGGGGCCGCTCCGCGTCCGCCGGCCGCTCATCGGGCGGGCGGTCACGGCGGTGCCGGTCGCGGCGGCCGCGCTCTGCACGTGGGCCTTCCTCGCGCTCGTCCGCGAGGAGACGACGACGTTCTCGTCCGACGCGCAGGACGTCGCACGGACCGTCCTCGCGGGCGTCGACTGCGAGGAGGTCCGGGCGAACGAGGGGAAGACGATGACGGACCTCCGGCAGCGGGGCGAGCGCCGCTATCGGGTGGAGATCACGTACGGCTGTGACATCACGCGCGTGCTGGTGCAGGCCGAGGACGGGAGGATCGGAACGGCGGCGGAGCCGCAGCCCGCGTGTTGCCACACCGGCTCCTGAATGCAACTACCATGACGCCCGCAGTACGCCGTACGCGACGAGCAGCGGACTCAGCGGCCCGTCGGCGATGGCAACGGCCGACGCGATGCCGCCCGCCAGGTATGGATATCGCTCCCACGTGTACAGCGCCGCGAGACCGGGAACCACCGCCAACAGGATACGGCCATCCGACAACGCCTTCGGCAAGTCCTTCGCGGAGAGAGTCACGATCACCACCGGCGCCGCCCCGATCGCCATCCCGAGGAGGCACTGCAGGAACCGCACCGCCGCGCGCATCAGACCACCGCGGCTTCGGCCTCCACCCACTCCTCCCCGACCTGAGCCGTCTCCTCCTCGAGCTCCGCCGCCGCCAGGGCACTGCTCCACAGGAACGCCGGACGGAAGCGGGCAACAATCGCGGGCAACAGGATCAGCGCGCTCGCCGACGAGACGATCATCGCGAGCGCCACGAGCGAGCCGAGCTGAACGTGGAGGCCGAAGCCCGAGAGGCAGAGCGTCGCATAGCCGACCGCGATCGCGGACGACACGAACAGCACGGCCTTTCCCGACGTTCGGAGCGTCCGGCCGAGCGCCTCGTCGAGATCGGCGCCGCCCGCGAGCTCTTCCCGCAGGCGGAAGAGGAAGTACACGGCGTAGTCGGCGCCGATGCCGACGGCCATCGCCGAGATCATCGACGTCACGGTGTCGAGCGGGATGCCGAGGAGACCCATGACGCCGAAGTTGACGGCGACGGTGAGCGCGAGCGGCGTCGCCACGAGCAACCCGCCCGTCAGCGAGCGGAGCAGCAGCGCCGCGATGCAGAACGTGATGAGCGCGATCTGCAGGATGTTGCGCAGCTTGCCGTGCACCATGACCTCGGTGGCGGCAGCGGTCGACGCGAGTGACCCCGTGTAGCGCACGCGATAGCCGGCGGGGAACGTCTTCGCGACCACGTCCTGCGCGACGGCGATCAGGTGCTGGCCGAAGTACGTGCTGTCCTGGTGGATCAAGAGCCGCACCTTGGCCACGCGATGGTCCGGATCGATGAGCGTATCGAAGTCCTCGGCGCCGCCCGAGAGCGAGTAGAGGAAGAGATACTGCGCGGTCAGCGGACGGGTCCCGGGGAGCTCGCCCTGATCCGCACGGTCGGCGGTGAGTGCGCGGTGCATCTGGCGGACGAAGTCCACGTACGACAGCGCCTTGCCGACGCCCGGCTCGCCCTCGAGCCGGCGCTCGAGCGCGTAGATCGCCCGCATGATCGGCGGCTCCTCGAGCGTGCCCTGCCCGTCGCCTTCGACCAGCAGCACGAGCGTGTTCGTACCGGCGAAGCGCGCGTTGATCTTCGCGTCCTCGACGCGGATCGGCTCGCGGGCGCCGAACTCCCGCTTGTAGCTCGTGTCGACGGTGATCCGGGTGGCGAGCACGCCGCAGAGGACGACCAGCACGCCGGCGGCCGCGAACACCGACCGGGCCCCGGCCTTCGACGAGGTGCGGTGGGCGACGGCGAGCATGCGGTCGAGCCACGGGTGGGCGGCGGCCTCGCGCTCGCGCTCCCGGCCGCGCGGCGCCGGGAGGAGCGCCCGGACCGCCGGGATGATCGTCAGCTCGATGACCAGCGCCGACGCGATCCCGAAGCCGGTGAACAGCCCGAACGTCCGGATGGTCGCGGTCTGGAAGCTCACGAGCGAGCAGAAGGAGAGCGCGGCGATGGTCCCGGCCGCGATCATCACCGGCCCCACCCGGCCGAGCGAGGCGACGATCGCCTCGCCCACGTCGCCCGATCGCTCGAACTCCTCGTAGAAACGCTTGAGCACCTGCACCGCGTGGCCGGCGGCGACCGCGAGGATCAGGATCGGCGTCGTCGTGTTGTACGGATCGAACGGGACACCGACGAGCCCCATGAAGCCGACGCCCCAGAGCACCGAGAGCAGCGCCGTCACGAGCGGCAGGAAGAGCGCCTGGAGCGTGCGGAACGCGTGGTAGTGCACGAGGCCGATCACGACCAGCGCGAGCGGGAAGAAGTAGATCATCCGGTTGGCGTAGATGCTGAGCTGCGCCAGGAAGACGACGGGACCCGAGAGGCTGTAGTCGAAGGTCCCGTCGTCCGCCGCTTTCAGCGCGGCGACCACCGCCGCGTGCAGATGGCGGTAGCCCGGCGTTTCGGGGGTCAGCTCGAAGCTCGCCTGCACGGCCGCTGCCGATCCGTCTGCCGCCACCAGCGTGCCGACGTACGCGTCGTTCGAGAACGCCCGTCGCCGGACGTCCTCGGCGCCCGCCATGTCGGTGGGCGGCGTCTCCATCACGCGCTCCACCTCCATGCCCTCGGTCGTGCCACGGATCGCCTTCACCTGGGGCGCCGCAAGACTCTGGAGCAGCGACTGGTTCGCGCCCGGGATGCGGCGAAGGCGATCCGTGACCTCGGCGAGCTTCTTCAGGAACGACGGCGTGAAGACGTTGCCGTCGTGCGGGAAGAGGCCCACGACCACCAGGTTCTTGTCGCCGAAGATGCGGTGGACGTCGTTGAGCGTCTGGATGAACGGATGGTCCTGGGGGAGCTGGCGATCGGGGTCGACCTCGACGCGGAGGTGAGTCGCCGCGCGTCCGAGGAACACCGTCGTCGCGAGCACGGCGGCGAGCACCGTCCAGCGATGCCGAACCACCCAGCGTCCGTAGGCCTCGAGCAAGTGCGTACCCATGGGATTCTCCTCTCCTCAGGCCGCGGCGCGCTCGAAGTACTCGTGCAGCGCGCCATAGTAGACGACGTCGATCTGCTTGAACGCTTCCTGGAGGCGCTCCCGCACGGCGGCGACCGCGCGGGGGGAGATGCGCCGCTCGAAGCGCTTCAGCCAGCTGCCCAGGTATTCGATGTGGCGCTCCTCGTCGCGCAGGATGCTGGTGATCACGGCCTGGCTGTCGGGATCATCGGAGAGCGCGTCGTAGTTCGCCTGCAGCTTCACGGCGGCGTCATTTTCCGGGATGTAGGCGACCATCATGATCTCCATCAGCTCGGCGTCATCGATGGACCCGCGGTCGGTGTAGACCTGCTTGACGTCGCGCGCCCGGCTGCGCTCGAAGAGGCTCTCGAGGCGGTCGAGCTCCGGTGGAAGCCGGTACGCGGCGAACCCGAGCTGCGTCATCCGGCGCAGCAGCAGGTAGGAATGGCGCGCCTCGTCCATCGCATGCTTGGCGAGATCCATCTTCAGCTGCGGGTCGGACACGAGGTCGGTGAGCGCGATGATGTCCGCACCACCCCGGACCTCCGACGCCCGGATCAGGTTGAGAATCGCGCCGGTACCGCCGGCTCGGGCATGCACCATGCGGAGGAACGCGACCATGTGCTGCTGACTGGATTCCATCCTCAGGCACTCCTTTTGAGCGGCAGTGGCTCGAACATCGCCTGGCGGCGGAGGCCGGGCTCCGGCAGCCGCGTCGGCAGCACCACCTCGGGGTGGTCGATCTCGAAGAAGAAGGCCCAGTAGCGGTGGTCGCTGTGCATGCCGACCCCGCTCCGCAGATCGGAGGCCATGAGCTCGTGCTCGGCGCCGCCGAGCTTGGTGTACCGCGCGACCAGTCCCGACCGCTTGAACCGCATCCACTCGTAGCTCCAGATGCGCTCGGCCTTGGAGCAGACGATGGCGTGCTCGGCGCCGGCGGCGGCCACCACGAAGTGGGACACGAGCTTGAACAGCCCGAGTGCCACGACCGGCAGGAAGCGCCTGCTGTCGCGATGGTTCGGGAGGACCGCGAAGCGCGTGATCTCGACCACCCTGGCCGAGCGCAGCGCCGGCGGCAGCTCGAAGTACTCCTCGGCCTCGAGCGGGCCCGCCGCGCGCGGCGTCACCCGCATCGAGCCGACGGCCTCGCCGGTCCGGACGTCCTCGGCCAGGAGGAGCCAGGAGCGGCCATCGTACTCGTCGGGGATCGGGACGTCGTAGCCGCAGGTGTCGCGGTAGACCTGGCGGCGGACCTCCAGGGCGCGGGCGACCGACGCCGCGTCCTCGCAGACGCTGAAGCGGTAGCCGCGGAGAAGCCGGGTGAAAATGGATCGCTGCTTGTCGGGGCGGGGGGCGGAGTAGGCGTTTTGGATGTCGTGCATTGTGCGTCTCCTGGGCGACTGCCAAAGCAACTGCTGTGCCCTCTGCTCGGGCGCAATAATCCATTCAAATCCATGCAGTTAGGTTCAAGACCCGAGTGAACTCCGGTTCCTGTGCCCGTGAACCGGGGTCGCCGGGTTCCGCGGGGCGGTCGGGCTAGCAGGACGCGAGCTGCTCGGCGAAACCGCCGCCGAGCAGCTCGAGCGCCTGCCGCGGGAACGCGCGGGAGAGGACCCGGGCCTTTCGGCCGGGGGAACGGACGACGGCCGTCACCTCGACGTGGCTCTTCCCCGGGAGGTCGAGGACCGCCAGCTTCACGATGCCACGGCGAGTCGCGTCACGTGCGTCGCGGAGCAGGCCCCGGAGCTCGCGGTAGAGAGCCGCTCCGCTCACCGGAACCCACGTGGGCTCGGAGGAGCGGAGCGTCACCAGGAACTCCTCGCCGCTCGATGCGGCGGACTCGGCGCGCAAGGCGCGTCCGAGCACGCAGTGGACGCAGGTCCTCGTCACGTCGTCCCGCCCCTGCATACGCCGTGCCGTATGCGATGGTAGCAAGCATGGGACTCAGCACGGCGCAGCGTAGGAACGGGCGTTCCTCCGATGCCGTCCGGCGCGGCCAGCGTTCACAGTGCCTTGAGACTCGGCATCCGCACCCGGAAAATCCATGGCAGACCCATGCATCACCACGCTCTGGTCCCGCTCGTCGCGGCGGTGGCGAACGCGATCATCTTCGTCCTCGTTCTACGCGGCGGGACGAATCCGATCCGCCGCGCCTTCGCCTGGATGACCCTGACGGTCATCTCGTGGAACCTCGACATCTTCGCGCTCTACTACTTCCCCGACGCGGATTCCGCGCTGTGGTGGAGCATGGTGTTCCGGACGGGCGTGTGCCTGGTGCCGGCGGCGGTCCTCCATTCGGTCTGCGTGCTGACGGGGGCGACGGGGCGGAGGTGGTGGTCCGTGCTCGCCGTCGGGTACGCCACCGGTCTCTTCCTGATCGTCGAGAATTTCCGCGGCGCGCTCGTCCACCGCGTGACCCCGCACCCGTGGGGCTGGTACATCGAGGCGGCGCCGCTTTATTCGCTCATGACGGCGCTGATCCTGGTCTATTTCACGCTGTCGATCGCCCTCGTCGCCCACACCTACCGCCATCCTTCCGACGCGCGGCAGCGGACCCAGACCAAGTTCTGGCTTCTCGCGATCGCAGTCTCGGGCCCCTTCGACCTCACCAACCTGCTGCCGGTCTACGGCATCAACGTCTACCCGCTCGGTAGCTTCGGGAACGCGCTCTACCTCGGGGTCATCGCCTACGCGATCGCGCGCCACCGACTGATGGACGTGGACTACGTCGTCCGGAAGGCCGTGAGCTTCTTCCTCGCCGCGTCGGCCGTCCTCGTCCCGGGCGGCCTCGTCGTCTTCATGCTCGGGCGGGCCGTCGGCGCGGAGCAGGCCGTGGTCGTCGCGTGCGCGGCGGTCGCGCTCGCGCTGCTCTCCGTGGTGCTGATCCCGATCTTCCAGGAGGCGCTCGAGACGCGAGTGCACCGCGCCTTCTTCCGGAAGCTCTACGACTACCGCCGGCGCCTGCAAGAGCTCGCCGCCGCGCTCGTGCATCTCGTCGATCGAAGCCAGCTGATCCGGCGGCTCGGCGAATCACTCACCGAGATCCTCGACGTCGACGGCTGCGAGATCTTCGTTCCCGACGACAGTGGCCGCCGTGTGATGCTCGCCTACCCGACGCCGGCCAGCGCCGAGACGCTGTCCGAAGACGTCGTCCGCGCCCTCGAGGGGCTCGCGGAGCCGGTCCTCGCGAGCGAGCTCGAGCGCGCGAATCCCACGGCGGCCCGGCTCTTCAACGACCGCGGGTGGGAGGTCGGGATCCCGCTCCGCGTGAAGGACCGGCTGAACGGCTTCATCGGCCTCGGGCAGAAGAAGGACTTCCGGATCTTCTCGGGCGAGGACCTCCAGCTCCTCTCGACGGTCGCGACCGGGGCGACCGTCGCGCTCGAGAACGCCAGCCTCTCGCGTCAGCTCCGCCGCTCCGAGGCTGTCCTCGAGCGGGCCAACCGGCTCTCCTCGCTCGGCACGCTGGCGGCGGGCCTCGCGCACGAGATCCGCAACCCCCTCGTCGCCGTGAAGACCTTCCTCGACCTGCTGCCGCAGCGCCTGGACGACGCCAAATTCCTGAGCGAGTTCCGCGAGCTCAGCCTGAGCGAGCTCCGGCGCGTGACGGATCTGATCTCCGACCTCCTGACGCTCGGCAAATCCCGCACCGCCGAGCGGCGGGCCGTCGACCTGCCGTCCACGCTCGAGCCCGTCGTGCGGCTGATGGAGTCGTCGGCACGCAAGCGCCAGGTCGAGCTCGGCTCGCGCTGGGAGGCGAATTTGCCGTCCGTGTCGGCGGATCCGGATCAGCTGAAGCAGATCGTGCTGAACCTTCTCCTGAACGCGATTGAGTCGAGCTCCGCGGGCGGCCACGTCATGCTCGACGTGCACGGCGGCACGCTGACCGGCGCTGCCCCGGCCGTCGTCGTCGAGGTCCAGGACCGCGGGCCGGGGATCCCGGCGGACCAGCTCGAACACATCTTCCACCCGTTCTACACGACGAAAGAGACGGGAACGGGCCTCGGCCTGGCGCTCGTCCACCAGATGGTGGTCGACCACGGCGGCGAGATCGCCGTCGACAGCACCCCCGGCCAGGGCACGGTGTTCCGCGTGACGCTGCCGGCGGCGCAGCTCGAGCTCAGGCGAACCGGAACCTGAGCGTCACATCCCGAGGCGGCGCATCTTCTTCAAGAGGCCGCGGTAGGTGATGCCGAGCTCCTCGGCGGCACGCGTCTTCACACCGCTCGCGCGCGCGAGCGCCTCTTCCACCTGCTCCCGCTCGAAGGCTTCGGTCCGGCTCTGGAGGAGACCCGCCGGCGCACCGTCGGCCGCCGCCTCCTGCACGCGCTCCGAGAGCAGATCCTCGGTGAGCGGCGCGCCGGGCTCGGCGAGCAGCACGGCCCGCTCGATCTCGTTCGCGAGCTCCCGCACGTTGCCCGGGAACGCATAGCGGCCGAGAAGCGCCAGCATATCGTCCGTCGGCTCGCCGACCGGCTTCTTCAGCTGCGCCGCGAGCCGCCGCGTCAAGTGGTGCGCGAGCGCCGGGATGTCCTCGCGGCGCTCGCGCAACGCCGGCAGGCGGATCGGAAAGACGCGCAAGCGGTAGTACAGATCCTCCCGGAACCGTCCTGTCTTGACCTCGTCCTCGAGGCGACGGTTCGTCGCCGCGATCACGCGCACGTCGACGGTCCGGGCGCGGGTGTCGCCGACGGCCCGCACCTCGCCCTCCTGGAGCACGCGCAGGAGCTTCGCCTGGAGCGCGCCGCTCGTCTCGCAGATCTCGTCGAGGAAGAGCGTGCCGCCGTCGGCGACGTCGAAGAGGCCCTTCCGGTCGGCGACGGCGCCGGTGAAGGCGCCGCGGCGGTGGCCGAAGAGCTCGCTTTCGAGGATGCCCTCGGAGAACGCCGCACAGTTGACCGCCACGAAGAGCCGGTCGCGCCGGTCGCTCGCCGCGTGGATGGCGCGCGCGACGAGCTCCTTGCCGGTGCCGGTTTCGCCCTCGACGAGCACCGTGGTGGGCGACGCCGCCACCCGCGCGACCAGCGCGAGGACGTCGCGAATCGCGGCGCTGTCGCCGACGATCTCGTGCCCCGTCCCGGCTTCCTTGAGATACGCGTTCTCGGCGGCGAGCCGCTGGTTCGCGCGGCTGAGCTCGTGGACGAGGCGGGCGTTCTCGCGCGCCAGATGGAACGCCTCGATCGCACGGCGCAGCGTCAGACGGAGCTCCTCGCTCTCCCACGGCTTGGTGACGTAGCGGTAGATGCGGCTCGAGTTGATCGCCCGCACGATCGCGTCGATGTCGGTGTAGCCGGTGAGCACGATGCGGTTGGCGTCGGGCCGGATCTCCATCGACCGCGCGAGGAACTCGACACCGCTCATGACCGGCATCCGCTGGTCCGCGACGATGACGGCCGCGTCGTGCGCTTCGAGGAGCTTGAGCCCGCCAGGGCCGCTCTCGGCCGTCAACACCGCGAACTCGTCGCCGTAGTTGAACTCGAAGGCGCGGAGGATGTCCGGCTCGTCGTCGACCAGGACCACGGGAAAGCGCCGGTAATCGAGCTCCACGCGAGTCCTATGAGTTGCCGCTCGCGGCCCTGTCAAGCGAAACGGCGGCACCGTCGGCCGGCAGGACGATGTGGAACGTCGCACCCGCGCCCGGCGTGCTGTCGACGTCGATCCGCCCGCCGTGGGCGGTCATGATGCCGTGGGCGATCGCGAGCCCGAGGCCGGTGCCGGCACCGACGTCCTTGGTCGTGAAAAAGGGATCGAAGACGCGCCCGAGGACGTCGGCAGCGATGCCGCGCCCGTCGTCGCGGATGGTCACGGTGACGACGTCACCGTCGTGTCGCGTCTCGATCCAGATGTTGCCCGCGCCGTCGACCGCGTCGCAGGCGTTCGCCAGCACGTTCATGAAGACCTGGTTCACCTGGCCGGGATCACACTCGACGAGGGGCAGCGAGCCGTAGTCGCGGTGGATCGTGATGCGGTCGCGCCAGCGCGGCTCGAGCAGGCGAAGCGTCACGTCGAGGCCCTCGTGCAGGTCGGCGAGCTTGCGCGTGGCCTCGTCGAGCCGGGAGAAGCTCCGGAGATCCTTCACGATGGCGACGGTGCGTTCCGCGCCCCGCGCCATGACGCCGGCGATGTCCTCGGCCTCGCGCAGCATCGACGCCACCTCGGGCGGCGCCTGCGCGGCGGCCTGCGCGAGCCGGCGGCGGAGCGGGGCGACGCTGGTCGCGATGAAGCTCACCGGGTTGTTGATCTCGTGCGCCACGCCGGCCACCAGCCGGCCGAGCGACGCCATCTTCTCGGAGTGCACGAGCTTCGTCTCGGCGCCCTTGAGCTCGGTGTACGCGTCGGCAAGCTCGCGGTTCGTTTCCTGCAGCTGCGCCGTCCGCTGATGCACGCGATCCTCGAGGCGCAGATTCAACTCGACGAGCGCCTCATACGAGGTCGCGTTTTCGAGTGCGATGGCGGTGGAGTTGGCGAGCGCGCGCAGAAACTCGGCGTCGGCCGCGGTGTAGAAGAGCCGTGACCGCTTGGGCCCAGCCATAAGAACCCCGACCAGCTCCTCCCGCCGCCGAAGCGGCACCGCAACCTCCGCCCGCAGCGCGGCCATCGCCGCCCGCACGGCGTCGTGCGCCTCCGGTCCCACATAGAGCTCGGCCGGATCGAGCGTGGTGAGCACGCGACCAGCGCCGAGCTGAGCGACGAGCGGCGCGGGGACCGTGGCGTTGCCGCCTACCTCAGCGAGCCCGCCGTCGCTCGCGGCGAACAGCCGGGTGCCGGTGTTCGGGATCGTCTGATCGACGCAGTCGCGCACGAGCTCGCCGATGCGGTCGCGCTGCAGCGTCGACGCGAGCTGGCCGCCGAGCGCAGCTAGCACGCGCGCGCCGTCGTAGCGTGTCCCGAAGAAGACTCGGTCGACGAACGCCTGCAGCCGGGTGCGGACAGGGTTGAAGAGCAGCAACACTGCGAGCGTGAACACGACCGGGAAGGCCGGCGACTCCGTCACGGCCCCCGCCCGGAGGATCAGGTTGAACACCACGACGGCGGCGACGTACGCGGAGCCGACCGCGCCCGTCAGCACGAGGTAGTAGGCGCCGCGCTTCACCATCGCGTCGATCTCGAAGAGGTCGTGCTGCACGATCGCGTAAGCGACGGAGAGCGCGAACAGAAAGGGCGTGAAGGCGGCCGTATTCATGGCTACCCCGCCACCGACCAAGGCGGAGATCAGCACGATCGATCCGGGTCCGCCGAGGCCGGCGAGGACGCCGAGCGTGACCACACGTACCCGCTGACGGCCGAGGTGCGACGCTCCACGTAAGTACTCCCAGACCAATCTGCCGGTGACGAAGATGCCGACGGCGCCGAGGTGCGTCATGTTAGCCGCGAGCAGGCTGGAGTAGGTCGAGGGCTGGTAGAGGAACACCTCGTACGGGGCGAAGATAGCGAGGGAGAGCCCATAACCCGCCATACGCCAGCGGGCGAGCCGATGTGCCTGCGGGAAGAGCAGCGCAAACTGCAGCAGGGCAGCCGGGAAGAACGTCTCCCCGACGATGTGCAGTCGAAAGAACGTTGCCGGTCCGTAGAGGTCCATGGCGGTGAGGAAGAAGAGGCCCATCGTCACGCCCAGCATGAGGAACGCCCGCGCGACCGATGCCCGCGGTCTCAACACCCAGGCGATGAGACCCGACAGCAAGATCACCGCACCATTTGTGAGGAACGCCCCGAACAGAAGCAGCCAGTCGCGCGGCGTGAAACGCTGCGCGACCACCATCACGTCGCGCTCCACACCTTGACGGGCCAGCCGATAGCGTACCGGTGTCCCCGCTGGGAGCGCCGCGACGCGCGCATACACGTCGCGCGTCGATGCCACAGCGACGCCGTTCACTGCCATCACCTCGCTCTGGTAGAGGCCGGGCACGGCAGTGCCGGACCAGTTGGCGAGCCCGACCGAGGCGACCACGCGGTTGTCGAGGAGGACGAATCCGGGAAACACGCGGCCCACCCAGGCGCTGCTGGTGATCGTCGTCCGCGTGGCGAGCACGATCCCGGCGAGGCCGATCGCGACGGCGCCGAGCCGGGCCGTCGACGCCCGCGGGGTGGTGAGAAAGCTCTCCGGCATCGGGTCCGCTTCGGGGGCGCAATCTTATGCAACGCCCCGCCCCCTGCGCCAACGGGATCCTAGACGCGGTGCGGCGTGCGAAAGCGCGCGGACCCGCTTACCGGTGCGGCCTCGACCACGATCCCCGCCGGCTCGAACGTCCAGCAACGCCCGCTACGGCGCCAGCCGCGGCAGGCGCCCGACCAGCTCGGGCTTCAGGCGCACCGCCTCCGCATACTCTGCGGCGGCATCCGCACGGCGTCCCTGCCTCGCATGGATGATCGCCAGGTTGCCGTGCGCCTCGGCGAGATCGGGCTGGAGACGTACGGCCTCGGTGAACTCCGCCATCGCGTCGGCGGTCCCCCCGTTCTGCAACAGGGCCACACCTCGGTTGTAGTGCTTGGACGCGTCGGCCGGATCGAAGCGGACGGCGTCGCTCAGATGCACGAGCCCATCGGCGGTGAGACCGCGCTGCACGAGCAGGTTCCCAAGCGCCTGGTGCGCGTCGGCATGGTGGGGGTCGAGGTCGAGCGTACGGGTGAACTCTGCGACCGCCTCGTCGGGCTTCCGCTCTCGGAGCAGTGCCACGCCGAGGTCGTAGTGCGCGTCGGCATAGCCTGGCCGTAGCCGGATTGCGGCGGCAAACTCGCCGGCCGCGCTGTCGATATCGCCGCGCTTCGCGAGCGCCATACCCAGGTTGTGGTGAGCGAGCCAGTTGTCGGCCGTTACCGCGAGCGCATGCGTGAAGACCGTCGTGCTGTCCCGCCAGGTGGCGAGCTGACGGTGAGTCGCGATCGCCAGCGCGCCGAGGACGGCGAGCGCACCGGCCTGGGCGATCCGTGTCGCCGTGGGCCGGCGTCGGGCCAGCGCGTCGAGGCCCCAGACCGTCGCAATGGCGAGCCCGACGAGCGGCACGTACGTGAAGCGGTCGGCCATCGCCTGGTCGCCCGCCTGGACGATGCCGATCACCGGCACCAGCGTGCCGACGAACCAGAGCCAGCCGACGACGAGATACGGATGGCGGCGCCGTGCGACCAGGGTTGACCCGGTGATGCCCACGAGAACCAGCGTCGCCGCGAGCACCTCGACCGGCGGCCAGCTCGGCGGAACCGGATAGAAGATCGCGAGGCGCACCGGCCACAGCGCCTTGCCGACATAGCGGCAGTAGGCCACGAGCGCGTTCGCCAGCCGCGCCGGAAATGGAAAGACGTCGAGCGACGCTACCGAGCCCGTGTTCGCCGCCACGACGAACGTCAGCGTGCTCACCGCCGCTGCAAGCACGAAGAGCGGCAGCTTCTCGGTGACGAGCGCCGCGGGCTTCGTCGTGCGCGCGCGATCGAGCGGCCACCAGTCGAGGAGAAGAAGTACGAAGGGCAGCGTGACGACCATCGGCTTGGCCAGGAGCCCGGCCGCGAAAGCGATGGCGACGATGGCCAGCCTCCGCCAACCCGGCCGCCGCGCGTGGCACGCATAAGCCCAGAGCGCCACGAGCGAGGCGCTCGTGCTGAGGAGGTCCTTGCGCTCTGCCACCCACGCCACCGATTCGACGTGCAGGGGGTGCAGGGCGAACACGGCGGCGACGAGCGTGCTGCGCCAGAGCGCGCCGGTCAGCGCGCGGAGCGCGAGGAGGAGGAGCAACGTGTTGCCCGAATGGAAAGCGACGCTGACCGCGTGGTGGCTGCCCGCGTCGAGACCGAATAGTTGACAATCTGCCATGTGCGACAGCCAGGTAAGCGGGTGCCAGTGGCTGGCGTAGCGGGTGGTGAAGGCCCATACGATCCCCTGCCATGAAAGCCCCGCCTGTACGCGGCGGTTGGCCGTGACGTAGAGGCCATCGTCCAAGTTGATGAAATCGAAGTGCGCCGCGGGCGCATACACGGCAATGGTGACCGCGAGGAGTCCTGCCGCCGGTAACATCGTAGCGAGCAATCCCGGCGTCGACCGCTGCGTCTCGACGGCGCGCGGAATGGGCGTGCCACCGCATTGGCGCGCGGCGGGCGAGGGCCTCGCCATGGTTGCCGCTACACCGCGGGTGATCGGCCGGTCAACGGCCGGGATGCGTGCGGCGCGGCTCGCGAAATCGGGCTCCCGTGCCGACGCTGAAAACCACGAATGCCGTCGCGACGACGGCGGCGGCGATGAGGAACATCATACGGTGCCCGGCGCGCTCGGCGACGTGGCCGAGCGCCAGCGAACCCGTCGTCGTGCCGAGGTTGAACGCGCCGTTGTAGAAGGTCTGGGCCCGGCCGAGCTCCTCGACCGGGACCCCTTCGACCGTGAACGCGTTGAGCGTCGGGTAGACGATGCCCTGGGCCGTCCCGAACAGCAGTCCCGCGCCGGCGAGCCCGAGCGTCGATCGCGCCGCAGCCAGCGCGGCGACCGAGACGCTGAACAGTCCGAGCGCCACGATGGTCACCGGCCGATGCCCGCGCGCATCGCCGAGACCGCCACCCAGCACGCGGCTCATGACCGCGGCGGCCGTGTAGGCGAGGAAGAAGACCGCCACCGGCCCGAGCCGTTCGTCGCGCGTGAAGGTCGGGATGTAGGTGACCACTGTCCCGAACGCCACGCCGCAGCCGCACACCGTGCCGAGCGCCGAGACGATGTCGCGGGTGGCGGCGAGCCCCGCCCCACCGCCCGTGCGGCGCTTCGGCGCCGGCGCCTCGGGCACGGTCCACGCGATGGCCAGCGACACCGCCGAGAAGGCGGCCGCCACCACGAACAGCGCGCGAAACCCGGCGACGGCGATCAGCATCTCGCCGAACGCCGGGGCGAGCGCGTGGGTGGTGAGCGTCGAGACGCCGAAGAGGCCGAGCGCCGCGGCCCGGCGCGTCGCCGGCGCGAAGACGACGGCCAGCGTCGACGCGGCGTTGAACGCCGCCGCGAAGGCCAGGCCCTGCACGATGCGCAGCAGGTACATCGCCGGACCGATCGTGTGCACGAACAGGAAGGCCGCCGAGGCAGCCCCCATGGTCGCGATGCCGGCGAGCAGGAAGCGCCGGCAGCCGACGCGGTCGAGCACGGCGGCGATGACAAGGACCGCCGCGAGCCCCGCGACGCCGCTCGTGCCCATCACGAGCCCGATGGTCCGCTCGGAGCCGCCGAGCGCTCGGATGTGCAGCGGCAGAAGGAAGAACGAGGCGAAGTTCAGAAAGAAAAAGAAGTTGGCCGCCGTGACGCGCACGAAGCGCGGCGTCAGCAGGCGGTCATCGGCGGCCGGCGCGCCGGCCTCTGCACGGGAGGCTTCCATCGACGACGCCGCGTCTTGCCGCGACCGCCGCCACATTATACATGGATGCCGCCGATGGGGTCCGAACGGCAGCGCGAGCTCCGGCGGCGGCGCAAGCGTCGCCGCGAACGGCTGAAGCAGCGGCGGCGCGAGCAGGCGCGCGAACGCCGCCGCCAGCGCGCGAAGTCGGCGTCCTAGCGGCCCGCGCCGCCGAGCCACTCGGTCAGGCGCTCGAGCTCTTCCCCGCCGCGCGACCAGAGGAGTCCGCGTGCCTGCACGGGGCGCCAGAGGCCGCTCGACTCCCCGACGAGCCCCGGGCGCGGGTCGCGCGACACCGTCGCGCGCAGGAACGGGAACTCCTCGATCGTCGCCGCGGCATCCGAGTCGGCGAAGAACGGCGCCGCCTGCCCCTCGCTCGACGGCAGGTGGCGCGGCCGGCGTTCGTGCTCGCGCACGGATTCGTCCGCAGCCCACGCGACCTCGGCGGCATCGAAGTAGCGGAGCACGGTGCGGAGACCGTCGACGGCGGCAGGCGGTGCCGTGTGACGCGCGGCGAGCGCTTCGAGCTGACGGTGGAGACGCAGCAGCCGGTGGCTGTAGTCGGCGAGCTGGCCCGGCGGCCGGTCGCCGGGCATGAGCGCCCGGAGGTCGCGGACGAGGTCGTCGAGCGACGCCCGCGCCTCGACGGGGACCGGAGCCGGCGTCGCGGTGAGCGCGCGCACGCTCGGTGCCTCCAGAGGCGGCGGCGGTGGAGCCGTGGCCACCGCGCGCTGCCACGTCGTCGCGGCGAGCGCGAGCGGCACCGTCCCTTCGCCGCGGCGCACGAGGACGAGCAGCGCCTTTCGCCCATCCCGGGCGTCGCGCACCGCGCGCGCGTAGTCGGCACAGCTCCGCGGCAGCATGGCATTCACCTGCACGAGCGCGTCGCCGGTCCGGATGCCGGACTCGGCGGCTGCCGAGTCCGGATCGACCGCCGCGATCTCGAGGCCGCCCTCGCGCGCGGCGAGCGCCAGCCCTGTCTGCTCGCGACCCTCCTCGCAGGGATTCGCGGCCCACGCCGGCACGGCGGCGAGCACCGCCGCCAGCGCGACCGCGACCCTCATCGGCCGAGTGTTCGCCATGCCGCCTCCACGCGCGCACCGAGCTCGGCGCGGCTGCCGTCGTTCTCGATCACCAGGTCGGCCACGCGCCGCCGCTCGGCGTCGCTCGCCTGCGCGGCCATCCGCCGCTCGACCTCCTCGCGCGAGTGACCTCGCTCGGCCATCACGCGCGCGATGGCGACGTCCCGTGGGGCCATCACGGCCCAGATGCGGTCGAAGAATCGCCACCCGGCCTCGATGAGGATCGCCGCCTCGATGACGATCGGGGGCGCACCCGGCTCGGCGCGCGCGGCCGCGACCCGGCGCTGGATCTCCGCCGCGATCAACGGGTGGACGAGCGCGTTCAGGCGCACGAGCGCCGCGGGATCGCGGAAGACGATCGCGCCGAGCGCGCGGCGGTCGATCGAGCCGTCGGCCGCGACGACGCCGGGGCCGAACGTGGCGACGACGCTCGCGTGCCCCTCGGTACCCGGCCGGTAGACCTCGTGGCCGATACGGTCGGCGTCGATCACGTGCGCCCCGAGGTCCGCAAGAATGCGCGCGACGGTACTCTTGCCCGAGCCGATTCCGCCGGTGAGCCCGATCACGGGCGACGTCATCTCGCGCCCGCTATCGCAACGGACTCGGCAAGTCGAGCCGCGCACGCTCGCCCGTCCGGCGACGGCCGGCTATAAACGCATGGGGAGGGCGAGCCGATGTGGCTGCCGGAAGTCGGGGTGGTGGAGAAGGTGATCCGCTCGTTCGTCGTCTACGTCTTCCTCCTCGGCGTGTTCCGCTTGACCGGCAAACGGCAGGTCGGAGCGCTCACCCCGTTCGACCTGATCGTCCTCCTGATCGTCAGCAACGTGCTACAAAATGCGATGATCGGTCCCGACAACTCCGTGCTGGGCGGGTTCCTCGGTGCCGGCACGATCTTCGCCGCCAACGCCGTGGTCGCCCGGCTGACGTATTTCAGCCGCCGCCTCGAGCGCCTGATCGACGGCACGCCGACGCAGCTCGTGCACGACGGGCACGTGGACGAGGCTGCGATGCGCCACGAACTCGTCACCCGCGCCGAGCTGCACGCGGCACTCCGCGAGGCGGGCCTGTTCGAGGTCGCGCAGGCGCGCTTCGCCACGCTCGAGGCGACGGGGAAGATCACCGCCGGAGCGAAGCGGCCGTGAAGCTCGCCGCCCGCCGCCGGCGCATCAGGCTTCCCGGCGGCGGCGCCGTGTCGGCGGTCGTCGCGCTGCCGCAGCGATTCCGCGTCGGCCGCACCCCGGCAGTCCTGATCGCGCACGGCGCGGGCGCCGGCATGTCGAGCCCGTTCGTGTCCTTCGTCCATGCCGCGCTCGCCGGGGCGGGCTACGTCGCCGTCAAGTTCAATTTCCCCTACACCGAGGTGCGCCGCCGGGCCCCCGACCCGCGGCCCGTGCTCGAGCGGTGCTATCGCGCCGTGCTCGATGCGGTCGCGGCCGATCGCGCGCTGCTGCCACCGTGGATCGCCATCGGCGGCAAGTCGCTCGGCGGGCGGATCGCGTCCTACCTCGGCGCCGCCGGCGCCCCGGTGCGTGGCCTATTCTTCCTCGGCTACCCGCTGCACCCTGCCGGCAAGCCGGACGTCCTCCGCGTCGATCACCTGCCCGCCGTGGCCGTCCCCATGTTGTTCATACAGGGCACGCGGGACGCGCTCTGCGAGTTCGATCGCCTCCGCCCGGTCCTCGGCCGCCTCCCGCGCGCGGCGCTCCACGTGGTCGAGGGCGGCGACCACTCCTTCCGCTTGCCGCGCCGGGAGGGCAAGCCGGAGGAGGCGGTGTGGTCCGAGGTCGTCGGCGCCGTCGTCCGCTGGCTACCCGGGCTCGGCGGATGAGGTCCTCAGCCGCCGAGGGAGGCGTGGTAGGCGCGCAGCCACGCGACCGTTGCCCCCTCGCCCTCGGCCACGAGGCGCAGCAGCTCGCGGGTCTCGAGGTCGGGGTCCAGCTGGTCGAGCACGTGGACGATCGGCCGTCGCACGGTGGTTTCCTCCGGATAGCGCGCGAGAACGAGCGCGAGCTTCTCCTCGTCCGCCACCGCGGGCGACCCGAAGCGCCCGACGGCGGCGCCGCGCATCGCGTCCGGCACGACGGCGTCGCAGGTGCCGCCGAGCTCGCGGAGGCGCTCCTCGAGCAGTGCCGCATGGCCCGCCTCGCGCTCGGCGATGGTGCGAAGCCCGCCGCGCAAGCTCGGCAACGGACAGACGGCCACCCAGGCATCCACCACCGCGGCGCCCGCGGCTTCGGCGGCGCGTAGCGAGTCGAGGAAACGCAGTACGAGCCGCGAGCCGGGCGCGCCGATCACTCGCGCTCTTGCTCCAGCGTCTCGCGCATGCGGCGGAGCCACGCGACGCTCGCGCGCTCGTCGTCGGCGATCGTCGCGAGCAGCGACCGGGTCTCGTCGTCGTGGTCGATGCGTCGGACCACCTCGGCCAACGGATCCTCGAGCTCACCGGGGAAGCGGTCGAGCAACGCGACGAGCTTGGTGCGGTCCGACACGTCGTCGGACCCGAGCATCGCGAGGAGCGAGGCGAGCTGCCGGCCAACGCTGGCAGACGGCGTGCCGCCGAGCGCGCGGAGCCGTTCCTCGGCGAGGCATGCGTGGCCGCGGTCGCGCGTGCGGATCACCTTGAGTCCACCGCGCAGCCGCGCGTCGCGACAGACGGTCACCCAGTGATCCACCGCCTCCGCCCCCGCCCGTTCCGCCGCCTGGAACTCGTCGAGCAGACCGATGATCTCGGCAGCCTGATCATCGGCCTCGTGACGCAGCATCCGGTCGCACCCTACGGGTCGTACGCGAATCTGTCAAATCGTTGTTTTACCCTTGTCAAAGGGATTGACCTACTGAGAAGGCATGGCGTAAAGACGTGATATAGGCCCACTTGGTGACGTGATGACGCTTTCGCCATCCGACGCTTCCCTGCCGTTCCGCGATCCCGCGTGGGTCGTCGACGCGGAGATGCGGGTCATCTCGTGCAGCGATGCCGCAGAAGGCGCGCTCGGCATGGCGCGGCGCGACATGACGGGCCGTCCGCTGAGGGACCTGATCGCGGACGGTCACGTTCTCGGTCCACTGCTCGAAGCGGCGGCAGGGAATGGCGCCGCCGGACCGGTTGCCGCGACGCTCCGGAGCGCCAGGGAGGCGCGGCCGTCAGCCGTCCGCGCGTTGGCGCTGGGCAGCGGTGCCGCGGGCTGTCTCCTCGTCGTCGCCTCGCACGAGACCTGGGAGTCGCCCGAGCAGGCGCGGCCGCCCGACGAGCGGGACCGGACGGTCGGCGACGCGTCCACCGGCCTCAGCCAGACGCAGCACCTGACGGCGCTCGGTGAGCTTGCCGGCGAGGTGGCACACGAGTTCGGCAACATCCTCCAAGCGATCGGCCTGCACGTCGCGGCGCTGCGCCGCCAACCCGGCCTTCCCGAGGCCGTCGGTCGGTCGCTCGGGGCCATCAAGCAGGCGGTCGACACGGGTCACGGCTACACACGCCGGCTCGTCACGTTCGCGCGCGACGACGGTGGGCGCATGGAGCGCCTCGACATCGCCCCGGTCCTGCGCGACGTCGTCCAGCTGCTCGAGTCGCGCATCCTGCACGAAGGGCGCCCCGTTCGGCTGCAGGTGTCGATCGACCCGTTGCCGGAGGTCGCCGGCAACCGCAGCAAGCTGAGCGAGGCCTTCCTGAACGTCCTCCTGAACGCACTCGAGGCCATGCCGGAGGGCGGCGCGATCGAGGTGTCGGCCGTCGAGAGCGGCGGCGAGGTGCGCGTCGCGATCCGCGACACCGGCCGCGGCATGACCCCCGAGGAGTGCCACCGGGCGTTCGACCCGTTCTTCACCACGCACCCGGCGAGCTCCGGCCTCGGGCTCAGCACCGTGTACGGCATCGTCCGCACCCACGGCGGCTCCGTCTTCATCGAGTCGGAGCCCGGCCGCGGCACCGCCGTCTGCCTCTCCCTTCCCACGGCCGAGCCGCCCGTGCTCGCGTGGCGCGCCCGCGGCGACCGCGCCGGGCGTGCGCTCGGTCGCGCGCTCGTCGTCGACGACCACCTCACGGTGCGCGAGGCGACGGCCGATCTGCTCGCGCAGGAGGGCTACGACGTCGCGCGTGCGAGTACGGTGAGCGAGGCGCTCGCGGCGCTCGCGACCGAGCGGTTCGCACTCGTCGTGACCGACGTCGGGCTGCCCGATCGGCCCGGGTGGGACATCACACGCGCCGTCAAGGACCAATCGCCGGACACGCTCGTCGTCCTGGTCTCGGGCTGGGGCGCGCAGCTGAGCGCGGGCGAGGCGCAGGCGCGCGGCGCCGACCTGGTGTTCGAGAAGCCGATCGACCCCGAGGCACTGATCGCCGCGATTCACGCGCCGGCGGCGGCGAGCTGAGGAGCTACTTCCGGGTCAGGCCGACGGCGCGCATCTTCGGGCGCCGCTGGTGCGCCGGCTCGGGCTCTTCGCGCATCAGGATATCCGTCAGCAAACGGTCGAGCGGCTTCGTGCGTGCCACCGTCCCGGGGTCGGCGAGCATCGCCGCGAACGATTCCGCCGTGTCACCGGCACATTCGACGAGCACCGCGTGGGGGATCGTCTCGAGCTCGCCGAGCTTCGTCGTGATGAGGTAGCCGTCGCGACGCGTGAGCCCGAGGTCGACGACCACTACCTCGGGCTGGACGACGGTGAGGAGATCCGCCGCCTGCTTGCCGTCCCACGCCATCGACACGGCGGCGCCCAGTCGTGCGAGCGCCTGGCGAAGGCTCATGAGCGCGTCCACGTCGGTGCCGGCAGTGAGAACGCGTGTCCCGCGCCCGACGTGCGTGCCCAGCGACGCGATGATCGCGTCGGGATCGAGCGGACACCGCGACGCCTCGATCGTGCCGAGCGCAAGACCGCGCTCTTCGCCGCCCCTCACGACGCAACCCCAGAAGCTCGCGGTGCAGCCACTGGCCCGCAAGCCGTAGAGGGCGGTCAGCGCGCCCGGAGCCGCGAGATTCGCCACCACGCGGGACGGCGCGATCTCGGTTACGCGCGCCGCCAGGTTCTCGCCGGGCGCGAGGACGACGATGTCCTCGCCTCCTTTGCCGGCCGACTCCCATGCGGCGTCCGCATCGAGCACGACGATGCGCAGCTCGCCGGTCCCGGCCCGCGCCCGGCTGGAGCCCACCGTGACGACCCGCATCGGGGGCGCGCTGGCATCATGCGCCGGCTCGGCGACTGGCGTGTCCCCGGTGGTCCGCGCCTCCGCGAGGCGCTCGATCTCGCGCTCGAGCGTCGCGACGCGGGCTGCGGCGTCGGCCGCCTGCCGCGCGTGGGCTGCCTCGAGCGCAGCGCGCGTGCCCTCGGCCTCGGCGAGCGCCGCGGCGAGACGCGACCGCTCGGCGCGCTCGCGCCCCAGCGCCTCGTCGAGGCCGGCGCGCGCCGTCGCCTCGGCCGCCAGACGGTCGCGCTCGGCCTCGAGCGCGGCGACGGACTCGCGAAACCGGTCGCGCTCGGCCGCGAGGCCCTCGAGCTGCGCGGCCACGCGGGCCGCGTCGGCGTGCCGCTCGCGACCGGCGGCGGTCGTGTTGGTGAGGTCGCGGCGCAGGCGGCCGACCTCGCCGTCGAGCCGGTCGTGGCGCTGCCGCGCCTCGTCGAGCCGGGCGGCCGTCTCCCCGAGCGCATCCTCGAACCGTGCGCGCTCGTCGGTGGCAGTCGTGAGCGCGGCTTCGAGCTTCAGTATCTCCGCCTGCGCGCGCGCCGCTTCGTCCTCGAGCGCTTCGATGACGTGCGCGCTTCCCGCGAGCTCGGCGCGCACCGCCGCGGCGTCGCTGGTGGCCGCGGCAAGCGCACGCGCGGCGTCGTCCGCGGCCACCGTCTGCCCGGCGCTCGCGCCGCGTGCAGCCGCCTCCCGCTCCTCGCGCAGGCGGCGCTCCTGCGCGAGCGTCGTGCGGAGCTCCTCCGCG
>WNGI01001098.1_pt1 | contig 21895 bp, 26 predicted proteins | sample 5400621 | NCBI WGS metagenome assembly WNGI01 (sample SAMN13153374, study PRJNA577476) | soil metagenome | isolation source: 20 cm soil or saprolite under Garry oak tree replicate 1 | place: USA:California | collected 2016-06-15
GTCGGAATGCTTTGTTTCCGCCTCCAGCCGGGGTGTACCACGGTCCACCTTCAGAAACCAGCGACCACCGCCTGGTTCGATCTCGATCTCGTAGGTGCCGGACGCCCGGCGGAGGGACGGCACCTCGCCCGCGGCGACGATCTGATCAAGCGCCTCCGGTACGGTCGAGGCTTTCCTGGCCGGAGTCGTACTCATCATTGATATCTCCGTATTTGGGTGTGTGGGTGAATGCCTCACCCAGACTGCGCGCGGCTCACCGCGGCCGAGCTGTGTGGCGCGCCCGAGGCTGTACAAACAGTTCGACTCGCCGGCCGATGTCGCGGCGCAAGGCATGGCGCTGGTGCCAGACCGCAAGGTTTCGTCTAACCGTGATCGGAGACGAGAACTTACTCGCTCGCGCGCCACCGAGAATCGACGCGAGCCATGACCACTCGCACCAAGCCGAACAGTGATCCGAGGAGGCGGTCATCGACGTCCCGAGCCAGGTCCAACCGCCGCCCTGCCCACCGTCAGGCGAACGTAGCGGCGTCGATCGTCCGGCTGACGGCAGGGCTGTTGAGCCTCAGCTATGACGAGCTCGTCAGCCGGTTAGCGACCCTTCCACGCCAAGCCGCATCTGCAAGGTCGGCGCAAAGTCCCCCGCGCCCCCCGGGTCCCGCGCTCAATTTCGCGGACATGGCAATCGGGATGGCGCTCGCTTCAACGACTCGCGCCACGCAGGTGCTTGGGCATGCGAGAAGTAGTGGCCGCGGCGTCATCTCCACAATCGGCAGGCTCGCGGAGACGCCGATCGTCGGGCCGGCGACCAGGCCCATCCGCACCCGATTCGCGCGATACCGTGCCGCTGCGTGGAGGCTCGCCGCGCGGGGGCGCGAGGAGCAGCTGGAGGGCAAGCGGATGATCCTGCACCTGATCCGAGACACGGCCTCCGCCTCGGTCAGGGACATCTCGGCATCAGCGATCAAAGAGGTATCCCACAGCCCCGACGTCGCGGAGCTCGTCCGAACGCAGAGCACCGACCTGGCGTCTGGGACGATTCTGGAGGTGCGCGCCACAAGTGAGCAAGCCGACGACCGCATCGAGGGCCGCGTCCGATCCTGGCTCCACCTCCTCCGCCCGGGCGACGCCGGCACCCCGTCCACGACCGGCGGCGGACCGGCCGCCTGACCGGGCGCGGGCCGGCTCACACGAGACGGCCGGTCTTGTCAGCCGGTTCGTCGCGATGGCGATCGACCTCGGCCTGGTCTCGCTGCTCGCCGTGGCCGGCGGCTCGCTGGCGGAGCTGATCCAGCTCCTGTTGCCGAAATGGGTCTGGATCACCACGGTGGTTCCAGTCGCGATCGGGATGGTGATCTCAGTCGTGCCGGTCGCCTACTTCTTTCTGAGCGTCGCGATCGCAGGGCGGACTGTGGGCAAAGCCTTGATGGGGGTGCGAGTCGTCGGCCTTAAAGGGGGACGGCTGCCGCCGGGGCGATCGTTGTTGAGAGCTTTCGCTTACCTGGTCTCGCTGATTCCGCTCGCCGCGGGCTTCCTCTGGGTACTTGTGGATCGGGACAGGCGCGCCTGGCATGACCACATCGCCGGGTCGCGAGTTGTATACGACTCGTCCGTGAGGCGTGGGTAGCGGATGGCGTCCGAGCAGGCGACGGCCGGCGTTGCCGAACACTTGGGGGAATCCCCCTCTTGACGGCTCTGAGCCAGCGGTTCAGGTTCCCCCGGGTGCGGCTGGGAATCATCTGTCTTGCGTCGGCGTCCTGGCGTTCAGCGTCTATGTGCTGGCGACGGTCGATACGGCCGTGTCTGCGATCGCGGCCTGACACGGATGCCGTGATGGGGGAGGACCGCTTACGAGGAGGTTCGTCGGTGCGGTCCTCATCCCCATCAAGGCGGGATTGCTCTCGCGGTATGCCGCAGCTCAGCAGGCCGCTGCTTCTCGCTCCCCCCAGTGGACGATCAGCCCATACAGGATGAGCAGGTCGAGCGCCATTACAAACAGCGACCACCACGGATAAACCACGATGCCCAGCATGTGGATGGTCGTGCTCGCGGCGACGACCGCAACGCCGGCCCAGCGCGCCAGATTGTTGCCGCGCATGATCAGCATTGCGAGTCCTATCTCGAAAACGCCGATTGCAATCCACACGACGGCCCAGAACGCCAGCGAGCCGAAGACCGGCGTGCCGGCGAAGTAGGCGGAGCGCAAAAAGGCGAGTCCGCCTTCAAACGCGTTCCAGAAGCCGACGAAGAAGATCATCAGCCCGGAGAACATCAGCCAGCCGTCCTCAAAGAAGCCCTGGGCACCGGACGTGTCGACGTAGTCCGGGCCGGTCGGTCTGCTCATTCGTTGTTGGTAGTCGTACATCGATGCCTCCGGCGCTTGTGACGCCCTCTCTCCTTATCTGTAGGTCCCCACCTCCGCCATGCGATGGCGAGATCGTCGCCACGAAACGGCCGCCGTGGCCGCGATGGCGGCCGCCGTGGCGACGACGGCGCCCACAAGTTGGCGCTGCGACATCCTGAACCGCCTGGTTGAACGACCTCCCCCCCAACGCACCATCGCGACGTGCCGGCTCGCTCTAGCCATGTATCTCAACCTCCAGGGTTCCAGGAAAGGGAGGCCGCGAACTCGGTAGGGGTAGAACTCCGCTCGCGGCCCCCGACTGAGAGGGTGTCTTGGAGGGTGTCACGCGGCTGCGGCCCCACCGCCGTGGAGCGCGTTCTGCAGCTCCGCCTCGGCCGACTGCGAGAGAGACGACTTCAAGACCGTTCCGCCGTACTTCTGCATAGCTGCGATTGCCTTGTCCGGCGTGACCTTGTCGATGACGAGAAAGAGGGCCGAGGTGCCGGGCTTGACCATCTCTTTCACCTGGTCCTGGAACTCCCGGTCGATACCGGTCTTTTCCACCTTGCCCATTAGCGCACCCAGGCCGGCGCCGACAGCGATTCCAAGCACGGGGACGAAAAAGAGGAGGCCGAAAAGCAATCCCCAGAACATGCCCCAGGTGGCGCCTCCCGCCACCGGGTTGTGGTTGGTCGTGACGTGATACTTGCCGCTCTTGTCCCGCGTGATCACGGCGATCGCGTCCGGCTGGAGGATCAGATCCTTCGCGAGGCGCTCCGCCTCCTGTGCGGCGACCGCGGCCGTGGTCTCGTCCGGATAGCCGATTGCAACCAACTCTGCCAACTTGCTTACCTCCTGCTTGCCGGCGCGGCCCGCGCCTCTCCCATCCGCGATTGCATCTAAGAGCCGAACGAAGGCGGTCGGCGCGGGCCGCGCCTCTGCTAGCCACGATTGCATCAAAGCGCCGGACGAAGGCCGTAGAACAGCCCATGGACTAGACAGGAGGTTGTACGTCGAGGTCAGCAGGCCGCTGCCCCCGCCGCGCGCCTAAGGGTATGTCTAAGGGGCTCTCACGCTGCCGAGCGATGCCGCCGCCCTACCCGTACTTTTTGTGGAAGCCCGGCATGTCCTTAGGCCACTCCGCCTCAAACCTCAGACATTCCCTTCAGGTTCACCCAGGCGTGCCGGCGAAAAACCTAACGCTCGACAGACGCGAGCGTGATCTGGAGGTGTAGGCGATGCCCTGTCTGCTCGCTTTGATGGCGGCGTTCTTTCCGAGGTTGGCATTCTTCGTGGTGTGGCTGGCTCGACCGGTTCTTGTTTCCGATGCATTTGGAAACATATTCCTTTTGCCGCTGTTGGGCATTATTTTCCTGCCGTTCACCACGCTCTTCTACGTGCTGTTCTACCGTCCTGGCGTGGGGGTGGCAGGCTGGGAGTGGGTGTGGATCGGCTTCGCTTTCCTTATCGACCTCGCGCACTGGTTCGGAAGCTACACGCAGCGTTCCGCGGCGGCGCGATACACCGGCGGCGTTCCCACGTAGGCGAAAACCGGTCGCTCACGAGGGGTTCCCAGCCCAGGGAGACGCCTCTTTCTTTTTATTCTGAAGGCGTGAGGCCCTCCCGATTCTCATCATCGGCTCCGATTTCAATGCTGATGGCAATCTCGGGAGCCGCTGCGACGATCCGCGCCATACCGACGGTCGGGGCCAGAGCGATCAGCACTCCAACAATCTCGGACGGGGTGACGCCTGCCTTCTCGGCCATGGCCATGTGCCAAACGTACGATGCCGGCGCCGCATCGATGGATACCAGCGCCGCCAGCTTCACAAGTGACCACGTATGGGCATCGAGGCCCGACTGTGCGACGTTCGCCTCCTGAATGTCGAGAAGGTCCTCCATCAGACTGTCACTTGCTGCAAGAGCTCGGAGAATCTGCCGGACGTCATTCACTTCACGCGCCATCGGAACCTCCTGGATTCATATCCCTTTAACGGCCAAACGGAACCAGCCGCATACGAGGGCAACGCTGCGGCAGCGTTGGGACGTTGGACTGCGCGCTTCATCATTTCTTCGGCAAAAGGCTCGCGGCTGGTTGTGTCGTCTTGGCCGGGTCGCACGGCAGGATCTAAGGACGCGTCTAGATTCGTTTGTGGCTACCGCTCCTGGGAGCTGCATGCGCCAGATGCTCAGCCTTCGTGGGCCCCTGGAAACAGGAAGCTCTTTCGCAACGAGTTGAATTGCAGCAGTGGCTGAGACGGCAGAGGTCGAGCGGCGGAGCAGCGCGGGGACAGCGATTGCGATGCGGCAGAGGTGGCTCGACTTCGCCGGCATGATGACTCAGGTCACGGGAGGTCTGAATGTCATCGACGGCCGGGCGCCTTTACAGAACCTCGTACTTCATAGGCATCTTTATCCTCGGCAACCTACGGTTCTGGTCGGTGGTCCTGATGGCGTTTGGGGCCATTCAGCTCGCAGCAGGCTTTGCCATCCTCGGGCGCCAGGGCTGGGGCCGATGGTTCGGGCTTATCACAGTGACGGTCAATGCCTTCACGCAGTTATTCGTGATCACCTCATATCCATTCTGGGCGGCGATCATCATCGCCTACGAAATGCGATCTTCAATGCTCTGAGCGTTCACTGGGAGCGCCGAATCGTTCGGAATTTGACCTTCGCAAGGCTGCCCGGCGTCCAGCCTTTCGTCGAACGACACGTGCCATACGAACCAATCGTCGATTCCGGCTGGCGCATATTGCCGGGGCCATGACTCGACGCAACCCATCGGCCGACGCGACCATCGAGGTTCTGCTGATCGGGCTCGAGCCGCGAGCGCAATCCAAGAGACTCATCGACGAGCTCACGGCGTTGCATCAACGCAAAGTGCTGAAAGTGGTTGACATTGTGGTCGTCCGCCGAGAGCCCGACAGGTCGATCAGAGCGAGCGCCCGCACTGAGCTGTCCGCGAGCGAAGCGAAGCACCTGCGAAGCGTCATGAAGAGCGCGGTCGGCTTTCAACGGGAACCCGATCAGCATGTCTCAGCCGTCAGGTTCGAAGGCGCGTCTGTACTGATAGGCGCCATGGACATGAGGTCGGTCGCAGACATGCTCGATCCGCGCGAGGGCGCGCTTGTCGTCGTTGTCGAGCACCAGTGGGCGTCACGGCTCGGAAGGCTGATCCGGAGCCGTGGTATGAGGCTGATGGAGGACTACATGCTGACCCCTCAGATCCTCAGCGGCACCGGTGGCGGAATCAGCACGTGGTGAGGCTCTGCGGAGCGCAGCCTCCGCCGTAGCAGCATTTGTCCAGCCGAGAAGAAGACGACCCCTGACGCACGCCACCCTATCGATAGGTTCACGGTGTGGGCCGACAGAAGGGAATCATCCGGGCGAGCAGTCGTCCCACTAAAGTGTCGCCCCACGCCAGGATGTGGATGTGGCTCGTGGTCACCCTCACCGTCACTCTGGCATCGGCGATCGCTATCTGGGTAGGGGCCGTCTCGGCGTTGGCCGTCAGACCACAGATCGCTTCGAGCCCGGCGTCAGTGACGCCGTCTCCCACCAACCCCCCACCGTCCGCTGCCCCGGAGGTCCCCCAGGGGCGGGGCCAATGGGTAGTCAATGGAGCTACCGTCAAGCTCGCCGGCGCGATCGCGACCGAAGTCGACGCCGGTGGCAACACGTTCACAGCCAAGGTGAGCGCCGCCAAGGGCGCGTGGACAAGCCGATTCGGGATCGCGGGAGAAGGCCCCATCACCTTCGACACGTCGGTCACCGGTCCAGGCCCTTCGGTCGACGCGCAGGTGGATGCCCTTGGTGTTCCAATCAGGATCCAGGGCACACCTGGCCAAGACTTGAACATTGTTTTCGGACGCTCTGCACGAACGTCGGCCATGGTCGCTGACGATGAGGCTCTGGCGATCGCTGTCGGCTCCCCAGATGCGGCCGCTCTGAGCTCGCAGGCGCTCGCCACCAAGCTGTGGTCCGACTGGCTCCGGCTGGTCGTCGCATTCACGATCGTCGGCTGGGTGCTCCTGCTCGTCGCCGGCGGCCTGAGGGAGCATGGCTCGTCGATCAAACCGCGACTCGCCGTGAAGCGTCTCGGCATGGGGGCGCTCTTCGCGCTGGACATCCCCCTGGCCTGCCTGCTGGTGATTGCGGTCGGGCTGCCGCTGGGCCTCTGGTGGCTTGGTCTCCTCGGGCTCGTTGCCTTCGTTGCGCTCGCCGCCGTGGGTTACGCCTACGCGGGCTACCAGATTGGCCGCCTGATCCTCGATAGTGTGGGCGGTGACCGGCTGAGCTGGTTGCTAGCGGTGCCGCTTGGAGTTGCGCTCGTCGTCCTCGTCGGGCTGGCCCCTTACGTTGGCGGAGTCCTTTCCGTGATCGTGACCGTCTATGGCATCGGCAGCTTGCTGTTCAGGCCCACCCTCTCGGCGGCTGCCGGCCCCGAGAAATCGCTCGTGACGAGACCGGTAGAGGCGTCCTCCGCTCCCGGCAGGCCGATCGTGGACTGAGTCTTGAGCATCGCTTCGCCACGCCGGCTCTCGCCCGATTTCTCGACGAGACCTCTTCTCAGGCGACACCGAAAATGTCAAGAAGTAGGTCTAACGTTCGCAACATTGCCTGACGACAACCCGCTGATGCGCGGGTTAATCGAAGGGTGGCAATCGCGAGCAAGGGCGCGCCCGTCCGTGATGGTTTCAGCATCGGCGAGGCCGCTTCGATCATCGGCGTCTCGACACATGTAATCCGATCCTGGGAGCGCCGCCTGTCACTTGACCTGAATCACCGAACCCCGTCCAACCAGCGGCGCTACTGGTTGGAGGACGTCCAGCGCTTCATGGCGATCAGGCGGCTGCATGAATCGAAAGGTCTGCCGCTGGTCGAGGCGGCGGCGAAAGTCTTCGACGCACCACCCGACAAGACTCAAGGAGAGCCGCCGGCGGATCGCGAGACGAAGCTCGACGGCTTCTGGGCCGCGCTGGTCGACGCGCTCCCAGACATCCTGCTCGTGATCGACGATTCTGGAAGGATCGCCGCCGCCAACGAGCCTGCCCGTCGGAAACTCAACGTGCGTCGTGGAGGAAGCTTCGCCCGGCTCGCGCCTGGCGGCTGGCGCCGCGCGTACCACTCGCTGCACAGCAGCGCCGGTTCACACCGTCCATCGACGGCCCTTGCGATGCGTGGAAAGGATGGCATCGTCTATATGGATGCGCGGGTCGTCCCGATCGGCCGCGTTCCCGGCGCTTCGGCGGTGTTGATCGGGACAGGAGTCAGACAGCCCGACGCGCCTCAACGAGCCGAGGCGCGCTCCGTGTTGGACAGTGCCTGAGCTAACACCGAGCGTGGTGTCGGATCGTGCCCAGCAGAGGCGCGAGGCGCGCGACCTCCTGACCGCATTGAAGGCCGGGTCGACGGATCGCGTGCAGAGCCTCGTCTCGACGACCTATGAGCGCTCCGGCTCGCTTCTGTACGTGGTCAGTCACCTCGTCGACACAGCCCGGGCAGAGGTCGAAGAGATGTGGTTTCGAGGAGAGCTGGGCTTCGTCGAGGCTCGACAGATGATGCGCCAGCTCGAGGTCATCGTCTCCGATTTCGCCCACCGACTGCCGACACGGCAGGTTCCAACACGCCATTGCACACTCACCTCAACTGACGCAATCAGCGGTGAGATCTACAAGCGCCTGCTCGAAGAGGATGGCTGGAAGGTCAAAGACCTCGAACCGAGCGAAACGGCCGGTCGAGCGAGCGTCATGCCGGGCATCGGGCGACGGCTCGTGGTGCTCGTCGGTGACGCCGGAGTGGCCGGGCCAGACATGAGGAGCACCGTGTCCTCGCTGCAGGCGCTCGGTTGTCGTGTCCTGGTCGTGGCTGCCGGACACTGGGCTCAGGCTGGCCACTGGCAGCAGCTCGGTGCTGACGCATGCGCAAGCGACGGCCGGACGATGCTCCTGCTGGCTCGCAAGCTCCACTCGGCCGAAAGCACTTTCTCGATCAGCGAGGTTGCGCGCACCTTACGTGTGACACCCCACACGATCCGAGCCTGGGAGCGGCGCTACAACCTGCCGGGGCCCGTCCGCGACAAGGGCGCGCAGCGCCGCTACTCGGTCGAGGATGTCCAGCTCCTGATCCGAGTCAGCCACGTAGCCACGGTTCACGGCAACTCACTCAGGCTGGCTTCGCTCAAGGCGCAGGGACTGCTGGTGGACTACGAGCCCAACGTCCGGAATTGGGACACGGTGCCGACCATCGGCTCGTCGGCGACGCCGGGCCAAGAGTGGAGGCGCGTCGCGGACGCCGTGCCCGAGCTGTTGATGCTGGTCGACCGGGAAGGGACCATCGTGGACTGCAACATCGCGACTGCTCGGATGCGGGACACGGTGCGCGAGAACGTTCGCGGCACGCGCCTCACCGATCTGGTCATTGATTACGATCGCGCCAAGGCCGTGCGCCTGTACCGGCCCGTCCTCAGTCGCCGTGATGCCTGGGAATTGCGGCTGCGGTCGACTAACGACGATCAGGAGTTGGTCGCGTTCGACAGCAGGGTGGTAGCCGGCGACAGAAGCGAGCTGCTTGGACTGATTGGCCGGGTCATCCCTGTCGCGGAGCTTGCCGGCGCTGCTCGTGCGTGACGCGGGTGTCGAGCGAACGCCCCACGTTAGGTTTTAGAACCCGCTCGGGGTGTCTAGATTGCTTTCGCGCTCCGGTGTATCGACCAGCGATGACGCTCGTGCAGAAGCCGGCCTGCCATCACCACCGCTGATCGGGCATCTGGCGCGATGGCGTCCGCTCCGACCTCCTCGGCGAGGGTCGGGAATCGCCTGAAGCTGAGGCCGCCTACCAGGACAGGCTTGCCTGCTGCCTTCCAGCTTCGCACCACAGCTTTGAGCTGGGTGCCGAGCCGGTCGGAACGATAGGTCGACGAAACGCCCAGAAGGTCAAAGTCAAGCCACCAGCTCCCGTCTGTCAGGTCGGTCGGGTCGACAGATCGCCAGAGCTCTACACTCCATGCGTCGTCCTGCATCGCGTCGGCCACCAGCTCCAGGCCCAGGTCATGTTCCTCGGGGGCAATCGTGACGAGCAAGGCCTTGGACGGGCGCTGGACCCGCGGGCCCTCGAAGCGTGGAAGCGCCGACATGGCGGCAGCGATGGTTCGCGACACTCGGTATTCGTCGTCGGTGGTGGCCTCGCCTAGCTGCCAGCGTTCCGAGATGAACCGCTGCGCTGCCTCGAACAGGTCGGTGATGACAGTCGCACGCGACTGGGCCTGGATCGCCATCCTCACCGCGGCGGCGGTCGCGTCCGCCTGTTCGCCTACGAGGGCCGCGTGGACGAACTTTCGAACGCCCCGGCGGCGGCTTGAATGGCGCTGCCGGCGCGAGGCGTCGCCTCGCGCTCCTGCTACGCCCGTACCTTTATGCGCCCACTCCCCCTCCGGCGTCGAAATCCAAGTGGACTTCTCGCCCATTTCGTACCACCCAGCCCTTAGAGTCGGTCGTTAAGTGACCGCTCTGGCTTCTACTATAGGCGCTTGTTAAGTGAATTCACCGCGACATTGGCGAGCGGGCGTCGCGCGCACCGCCAGGGCGCCCCGGACGTGCGTCGCCGACGAGGTCTAGTCGATGAGCTTTCGCCACGACCTCCAATTTGCTGTGAGCAGCCAGCTTGGACGCGAGGTTGCGCAGGTGGGTTCGGACGGTGACGTACTTGATTCCAAGCCTGGCGCCTATGTCTCGACTGGTCGCGCCCTCGGCCAGCAGGGACAGGATCTCGTATTCGCGTTGTGTCAACCGGCTGCGAGGTTCGTCGCGGAGCTTCCGCCGGCTGAACACCGAAGCGACGACTTCAGGCCGGATCAGGGTCTTGCCGGTGACCGTAGAGCGAACTGCGGTGATCAGATCAGCGCCGCCTTCGGTCGCGCAGATGAGGGCGCTCGCCTCCGCTTCAATGGCAGCGAGCAACACCGCGTCGGTCTCCGTTTGCGTCAGCGCAATCATGGGTGCCGTCCAGCCGGAGCGTCGCAGGTGGATGGCCGTCCCCGCTACCGCGCGCACATTCATGCGAAAGTCGATGATGACGATGTCCGCCCTTCGGGCTGGCACCATCAGCTGCGAAACGTCACCGTAGTCGAGATTGCCGATGACGGTCATGTCGGGCTCATGGTTCAGCAGGGCGGCCAGAGCGTCGCCGACCAGCCGTTGGCCACTGACTATCGCGACCTGGATCGGAGCGCCCGGCAGGCTCTTAGCGCCGTCGACTCCAACCGTATCGCTTACAACCAGGACGTTCACGGCCGAAATCTAGAAACAAAATCTATTCAGTACAATTGGTGAAGTCACCGACATCTGCGATCGCAAACGGTGCGTGGCTTTTACCACGGTTCGTCTAAATTTATGTCCAGAGCCGACCGACATGACCCGGCCCGGAAATCTCACGTCCTTGATTCTTAGATGCATGGTCGAGGTCCTGGGTGGCCCCCCACGGCAGCGCCAGTGTGGCCGGCCAGAATGCGGGTAGGCATCATCGAGTTCACCGCACAGGACACTCGACTGGGGGCATTGCTCGCCCCAGACGTAGCCTGGCACTCCCCCTCGCATGAGCTCAAGCCCTCGATGAAGAGTTCACCCGCGGACGCAGTCGTATTTCACGTCCAACTCGATGATCGAGCCGACATCGCGGATGCGCTGAAAGACGCCGCCGCCACGAATCCGAGGGTCAGGATGATGCTTGCAGCCTCATCGAGCCAGGCCGTCCTCATCGCCGAGATCACCTCTATCTCGCTCCATCGCGCGGCCAGCCATCGGGCCGGTCTCAGCGAGCGCGAAATGCAAGTCTTGAGAGCCATCAAGGTCGGTTACACGAATCGCGAGATCGCGGCACAGCTGGGCATATCGATTTCGACCGCAAACAAACACGTGGAGAACATCCTCCGCAAGATGTCCGTTCGAAACCGAACCCAAGCGGCCGCACAGACCGCCGAGGGAGAACCATCGCTGCCGCGCGTGCAGCCTGTCGACACGAGCCCCGCCGGGAATCCGGGACGCGATGGGCTCGCGACCCCGCTGGTCCAAGGCAGCTCGCCGACCTCGATTAAGAGTTGCTAAGGTACGTTAAAGGGAGACACAGGACACGTCAATGGTGCGGTCCTGGCGGTCCTGGCGGGGACACTGAGCTTTGGTATCGCCGAACCTCTACACGATAGGCGAGGTCGCTTCCCTGCTGGGGATATCGGCTCACACGATCCGGGCCTGGGAGAGGAGGCATGGAATCGTTCATCCAGAACGAACCGCCACCAGGCAGCGTCGGTACAGGAACGAAGACATCGAGCTGCTGCGAGACGTCAAGCGCGCCATCGAGTTGAAGGGCTTCTCGTTGAAGGTCGCGTCTCGGGCAGTGACCGGAGACCTCGAGCCCCCGGAGCCCGCAACCCGAGGCAAGCGATCCAGGCGTGCAGAGCGGTGGGCGCTCGAGGGCGATGCAAGCCTCTGGCGAACCGTCGGCGACATCCTTCCCCAGCTGATCCTGATCATCGATCGGGAGGGCAAGATCGTCGAGGCCAACGTGGCCGTCGCGCGCACGTTCGGGAATGTCCGGCAGCGGTTCACAGGCCGCAAGTTTGTCGACCTGGTCGACCCCTTCGACCGGTCCAAGGCGACAATGCTGTACCAACCGGAGCTCCGAATCGTCCAGTCATGGGAGTTGAACATGCTGACCCATTCGGGAGCCCGGCTCTACTCATTCCAGACCTGGCCGGTCAATCAAGGCGACAGCACGCTGCTCGCCCTCGTCGGGGCTCAGATGTACGAGTCACAAGCGCCGCGACCCACCGTTGGAGTCCCGATGCTGGACGCAACGGGCGCGGAGCGTCGCGGTGAGGCGCTGCTCGAGCCCACCGCCCTGTCTGCGTTCGAGCAGCTCGTGGCGAAACTTCCCTTCGGCGTCGCTGTGGCCACGATCGGACCTCAGCCCAGGGTGGTCTATGGCAACGCTCAGCTGCTGAAGACGCTGGGACTGCAACCAGGGACGTTGACCGGTCGCCCTCTCACTGAGCTGATCCCGGATCGAACCATCGACGCAGCGCTGCGGGACGCTGTCGACTCGCGACGGTCGCGAACTCTAGGCGCCGTCGTGCATGCCACCACCGGCGATCCTGTCTCTGGGGACCGCCTGCTTCGCGTGGCGTTCAAGCCTCTCTTCTCGAGCAATGGGAAGGTCACCAGCGTGCTTGTCGTGGTCGCGGAGGGCATTGAGGCGCACGAGCCTGGACAGGAGGTCGAGCATCTGGCCCTCGATGAGCAGCTCCGCCGACCCATAACCGTTGAGCAGCTGGCGGCGGCCGGCCTGGCCCGATTCAGAATTCTCTTCCCGGGTCTGGAATTCATGATCCACCTGGCGAGGCTGCCGGGCGTTGCAGTCAGCGCCTCGACCACTCTGTCGACCCCGGGATGGACGGTGGGCCTGAACCCGGCCGCCAGACGGGTCATGCGTGATCTCATCGCCCGCGTAACGACCACGGGACAGGAAGGCGAGGCCAGCCTGACGGGCGGTAGATCGGCGATCAGCGTGACCTCCGTTCCTCTCGTGTCTGATGGCAGGAACGGGACGAAGAGGCATCTTGGCGTCATCGCCTGGAGGTGGCTCACTGGCGATCCACTGAAGGCCGAAAGGCGATTTGCGATCAACGCATTCCTTGCGCAGTTCGCACTGGCTGCGGAGCTGCTTCACCTCCGGCTCGAAGTCGCCTCCCAGGGCGCCACGCTGGAATCGATGAGCTCAGCGGCATCGGTCGTGCGCAACGAAGGCGGAGACGAGGGCGGGCTGGCCGTAAGGTTTCTCAGACGACTCACCAAGTTGCTCGACGCCGATTGGGCGAGCATCGGCAGGCCGGATGGAGCATTCCTACGGATCGTGGCCGCCTACCCGTTCGACGCGAAGACGCCGGCAACGGGGGAGCGCTTCCCGCTGGTCGGACAATTCGTGAGTGCGGCGATCACCAGCGGCGAGCCTACCGCCACCTCGCGTCTCGACGCTCTTGTGGCGTTGCCCCCTGCTCTCAAGCGCGTGCTCATGGGCAAGAAGCACGGCCTCGCGGTTCCTCTGGTGCTCGACGGCGCCGTGCGGGCGGTGATCACGCTCGTCAGGGGCGTCGGAGCTCCATTCACCCAGAACGATGTCGACCTGGTGCAGGCGCTGTCCAGCGTCGCCCTGCTCGCCGTCACGCTGACGGACCGGAGCTCAGTCGAGGGTTCAAGCGGGTCGGCTACTGGCGCGATCAGGCCTGCCTGGTCACCGACACGGTGACCAGAAAGCAAGCCCCTCGAGCTCTTGCCGGCGCATCCAACCCTTGCGGAGCGGCCAGCTCAATCTTTGCCTGAGACCTCCAGAGCCAGGCCGGTGGGTTGGCAGGGCATGCACGCGCTCCACGCGGGAGTGGTGTCCGCTGTTTCTGTAGGGTCTCAGAGCGAAGGGCCTGGCAGACGCCCCGCGTCACGATGCGCGCGACGCACGGGCCGTGGTCGCAACCTGACCATCGAGAGAAGAGGCTCTTCGAGCTCGAAGACGCGATCGATCAGGTCAGTGACCGTCTTGTCATAAGGGTCGTCTATTCCGAATTCGATCAGCTGGTTGCCCAGTCTTACGGGGAGGTGGGTCATGCCTCTCAAGTTGAGGCCCTCGAGCTCATCGAGCACTGCGTCGAGACGGCTCAGGCGATCGCGGAAGTAATCGCTGAAATAATCGCTGAGGTCAGCGGCGGGGCCCCCCACTCCCCCCAAGGTAGTGCCGGGCGCACCCGCTACCGCGCCCGCGATTCCGAACTCTTGGACAAAGACTTGCACACTGTGCCGCTTGCACGCGCCGGGAGAAGCGGTTGCCTCAAGGCTGCGAAAAGCGTGCGACCCTGCGGGACTGGTCGGCAGGCGTTGTCTAGATCTATGCCCAAATCTGGACCCGATGAAAGTCGCCGGAGAAGCGGAAGGGGCGCACCATGGACCCGCTATCCAACTGCGACTACGGAGGATCTTGCCGAAATGACACCGAACTGGGTCCGGACTGACCTGATGTCGGCGATTGCCGACGGCCACCGCGACGCGGATCCCGCGGCTGCTTTCGGGGATTCCGACCGGGGGACTATCGGCGAACCCGAGCCCAGGCCCAGGGTGTTATTGGTCGAGGACGACGGAGTGATCGCGCATATGTATGAGCTGGGCCTAACGATCGGGGGCTATCCGGTGCGGCTCGCAAGCTCTGGGGAGTCGGCGCTCACGGAGGCGTCGAAGGACAGTCCACCCGACGTGGTCATCCTTGACCTCGAGCTGCCGGCGATGAGTGGCCTTCAGATGCTCGAGGAACTGCGCCACAGACCGGCGACCCTTCACGTACCCGTGATCGTGCTGTCGAACAGCGACGTCGATTTCTCCGAGGCCTACCGCCGTGGCGCGACCCAATGCCATTCCAAGTACCGGACCACTCCGCAAGCCCTGGTCGACTACGTTCGGGACGCGACGCAAGGGGCGGCCTGATCAGCGCGGCTCAAACGCTCGAGCGTGGATCAACGCGAGAAGCGGTTCCTCGAGCTTGAATTGGCGGTCCATGAGGCCGGTGTGTTCGAGCTCCGCCAGCAGCCGCTCCGGCAGCTGTCTGGAATGGAAAGGTAGCTCGCCGGTCTAGCCCGCGAGGACCTTCTGCTTCTGCGCCGCAAACTCGGCATCGGTCAGCACGCCCTGATCCCTCAACGCAGCCAGCTCTCTGAGCTGCGCCAGCTGATCTGGCGAGGCGGCGACTGTCGGAGCCGCCTGCGTGTACGCCGGCTGCTGATAAGCCGGCTGCTCCTGGGCGGCCCAGCGGCCGGCTTGGCGGCGCGACACGCGGTTCGAAACCGCCGTCGCGGTTCCGGCGACGACTGCAACTCGAGCTACACCACGCACCAGTCCAGGCAACTTGTCTCTCCTTCTGTATTAGCTAGCTGTTGGGTTAAGAGGCGGCCTCGGCAGCGTCGAGCGCCGCCAGCAGAGCCTGGACTGGAACTCGTTCGAGCGCGACGAGCTGCGCGCCTGAGCGCCTGAGTGCAGTCGCCAGGGGAGCCGCCCAGCGATTCTCGTAGACAAGCAACGCGGCCGTGCTACCCGAATCGATGACGGAAGCGGCGGCCTTGATGTCATTGTCGTGCAGCATGCCGCTGGACGCACCTTCGAACACCTCGAGATCCTCCAAGCCATCGCTGGACAGCCCGGTCAAGTTCATCCGCGCGATCGATCCATCCGACATCTTGCGTACGAAGACCAGGTCCAGGACTCTTACGGTCCCCCGATCCGCCAGATCGACGAGTAACGGCAATCCCTCTCCGGACATGCGACCACCGGGGAACTCAATGACCATGAAGTCGACCGGTCCCATCTCCTCGAGCTGAGTGCTCATCGCGCTTCCTCCAGGGCTACTCGCCTCTTGCATGACCAAGTCACGTCGGTTCAGCGAACACGCCAGACGTTCTGACATCGATCGCATATCCAGATCGGAAGCCCCATCGAGAGGTGGGTTGTCCAGACGCTTCCACACTCAGGACAGCGCGGCACATAAAGGTTGAACAGTGCCGCTGTCATCGCGAGAAATACGGTGGTCAGAACAATCTCAGCGATCAACGTGCCGGCCAGACCTCCATCGGCATTCAACCTAAATCCGCCCCGCCAGGCCGGCGCGGCCGGGGTGATCGTCCTTCGACGGAACGCTAGACGGCAGCACTGCGCGAGGCGTCACAGCCTGATGCTTCCGTCTAGCGTTGCGTTGGACTCAAGCCGAGAGTCCAACTAACTGTCGAAGGGGTGGGCTTATCGCGGGTCGCGGTCATTTGTGGCGTGGATACAGTGGCCGCATGAGCACGCGCCGCAGGTTCGCTCGCCATCGGGGACGATCGCGGCGAGGTTACGTCATCGGCGCCGTTGCGGCCGGTGTTGCCGTGATCGCGACCGCAGTCTTTGCGGGTGAGGGACGCAGGGTGCTGCGGCGCCAATTTCCGAGTTGAGCGAGGAGGACTGACATGTCGAGCATTGACAGACGCGGCGTGGATACCAACATCATGTATTCCGAGTCGATCGCCGACAGCGAGGCGGTCAGCGACGGCTGGCTGATCTTCGCTGGATTGATGATCGTGTTTGCCGGCATATGGAACCTCTGTGAGGGTGGGATCGCGCTATTTCGCTCGGCGTACTTCATAGGTCGGGCTGTCTATGGAGATCTGTGGTTCTGGGCGATCGTGTGGATCGCCGTGGCTGCGCTGGAGCTCGCGGCCGGATACGCGATCATGGCGGGCCGCACCTGGGCTCGCTGGTTCGGCATCGTCGTCGTCGGCCTCAGCGCGCTGGCTCAGCTACTAGCGATCGGAGCCTATCCGTTCTGGTCGTTGTTCATCCTTGCAGCCGACCTGCTGATCCTTTACGCGCTTACCGTCCATTGGCGGGCCGCTATGCGGGCGACGCAGGGCTGATTGATCCGAGCCGGCCGCACCCAGCGATGGGCCGCCAGGCCTGGTGCGCTCACCTCGGGGACAGCGGCTGGCGAGCGCGGCCGAAGTTGCTCACCAACAGCGAGATCACAGTCACGAGATAGAGCTGTCCCATGAGCGCTTCACTCACAGCCAGCGCTCGACCACCTGGGGTCTCGGGCGTCAGATCTCCATAGCCGACCGTGGACAACGTGACCATGCTGAAGTACATGAACTGAGAGCTCGTCACCCCGGGCGCTTCCGCGAAAAACCGTTGCCCGTCGAGATGGCCGAGGGCCGAATCGACGTTGGCATAAACGATCCCGATCACGAGGTAGATACAGACCGCGCCCAACACCGACTGAACGTTGACATGGAGGTTTCGCCGAAAACGCATGACGATGATCAGCGGTAGGGTGAGAATCAACCCGGCACTGATGAGGTCGGACACGCCTCGCATGACGGAGCCGCCCTGGATGGCCGCGAGGACAACGCTGGTCAGAACCGCTCCCGCCAGGAGGATCCGGAGCACGTTGCTCGTGGCGGGCCTGCTGAGCGCGACCAGCACCGCCGCACCCTGAAGTCCGGCGGTAAGCAGCGCGCTCGGCAAACCGGGCGATGAGATGATCGCGCTCATCACGCCGCAGACGAGGAGAATCAGGACTGCTCCGTAGCGGCTGCCCTCGCTCAGCCTGAAGCGTGGTCCCACAGCCACCCGCACCGACACCCACTCATCGGGAACCCGACCGCCACGGACAACGTGGTGAACCATCCGCCATGACTCTCAAGCTGACCTGCCGGATGTTCCTCGGGGCGTGCAAGCGGTTGAGGGCGCCGCTGACGAGTATTGGGTAACTGCGGGATCCGACTGGTAAGCGGACCCTGACTCCAGAAAGCACCGGAGTCTCGTCGGGGAATGCACGGCGAGCCGTGGGGAGGTGTACTCGCAGCCGGCGCCCACGTACGCACCGTACGCATCTGCAGGATCTTGGCCAGTCACGTTGCTCATGTGGCTGGACAAATACTTCATGAGGGAGGAAGACACGGATGTCGTCGTTGTCGCCCAGCAGGATGCCCGCCTGCGCAGCGCCGGTCCGTGCCGACAGTTTGGTTTCCCACTCGACGAGGCGGTGGGTGCGCCGGAAACCACCCACGAAGCGAGGCAGGCAGAAGTCTGGTCGGGTGGGCTGCCACCAGTTGACATTCGGGCGAGTTCGGCAGATTCGTGGACACCCGGTGCCGAGCGATCCGGCACCGGCGTCACGAACGCCGCAAGTGGGCCTTCTTGGCGGCGGTCTTCCTGGCGGCGGTCTTCCTGGAACGCTTGCCCGCGGAATCCTCGGCTTCGAGCTGGCGCCGCGCGGCCTTCAGCGAGGCGAGCGCCTCATGCTCGACGCTTGGGTATCGGGGCTCGATATCGACCAGGGCGTTGGCGATCACCCCCGCCGCAACGAGCCGAGTAAACCATTTGCTGTCAGCAGGAATCACGTACCAGGGCGCCCACTTCGTGCTGGTGTTGCTCAGTACGTACGAGAACGCAGATTGGTAGGCGTCCCAGTACCCGCGCTCCCGAACGTCCGCCCCCGTGAACTTCCAGTTTTTCTCCGGCTCTTCGATGCGAGAGAGAAATCGCTTCCGCTGAGCATCCTTCGAAAGGTTGAGGAAGAGCTTGACGACGTGGACTCCGTTGTCAGACAGATACCGCTCAAAGTTGTTGATCTCGCGGAAGCGGCGCTCCCATAGCGCGAGCTGGTTCTGACCGTCTTCAGCCGCTCGGCGCTCGGGAAGACGCTGGTTTGCGAGCAGTTGGGGGTGAACCCGAACGACAAGCACCTCTTCGTAGTACGAGCGGTTGAAGATCGCGATCTGTCCGCGCGCCGGGACCGCGGCCACGTACCGCCACAGGTAGTCGTGAGCAAGCTCCTCAGCCGACGGTACTTTGAACGCGTGGACCGCGACGCCTTGTGGGTTGACTCCGCTCATCACATGGCGGATCGTGCCGTCCTTGCCCGCAGCGTCCATCGCTTGCAGAATGACGAGCACGCCGTCTGTCGCCTGTGCTGCGAGCCGGGCCTGGAAGTCGGCCAGCAACGCAATCCCCTGCTGGAGCAACTGCTGGGCACCGCCCGCGTCGTCGCGGGAGTAGCCCCCGGTCGACTCCGGGTCGAAGTCGTCGGGGAGGCGCACCTTGGACCCAGGACGAACCACGAAGGGCTGTATGAATCGTTTGATCCGCTGTGGACTGAGGTCGCTCAACTCGCTTGATTTCTATCGCGCCCGCACGGGTCGCGGGCACTTCAGAAGATCGACGCTAGACAAACTGTTCGGTCATACAGCACCGGCCACTCTCGGGAGCGTCGCTGAAGAGATCGCCCCGGCTCAGCCGTCACGCGATTCTGCGCGCGACCGCACAACGCATCTGAAGCCGATGTGGCACGCGGAGATCCGTCCTGGCTGCCCGTATCGGGCGGCGGGGCGGTAGTGCCGGCAATTCTCGGAGCAGAGGTATGACCCTCCCTTGACAACGTGACGAGGCGATCCGGAATCGTCCTCGTCATCAAGCGCTTCAACCGGTGTACAGCAAGCCGGGCTGCCGAGATCCCCGGCGGCGATCAGGTCCTCCGTCCACTCCCACACATTGCCGGTCATGTCGTAAAGGCCGAATTTGTTGGAGGCGAAGGTGCGGACGGGTGAAGTCCACAGATATCCGTCCAAGAGAAGGTTCTGCACCGGAAACTCGCCTTGCCAGGTGTTCGCCTTGAGGCGCCCCCGCGACGAGAAATCGTCGCCCCACGCGTAAATCTTCGAATCGAGGCCACCACGGGCGGCGCGTTCCCACTCGGCTTCTGTCGGTAGGGACTTGCCGGCCCACGCGCAGTAAGCTGCGGCGTCTTCGTAGGCGACGTGAACGACCGGATCTTTGTCCAGGCCGATCAGAGTCGACGAGTGGCCGGCGGGCGAACGCCACGATGCTCCCGGAACGAATTTCCACCACAGCCCTGAGTCGCTGAGGTCGACACGACGGCTCGTCGGGTTGAAGACCATGGACCCGGGCCGCTGATGGTGGGTGCCCATGGGCACCTCCGCGACAGTGGCGTATCCGGTCGCCTCGGCGAACGCCCCGAACTCGGCCACGGTGACCGGATGGGCGTCCATCCAGAACCCCTCCACCGTAGCGTCGTGCGCGGGGCGCTCCAGGGGGCCGAAGTCGTTCGAGCCCATCCGGAACGTCCCCCCGCGAACCCATCTCATCGGCGGCCGTGAATGCCTCACGGTTCGAGCATCGGCCCGCGGCCTTCGCCGGACGGACCAGAGTCGGCCCGCGGTCGACAGACTCTTAGGCGCGCGAGCCAAGGCGTTCAACTCGACGCTTTTGTATGGACCCGACCGACGCCGTCTTTTCACCGGACCGGCAGGTTCTGTCAAGCAATGTGTCCGAGGGTTGCACACGCCTCCGATCACATTCAGCTCGTCCGGCTGATCCTGGGTTAAGGACGTACAGGCAGTCATGCAGCCATCTGGGCTCCCGGAGACAAGGCCAATGGCATCGAATGGGGAGACATCATTCCCGCCTTCGGTTACTCCGGCATATCGCAAGACATCTAGGGAGGTCACTACCCCGGAAAGAACTGGACTGCCGCAGGGCAATCGATCCTGGCGCACCACTGCAAGGTCGAGGTGGCATCGGTCACAGAGTCGAAGAGGTAAGCCTCGGAGGTCGCATGGCCTGACTTTGCGCTGCCGAAGTTGCTAAGGACGCTCCTGGTCGCATCGGGTGTCGTCGCCCTTCTAGCGGGCGTGGACGTGTACATCGGGTCCTTGACGGACCGGGTCGCTCCTGTCGAGACACTCACGATCTGCCAGGCGACTGGACTTGCCGGGCACCCATACCAGCCTCGGGGCGTGGACGTCGCGCCTGACGGTTCGATCGGCAAGATAGATCGGTCCCGCGACATCGTTCCGCCCTACGCGTACGTCGGAGGCGATCATCCAGGTGTGAACTGGACGGACTCCGGTCGAGCTGTCTGGTACACCGGCTGCCAGGCGGGCAGCTCGTCCGCGTCGGCGCAGCCTTCAGCAGTCGTTGCTCCGGTGTCGGCCTCCGCTGAACCGAGGTCGTTGGTGCGCAGCATCGTCTGGCGTCCGGTGCCGGACCCTGCGGCCGAGGCGTCCCGCGTCTTCGCCGTGTGCTTGATGGTCGTGGGTTTCCTGGCGATCGCGGTCGGCGCGATGGGCGGGGCCTTGAGGAGGTTGTGGCGAGCCAAGAACGCCCCTGATCGACGCGGCGAGGGCTCGCAGAAGCCGACCGGTCAATGGCCTTTCCCACGATCGAAATGATTATTGGGAGGGGCCTCGGGCTCGGCGCACGGTCGTCGATGTTTACATCGGAGTGGATGTCGAGGATGTTTCAGGGAGGCAAGGCGCCTGGTCACCGCCGCTGCGAATATTGCCAGAGACTTTCGGTGATCTGAATTCAAGGTCGGCCTGAACTCGCACGATCACTACGCCGTGTACACCCAGTACTACCAATGGCTGCTTTTGGTCATCTTCGTACTTGCTATTGGCGCATTTGTTCTACCCGTGTACTTCGTGCATCGAGATGTTGCGGCGATCGAGGGTCAGGACCACCAGCTGCTGCGTCGCGTTGCTGTACGGTTGCTGTAAGCCAGCACTGCACGTAAGTGATACGCGACGGCGCTGAATTCGGAAATTGGCTCCGGGACAGGGATTCGAACCCTGAACCTTGCGGTTAACAGATCGGCGCAGCCCGTTCAGAAATCGCGGTCTGAATTCGCCGAGTGCCGCTGAGGACCGCCAAATGCCGTGCTTTGCCACCGGCGTTGCTGTAGGGCAACGGCAAAGGCTGTCGCGCACGTCGGTCGGCGGCTACCCGCCTCGCGACATGACGCACGAGCGCGCGGTGCGGAGCTCTCGGTGGACTTGTACGGACCACCTGGAGCGTCGAGTCCGCTCGAAAGATGGGACGCGGCGCCAGTTCTCGTCCAGATTTGGGCCATGCTTCCAGTGAATTGCCCCACAAGCCGCTACGCGACCGGCTGCTTGCGGCGGGCTGTCCGGCG
>WNGI01001205.1_pt1 | contig 21879 bp, 23 predicted proteins | sample 5400621 | NCBI WGS metagenome assembly WNGI01 (sample SAMN13153374, study PRJNA577476) | soil metagenome | isolation source: 20 cm soil or saprolite under Garry oak tree replicate 1 | place: USA:California | collected 2016-06-15
CGACGCTGGCATCGATCGGCACGGGTGCCCTCGGCATCGCAATTCTCTTGGCCCTGGCGCTCATCCCCGTGCTTTTGCTGCAAGGCGGTGTCTGGCTGAGCGCATTGCTGTTTCCCTGGCTCGCCGCCATCAACGCATTAACGCTGCTTGTTACCCTCTTCGTCTTGCTCCCTAATGCGGTCTTCTCGTCCACGCCGAGGTTCGCCGGCAGTGGAATGATGATCGTCTCTTACGTGTTTGGCGCGACCCTTTGGGTGTGGAGCCTGTTGCTCACCTACACGCTGTGGGGAGGATTTTGGCTGTTCATCGGCCTTTTTATGGCGGGCGTCGGTGTTGTACCCCTCGCGATGATCGCCACGTTCTTCAAAGGGATGTGGGCGGAACTTGGCGAACTCGTTGTGTTGATTGCGCTGACGTTCGGTGTGCGGGTATGGGGCTACAAGCTTCTCGAAAAGGCGCTGCGAAGTGCCCCGTCGTACTGACCTGTAGAGCATCACGCCGCCTTCACGACGCCAGAGAATGGCGTTACAAAATCGAGCGCATCACCCCGGGCACCACCAAGCCCACATACGCCCTTGAACGCCACGTCAGGAAGGCCGCTCACGGTCGGATCGTAGCGCCCAGCCTCGAGCTTGTTGACGTACTCGCGTGTAATCCGGGCCGGCTTCGCGAGCTCTGCTCCTTCCGTAGAAGAAATCGCGGCCTCGCGACCTACGGCTTCCGGTACCCCTTCGCCTCCATACACGCCTCCTGGACGTGGTCCCCGCGTCCGACGTCGCTCCAGCCCGGGCTTGGGTCGGCCGAGTTGGACGGGTAGGCACCAACGAAGGTGCTCTCGGGCGCGATCGGGACATAGAAGGCCGCCGCCCGACACGCTGCGGCATCCTGCTCGAACTGGGCCTCGTCTACGCCGGGTGGGCGGACCCAGACGTTCGAACAGCCGGCGAGTAGGAGCGCGAACGCCGGCGCCAGCATGTTCATGCGCAGGGACAGCCGAGCTTGGCGCCGATCTCCGTGGCGCGGATCGCTCTGGGGATCGTTCAGACGAGCATGCGGACAGGAGAACGAAACGAGTTTTAGATGTGTCGCCCATCGGCTCATAGGTCACCTCCGTTCAGCTTGCGACCGCCGCCTCGATTCTCTCCTCATTCACGATGCAGCGTCGAGAGTGGGTGGAAGCGTAGTCTGGAAAGGCGAACACATCCAGGGCGGTGCCAAGTACACTTCGCTGTACCGTCGGCGCAACAACAGCACTGGCAGCAGCCGAGGGATCGCGGGCCAGACCCCTCTCAAAGGCTTGGCGCGCTGGCCGCTCTATGGCATTACATGCTCGCTCGAGTGATGTCTTGAGGTCCAGGGATCAGGTGCTGGGTCGTCTCGACTACGAACTCGGTGGTGGGAATCACAGACGGCTCGAATCCGGTCGCCGTCTCGCCAGCAACACGATCCCGAACGCCGTGACGCTGGCGCCGGCCATGACGATCGGCCAGGGATTCACAACGACCCAGGCCGCCCGGACGTCCTCGACGAGCATCCGGTCGACACGTTCGCGATCGCCGCTCTCCACCGCGCGACGAAACCACCGCCGATCACGCGCCCTGGGATCGACACTCGAATAGATCGGGCCGGCGATGATGATCAGGACGCCGGCGACGATGAGGAGCCAGGCGAAGGGCCTCATGACCGAGCCCTCCGACCGTCACTCAGCGAACCTACGTTCTTCGATGGTCCGTGCACCTGTTCCGGCTCAACGTGTCGGCGCCGTCGCAGCTCACTGAGAGCGGATTTCACGCGCGCCAGGGCATCGTCGGGCATGATCGCCACCTGGCCCGCCATCATCTGGACTCCGCAGAAGAATGCCCACCCTGGCGGCGGCCCAGCCTCGCTTGGCAGGCAAGCATCGGTCGCTCCACAGCGGCGGCCCAGGCACGCAGTGCCTGATCGGGGCGCGGGCGCGCCATCACGCGCCGCCCTCTTTCTCCCCAAGCGCCTCGAGCTGGCGCCGGAGCCAGGCCTCGGCCGCGGCGTCCTTCGTCGCTTGGTCGCCGGCGCGGTGACGACGTCGCGCTCGGGGAGTGACGGTCGCCCACCTCTGTTGGCGTTGCCGCTTTGCAGCGGTGCGGGTCCGTCCCATCGCATTCCCCTACCACAGGAGAAGGCGGGCGGGGCTGCTAGGGACCGCCCCGGTGGCGCCGGGAGCGACCGGCATTGTGCCCGCTTGCCGTCACCATGCACCAGATCCTCGCCGAGGCGGGAGGGAATTCGTGGCCGTGGAGTCCTCGTTGGCCGACTCAGCGGCCAGGTTTTCACGCTGCCTGGATCAGGCCGCTGAGGGTGCAATCCCGGCCGGACTCCCCCGGGGCACCACTCAGAACATGTCGGGCGGTCGCGAGAAGCGATAGGGCCGGGAGGAGCATTCATGCGTCGAAGGATGCCTCCGACAGAGGGCCGAGAATGCGACGTTCAGATTGCCTGAGTCTCCCCGAAATCGAGCGCGAGCTGCGGCTGGCAGCTACCCGCTCAGCGCAACAGAGAAAGGACCCTCAGGCGAGGCTGGTCGTGTTGTGCACACGGCGGCCTCGCTTCTAGGTCACCACCCGCGGCGTTGCGTTCCTCCAAAGTTCTGATTACCGAAATTCCCGAACTCGGGGACGGGCCGCCTCCACTGCATATCGGGGACGTCTGGAGCCCGGGTGCCTTGCTGACCGGTGTATGGGTTGACCTTCAAGGCTTTCGTCCAGTCGTCGTTGTCGCCGCTGTCGGGAGCCGACCGCCAGTGCGGCGGAACATACGTTCCATCACGTTGCGTGTGGCCGTGGACGAATACGTCGCCGGCGAGCGCCGGCACACTGGCAGTTCCGATCGTGAGTAAGAGGGCGGCAAATGCCAACAGGGAAAATCGAAGGAAGTCTATACGAAATCTCCGTACGGGTGCCACCCGCGTGTCTTCTGTCAGCTCTTCTGCATGCCGCATACCGAACCGCCGCCGAGTCGTGTGACGCGGACTTGCGGCGCATCACCTTTGTCCGAGCACGGAAATGTAAGCGTCCACGACGCCAGAGCGGGCGCCGATCGCGAGAAAAAGGGCGGTGGACGACCACGGCCACCGAGCCGATAAGATGTCGCCTTTGCTGACACCGGAGTTCCGTCGTGCTGATGAGTCCAAGCAAAGGGAAGCGGGCACCGACGGTCAGACGACGGTGAACTAGGAGCGCGAGCTACGAGACGTTGCCGAGCGCCGCGGGTGGCGGGAAGATCGAGCGCAGCTACGGGACGGGGTACACGATGCGGCAGTTGCAGGAGGCAGCGTCGCTCGCGAGGGCTACGCTCCCCGTGGACGGTATCAGCGCCCAACCAGCGAGGCGACGGTCCTGCACAAGTCGAACGGATCGACCGGCTTCGTGAGGAACGCGTCGAAGCCCGCGTCCTTGGCGTCCTTGCTGGTGTACCTGTCCCAGTGTGCGGTGACTGCGAGCGCCGGGATGCTGCCCCCCTTCGAGAGCGCCAATCGGCGCAGTTGATCGACGACCCAGAGGCCATCTTCACCGGGCATCGCCAAGTCCGAGATGATCGCGTCCAGGCGCACCGTCTTGAGGATCGTGACGGCATCGCGCGCTGTCCGCGCCGTCAGCACGTTCGCCATGCACGATTCCAGCGCGGTACGGAACACTTCGAGGGTGTCCTGATGGTCGTCCAGAACGAGGATATGGATGTTGCGCAGGTTCGGGGCGTTATCGGTCAAAACCATGAGGGGATCGAGTCATCATATCGTACGGTCGACGGGCGCCTTCAAGTCTGATTTCACTCGCCGGCGGGTAAAAAGTTTCCCACCTGCCCTTCTACATCCGTGGACCGGCGCGCCTGGCTAGCGACGTAGAATTGTCTCCATGCCTATCGAGAAGGACGAGCGAGGACCGTTCTGCGTGGTCTGTGGCGAAGCGGTGAAGACGGACGAGGGCTACTACCGCGCCAGCCTCGCGTGGTTCCATGTTGACTGCTACGAGAAGGCCGAGAAGGTGCCCCGCAAGCCACGCAAGGAATAGCGGGGCTGCAGGCCTACGTCGGCGGTTGCTTCACCGGCCTGGAGCTCGGAAACGAGATCCAGGAGTGGGAAATCTTCTCGTGAAATCCGTCAGCGGCCGACGAGGGAGGCGACCGCTCTTGAAAGATCGAAGGGATCGATGGGCTTGGTCAGAAACGCCTCGAAACCGAACTCCCTCACTCGCTCGGCTGCATACCGCTCCCGGTGCGCTGTGATAGCGATAGCCGGGATACCGCCGCCTTGCGTGGACTTGAGTCGCCGGAGTTGCTGGACGAGCCAGAGCCCGTCCTCACCGGGCATCGCCAGGTCCGACACCATGGCGTTCACGCGCGCAGTCTTCATAATGGTCAAGGCATCGCGGGCGCTCCGCGCGGTCACGACCTCCGCACCGAATGCTTCGAGCGCCGAGCGGAAGAGTTCGAGCGTGTCTTCATAATCGTCCACGACCAGGACATAGACGCCTGTGAGATCGATCGGACGAAAGCGGAGTGGTTCCGGTTGGCTGATTGGATTGCGTCTATCTTACGCTGGGATCCCGGGGCACACTCGCGACTTTGCGCCAGTGGGACGCAGGCGCCAGCTCATTCCAACCGCCCCGCCTCGACGTCGGTCAGCGGTATCAGGAGCCATTTTCCCCGTCCGCTTGGGCATCGTAGTGTCCGATTACCAGGGTCAGTATGGACGAGGCCAAGGGAATCTTCTGCCCGGTCTGCCACGAGCCCGTCAAGCGCACCGCGCCAGTGGGCCCGCGGACAGCGGATCACCGTGTCCCTCACCTACAATGCTGGATCAGGACGCGTCAGGAAGTAACCGACCACTTCCCTGGACGACAGCGCCGCCGCCGACGCTCGAGACGATGGCAACGTCGATCCCGACGTAAGCGCGTCATACTATTCATCGGCAGCGTCTTAGTCTTCGCGCTCGCGATCCTCGCTGTTCTAGCGTTCGAGTGGCTCCTGGATCTTGCCGTGAAGTGAAGCCTCATGCGGCCGATATGTTCTCGTGATGAGTCGCAAGCGCCGATCTCACGCTCGAGTTGAGCGACAGCTGTCGCTGGAGCTTCTCACGCGTGCTGGATGTTGTTTCCCCGCCTTGCTGCGGTAGAACCCGCGTCGCGCATCGTCCCGCCAAGTGACGACGAACGACGCGGGTGTATGTAAGAAGGCGCGCCGGGCGCCGAGGGCACGTCTCCGCGAGCGGCGCTGTTCGCTCATGGTGCTCGCGGAGCCGCATGGTGCTTCTGCGACCATCACGATCGTTGCAGCGACATAGTGCAAAAGGCTTACCGAACGCATAAGCCAATGGTTTGGCGGACGGTTGCGCGACCGCCGGAGATCGGTGAACTTCAAAGCTGTAAGTTTCGCCGACGCTGCAGCCCTCGGGGCCATGCAATCGTGTCGGGTTTAGTTCGGGGAAGGTTGAGGCGCGACCAAGAGGTCAGAGAAAGGCGTCGTGACTCGACGTGAGGAGAACGCATGTGCAGCCCGTCTCGCTCCAGACACGATGATCGACGCTGTCGGCGTCTGCCCGGAGGTAGTCGCCGGGATGAAGCTTCGTGTCATCGACGATCAGCTCGCCGTAAAGCAGGTGCAGCTCTTCGCTGTCGTGATGGCGGTGGGGCGGGTAGTCGGTGCCCGGCGCGAGCCGCCCCATCATGCTCACGCGGTTCTTCTCCGTATCGGTCGCGAGCAGCTTGCAGGAGATCCCAGGCGCCACTTCTTTCCATTCCGGTTCCGCCCAACGCGGTAGCACTGGCACCACCGGCGCCCCGGCCGTCTCCGCCGCGATTCGCCGCGCGAGGCGTCCCCAGAGCGATGCTGATGGGCGCAGCACGTCGATCGGCCAGGAGACGAAGGAGTCGATGATCGGGCGAAGCGCTTCCATCTCTTGCCGGCAGTCCGCACACGCGGACGCCAGGCTGGCGAACCGCCGCGGCGGGATCCATCTGACGTTCCTCTCCGGTTCGCCTCTGTGGCAGCCGATAACCCGGCGTGTGGAGCCGTTCGTCCGCGTGACGGAGATCACCGTCAGGCTCATGTGGAGCTCACCGTCGTCCGGCGGTTGATCTCGCCCAGGATGTCGGCGTGAACGATCGCCGACGCTCCAACTGCGCGCTATGCGGCGAGCGGGTCGATCTGCGCGACGAGCACTACCGCACGGTGACGGCCCAGCGGGCGCCCGTTCACGTCGAGTGCTACAAGAAGCTCCGGAAGATGTCTGAGCCACCGCCGCAGGAAGAGAGGGGTGGTGAGCGACGCCATTCGTCATCGTTGGAGGGTGTGACGAACAGCGCCGCTCGTTCGTTGTAACGGATCGCCCCACCTCCTCGTCGAGGATTTCGCCAGCCGTAGGTCGCGCTCGGCGGTCAGGACGCCAAGCGTGAACAGTCATCGAATCGTACCGACAAATTCATCGAATCGTAGCGTCCGTCGTCTACCGTCCCGTCGGCTCTCCGTGGCACGCCGCCGCCGGCGGCAGCCTGTTGCGGAGATCATCGCATCGGGGCCGACGCGTCCCGGAGGGAGGGACACATCATGGGGAAGACGACGGATACTCTGGGCGACCACACTGGCAGAAGAGGCTCGCGAACGCTGCGCCGGTGGCTCGTGGTGGCCGCAGCGGGCTTGATTGCCGCGGCCATCACGACCAGTCTGGCGACGGGCGAAGGGTTTCGCGGGAAAGGCGACGACGACGACCGCGACGACGGACACGGCGCGTATGCGATCGGTCTCTGGGGTGACCTGCCCTATTCGGACGTTCAAGCATTGACCGGTGTCCCCAACCTCATTGCCGACATGAACAGTCAGGATCTCGCCTTCACGGTTCACGACGGGGATCTGAAGGCAGGCAACGGTACGCCCGGTTCCGTGACACCCACGATTTGCAGCGACGCCCTCTACATCCAGGCACTCGGCTTCTTCAATGCACTCCGGGCGCCGGCCATGTTGACGCCCGGCGATAACGACTGGACGGACTGCGATCGCCCGTCGAACGGGGGGCTCAATTCGCTCGAACGGCTCGACCACGAGCGACGGGTGTTTTTCAGCACTCGCTTCTCACTCGGGCAGCACCCGATGCGCCAGGAGGTGCAGACCGACCAGCCGTTCTGCCTCGGGGTGAGCGGTCCAGTGCCCTGCGTCGAGAACCGTCGCTGGAGGGTCGGTGGCGTGACCTACGCGACCCTCAACATCCAGGGCTCGTGTAACAATCTCTGCGACACGGCGTCTGACCCGAAAGAATACGCTGCGCGCAATCAGGCCAACATCGCGTGGATGAGAGGCACCTTCGCCAGCGCCGAGGCCCACAACTCGGCGGCCGTCATGTTCATCGCGCAGGCCGATCCTGGCTGGGACCTGAGCGACGGGACGCGAGCACCGCTACGGAATCCCAAGACGCTTGCCGAGACCGACGGGCAGCCCGACGGCTATCAGGAGTTCCTCATCGCGCTGCGCGACGAGGTGATCGCCTTCCGCAAGCCCGTCGCCTACGTGCATGGCGACTCGCACTACTTCCGCGTTGACAAGCCGCTCCAAGACGCCCAGGGACGCCGGCTCGAAAACTTCACCCGCGTCGAGACGTTTGGTAACAACCAGGGAAATGGCAACAACGACGTGCAGTGGCTGAAGGTGCTCGTGGACGCCCGTAGCCGAGAAGTCTTTGCGTATCAGCCTCAGATCGTGCCGGCAAACCGCACGGCCGTGCCTGCACCGTAGACAGGAAGGCCGGCGGCGTCTTGACCCCGCCGCGATCGGGTGGCTTACTTTGTCGGGATGCTCATGCCGGAAGAACGTGCGCTCCTCTTCCGGGCGTGCTGGGATCATCCGGTCGCAAAGTGTCGTCGTTGTCGCTGTTCGTTCAGGACCGAGCTTGCGGCCGATTTGTTCCAGCGCCTGAGCCACCTCCGTCCGCGCTGTCGCATCGACCTGACCGATGCGGCCGGTGAACATCTGCTGTCCTGTGCCGCCGCGACTACCCTCGCGGCTCAGCGCGCGTGTGCCGACGCGCAGACGATTTTCGCGACCGCCGCCGATCTCCGCAAGGAAGCGCAACGGCTCCGCGATGCAGCAGGTGCGGCCAGAGCGGAATCCGAGGCTGCGCGTTACGCGCGTGAAAACGTCCCGGACTCTCCAACTGAGACGTGACCGTCCAGCCGCGTCACGCTCCGCGTCGGCCCGAGGTCGACATCGCCTCGAGGCCGTGCAGAAACCGGTCGTCCGTCACGAACTCACGCGCTTGACGTCGAGGCGACCGAGGCGCCTACTATCCTTCGAGGAGACCTTCGCCCATGAAGCTTCGCGGGTATCGCCAGCATCGCGCGACGGGAGAAGTCTGGGCGGTCGAGTCGGAAGACAATGTGGATGTCGGCTGCGTCGGGCCGATTTCCGAAAGGGACGCCGATGCCCGCCTGCTCGACTTCTTCGCCTATCAGAGCATGGGGCTGTTTCCGTATCGCGTCCAAGACTTCGTCCGATTGGACCTGTGCCCGATATGCTCGCTGGCGATCCTCGGCACGGCCCCCGTGGAGCGGCTCAACGGCAACATGGCCCACGCCTCGTGCATGGCGGAGCGCCCGACGTCGAGGACGAAGTCGGTCGGCGCGGCCGTGATGATGATCGAGCCCGTGTGGCTTCGCTCCTCGAGGCTGATTCGCGCGTCACGGAGACTGCGGGAGGTATCTGACGTTCTCCTTCGTGGCCGCGCCTTCGTTCTGGTGTCGTAGCCTCGATCCTCGCCGCCAACCGCGGAGCCTAGTCGCGACGAGTCGCTCGGCTCCCGCTCTGTCTGGCGTTGGCCCCCATCACCTCAGAGCGTTCACGGGCTTTGCGCGCGAAGTCCTGCGCAGCGACGAGGAATTTGTCGGCACGAGCAAGGTACGCAAGAAATCGGTCATGTTGCGTCTGCAAGTCGGAAGAGTCAGATCTCGAGGGCGGCATTGGCAGTGCTCCCGTGGACGTTCGGAGGCACTGCACGCCTTGAGAGACTCGACCCCAGCGCCCTGCCTTGGCGCAACCCCGTGGGCCGAGTGAAGACGCTGCTCAGCCTACGCCTGTTCGGCCATCACCGCCACATCGCTTCTTCGGGGGCCCGCGTTTCCGTCACCAAAATTTTCCCGTGGAACCTTGTTGGCCCCTGGGTAGTTCTCACGCGGAGCACTTGCGATGGGAAGCGAAGTCGATGAGATCCTCGCGTTCCTGGGCCAGCATGCCGATCAGCAGTTCTGCAGTGCCTGCCTCGCCTTCGAGTTCAAGCTCAGCTTTCAGGGCGTTGACACCGCGCTGGCCGCGGCCGGCCATCAGGTCGCGCTGCGCGAATCGCGTGCCGAGTGCGCCATTTGCGGTCGCCGAGCGCTCGTCACCGGGCTCGAGTCGAATCACGACCGCAGTCCGGCGGAGCGCGTTCTCCTCTTCCTTCTCGACCATCGCGGCCGCATCTTCTGTCACGTCTGCATCGCTCGCCGCCTCGAGTTGAACATCGGCACGGTACAGAAGGCCGTGAGGGACATGCGGAGGACGTCGGACGTCCGTGTCGCCGACGCGCGGTGCTCGCAATGCGAGCAGGAGCGCCTCGTCGTCAGCCACGGCGGCGATGGCGTCTCGCGAAGATAGTCGCACGTTGGTGGAGAAGGAGGCGGCGGTCCTGGCGAAGCGTTAGTTCGAGGCGTGCTTCAATCGCCGTGCGGCCTGTTGGGCGTACGGCGACTTCGGATCGAGGCGGATGAGCCTCCGGAAGGTCTCCTCGGCCTGCGCGTGCTCGCCACGGGCCTCGTGGACCGTCCCCAGCGCGTAGAGCACGAGGGGCTCGTGCGGCCGCAACGTGGTTGCGCGCTTCGCGAGCGCCAGGGCTTCGTCCAGGTATTTCCTCTCGGCCTTGTCGATCGCCTGCTCCGCGTAGGTCACCGCCAGCATCCTCACCATCTCGGGCGTGCTCTCCATGCTCTCGAGCACGCGGACACGGCGCGCGAGGAAGTACGGGATGCGGGAGACGGGCGCGGGGCGATCGGCGACGGGCCCGAAGGGCGCGGTGAGGGGATCACCGATTACCACCGCCTGCCACGAGAGATGCGGCAGGGCCATGTAGAAGCTCTCGGCGAGCGTGAAGCCGGCGCGATACGCTGGGAAGAGCACCTCGGGCCGAGCCGTGCCGTCGAGAAACGGCTCGTAGACGAAGCCCACGACTCCGGTCACGCCCTCGGCGATCAAATCACCGATCAGAGATTGAGGCGAGGTGGCGTGATAGGTTTTCGGATCGCCGAACGGCCCGATGTTCCACCCTGCCGGCGGACGGGTGAAGGTGCGAGCGCTCGTGCTGACGAACCACGAGGCGATGGCCCCCGGCACCCACTGGAATCCCGGGGAGCGCGTCTTGGTCGCCGGGTCGTTCGAGCCCCAGCCGGCGTACCCGATCACCTCTTTCTCACCGTTCACGCCGCCGCCCGAGCCGGTCAGGACCACCTGCAGCCCGCTGTTCTCCAGACGCCGACTCGCCTCCTTGAGCCACGTGTTCCCCGGCGCCGAGCCGCTCCAGAAGTGCGCGGACTTTCCCTCGAGAATCACCTTGCCGCGCTTGACCGGCTTCCCCGCTCGCTCGATCAGCTCGAGCACGTCTTCGAGCGTGTACCCGTCGAGACGAGTCACCAGGTAAATGTCACTCGTGGCGCGAGTGAAGGGAGCAGGCAGTCCAGGTCGGAAGTACGGATTGGCGACTCGCCCCTCGGCGTCTGCCGCGCCTTGAACGAGGACCCGGTAGAGCAGCGTCAGCTCGGAATCCACCGACGCCTGTGTGCCCTGCCGTCCCTCGGTGCCACGGATCTTGAGGGGAACGCCCTTCGTCAGGACGATGGCGAGGATCCTGTCTTGGAGTCGGTGGTTCAACAGGTGCGCGGCGATCGGCTGCGCGATCTCTGCGCCGAACGTCGAACGGTCGATCTCCTCCGTGGCCTCGGTGTGGATCCTGACGACCTGACTCGCCGGCACGCCGCGGACCGTTCGGTAGCGCTCGCCGATCTGCTGCGAGATCGCGGAGCGGTCGTTGACGACGATCAGCACTTCGTCGGCCGTGATCGCGTGCCCGGTCGCCGGCGACACGAGGGGAGCGACGAGGACGCTTGCGATGACTAGCGCGTTGCGCTTCAGGCGAGCGAGGGTGGTGGTCGCGAGCTTCGGGCCGGGGTGAAGCGGCTTGAGGACGGGGTGCGAGCGTCGCTTCACCACTATGATCGACGATAGCATCGAGAGTCTGGAGCTTCGGCGAGGTATCTATAGGTCCAACCGTTCGATATCGTGCGCAGGTGTCAGACTTTTGCATACGTACGAACGCCCGCCTGGCGCAACCACCACGGCCAACGTCGCGGGTTATAAGCGTTCCTCGCCCGTGGCACCATGGCTAAGCAATTGCTAGTGGGCTCGGGCTCGTGCGGATATCGTACATACGCGTCGGTGAGAATCCTGAAGTCAGGCCGCCGTCCAAGAGTGGTGCTTGGGTGGTCGATAGCGGCGGCTTTCGGCGTCTCGTCGACATGGAAATTCAGAAGGCTCAGCGGCTGCGTTACTGCGTGTCCATCGCCTGCATCGCCGCCGACCGACGAAGTCCCGAAGAGGAAGAGCCCGCCGTGGCCATTCTCGCCGAGCGAGTCACGCCGCTGATCCGTTCGACCGACGTCGTCACCTGCTGGGATCCGCCGTGCCTCGCCCTAATGCTCATCGACGCGGACGTCGCCAGCCTTCCGTCGATTGTCGACCGTCTGACAACTCGGCTCGAGATGTACTTGTGGAGCGCGGGTGGCGCCTCCTATCCGAAAACCGCCACGCGGGCCGACGACCTCTTCCACCAGGCACTTCATATGATGATGCAAGCTCAGCGGGACGGAGGAAGCCGGCTGTACCTGCCAACCTAGCTCGACGGAGGCCGACGGTTCGTCGCCTGCGCCAGTGACTCGCTGAAGTTTCTGAGAACGTACGACTTCTCGATCACTTCCGTCACCCCCAGCTCTCTCGCCTTCGCGATCTCGCTCGGCGTCGCCAGGCCGGTGATGATGATGACCGGTAGCGCCTGGTCGATCGCCCGGATCCTCCGGAGCACCTCGATGCCGTTCATCGTCGGCATCCGCACGTCGAGGAGCACCGCGTCCGGGCGCTGCCGGGCGAGCGCTGCAGTTGCCCCTTCATCAAGGTCAACTGCGCCGCGATTCCCGCCGGGCTCCTCGAGTCGGAGCTCTTCGGCCACGAAAAGGGCGCGTTCACCGGGGCGCACCGCAGAAAGCCTGGCCAGTTCGAGTACGCCCACAAGGGGACGATCTACCTCGACGAGATCGCCGAGCATCCCCTTGCCCTCCAGGCCAAGCTCCTGCACGTCCTGCAAGACCTCCGCTTCGCCCGCGTCGGAGGCCACGGGATGATCGACGTGGACACCCGGATCGTGGCGGCGACCAATCGCGATCTCGAGCAGGCGCTCGCCCGCGGTGAGTTCCGTGAAGACCTCTACTATCGCCTCAACGTCGTGGAGATTCGCATTCCTCCGCTGCGCGAGCGCAAGGAGGAGATCCTCGTCCTCGCTCAGCGCTTCCTGGCGAGGTTCAACGAGCAGTACCGGCGGAACAAGGAGCTTTCTCCGGCGACGACCGCGAAGCTCCTGCAGTATGCGTGGCGCGGCAATGTCCGCGAGCTGGAGAACATGATCCGGAGACTCGTTGTGCTCCACGATGCCGAGGAGGTCTTCGATCAGCTGGTGACGCGCCGCCAGCAGATCGGCTGGTCCCCTTCCTCCGCGACGTCGCCGAGCGCCGACAGCTTGAGGGACATCGCGCGCCGCGGGGCCCAGGAGGCGGAACGCAAGGCGCTGGCGGAAGTCCTCGAGCGCGTTCAGTGGAACCGTGCTGAAGCCGCGCGCATCCTGAAGGTCAGCTACAAGACCCTGCTGAACAAGATCTCGGAATGCCAGCTCAAGCCTCGGCGCCCTCCTCACGCGTCGCTTCCCTCACGTGTCGTTGCCATGACAGGCGATCAGTCGGCCGCGTCCACTCCCCGCGCGCGCAACAGCGCGCGCAGCTTGCGCAGCCCGGAGCCCTCGATCTGACGGATGCGCTCGCGCGTGAGACCGAGCTCGCGCCCGATCGCCTCGAGCGTCTGGGGCTCGCCGCCGGTGAGCCCGAAGCGACGGCGGAGCACCTGGCGTTCGTTCTCGGCGAGGTCGTCGAAGACGGACACGAGATCGGCCCGCTCGCGAAAGAGTGAGCGGAGCGCGACGGTGGGATCGGCCGACTCGTCGGGGACCATCTGGGCCAGGCGCGCGTGCTCGTCGCCGCTCGGCGCGTCGAGCGAGACCGGGCGCTGGCGCAGCTCCTCCAGCTCGTGCACCTGCTCCACGGAAGTGTTGAGCGCGGCCGCCAGCTCGTCGGCCGTCGGCACGCGGCCAAGCGCCTGGGTGAGCCGCTCCTGTTCCTTCGCGTAGCGGCCGAGCAGCAGCTCGACGTGCACCGGCAGCCGGATCATGCGGGCCTGATTGGCGAGGGCGCGCGTGACCGCGTGGCGGATCCACCACACCGCGTAGGTCGAGAAGCGCGTGCCGCGGTCGGGATCGAACTTCTCGACGGCGCGCAGCAACCCGAGGTTACCCTCCTCGATCAGATCGGGGAGCGGCAGGCCGCGGTTCAGATAGCGCCGCGCCACCTGCACGACGAGGCGCAGGTTGGACTCGGTCAGCCGTTCCTTCGCCTTCTCGTCACCCGCCCGCACGCGCAGCGCCAGCGCGTGTTCCTCCTCGCGCGAGAGCACCGGGATGCGGCGGATCTCGGAGAGGTAGACGCCGAGGTTCGCCCGACTGGTCTCGCGCGTCTCTTCCCGAACGTCGCTGTCCTTGGCGTCCACGAGGACGTCGATCGGCTCGTCGGGAAAGCTCTCCTCGTGCTCCTCACTCGTCATGCTCGTGCTCTTCCTCGTCCGTTTCCTCCACGTGCGCGTTGCGCCGCGGCAGCGGCAGCATGTAGAGCGGATTGTAAGCGAGCTCGCCGCGGCGGATCTCGAAGTGCAGATGGTGCGTGGTCGCCCGCCCGGTACGGCCCACCGCGGCGATGCGCTGGCCGGTGACGACGCGGTCCCCGATTTCCACCACGTTCTCGTCGTTGTGGGCGTACACGGTGACGAAGCCGTTGCCGTGCTCGATCTTGACGACCCGCCCGTAGCGGCGCTCGTACCCACTGGCGACGACCACCCCGGGCGCCGCCGCGACGATCGGGACGCCCAGGTCCGCCTTGATGTCGAGGCCGCGATGCCACCCGCTCCGCCGCAGCCCGAAGGACGAGATGATCGGCCCCTCGACCGGCCACGAGAACAGCGGCATGTGCTCGATGAAATCGGGGACGCCGAGCGTGAGGTTGCTCGGGGGGCGCAGCGGTGTTCGTGCGACCGCCCGCACCGGCGGGCGCCCGGACTTCGCCGACGCCGAGGTCCGCGTCACCGCCAGGCCCGGGATCCTGAGCCGCTGACCGACCCGGATCGGCGCATTACGGCTCTTGAGTCCGTTGGCGTCGACCAGCGCCGTCACTGTGACGGAGTAGTGCTTGGCGATCGAGATGAGCGTGTCGCCGGCGCGCACCTCGTGGATGCGCTCACCGGCCGGCGGTGGCGGCGCCGCGTCACCCAGCGCTGCCATCGGCAACAACACCGTGAGCCCGACCGCGGCGATGCGCCGGCCGCGGCGGGATGCCATCACGCGACGGGCTCCGATCACCGGTTGGACTCCGATCACGTGTCGAACTCCGCGAAGCGGATGTCGAAGCCGGAAAAGCGGCCGGTGGCCGGTAGCCAGCGAACCTTCACGCCGGACACGCTCGAGAGCGGCGGGCCCTTCTCGAGATCGCGCGAGAGCTCCTCAATCGCCGTGCGCGGCCCCTCGGCGTGCACGCGCACCCGGCCGTCGCGCAGGTTCATCGCGTAGCCGTCGAGGCCGAGCAGGAGCGCGCGCCGTTGGGCGTAGTTGCGGAACCCCACGCCCTGCACGTGACCTTCTACGATGATGTCCGCGGCGGCGCGAGATGCGTTCAAAAGGCGGGTGGTCGGGGCGAGAGGATTTGAACCTCCGACTTCACGGTCCCGAACCGTGCGCGCTACCAGGCTGCGCTACGCCCCGCACCGCCCGAACCATTGTACAGAATCAGGACTCCCACGCATACTTGCCCACCAGCGGGACGAACATACAGTCACCGAAAGCGCGCGTGCGCATCTCGCCGCCCACGCGCTCCACCAGCGTCAGGATTTGCCCCTCGGCGTCGCCGAGCGGCAGCACCATGCGCCCGCCCTCGGCGAGCTGCTCGAAAAGTGGTGGCGGGACGCCGGGGCCTCCGGCGGCGACGAGGATCCGATCGAACGGGGCCTCGTCGGACCAACCCAGCGCGCCGTTTCCCACGCGTATCCACACGTTGGTATACCCGAGGCCTTCGATCAGCGCCCGCGCGCGGGCCGCCAGCGGCGCGAGCCGCTCGATCGAGCACACGCGCCGGGCCAGCTCGGCCAGCACCGCGGTCTGATAGCCCGAGCCCGTCCCGACCTCCAGCACCTTCTCGGTGCCGTGCAGCGCCAGCAGCGACGTCATGAGCGCGACGATGTAGGGCTGGGAGATCGTCTGCTGCTCACCGATGGGCAACGGATGATCGCCGTAGGCGCGATCGCGCAGCGGCTCCTCGACGAACCGATGACGCGGCACGCGCCGCATCGCCTGCAGCACCCGCGCGTCCGTGATGCCGCGGCGCGCGATCTGCTCGTCCACCATCCGCTCGCGCTCACGCTCGAAGCCGGCGCCGAGCACGCCGGAGCTCACGGCGCGCGGCGGCTGGCGCGGCGGAGCTGTGAGGAGAGCGGCCCCGCCCAGTCGGTTAGATGGGCGAGCGCGCGATGGTGCGTGAGATCGAGGTGGAGCGGGCTGACGGAGACGTAGCCGTCGTGGATCGCCGCCATGTCCGTGCCTTCGAGCACCTCCCACTTGGGCTCGCCACCGCCGAGCCAGTAGTGGATGCGCCCGCGCGGGTCGCGCTGCTCGACGATCTTCTCCGTGTAGACACGGTGGCCGAGCTGCGTCATGCGCAGGCCACGCGGCGGCGCCGCGGGCACGTTGACGTTCAGGAAGGCCTTGGCTGGCAGGCCCTCGACGAGCACGCGTGCGGCGACCAGCGCAGCCACCCGGCCGGCCACGGCCAGGTCGCCGTCGTCGACCAGCGAGACCGCGATGGAAGGCACACCGAGCAGCGTGCCTTCCATGGCGGCGGACACCGTGCCCGAGTAGGTGACGTCGTCGCCGAGGTTACTACCATGGTTGATGCCGGAGACGATGAGCGCCGGCCGCTCGGGCAGAAAGCCGAGGATACCGATGTTGACGCAGTCCGAAGGCGTGCCGTTGACGGCGTGCCACCGCTCGCGCAGCGGCTGCACGCGCAAGGGCCGGTGCAGCGTGAGCGCGTGGCCGCACGCACTCTGCTCGCGCTCGGGCGCCAGCACGTGGACCTCGCCCAGATCGGCGAGCGCCGAGGCGAGGGCCGCGAGCCCGACCGCGTGGACGCCGTCGTCGTTGGTGACCAGCAGGACGGCCATTCAGACGTGATCAACAAGTTCGCATACTTCTCCCTCGAAGTCATCCTAGTTCTCGTTGGGTTGGTTAGACGGGCGGGAGGGAGGAAGTCTAGGCGTGGGGCCGATCCGGAAAGCCCTCGAGCAATTCGTACAGCCAGCGTGGCGAGTGTCGATTCCTCTCGGCGGCGCTCTGATTCCTCTTCCGGGGGGCAAGCTGGGGAGGGGCTGGAGCTTGTCGAAACGGCCCGAACTGCCTCGTATAGGTTTCGAGGGAAGCAACGACAACATGCCCTTCGACCGTGACCAGATCTATGCCCATCAGGGCGAAGCGCATCCACCCATCGATGACGATGCCCTTGTCGAGAACGCGGTCCAGAACGTCAACAAAGGACAATTCACCCGAGGCTCGCTCAACCCCCATATTGAACTCCCTTCGGGAGCGCTATTTCGAGCCGCAATCTCTTACGCGCTGTGCAATTCCGGGGCCGAAATATCGTCCCTAATTGTCGGGCATTTACGTGGTGGGTGAGTAAACAGCGACACAGATTCGGTACAAGAGGGCGGATCGCTCGAGTAAATATCACACAGATCTTGCTAATCCCATGTCTAACGGTGTCGCGAAGGGTCGAACACACGTCGGGCCGGAGGGCTTCAGCTCCTCCGGCCCGAGTCGCAAATCGATTAGCGGGCCGCGTGCGTAATCAGCCGGCAAAAACGCCGCGACTCGCTCTTTGGCGGTCATCGGGACCCACTCCAGGAGAGGACGAACCAGGGAAGGAGAAGAAGTCGACGCCGAGGTCAGGTCGAACGCCCGTTCAGGTCTCTCTGCCTCGAACCTCGCTTTCCAGATCGAGCCAATCGCGATTCACATACAGGCGACTCGCCGCGGGGCCAGAAGTCCTCACAGTCCTTCGCAGTCCCGCATCTTCCTCCCGCAGCAAGTTCGCATTGATCAACCCTCGCGTCATGGCCTCACAGCAGAGCCGCGTCCGGCTTTCGAGGAGGGCGGGAACGCCCTGGGGAGCACGTCCCCGAGAGACAATCTTCATTTTTTGATACAACCCACCCACAATTCGCTCGACACTCTGCCGCGATGCACCGATAAGCCATCCGATTCCGTCGTTGGTCGCTCCCACAGCGATGTAAATGAGGGCCGTGAATTCCAGGTCCGTGAGGTCGCGCGACGGCGACTCCTTGAGCCGCTGGTTAAAAATATCGCTGAAGCACAGTTCGTAAAGAAAGACTTGCTCGATGGCATTTTGAGCAACCCGCTTCGGCACCGACCCCTTATCCAGAAATCCCCACACCGTAGGTCGATGTCTGTCGTCGGTGATGAGCTTCTCGATCTGACGCAGATATCCTGCATCGCCAGCGTGGACCGTGCGGAACACGATGCGGGTGGACAGGGTCTTCTCCATCCGCCGTGCCTCGCGTATGGTCCGCGCGATGACCACGCCGGAGGCTCGTTGCGCGCCGAAATCGAGATCGAGGACCAGGTTCTCTATCTTGCGGGCCATGGCCATGTCGATCGCCTCTTCTGGGGTGCACGCATCGAAGAGTTCGGCACGGGGCCAGCGCTCGTGAATCCAGGAGCCGATTTGCGCAATCGCATCCCGGGAGTCATCAGCGATGAGGACCCTCAAGGCTTGTTCGGCCTCGTGATCTCTTTTTTTCAACGCTTTGAACCCGTCGCGTGATCGGCACCGAGCTTCGGAGTGAGCTGCGAATGAGACTTGATGGCGGCGATGACTTGAGCCGCGGTCGGCGCTTCCGTGACATGCTGGTGTTTCAGGCGGATAAGGACCACGGTACCTCCCTGGGGATAGGCCGCTGTGTATTCCAGCTCGGCGCCGATCTCCCCCGCACGCTGAGACATCAGGGCAATGCCGACATTCGCCGCGAACGGCCCACCGTCTCCGATCCCGTCATCGTGTATGGAGATCTCAACGACGTCGGGCTTGGGCGAGCGGATCTTGACGCCGATCGACGTTCCCTTCGAATGCTTTCGAGCATTGATGATCGCTTCTAATGCGACGCGATAGAGCAGGATGAGATGTGATTCGTCCCTCAGGCTCTGCATGATGGTTTCGTCGGTGATCGTTGCGGGACAGTCGAATGTGACGGTACATTCCCGGCCGTGGTGGAGCATCTCGTCTCTGGCGTCGTCGAGGCGTTTCTGGATCGTCCACAAGAGTCCTTCCGTCTCGAGATCTTTGGGGTAAAGATTGTTCATGATCCGTCGCAGGTCCGCCACCAACGCGTCGAGGTTCTTTTTGGCCTCTGAGTAGTTCTCTTCATCGATGGCGGTGGCCAGATACGCACACAGGGTATTGAGGATCTCATGGTGGAGCTCCTCACCGACGCGCATCGCGTGTTTCTCGATGTACGCGAGTAATTGCCGGCGACGGGATTCCAGATGGTGAACCTCGTGCTGCAGCGCCAGGGCTGCCTGGTCCGCGAAGGCAGACAAGAGCCCGCTCGCCTCCGCGGTGAAAACGCGCCCGGCGGAGTCGGCCAGCGTCAGGGCGCCGATCGCCTCCCCCCCCACTTTCAGCGGAACCGTGATCATCGACCGGAAGCCTTCCTCCCGGATACGCTCGAGTTTCCACTCGGGGAGCGTGATCCGAGGGTCTGCGAGCAGATCAGACGAGTAGATCGGTCGGCCTTCCATGACCGCCAGGCCTGCGAGGCCGGTTCCAGCCGGCAGAGTCCACCCGATCCATTTCTCGCGTGAGCGCCCGTCAGCGGCCGCCACGCAGATCAACGAGCCCGAGGCGGGGTCAAGCCGAAAGAGAAGTGAGTGACGGACGCCAAAAAGCCGGGCGACGGCCCGGACGACCCGCTCGGTCGACTGCGCGAGGTCGAGCGTCCCGGCGAGCTCGCGGCTCAACTGTGCGAGGGCCCTGGCCGCCTCCGCCGCGTGCTTGACCTCGACCACCTGGCGCTCGAGCCCCGCGACGCGTGCCTGTACGACCTTGAGCTCCGCGATGAGCTGGGCTTTAGTCTTCGACTTCATGACGCTGATTATCTCCCTCGCGTCGCCGAACAGACTGGCCGACCCATCGGTGCCGTTTGACCAGAAACTCAACCCGTCCCCCCCGGGTCTACTACGACGGCGAGCGGGCCTGCTACCAGAGCGCCGTAGGGTGATCAACGTGACAGCGCAAGTCCGCCAATGTGACAACTTAGCGGAGGCGGCCTCAGCGACCGGAACCCTAAGGCTTCAATCCTGAAGGTCGTAGAGGCCTGGCATTTGCGTTGCACTAGACCCCGTGGCGCAGCCCCTTTCCCGATAAAGGCAAACCCGCCGAGAGACGGGGACGCAAAGCCACGGGTCAGGCCGCGAGCCTGACAGCCGGGTTACCGAAGAAAGGGCTCAAGCTAACAGGGACCAAGGGGTCTGCCGGAAATGGAGACCTCTTATGGTCGCGTCTGTCCGTTCGGGTTCAAGCGCTCTCCTCATTTCCCTCCGCAACGACACGGACTTTCCTCTCTTTTTCGCCCACCCGCGCGTCCGCCGAATCATCAGCAGGAGATCGGTTCCAAGGGAAATCCCTCACAAAACGATGGAGCCTCTCGTCCTTCTCGCGGGCTATTGAGGTACGAGCCGAGCACTACGCGGCGCTATCCGAGCGCCTGAGCAATTGGGTCACTGCGCCACGCAAGGAGGATTATCAGATGATTCGTCCGTCATTGCCGGCCTCCCGAAGAGCGCCTCACGTTGTCCTCTGGGTGCTAGCGGTCCTGTTCACGCTGGTGGTGGGACAGGCGTGGGCCGTGGCGCCGGAACCTCCGCGGGTCTTTCTGGACACGACGCTCGTAGCGCCGACCGGGACGACGATAGCGGTTTCTTCCGGAGGAGATCTGCAGGCCGCGCTCAATGCGGCGCAACCGGGCGACGTGATCACGCTGCAGGCGGGGGCGACGTTCACGGGGCCGTTCACGCTGCCCAACAAGACGGGCACCGGATGGATCACGGTACGGACCAGCGCCCCTGATACCAGCCTGCCCGCTCCGGGCACGCGGGTGAATCCCTCCTACGCGACCGTCATGCCTAAGATCGTGGTGGGCGGGGACCCCGCGATTGGGGCCGCAGCTGGGGCACATCATTTCCGGTTCATCGGCCTCGAGATCAAGCCACTGTCGGGGGCGATGAACTTCCGCCTGGTGGAGCTCGGTACGGGGGGCGAAACGAGCACGGCGACGCTGCCCCACGACATCATCATCGACCGGTGCTACATCCACGGCAATGCCGGGCAAGCCGCGATCCGCGGCGTGGCGCTGAACGGCAGTCGGATAGCCGTCATCGACTCCTACCTGGCTGAGTTCAAGGACCAAGGTTCGGACACGCAGGCCCTCATGGGCTGGAACGGCCCGGGCCCGTTCAAGATCGTGAACAACTATCTGGAGGCGGCGGGCGAGAACGTGATGTTCGGGGGGGCGGACCCCTCGATCACCAACCTCGTGCCGGCCGACATCGAGATCCGGGGGAACCATTTCTTCAAGCCGACGGCGTGGCGCGGCGTGTGGGCGGCGGTGAAGAACCTCTTCGAGCTCAAGAACGCGCGTCGCGTGCTCATCGAAGGCAACATCTTCGAGAACAACTGGCTGGCCGCCCAGGCCGGCTGGGCGGTTCAGTTCACCGTCCGCAACCAGGACGGCACGGCGCCGTGGTCGACCATCGAAGACGTGACGTTTCAGAAGAACATCGTGCGGCATTCTGGCTCGGGGTTGAACATTCTCGCGGCCGACGATCCGAATCCGAGCCAGACCATGAAGCGGGTGCTCGTCCGGGACAACCTCTTCGACGACATCAACGGGACGACCTGGGGCGGTAACGGGCGGCTCTTTCAGATCCTCGGCTATGCGGGCGGGTCGACCGATCTGGTGATCGAGCACAACTCGGGGTTCCAGCAGGAGCGGGTTCATCTACCGCAACAACATCACGCCGCGAGGGGCCGCCGGTTTCGGCTTCATCGGGCAAGGAGCGGCGGAAGGGATCAGCACGCTCACCATCTATTTCCCACTGGCGGTGTTCCAGCGCAACGTCATCGCGGGGGGCAACGCGGCCATCTATCCCGCGGACGACTCGTTCCCCTCCTCGCTCGCCGCCGTCGGCTTCGTGGATCTTGCAGGGCACAATTATCGCCTGGCCGCGTCCAGTCCGTACAAGAACGCGGCGACCGATGGAACCGACATCGGCGCCAACATCGACGCCCTGGAGGCGTCGACGGCGAGCGTGATCTCCGGAGCGCCGGGGACGTCTGACACGGTGCCCCC
>WNGI01001100.1_pt1 | contig 21877 bp, 20 predicted proteins | sample 5400621 | NCBI WGS metagenome assembly WNGI01 (sample SAMN13153374, study PRJNA577476) | soil metagenome | isolation source: 20 cm soil or saprolite under Garry oak tree replicate 1 | place: USA:California | collected 2016-06-15
AAGTCAAAGACGTGATGCATAAGGGTGTCGACTGGGTCAGCCCCAACACCCCTGTTACCGAACTCGCGAAATTGATGCGGGAGCATGACATCGGCTGCATTCCGATTGGGGAGGACGACCGATTGGTCGGGATGGTGACAGACCGCGACATCGTCTGCAAAGGGCTTGCGAGCAACAACTTCGACGCTGGCCGCGCGACGGCGCGCGATGTGATGACCGAAGGCATCCATTGTTGCCGGGAGGACGATGACCTCGCAAAGGCGGTGCATCACATGGAGAAGCTGAAGGTCCGCAGGCTGCCGGTGATGAACAAGAGCAAGCGGATGGTTGGCATCATCAGTCTGGGTGACGTCGGCCATTCTGCGTCCAGGGATGATTTGCTGTCCGAGTGCGTCAGGGGCGTTTCGGCCCATCACTGAAACACGGCGCTCGCGATAGCCGCCAAGCCGCACGATCCGACCTTGAGACGAGGTCGAGCGATACCCTTGTCATACAACGATCGCGCGGCGCGAAAGCTGGGGCGCGGAAGTGCCCTGCTTTGCCAGAGAAATGGCGCGTCACTCAGAATAAACTCTGAACACCATTACAGTTGATGTAACTTTTTGCGTCCTCCCTCCGCGATGCAGACTGCCGTCCAGTGCGAAGGCGGATGCACCCAACATAGGCGGCGATCTCGCGCCGCCTCATTCGATCACCTCGTCGGCCAGAGCAAAGGGTACCGGCGGCGCGGTGATGTTCGGCGGCAATGCTTCCGATCGCTGCGGTCGTTCGGGATCGTATTCAGCCGTCTACAATGGCCCGCTCACCATGGATGTAGTGTTCGAGCTGGGTAATCATGAACTTCTGATCACCGATTATGCTTTTGACAAGATCGCCGATTGAAACAATGCCAACTAGCTTTTCTCCCTCAAACACCGGCAGATGGCGCACGCGCTCCTCACTCATGACGGCCATACATTGGTCAACGGATTGTTCTGGCTGTGCAATAACGACGTGTCTCTCCATGATGTCCCGCACGGACGTTGCGGGAGACGTTTTACCCTTGAGAACAACATTCCGCGCATAGTGCCTTTCGGTGATGATGCCAACGAGTTCGTCGCCTTCCATAACCACCAGCGATCCAACGTCTTTTTCAGCCATTTTCGCGACGGCATCGAAGACGGTGGCATCCGGATGAATAGACCAAATGTTCGTGCCCTTCTGATCGAGCAACTGTCGCACCGTAGTCATTTGGGTCCTCCCTCGGACACAAGCTGCGGCAAGATTTTTGATAGCAATCTGTCAAATTTCCATTGTCGCAGCCCGTAATGAACGGCGATTGTGACGCGGCCGCATTAGGCCACCTTACGCCCACACGATCGAACTGCTTATGTTGTGTGGCAGCTTCTCGCTAAAGCGGCCGCGTCGTGCGTTTCCCATCAAGCGAGCAAACTGCGCATGACTTATGTGGAGTAGCGTCTCATGATCGCCCGCCTCCATATAGATCTCCGGCTGTGCCTCGATGCTGTCGTCCACGATGAGCGGCAACGCGTAACAGTGACCAAGCGGCGGAACAGCCCCGTGCGCGCAATCCGGGAACAGCGGATCGATCTCGGATTCCTTGGCCATTTCAACATTATCGCCAAGCTGGTCCCTCAAATCCGAAAGGCGAAGGTGATGCGACGCTGGAATAACGGCGAGCATATAGCCGGCATTGCGCCGGAGCACGATTGCTTTGGCCAAACGATCCCCCGAAATCCGACACGCCTCGGCGGTACGCGCGGATGACATGGTAGGGTCATGCGGGATCACATCGTATTTGATGTTTTCCGCAGTCAAGTATCGCTGGAGTGTGGGAGCTATGGACATGATGGACCTCCGCTGCGGCTTACAAGCCTCGCATCACTTGCGCTCACGGCTCCAGGGGAAGAGAGAGGCCGGGAAATCTGCGGCATAGCGATGTCCTTTCGGCGCGCGAGGTTGTTCTTGTGGAGGGTTCGGGTCAGGCTCCACCACCTTCCGATAAAGATGCCAGGTGGCATGACCGAGCACCGGCAGAACGACAGCGAGACCGACGAAGAGCGGTAGCGAACCGATCACCAGCAGTGCCGCAACAATCAGCCCCCACACGGCCATGACAAATGGATTTTTCATCACAGCCTGCAGCGACGTCCGGATTGCGTCTATCGCAGTCGCATGTCGGTCGAGCATCAACGGAAACGACACAACACTGACGCACAGGGCCACGACGGCGAACAGGAAGCCGACGCCGCAGCCGACGATGATGAGCGACCATCCTTTTGGCGTCGTCAACACGCGCGTTGCGAAATCAGGGATGCTTGCAGCCGGAGCATTGCCGAAGGTTGCAATGTAGATAGCGTCCGCGGCGGCGATCCACACTATGAATAGAACGAGCAGGAGCGTGCCGAGTTCGAGCATGGCGCCGAAAGACGGTGCGCGCAGCACGTGCATGGCATCCCACGCGGCGGCTTCCTCGCCGCGCTCGCGGCGGCGGCTGAGTTCGTAGAGACCGAGCGCGGCAAAAGGACCAATCAACGTAAAACCGGCGGCCAGCGGAAAGAGCAGCGGCAGCACCGAATAGCCAAGGACCATTCTGAACAGAACAAGACCGAGAACGGGATAGATCACGCACAGGATAATGGCGTGACTTGGTACGGCCTTGAAATCTTCCCAGCCCAGGCGCAGCGCCTCGCTCAAGTCCGATAGGCCGATTTTGCGAATGACAAATGGGCCGGCGACGCCGAACGCTTGTGGATTAGGATTTGCGATGTTGTCGGAATACTGTGTAGCCATGGCCGCAGCCTCCCTCGCTCTTGGTCGCCGTGGTGAAAACGGCGCCCTTAAGTCACGCGTGTCCGCCGCATGTGCGAAAATCGCGATCGAGCCAAGTACGGCAAACCAAGTTCAGCGAAAAGGAGCCGGACGAAACCTGTCGCGACCTGTCAGGTGAGTTTAGCGCGATTCAGGCGAGATGGCACGCACTGTTGGTGAATTGTGCATCTGCACAATTCGTTTGGTGCATTGCGTCACAAACGATGGTCGCCGGCTTGCGGGGCGTTGGGGCGCAGGACCTAGGCGAGGTATACTCTTCTACTGAACTATTGACGCCGGGCGCGGCGGGGACCATCTTAAAATTCTGGACGCCCCCAGCTCCGACGAGATGAGCGGTCGTGACGCGAGTTTTGTGCCATCTTTTAGCGTCGCAACCGGTTGAATGGGCGAGGCAAGAGGCACGACGATGGCGGGTGAAGTCGGCCATCGCGACAGACGTGAGTTCCGCCCTTTAATTCGTCTCCGCAGCCTTTCATGGCAAGGATGAACGAGCGATGGCTGTAGCGCTCATACTGTTGTTGGTAGCGGTCGCCTCGGTGCTGTTTCACCTCTTCAGCCCGTGGTGGTGGACACCGCTCGCCTCAAACTGGGGCTACATCGACGACACGATCACCCTGACGTTCTGGATCACCGGGGCGGTTTTCTCCGCGGTCGTCGTGTTCATGGCCTATTGTGTCTTCCGCTTTCGTCACAAGGAAGGAAGGCAGGCAGCCTACAATCCCGAAAACAAGAAGCTCGAATGGTGGCTCAGCATCGGGACTGCGATCGGCGTCGCAGCCATGTTGGCGCCCGGGCTGGTTGTCTGGCACCAGTTCGTCACGGTTCCGGCCGATGCGACTGAGGTCGAGGTTATGGGACAGCAGTGGCTCTGGAGTTACCGGCTTCCCGGAAAGGATGGCCGGCTTGGGACTTCCGATGCCCGCAGGGTCAGTTCCGACAATCCTATGGGGTTGAATCCCGACGATCCAAACGGACAAGACGACATCGTCATTCAAGGCGACGACTTGCACCTGCCGGTTGGGAAACCGGTGAAGGTATTGCTCCGCTCAATTGACGTCCTGCATGATTTCTATGTGCCCGAGTTCCGGGCGAAGATGGATATGATACCGGGCTCGGTCACGTATTACTGGTTCACGCCCACCCGCACCGGAACATTCGAGGTTCTCTGTGCGGAACTCTGCGGTGCCGCGCACGCGCAGATGCGGAGCAAGGTCATCGTAGAGGAAGAGAAAGACTATCACGCGTGGCTGGAGAAACAGCGGACGTTCGCCGAATTATCCGGGCAACGCGGCGTCGCGAAGGCGGCCTACAAGATAGGTAGCGAATGAAAACACCGACGAGGAGACGCCCACATATCGTGAGGCGAACTCTTCGCTGAAGAGAAGAAGACCAAGGAGGGTATTCCAATGGTCGATATCCCGTTTGACACGATCGCAGGCGTCCCGCCGGCTGAAGTGGGTGAGGTCGAGCTCTATCATCCGAAAAGCTGGTGGACGAGGTACGTCTTTTCGCAGGACGCCAAGGTTATCGCCGTCCAGTACTCGATCACGGCGCTGTCCATCGGAATGGTTGCGCTGGTGCTGTCATGGCTGATGCGGCTGCAACTCGGATTCCCCGGCACGTTTTCGTTTATCGATCCGAACGAATATCTTCAGTTTATCACCATGCACGGCATGATCATGGTGATCTATCTCCTCACCGCGCTGTTTCTGGGAGGTTTCGGAAACTACCTCATCCCGCTGATGGTCGGCGCCAGGGACATGGTTTTCCCCTATGTCAATATGCTGAGCTACTGGGTCTACCTGCTTGCAGTCGTGGTGCTGGTCTCGACCTTTTTCGTGCCTGGCGGGCCAACCGGCGCCGGCTGGACGCTGTACCCACCGCAGGCGATTCTCTCCGGCACCCCCGGGCAGGATTGGGGCATTATTCTGATGCTGGCCTCTCTGATCCTGTTCATCATCGGCTTCACCATGGGCGGGCTGAATTACGTGGTGACGGTGCTGCAGGCGCGCACACGCGGCATGACGTTGATGCGTATGCCCTTGACGGTGTGGGGCATTTTCACGGCCACCGTCATGGCGCTGCTGGCCTTCCCGGCGCTGTTCGTCGCCTCGGTGATGATGCTGCTCGATCGCATTTTGGGAACCAGCTTCTTCATGCCGACGCTGGTCGAAATGGGCCAACTGACGAAGTATGGCGGCGGCAGCCCGATCCTGTTCCAGCATCTGTTCTGGTTCTTCGGGCATCCCGAAGTCTACATCGTCGCCTTGCCGGCCTTCGGCATCATTTCCGATCTGATCAGCGTCCACGCCCGCAAGAACATCTTCGGCTATCGCATGATGGTTTGGGCGATCGTGGGAATCGGCGCTCTCAGCTTCGTCGTGTGGGCGCACCATATGTATGTGAGCGGCATGCACCCGTATTTCGGGTACTTCTTCGCCACCACGACGCTGATCATCGCCATCCCGACCGCGATCAAGGTTTACAACTGGGTGCTGACCCTTTGGCGCGGCGACATTCATCTCACCGTCCCGATGCTGTACGCGCTGGCGTTCATCATCACGTTCGTGAACGGCGGCCTGACCGGCCTGTTTCTCGGCAACGTGGTCGTAGACGTTCCGTTGTCCGACACGATGTTCGTTGTCGCGCACTTTCACATGGTGATGGGCATTGCGCCGATCATGGCCGTGTTTGGCGGGATCTATCATTGGTATCCGAAAATCACCGGACGAATGCTCAATGAGGCGCTTGGACGATTCCACTTCTGGGTCTCGTTCCTCGGAGCCTATGCGATTTTCTTCCCCATGCACTATCTGGGCCTGTTGGGTATGCCGCGCCGCTATCACGACATCGGGGAAACGGCGTTCGTCCCGGCGTCCGCCCACGACCTCAATGCCTTCATGAGCGTGGCGGCCTTGATCGTCGGCTTTGCCCAGCTTGTGTTCCTATTCAATCTGATCTGGAGCCTGTTCAAAGGAAAAGAAGCTGGCGGCAATCCCTGGGGAGCCGCGTCGCTGGAATGGCAAACACCGCAAACACCGCCGGGACATGGCAACTGGGGCAAGGAGCTCCCCATCGTCTATCGCTGGGCCTACGATTACAGCGTGCCCGGCGCCATCAGGGATTTCGTGCCGCAAAATGAACCGCCGGCCAGATTGTTGGCGCAGGGGGCCGGCTCGTGAGCGCCATTATCCTGTTCATGGCTGGAATAGCGGCAATTGCGGGATGGTGGCTCTCGCAGCAACGGCTGGCAGCCAAACCCTGGCTGGAGGAAGGAGTGGCTGTCGACTTTCGCGAGGAGAGCACTTCGATTGTGCCTCCGGCGAAAATCGGATTGGGCGTGTTTCTCGCGGTCGTCGGCTCGCTGTTCGCGCTGTTCATCAGCGCGTACTCGATGCGCATGGCCATGGTGGACTGGCGGGCGCTGCCCGTCCCCAGGCTGCTGTGGTTTAACACCGGCGTCCTGGTCTTGAGCAGTGTCGCGCTGCATTGGGCGTACCTGGCCGCGCGCCGAAACGATATCGACGGCGTCATCGTCGGCCTCTGCGCAGGAGGGGCATCCGCCGTTACATTTTTGGTTGGACAGCTCCTGGCGTGGCGACAGCTGAGCGTCGCGGGGTATTTCGTGGCGTCCAATCCAGCCAATTCCTTCTTCTACCTGATCACCGCGGTGCATGGGCTGCATCTGATGGGCGGTCTGGTGGCCCTCGGCAGAACGACCGCCAAGGTGTGGCGTGGCGTTGAGATGGTCCAGGTGCGCCTGAGCGTGGAACTCTGCGCTATCTATTGGCATTTCCTGCTGCTGGTGTGGCTGGTCTTACTCGGTCTGCTGACGGGCTGGACGGACGGTTTCGTCGACATCTGTCGCCAGATGCTGACCTAAGGAGGGCAAGGACCAGATGGCGGAGACTGCGTTGACAAACACCGGAGCATCGCCGGCGCGGCCCGCAGGCTGGCGAGGTATCGCCGCCGACTGGTCCTCGGATCAGCGCGCGTTCAAGAATGTCTCCTGGGGGAAGGCCATGATGTGGATCTTCCTCCTTAGCGACACCTTCATCTTCAGCTGTTTTCTGCTGTCGTACATGACGGCGCGAATGTCCACGACCATACCGTGGCCCAACCCCAGCGAAGTTTTCGCCCTCACGATCGGAGATAAGAAAATCCCGCTGATCCTGATCGCCATCATGACCTTCATCTTGATCAGCAGCAGCGGGACGATGGCGATGGCCGTCAATTTCGGTTATCGCCGCGATCGCGCCAAAACCGCAGCCTTGATGCTGGCCACGGCGGCATTCGGCGCAACGTTCGTCGGAATGCAAGCCTTCGAATGGACCAAGCTGATCATGGAGGGCGTCCGGCCCTGGGGCAACCCTTGGGGCGCGGCGCAGTTTGGTTCCAGTTTTTTCATGATTACCGGCTTCCATGGCACCCACGTGACGATCGGCGTGATTTTCCTGATCGCCATCGCGCGAAAGGTTTGGCGGGGGGACTTCGATGTCGAAAGGCGCGGTTTTTTCACGAGCCGGAAAGGGCATTACGAGATCGTCGAAATCACCGGCCTGTACTGGCACTTCGTCGATCTTGTGTGGGTGTTCATCTTTGCCCTTTTTTATCTTTGGTGAGGTCGGCGCATGACAGATGCAGCGGTACAGATAGCAGGACAACAACCTTCGCTACACATTCATGCGCATGAGGCACTGGCATCGGGAGCCGTGCACGAAAAGGGGCAGCAGCACCCGATCAAGCTTTATCTCGTGGTCTGGGGATGGCTGTTCGTGCTGAGCACGTGCTCCTATCTCGTCGACTACTTTGGGTTACATGGCTATCTCAGATGGTCGCTGATCCTGCTGTTCATGGTGCTGAAGGCTGGCTTGATCGTCGCCGTCTTCATGCATATGGCCTGGGAGCGATTGGCCTTGGCCTACGCCATCCTGCTGCCGCCGGTACTGGTGTTGGTATTCGTGGCGATCATGGTGTTCGAATCCGAATATACGCATCTCCTCCGGATCTTATTTTTCGCGCCAGCGACGTAGATATCATTGCCTCGCGCCAGAAGCAGGAGTCACTGCGGTTTGCGCGACCGTATTTCTTATCCATGGAGATAGTCGGATGCGCAGTCTCGTTCTGGTGCTCGGAGCCGGAATCTTCGCAATGGTCCCTGGCTATGCCCAGGATGCGGCTTCGGGTGAGAAGATTTTCGTGCAATGCAAGGCGTGTCACCAGATTGGGGAGAACGCAAAGAACGCAGTTGGCCCGGTGCTCAACGGGCTGTTCGGGCGAAAGGCTGGAACGATCGAGGGATTCAGCTATTCCTCCGCCAACAAGAATTCCGGGATCACCTGGGATGAAGCAACTTTCCGCGAATACATCAAGGATCCGAAGGCCAGGATACCCGGTACCAAAATGACTTTTCCAGGCTTGAAAGACCCCAAGCAAATTGACGATATCGTCGCCTATCTCAAACAGTTCGATTCTTCGGGAAAAAAGAAGGCGGAGATTGTCCCTGCCGGAAGAAATCTCGCGAAGGTGCAGTAGCGGCGCAGTCGACGAAATCGGGCCTGCCGCCTTTCGGAGACTGCCTGACAAGAGTGTTCTACGACTGATGGCATCTTGAGTATCGGACCGCCATGTCGCCTGCAAGACGAGGCATTAATCTCATGCAAATCAATCGTTCAATTCTCCTTCGCGGGAGCTATGCCAACATCAGGGACTATGTCGCGCTGACGAAACCGCGCGTTATGTCGCTGGTCGTCTTTACCGCACTAGTCGGTCTCATGGTCGCACCAGGCGGCATCGATCCCTTCGCACGTGTCGTTGCTCTTCTTTGCATAGCTGCCGGAGCTGGCGCCGCAGGTGCGCTCAATATGTGGTACGACGCCGACATCGATGCGGTGATGGCCCGTACCGCCACGCGTCCAATTCCTAGCGGTCGTGTATCGCGCTCGGAAGCATTGGTTTTCGGACTGACGCTTGGCATGTGCGCCATTCTGGCCCTCGGCACTTTGCTGAACATGGCCGCGGCTGCGCTGCTTGCTTTCACAATTTTCTTCTATGTCGTCGTCTACACGATGTGGCTCAAACGCCGAACACCGCAAAATATCGTCATTGGGGGTGCGGCTGGCGCACTCCCTCCAGTGATCGGCTGGGTTGCGGTCGCCGGAAACGTTGGGCTCGAACCGCTCATCCTGTTCCTGATCATCTTCCTTTGGACGCCACCCCACTTCTGGGCACTGTCGCTCAATCTTGCCGGAGAATATGCTCGCGCCGGTGTGCCGATGTTGCCGGTCGTAGCCGGCAGGGCCGAAACAAAGCGCCAGATTCTTCTCTATAGCGTTCTTCTGGTTCCGATCTCACTGATACCTTGGGCACTGGGGTTCGCGGGGGCCATCTATGGCGCGGCTGCGGCGATGCTTGGAGCGGTCATGATTTTTCTCTCATGGCAAGTACATCGTAGCAATGATAAGGACAGGCGGCCTGCTCGCCACCTGTTTGTGTTTTCGATGCTCTATCTGGTCCTGCTTTTTGCTGTGCTCTTGATGAATGCTGCACGATAGAGCGTAACCCCTCACCCGGTTCGAAAGTTTACTGGCTCGCCCACACAATCCGCGCGATCCACTCGACATCGCCGGCCGCAAGCGCGCGATCGGCGTGGTTCGGATTGAGCGATTGCAGCTCCAGCGTCTTCGCGGTCCGGCGTTTCAATTCCCTGATCATCACTTCGCCGACTCGCGTTTTCACCACCACGCGGTCGCCGCGCCGGATCGGTGTGCCAGGCGACACCACGATGACATCGCCGTCGCGGTAGGCGGGATTCATCTGGTCGCCGGATATTTCGAGCGCATACGCATGCTCGTCACTGGCCGAAGGCAAGGCGACCTCATCCCAGCCCCTGCCGGCCGGGAAACCATTGTCGTCAAAATGGCCGCTGCTGCCGGCCTGCGCGAAACCGAGCAGCGGCACCGACTGCACGGCGCGCGCGGTATCGCCGATCAACTGCACGAAGGTGTCGATGGAGCTGCTGGTGGCCGCGAGCGCCTTGGCCACCGATTCGGTGGAAGGCCAGCGTTCGCGGCCGTCAGAGGTGATGCGCTTGGATTTGTTGAAGGTGGTGGGATCGAGGCCGGCGCTCTTGGCAAGCCCGGAAGGAGACAGCCCGGAGCGCTCGGCAAGCCGGTCCAGCGCGGTCCAGATCTGGCCGTGGGTCAGCATGCGCGGTGTTTTCGGCTGCCTGGCCATCGGTCGATTTTGCCATCCTAGGAATTATCTCCTCAATAGACCGGCTTTTCCGAGCTGGGGCAAGAGCCGTAATGCGACGCTTGAAGTGCGCGGGTAGCGCCGATACGGTCGGCGCGTGATCCGGCAAATTCCGGGAAAAGCCCAAAAGACTCAACAACAAGCAGGAACTCCGTAACGCGTGCGCAGGATCTACAAAATCTGTTCCGCTTCAGCCTGGCGCGAGGCCGAGCGGCAAGGCGTGTACCGCGGCAGCGCCGACGATATCCGCGACGGCTTCATTCATTTTTCGCTCCCGTCGCAGCTGGCGGAGACGGCAAGAAAGCACTTCCTCGGGCAGACCGCGCTGTTCCTGATCGAGGTCGATGCCGACGCGCTGGGGGACGCGCTGCGGTGGGAGCCGTCGCGCGGCGACGAATTGTTTCCGCACCTCTACGGCGAACTCGATCTCGGCGCAGTCACCAATGTGCTGGACATGCACACGCGCGCCGACGGGTCTCACGACATTCCGGAGCTGGCGCCGTGATCCGCGCCTTCGATGCGTTTTCGCTGCCGCTGTTGCGCTGGCTCGATCCGGAGGACGCGCATCGCCTGGCGATCCACGGCTTGCGGCTGCTGCCGCCGATCCGGCCGCGGCCGGACGATGCAAAATTGGCGGTGCGGGCCTTCGGCTTGAATTTTTCCAATCCGATCGGCATGGCGGCGGGCTTCGACAAGAGCGCGGAGGTGCCGGATTCCTTGTTGCGGCTTGGTTTCGGTTTTGTCGAGGTCGGCACGGTCACGCCGAAGCCGCAGGCCGGCAATCCGCGGCCACGCCTGTTCCGCCTGGAGCGCGACGAGGCCGCGGTCAATCGCATGGGTTTCAACAATGACGGGGCGGAGGCGGTGCTGCGGCGGCTGGCCGGGCGCGCGCGTTTCGGCGGCATTGTCGGGGTCAATGTCGGCGCCAACAAGGATTCCGCCGACCGCGTCGCCGACTATGTGAAACTGATCGAGATGTTTGCACCCGTGGCAAGCTATTTCACCGTCAATGTGTCGTCGCCGAACACGCCGGGCTTGCGCAACCTGCAGCAGGCTTCCGCGCTCGACGACCTCCTGGCAAAGGTGATCGATGCGCGCGAACGCGTGCGGCAGAACGCCGGCGACTCGCCGGTGCTCCTCAAGATCGCACCTGATCTGAGTCTCGCCGAACTCGATGATGTCGTTCACATCGCCCGCTCGCGCCGGGTCGACGGCATGATCGTGGCCAATACCACGGTGGCGCGGCCCTCGACGCTCCGCGAACAGGGCCGGGCCAGGGAGCAGGGGGGACTCTCGGGTAGGCCGCTGTTTCGACTGTCGACACGGATGGTGGCCGAGACTTACGTGCGCACCGAGGGTAGGTTTCCGCTGGTCGGCGTCGGCGGCATCGATTCCGGCGGCGCCGCGCTGACAAAAATCCGCGCCGGCGCCAGTCTGATCCAGCTCTACTCGTCGCTGATCTACAAGGGCCTTGGACTGGTGGACGACATCAAGAACGATCTCGCCTCGACGCTGCTCCGCACCGGGCGCGATTCGCTCTCCGAAATCGTCGGCGCCGACGCGGCGACGATCACGGCCGAGGAATGGCCGATTTAACGCTTCAAATCAAATGAGGCCTTCAGGAGCTGAGGATAGCGCAACGCCTGCAATCCGCCCCGTGCGGCGTAGTGCACCAGCAAAGCGCCCCACAGGCCGGCATTGCCGAACGAGCGCAACGCCAGCCACGCGGCGAGAAAGATCAGCAGCGAAAGCACCATCAGGTTGCGCATATCGCGCGCCCAGGTTGCGCCGATATAGACGCCGTCATAGGCGAAAGCGACGACGGCAAGCAAGGGAGACAGGACCACGAAGGGTAAATAGTGACGCGCGCTGAGGCGAACATCTTCGCTCGCGGTCATGACGTCGATCAGCCAGGGGCCGAATAGCGCGTAAGTCGCCGTTACCGCAAGCGCAAAGCCTGCTCCCCACAGGATCACCAGCCGGACCGCAGCTGAAAAGCCGGTTCCGTCGCGCGCGCCATAAGCGCGGCCGCAGAGTTGCTCGGCGGCGTTGGCGAGCCCGTCGAGGAAGAAGGCGCTGATCAAAAGGAAATTGTTCAGCACCGCGTTGCCGGCGAGCGTTACGTCGCCGGCGCGGGCGCCCTGCGCGGTAAAAAACAGGAACACGGCGATCAACGACGCGGTGCGGATCATGATATCGCGGTTGACGGCCAGCATGTGGGTCAGTTTGGCACGGTCGAGCAGCGCCGCTCGCGGGACGGAAAGCTGTCCATCGGTGAGGTGCCGCGCAATCAAAACGCCGAGCGCCACCCCGGCCGCTTCCGCCACGACGGCGGCAATCGCCGCGCCGGCGATCCCGGCGTTCGCTACCAGCACCAGCAGCGCGGTCGCCGTGACATTGATGAGGTTGATCGCGATCTGGACGGCAAGCGCAAGTCTGGCGCGTGCCTGTCCGATCAGCCAGCCGAGCACGACGTAATTGGCCAGCGCCAGCGGCGCAGACCAGATCCGGATGGTGAAGTAGACCTTCGCTGCGCCAGTGACGTCCACGCTGCCGCCCATGGCGCCAAGCAGGATTGCGGCGAGCGGTTTCTGCAGGACGATCAGGCAGGCGCCAATCAGCGCGGCAACGATAAATCCCCGCACCAGCGGCGCGCGCAATTCCAGCGTTTCGCCGGCGCCAAGCGCTTGTGCAGTGAAAGCCAGCGTTCCCATGCGCAGGAACGCGAACAGCCAAAACAGGCAGTCGAAAATCACCGACGCGATCGCCACGCCGCCGAGTAGCGCGGAATCGCCGAGCCGTCCGATCGCGATCGTCGCGACAATACCGATCAGCGGCGTGGTCAGGTTCGCAACCATCGCGGGACCCGCGATGGCGAAGACCTGTGCGGTCGTAACCTTCGATGGAAGAACTAGCAAACCATGGACGCCCGCGATCTATCGTCCGCGCGACGCGCCGAACATTCGCGACAAGAGCCAGATCGGAAGGACGATCACCGCGCCGAGCAGGAAATAGCGCCATAACCAGTTGACGGCGTCAAAGCCAAGATCCCAGAGCCGCCGAAACAACAGCTGGATGCTGTTGAGAATATTCCAGGGATCGAAACCGATGGCGGCGAGCACCACGCCCACGAGTATCGACAGCAGGATCAGCCGGAACGCCACCGCCAGCGGCGAGCCGCCGAGAAAGCGATAGAGGGCGTCATGGGCTGCCGGCAATTGCCGGGTGTCGTTGGGCATCGATGATCTCCCGCGCGGATTTATCAGCGCATTGTAGTACGGCGGAGGGCAGATGGGGAACCCGCTTGTTGGCGTCAATGGCCGGCGACCGGCGCTCTTTATTTTGACGCGTTTTCTTCACGCGAACCGGTGTACAGGCCGCATCAAGGGCGGGGCAGGCTTTCGCTTGACGACGCTATCGCCTCAGTTACGTCGGGTTTCAGCATCCGCTCCAGCGTTTCCAGCCGGTCGGCCTCGCGCGGCGGCTTGTCCCAGCGCAGCCGGTTGATGCGGGGAAACCGCATCGCCACGCCGGATTTGTGCCGCGGCGAGCGTTGCAGGCCCTCGAAAGCGACTTCCAGCACCAGGCCCTGATCGGGCTCGTGCACCACCTCGCGCACCGGGCCGAATTTTTCGATGGTGTTGCGGCGGACGAAGCGATCGATCTGCAGCAGTTCCTCGTCGGTGAAGCCGAAATAGGCCTTGCCAACCGGCACCAGCAGCTCGCCGTCCTCGCCTGTGGTCCAGACGCCGAACGTATAGTCCGAGTAATACGACGACCGCTTGCCGTGGCCGCGCTGCGCATACATCAGCACGGCATCGATGATGTGCGGGTCGCGCTTCCATTTCCACCATTGTCCTTTCGGACGGCCGGGCAAATACAACGCGTCGCGGCGCTTCAGCATCACGCCTTCGACCGCCTCGGCGTCCTCGCCCGCACCGGCGCTGGCGGGATTTTTTCGTGCGGCGGTGAGGGCCTCCCAGCTGTCGAAGGCAATCGTCGGCGACACGTCGACGCGCGGGTCATCGAGCCTGGCGACAAAGGCCTCAAGCCGCGCGCGGCGTTCGGCAAACGGCAGGGTACGCAGGTCGGTGTCGCCCTCGCCGAGCAGATCGTAGGCGCGCAGATGGATCGGATAATCCTTCATCAACTTCGGCGAGACGACCTTGCGGTTGAGGCGTTGCTGCAGGACGTTGAAGGTTTGCACGCGGCCACCGCGAACCACCAGCAGCTCGCCGTCGATGGCGAATGGAGCATGATGCCGAAAAGTGTGAAGCGGTTTTCGGGAAGCATCATGCTCCAAATCTGAAGAATCTTGCAGACGCAATGACGGCAGAAGGTCCGGAAAGCTTTTGGTGATGTCTTCGCCGCTGCGTGAATAGAGCCGCGCCAGCATGTTGCCGCGCGCGTCACGGCCGCTGACCGCCTGGACGCGAATGCCGTCCCATTTCCATTCCGCGATGAAATCGGCGGCGTCAAGATTGGCAAAGTCGGCCTCCTCGATCGCATGCGCCAGCATCACGGGTCGGAACGGCGCGGGATCGAGATTGACCGGTTTCTCGGCGCGGCCTTCCAGCCAGGCGAACAGATCGAGATAGGGCGGGGTGAGCCCCGGCCACATCAATTCGATGTCGTGCGGGTCCTTATCCCCAAGCTCGGCCGCGGCGGTCTTCGCCAGCCGCGCCGAGATCCCGATCCGCATCGCGCCGGTGACGAGTTTCAACAGCGCCCAGCGGCCGGTCTCATCCAGCTCGTCAAGCCAGCGCGTGAGCTGCTTCGGCAACTCGGTCTTGCCAAGCGTGCGCAGCGTGGTCACGACCTCGGTGAGGGTGGGAGGGGGCGGGTTGTTGTGGCCAATCTCCCCTCCCTCCACGCGCATCGCGCGTGGCGGGGAGGGGTTGGGGGTGGGGGGTCTGTCCGCAGGAAACGCGGCTTCAGTGATCGCGGCGCCGCCCCCCACCCCCGACCCCTCCCCGCCGCTTCGCGGGGGGAGGGGAGGAGTCTTCGGCCACATCAGCGCCACCGTCTCCGACAGGTCGCCAACATAATCATACGACAGTGCGAACAGCACGGGATCGGTGCGCACGGCGATCAAGTCGCGGATCAGCCCGGGTTTTGCGTGTTTGAACGAGAGTGCTCCCGTGAGCGCTGCGAGCGCGTAGCCGCGGTCGGGATCTTCTACCTCGCGAAAATAGTTCGTGAGAAGCCGCAGCTTGTTGTTGCGGCCGGGCTCGTAGGCGAGGCGATCGAGCAATTCGGCGAAGCGGTTCATGCCCCGGCGTCCTCACCTTCAGGCATGGTATCGCCTTCATCCTCCTCGCCGTAACCGACCAGGTCGAGCGGCCGCGCGGCGAGCCCCTTGGCCGTGCACCAATGCACCAGCGCGTCTTCCTGGCCATGGGTGACCCAGACCTCACCTGCGCCGGTTGAATCGATGGTTGCGATCAGTCCGTCCCAATCGGCATGGTCCGAGATCACCAGGGGCAATTCGACGCCGCGCTGGCGTGCCCGCGCCCGCACCCGCATCCAGCCCGAGGCGAACGCCGTGACCGGATCGGGAAACCGTCGCGTCCAGATATCGGACGTGGCCGAAGGCGGCGCCAGGGTGATGGTGCCGGCAAGGTTGGCCTTCTTCATGCCTTTGACCAGGCGCAGCTCGCCCAGCGCCACGCCGCGGCTCTCGTAATAGCGCGTGATCTTTTCCATCGCGCCGTGCAGATAGATCGGTGCGTCGTAACCGGCATCACGTAACAGCGCGATCACCCGCTGTGCCTTGCCGAGCGAATAGGCGCCGACCAGATGCGCCCGCTCCGGAAACAATGCCACCGAGGCCAACAGCTTCCTGATCTCGTCCGCTGCATTGCCGTGATGAAACACCGGCAGGCCAAAGGTGGCCTCGGTGATGAACACATCGCAAGGAACCGGTTCGAACGGCGCGCAGGTGGGATCGGGCGCGTCCTTGTAGTCGCCGGAGGCGACGATGCAGGTGTCCTTGCAGGAGACCGCGATCTGCGCCGAGCCCAGCACATGGCCTGCGGGATGAAACCGGATCGTGACGTCGCCGAGCTTTATCTTTTCCCCATAGGCGATGGCTTGCGTGCTGCCGGCAAAATTGTCGCCGTAGCGCAGCCGCATCATGTCGAGCGTCTCTTGCGTAGCCAGCACCGCGCCATGGCCCGACCGGGCGTGGTCGGAATGGCCGTGGGTGATCACGGCGCGCTCGACCGGCCGCACCGGGTCGATATGGAAGCCGCCCGGCTTGCAGCACAGCCCGGCGGCAACGGGCATCAGGATATCTTGCGGACGCATGTCGGTTATATAGGGCGTATCTCGGCGATGTTTACCCATCATGCGCGGGCTTGACCCGCGCATCCATCTTCCGGAAGAATCTTCGATTGGTGGATTGCCGGATCGTCCCTGACCAAGTCGGGGACGGGCCCCCGGCAACGACAAATGTGGTTCCCAAAAATGCCCGCGCGCCTATTCCTGTCCTCCGGCGATCTGGTTGCCGACCGGCGGTTCGAATTTGCGCGCGACCTGCAGCTGAAAGGCGATCTCGCCGCCGCCGCCGATCTGCTCTCGCAGGCCACCGAACTCGCGCCCGGCTTTACCTCCGCCTGGTTTACGCTCGGGCAAATTCGCGAACAACGAGGCGAGCGCGATGCGGCGATCGCGGCGTTTCGAAAAGCGCTGATCGCAGATCCCAAGGATCGGCATGGCGCGAGCCTGCACCTGATGCTGCTCGGGGCCGAAAAGTTGTCGGCGATGCCAGAGGGCTATGTGCGCACGCTGTTTGATCAATATGCGCCCAAGTTCGAGAAGGCACTGGTCGACGATCTCGGCTATCGCGGCCCCGCGCTTCTATTCAAGGCCGTGCTGGCCGCTCGGCAGGCGGTCCGCAAACCGGCCTTCTTCAAGCGCGCCATCGATCTCGGCTGCGGCACGGGGTTAGCTGCCGCCGCCTTCGCAAGGGAGGTCGACCACTTCGTCGGCATCGATCTGTCACCGCGCATGATCGAACGGGCGCGTGCCACCCGGCTTTATGCGGAGCTCGAGGTCGCCGACATGGTGCAGGGCCTGCGCGATAGACCGGAGGCCAGCGCCGATCTCGTTCTCGCCGCCGACGCCATGGTCTATCAGTCCGATCTCGCACCCGTCCTGCGCGAGGTGAAGCGCGTGCTGGTGAGCGGCGGCTTGCTGGCGTTCACCGTGGAAACGCATGGCGGCGACGGCGTCATCCTCGGCGAGGGCCTGCGTTATGCCCATAGTGCGGGCTACGTGCGCGCATCGATCAGCGATGCCGCGCTTACGCTGTCAGGATGTGGGGATCTATCGGCCCGCAACGAGGACAACGCGCCGGTTCCGGGCCTGGTGGTGGTGGCGGCGAAGAGCTGATGGTCGGATTTTGCCGTTGCCCGGCAATGAAGCATGCTTCGGAACCGGGGCGGCATGCGCGGCAAGCTATTGCCGAACGGGCCGGAATGTCAGAAACAACGCGTTCCCAGGGAGAGACAAGAACAATGAACAACAATCAGTCGAGGCGCGAGTTCTGCGCCACCGCTATCGCGACGATCTTCGCGTCCGCCACATCCGTGAAGGCCGCCGAGAAGAAATACGATCCGGGTGCGAGCGACACCGAAATCAAGATCGGCCAGACCGTGCCGCACAGTGGCCCGGGCTCGCTCTACGGCGTGCTCGGCCGGGTCGGCGAAGCCTATTTCCAGATGCTGAACGAGAAGGGCGGCATCAACGGACGCAAGGTGAAATTCTTCACCATGGACGACGCCTATAGCGCGCCGAAATGCGTTGAAGCCACGCGGCGGCTGGTGGAGCAGGAGGAAGTGCTGGCCCTGTTCGGCTCGCTCGGCACCGCGCCGCAGACGGCCGTGCACAAATATCTCAACTCGAAGGGCGTGCCGCAGCTACTGCTCAACACCGGCGCATCAAAATGGAATGATCCAAAGAACCATAAATGGACCATGGCGGGGTTGCCGCTCTATCCGACCGAAGCGCGGATTCTCGCCAAGCATGTGGTGAGCGTGAAGCCGAACGCGAAGGTCGGGATTCTCTACCAGAACGACGACTTCGGCCGCGATTTCCTCGGGCCGTTCAAGCAGGTGCTGGCGGATGCCGGCGGCACCGCCAAGGTGATCATGGAGCAGACTTACGACCTGACCGATCCGACCATTGATTCCCAGCTCATCAATCTCTCGAAGTCGGGTGCCGACGTTTTCTATAACATCTCTACCGGCAAGGCGTCGTCGCAGTCGATCCGTAAAGTGGCAGAACTCGGCTGGAAGCCCGTGCAATTGCTTTCCGCGGGCTCCACCGGCCGCTCAATCCTCAGTGCCGCCGGCCTCGAGAATGCGGCCGGAATCGTCGCCATCCGCTATGCCAAGGAAGTCGGCGTGCCGCGCTGGGAGAAGGATCCTGACGTCATGGCCTTCGAGGAGTTGCGCAAGAAGTATCTGCCCAACGTCGATCCGGACAATACCATCGCGTTCGCAGGCTATGGCCAGGTGGCGACGATGGCCGAAATCCTGCGCCGCTGCAGCGACGATCTCACGCGCGCCAATGTCTTGAAGCAGGCGTCGAACCTCAATGGGTATCACTCACCATATTTCCTCGACGGCATCAGCTACAGCTACACCCCTGACGACTACACGCCGATGAAGACGCTCTACATCTCCGTGTTCAACGGCAAGGACTGGGACATTTCCGACAGACCGGTCACGGAGTAACGCGTCTTCTCCCTCTCCCCGCCCTTTGCGGGGTCGAGACGAGCGAAGCTCGCTCTTGTCGGGGTGAGGGGCTCTCGCCGCTAAGACAGTGACAAATTTGCTCGCGGAAAGTCCCCCTCACCCGGATCGCATCTAACGATGCGATCCGACCTCTCCCCGCAAGCGGGGCGAGGTGAAATATGCCCACCGCCCTCGACGAAACCGCCGCAACGGCTTAGGTCTTGGGCCGTGCCGCCCCACATCATGCCCGCTCCTCCGGACGAAACAGCCGAGCTGCTGCCGGACCGCTTTCGCTGCTGGTTCGCAGGCCGCGGATGGTCGCCGCGCGAGCATCAGCTGGCGCTGCTCGCAAAGGCCCGCGACGATCGCTCCGCGCTCTTGATCGCACCGACCGGCGCCGGCAAGACGCTGGCGGGTTTCCTGCCGACGCTGGTGGAGCTGTCTTCTCCCGCTCGAGCTGCTCCCCTTCCCCCGCGAAGCGGCGGGGAGGGGTCGGGGGTGGGGGGTCTTTCCACTCGCTCTCATACTCACCTTGCGCGCGTTGAAACACCCCCCACCCCCGACCCCTCCCCGCCACGCGCTGCGCGCGCGGGGGGAGGGGAGACGACGGCGTCTGCGGCGAAATCCTCGCGTCCCGAATTCATCTCCACCGGTCGCGATGTGCGGCGATCCCGCGGTCTCCACACGCTTTACATCTCGCCGCTGAAGGCGCTCGCGGTCGATATCGCGCGCAATCTGGAAACGCCCGTCAGCGAGATGGGCTTAGCCGTCAAGGTCGAGACCCGCACCGGCGACACGCCGGTGTCGCGGCGGCAGCGGCAGCGGCGCTATCCGCCCGACATTCTGCTCACCACGCCGGAACAACTGGCGCTGTTGCTCTCATCCGACGACGCGCCGTTTCTGTTCTCCTCGCTGAAGCGCATCGTGCTCGACGAGTTGCACGCGCTGGTGACCTCGAAGCGCGGCGACCTGTTGTCGCTCGGGCTGGCACGGCTGTGGCGGCTGGCGCCGGAGATGCGCTCGATCGGGCTGTCGGCCACGGTGGCGGAGCCGGAATCGCTGGCGCGGTTTCTGGTGCCGCAGCGCGATCGCAAAAGCGAGGCCGCCGACATCGTTGTCGCCGGCGGCGCTGCGGCGCCGATCGTCGAGATGCTCGACACAAGCGAGAGATTGCCGTGGGCCGGCCATACCGCGCGCCACGCGCTCGGCGAAATCTACGACCTGATCAAGCGCAACAAGACCACGCTGGTGTTCGTCAATACCCGCAGCCAGGCCGAGATGCTGTTCCAGGATCTGTGGCGCATGAACGATGATGGGCTGGCGATCGCGCTGCATCACGGCTCGCTCGATGTCGCACAGCGCCGCAAGGTCGAGGACGCGATGGCCAAGGGAAAACTGCGCGGGGTGGTCTGCACCTCCTCGCTCGATCTCGGCGTCGACTGGGGCGACGTCGATCTCGTGATCAATATCGGCGCGCCGAAAGGGGCCTCGCGGCTGATGCAAAGAATCGGCCGCGCCAATCACCGCATCGATGAAGCCTCGCGCGCGGTACTGGTGCCGGCCAACCGCTTCGAGGTGCTGGAGTGTCGCGTCGCCATCGACGCGGTTGCGGAAAATGCCCAGGACACCCCGCCGCTGCGCAGCGGCGCGCTCGACGTGCTGGCGCAGCATGTGCTCGGCTGCGCCTGCGGCGAGCCGTTTCTCTCCGAGAAGCTCTATGGCGAAGTTCTGACCGCCGCGCCCTATTCGAAGCTCACCCGGACCGATTTCGACGACGTCGTCGATTTCGTCGCCACCGGCGGTTATGCGCTGAAAACCTACGAACGTTTCGCCCGCATCAAGCAGGACAAGCAGGGGCGCTGGCGCGTCGCCAATCCCCGGGTGCGGCAAAGCTATCGGCTTAACGTCGGCACCATCGTCGAAGAAACCATGCTGAAAGTGCGTCTGGTGCGCTCGCGCGGCGGCGGCTCTGGATCGACCGGCGCGTTGGGCCGCGGCGGCCGGATGCTGGGCGAGATCGAGGAAGCTTTTATCGAGGGACTCGTGATCGGCGACACTTTTGTCTTTGGCGGCGAGATCGTGCGCTACGAAGCGCTGGCCGAGGATCAGGTCTATGTCTCGCGCGCCAACGATGCCGACGCAAAGGTGCCGTCCTATATGGGCGGCAAGTTCCCGCTCTCGACCTATCTCGCCGAGCGCGTCCGCAGATTGCTCGACGACCGGCGCGCCTGGCGCGGCTTGCCGGATCAGGTTCGCGACTGGCTATCCCTGCAAAGCGATGCTTCGCATGTCCCCGGCGTGCGCGAACTCCTGGTGGAAACCTTTCCCCGCGGCAACAAGCACTATCTCGTTTGCTATCCCTTTGAAGGACGGCTGGCGCATCAGACGCTGGGGATGCTGCTGACGCGGCGGATGGAGCGTGCGCGGGTACGTCCGCTCGGCTTTGTCGCCAATGAATACGCGCTTGCCGTGTGGGGCCTCGGCGACATGTCGTTCATGATCCGGCAAGGCCGGCTTGATCTCAACGCGCTGTTCGATCCGGACATGCTGGGCGACGACCTGGAAGCCTGGCTTGCCGAATCCGCGCTGATGAAGCGCACCTTCCGCACCTGCGCCATCATCTCCGGTTTGATCGCGCGGCGCTTCACCGGGGAGGAAAAAACCCGGCGCCAGGTGCTGTTCTCGACCGACCTGATTTACGACGTGCTGCGCAAGCACCAGCCCGATCACGTGCTCTTGCGCGCGGCGCGCGCCGATGCCGCGACCGGACTGCTCGATATTCGCCGGCTCAGTGATATGCTCTCGCGAATCAAGGGCCGAATCATCCGCAAGGAACTCGATCACGTTTCGCCGCTCGCGGTACCCGTGATGCTGGAAATCGGCCGCGAGTCAGTTTATGGCGAAGCATCCGACGAGTTGCTGGCGGAAGCCGCCGATGAACTGGTCAAAGAGGCGATGTCGTAGAATAAATAATATGGATCTGTTGCGCCCCGATCTTTCAACGCCGTCATGCCCGGGCTTGTCCCGGGCATCCACGTCCTTTTTCTTTG
>WNGI01008898.1_pt1 | contig 21876 bp, 22 predicted proteins | sample 5400621 | NCBI WGS metagenome assembly WNGI01 (sample SAMN13153374, study PRJNA577476) | soil metagenome | isolation source: 20 cm soil or saprolite under Garry oak tree replicate 1 | place: USA:California | collected 2016-06-15
CGTCATCGGCGATGCCGCCGTCCAGGACGCCTGGGAAGCGGCAGAGGCGGCGACCATCGGCAGCCCACCTGGTCCGACGCCCCTCGTCAGCGTTCCGCCCGGGGTCTCGGGACTGCGCGTCGTCGTCGCGTCTGGGCAGCGCGTCGACGTCACCTGGTCCGTCCCGGGGTCGCCCCGCGCGGGGCTCGTCGTCGGCTGCCACATCCCCGGTCACTGGGCCAAGGGGATGGTCGTCCCGATCCATCTCATCCGGCCGCTCGTTGAGCCGAGTGCCCACGGCTGAGCACGCGGCGGTGGTACGCTTTTGGTCCGCGCCGGAACCGGGTCCGGTGGGTCGAGGAGAAGAGTCGAAATGACCTACGTCATCGCCGAGCCATGCATCGACGTGCTCGACATCTCGTGCGTGTCGGTCTGCCCGGTGGACTGCATCCACTTCGAGGAAGGCACCGACCGCAAGCTCTTCATCGACCCCAACGAGTGCATCGACTGCGGGGCCTGCGAGCCGGAGTGCCCGGTGAACGCGATCTTCCCCGAGGAGTCGCTGCCGGCCGAATGGGCCAACTACACCGTCATCGACGCGACCTGGTACACCGACAAGGCGGCCGCCCGGGCCGCGGTCGACGCGGCTAAACCGTCGGGCTGATGGGGTCGCAGAGCTCCCCCTCAGAAATCCGGGAGCGAGAGCCAGTTTGGCACTGAGGGTGCCGGTTCGGTCGCTGATCTGAGCCCTGACGGTCTCCGTCCTACACTCGTTTTCTCATGCGCATCGTGTCCCTTCTTCCGTCAGCCACCGAGATCGTCTGCGCCCTTGGGCTCGGCGATGATCTCGTCGGCGTGACTCACGAGTGCGACTGGCCGCCGGAGGTCGTCGGCAAGCCCGTCATGACGAGCAGCGTCTTCGACCACAGCTCGAGCCGGAGCGCTGATATCCACCGGCTCGTCAGCGACTCGGTTCACGGCGGCTCGTCGCTGTACGCCCTCGACGAGGGAGCCCTCGAGGACGCCAGACCGGACCTGATCTTGACCCAGGAGCTCTGCCAGGTCTGCGCGGTGAGCTATCGGCAGGTCAACGAGGTCACTCGCGCGATCGACGCCGAGATCACCGTCGTCTCCCTCGAGCCGACCTCGCTCGAGGGCATCTTCAATTCGATCTCGACCGTCGGCGCGATGACCGACGCCGAAGATGCGGCCGTCGATCTCGTCGAGGGCCTCCGCTCGCGCCTCGGCGTGATCGAGACGCGTGTCCACGAACGCCGCCAGGACGGCCATGAGCCGCCGCGCGTCGTCGGTGTCGAGTGGCTCGATCCACCGTTCGCGGTCGGCCACTGGGTGCCCGAGCAGATCCGGCGCGCAGGCGGCTGGGACCTCCTCGGCCAGGACGGCGAGGCATCACGCCAGACCGACTGGGAAGCGATCGTGGAGGTCGATCCGGAAATGCTCGTCCTGATGCCCTGCGGCTTCCATCTGCGGGGAACCGTCGATGAATGGGCGAGGACCGCGCGGCCGATCGGCTGGAAGTCGATCGAGGCGGTTCGCCGCGGCAACGTCTTCGCCGTCGACGGCTCGGCCTATTTCTCGCGACCGGGCCCGCGGGTGATCGACGGAATCGAGATGCTCGCCGAGATCTTCGATCCGGACGCCTTCGTCGACACGGCGCCACCTGGCAGCTGGACGCCCCTGACCTGACATGGCCGGACCGCAGCTGGCTCCGCGGCCCACGTTCGACTGCCTGTGGTGCGGCCGATCGTGGACGACGCGGTCGGCCGACGACCTCGAGGGCTGGGCAAAGCTCTGCCCGGACTGCCTCGGCAAGGCCGGCGACAACGCGTTCCTGCGCTTCCGCCTGAGGGACGCCCTTGCGGCGCGCGCCGGGGCGAGTCGGCGGGCGACCGAAACCGCCGAACCGTCCGAAGCGATCGGACAAGCCGAACGAATCGAACAGGCCGGACCGACCGGGTCGAGCCCGCCGAGACACGAGACAACGCCGCCCGCCGACGACGTCGGCGCCGAGATGGTCGCCTACTACGCGGCCCGAGCCGGCGAGTACGACGACTGGTACCTGCGGCGCGGCAGATACGCCCGCGGTCCGATCCACGACGCCGCCTGGAACGCCGAGCTCGACGCGGCCGGCCGCTGGCTCGACGCGCTCCCGATCCGGGGCGAGATCGTGGAGCTCGCCGCCGGCACCGGCTGGTGGTCGCCGCTCCTCGCCTCGAAAGGCGAGCTATGGCTGTACGACGCGGCCGAGGCGCCGCTCGAGCGTGCCCGCGAGCGCCTGCTCGCCCACGGCCTGCGCGCCCACATCCATCTCCGCGATGCCTGGGCCGAGCCGGACCGGTCGGTCGACGCGGTGGTCCTCGGCTTCTGGCTGAGCCATGTTGATCGTGACCGTACAGCGGCGTTCCTCGACCTTGCGAGACGGTGGCTCAAGCCCGGCGGCACGCTCGCGATCATCGATTCTCTGGCGGACCCGCAGTCCGGCGCCGACGACCATCCGCCCGTCGTCGGCGACCGGGCGACGCGGCGAGTGGCCGACGGCCGCGAGTTCACGATCATCAAGGTCCACCGTGACGCGGCCGAACTCGACGCCGCACTCCGGGCGGCCGGTTTCGGGGACGTCCGGGTGGAGACATCTGGTCGCTTCTTCGTGCTGGCAGACGCGCACGCCTGAGCAGCCGCGGCTGCCGGCCCGACGGGTCGTGCGATACTCCGCCCCATGTCGCCCCTTGCCAATCGCACGATCGCGACCGTCGGCTCCGGTGTCATGGCGGAGGCGATGGTTGCCGGCCTGCTTCGCGGCGCGCTCGTCGAGCCGAGCCAAGTCGTCGCCAGCCATCCCCGTGCCGAGCGGCGCGACCATCTCGCCCGCGAGTACGGCATCCGGGTCGTCGCCGGCAACGTCGCGGCGGTCGACGGCGCCGACGTGGTTCTCTTCGCCATCAAGCCTCAGATGCTCGGCAAGGTCGGACGAGAGATCGGGCCGCACCTCCGCCGCGGCCAGCTCGTCCTGTCGGTCATCGCCGGGGCGACGACGGCGGCGCTCACCGGGACCCTCGGCCATGACCAGGTCATCCGGGCGATGCCGAACACGCCCGCGAGGCTCGGCAAGGGTGTGACGGTCTGGTATGCGACGCCGGAAACGACCGCCGAGCAGAGAGAACAGGCCGGGGCGCTCCTGCGGACCCTCGGCGTCCAGCTCGAGGTCGACGACGAGAAGTTCGTGGCGATGGCGACGGCCGTCAGCGGGACGGGTCCGACCTACGTCTTCCTCGTGATGGAGGCCCTCATCGACGCGGCCGTCCACCTCGGTTTTCCCCGCCACGTTGCCCACGACCTCGTCATCGAGACGCTCGAGGGCAGCACCCTCTTCGCCAAGCAGTCCGGGATGCACCCGGCGGAGCTGCGGAACATGGTCACCTCGCCCGGCGGGACGAGCGCGGCAGCACTCCATGAGCTGGAGTCGGGACGCCTCCGGACCGTCCTGTCCGAGGCCGTCTGGGCAGCCTATCGGCGGACCGTCGAGCTGGGCGACCAGCTGGAGGCGAGCGTCGGCCGCGAAACGGTCGAGGGCAGCGGCGAGCGCATCGTCTCGCGATGAGCCCCGATCGGCAGCTCGCCGCCGTCGCGTCGATCGCGAACATCGATCTCCGCCGAGCGTCGCTCGCCGATATCCAGTCGGTCGACTTCCGAACCCCGGAGCGTGATTTCTGGACGGACGAAGCGGCCGTGTGGGACCGCTTCGCGGCGGCGTGGGCCGGGCTCGACGATGCCGCCTGGCGATTGCCCGGCGCGGCTCCCTCGGACGCCGGTGGGCCGGACTGGTCGTTCCTCGATCACGTCGCCCACGTCGTCGACTGGCTCGAGATCGGCGTCGAGTACGTCGATCGGGCGATCGCCACCGGCCGCTGGCCGACCGACGAGGATTACGAGGGCGGCGACTTCGACTCGTTCAACGAGGGCCGCCGGGAGGCCGGCGCCCGTCGCTCGCCGGCCGAGTTGCGGGCCGCCGCGGGGCTCGGTCGGCACGCCCTTCTCGAACGCGTCCGGACCCTGCCACTGCCAACGATCCGCAGCGACGTCGCCTGGGGCTGGGTCTACAACGTCCTCCACGGCCACGCGATCGACCACCTGCGAGTCCTCGAGCCGTGGGCCGACGGCCTTCGAGCCCGGCAGGTCGAGAACGACCCACTCGGGCCGGATCCAATTCCCCGGCCGGGCGCGCTTGCCCTCGGTATCGGCCGCTTCTGGACCGACGCGACAGCGATCTTCGCCCTGTTCGACGAGACGATCTCGGGCATTCCGGCCGACGCCTGGACCACCCCCGGCGTCACCGTGGCCTGGTCCATCGCCGATCATGTCGGCCATCTGGCATCGTGGTTCGACCGGGCGACCGACGCGCTGGTGGAGCACCGCCGGAGTGGCCGCTGGGAGGAGGCGTCCAGTGCCGGCATCGACGCCTGGAATGCCATCCACGTGGCTGCCCGCCGCGGGGAGTCGCGCGAGGAGCTCCTGACGTCGTATGTCGCCGGACGAGCTCGCCTCGAGGCCGCCATCCGGGCGATGACCGAGGCCGAATGGCTCGATCCGGAAGGCTTCAGCTGGGCGTACGAGGATCTGCACGGCCATGTCCGGGCGCATCTCGCGATGATCAGTCCGTTTGTCGCCCGGATCGGCTGGCCCGAGGGAGACTGACGATGCCCCCGACCACCGACCGTGCCTCCTCGCCCGCTCGACCGGCGGGCGGCCTGTCGATCGAGCAGATCGTGGCCATCGAATCGCCGCGGGAGTTCCGGCTTCATCCGCGTGACCGGACCGTCGCATACACCGCCGAGGCGGCCGGTGCCAGGCAGCTCTTCAGCCTCTCGCTCCGCGGCGTCTTCCCGGTCCAGCTGACGGCCTCGGAGAAGAACGTTTCGGATCCGCAGTGGTCGCCGGACGGAAGACGACTCGCCTACGTGCGCGACGACGCCCTCTGGCTGATCGAGGCGGACGGTTCGCGCGACCAGGTAATCACGCGCCATCCGGCGGGCGTCTCCATGCCCCGCTGGTCGCCGGATGGCAAGCAGCTGGCGTTCCTGTCGCGGCGGCGCGGCTGGTCGCAGGTCTGGCTCGTCGCTGCTCCGGTGCCGCGTCGGGGCCGGCCGGCGCGTGTGCCAAAGCCAGCGGAGCCGCGGGCCCTCACTGCGAGCGGGGTCGACGTCGAGGACCTCGCCTGGTCGACCGACGGGAAGACGATTGCAGTCGCGGCGACCCGCGGCCCGGATCACCACGTCGCGGAGATCCATCTCGTGGATGCCACGACCGGCGCGGAGCACTGGATCGCCGGCGGCGGCACGGAGTGGGCCGCCGGCCCGCGGCCCATGCCTGACGGCAGCTTCCTCTACGTCTCGGACAGCGATGGCTGGTTCCAGGTCGTCCGCGTCAGTGCCGACGGCCGCGAGCGGTTCGTCCTCACCCGCGGGGAGCGGGAGCACGGCGAGCCAACCGGTGGCACCGGTCATGCACCCCTGTCAGCGCCGGACGGCAGCCAGTTCATCCACATCGAGGTTCACGACGGCCTCGTCGATCTGGTCGTCGCCCCGACCGGGCTCGGGACGGCCCCGAAGCGCGGACGCGGCCGGCCGCGGAAGCACCCACCGGCGATCGTTGCCGCGGCCGAGGGTCGGGTCGTCAATCCGTGGCCGGGGGTCTGGCGATCGGTCGGCTGGCTCGCCGACGGCGCGTGGATCGCAGCAGTCGGGGAGAGCGAGGCAGCGCCGCAGGACCTGTGGCTGCTGCCGGTCCGCGGCATCGCCCCGGATGACGCCCGACCGCGCCAGATCACGACGTCACTGCCGGCGGTCGTCGCGGCGACAATCGGCGCCGGCCGGGCAACGCCGGGCCAGCGGGTTCGGGTCAAAGCTCGCGACGGCCTCGAGGTCGAGGGGACCCTCTGGCGACCGGCGGCTGCGACGGGCCGGCGCGGCGCCAAGCGTGTTCCCGCAGTGCTGTACCCGCACGGTGGCCCGACGTGGCAGGCCTATCGCGGCTTCACCCCGTTCAAGCAGCTCCTCGTCAGGGAAGGCTTCGCCGTCCTCGACGTCGACTTCCGAGGTTCGACGGGCTACGGCCGTGACTTTCGCCTGGCGAACCGCGACGAATGGGGCCACGCGGACGTCCAGGACATGATCGATGCGGCCCGCTGGGCACTCGAGCAGCCATGGTGCGACGGTCGCCTCGCGATCTACGGGGGCTCCTATGGCGGCTATCTCGTCCTGTGCGCCCTGGTCGAGGAGCCCGGCCTCTGGCGCGCCGGCATCGACCTGTACGGCGACTCGGAGATCGCCGAGAGCTTCCGTCACGGCGACCGACCGGGTCGCCTGGATCTCGCTCGGCAGATGGGGTCGCCGGACGACCCGGAGCGTGCCCCGAACTTTCGGCGCGGCTCCCCGGTCTATCGGGCGGAGCGGATCGAGGCGCCCGTGCTCATCCTCCACGGCCGGAAGGACAAGCGGGTCGTCCCGCTCATGACCGAGCGGATGGTCGAGGCCCTCGAGATCGAAGGGAAGCATCACGAGGTCCACTGGTACGACGACGAAGGCCACGGCTGGGAGAAGCGCGAGAACCGCCGCGACGCATACAAGAGAACCGTCGCCTTCCTGAAGCGCCACGTCCTCGACCAGCTCGACGCGGAGCCAGTCGCGGATGCTGGCGCGACGAGCGCCTAGGTCGCCCGCAACCGATCCATCAACGTCGTCGCGCCGTCCCAAGGGGCATCGACATGTGGCAGCTCGCCGTCTCGCCCGTTGAGATCGTGGTTCGGACCACGATCATCTACCTCCTCTTCCTCGTCTCCCTCCGGATTTCCGGCAAGCGCCAGCTCGGGCAATTCACGCTGTTCGACATCGCGCTCGTGCTGCTTGCGGCAAACGCCCTTCAGCCGGCGATGACGGGCCCGGACCAGTCCATCACCGGCGGCGCGATCATCGTCGTGACGATCTTCTCTCTAAATCGCATCGTCGCCGAGGCCCGCCTGCGGATCCCGATGGTCCAGCGGCTGCTGGAATTCGAGCCGACCATCATCGGGCGGAACGGCAAGTGGCTCAAGGATCAGATGGAAGAGCAGGGCCTCGACCTGGACGACGTGCATGCCGCCCTGCGTGAGCACGGACTGATCCGAGTCCAGCAGATGAAGCTGGCGGTCCTCGAGGAGGACGGCTCCATCAGCATCGTGCCGGCCGAAGGGGAAGACACCCCGCAGGCGATGCGACGCCGGCGGCGCTACAAGCGGACCGCCTTCTGATCCGGCGGCCCGCCTCGGAATCGAAGAGCCGTCCGATGGGCACGGACGGCTCGACGAGAAGTGGGTGGCGGCCGATGCCGCCGGATGAGTCCGGGCGGGCTAGAACCAGCGCTTGCCGGCTTCGAGCACGAGCGCCGAGCTGGCGAGTGCCGAGAGCATGAGCAGGGCGCGGAAGGCCTGGGACTTGACAAACTGCATGACTTCCCCTTGAACCACCCCCGTGGTCTGGAGGTTACAAATCCCTCTCAGGTCTGCGAGGTTACGGGCGGGTCGGGCTCATCGGAATAGCCCATCAGTACTGGTACCCGCGGCACGGTCGTCCGGAGTTGCCTCCAGGCACCGCCCCGGCGCAGGCGAGGTTGCGAGGCCGCGGGGCCGCGAAATGTCAGTCGGGCGAACCGGCTGGACTGGTCGAGAGGATGCCCCGGAGCTGCTCGACGTGCTCCTCCAGGTGCCCGACCAGAAACCGTTGGACGATCGCGTCGACGGTCATCTCGCCGAGACGCGGATGGAGTCCGAGGCGGGCCGCGTCCCCCGCACTCAGGGCCCGGATCCTCGTCCCGAGGGCGCTCGCTTCGGCGGCGATCCGCTCGAACAGCTTGGCGGTCGGCAGCTCCCGGTCGCGCCCGATCCGTTCGATCCGGGCAGGATCGGTCGAGACGCGCCCGAACGGCACCGGCCCCGGTCCGCCTCCCAATATCCTGTCGATCTCGGCCGGCCAGTACCCGAGCATCTCGGCCGTGTGGGCGAGGAGCTCCTTCGGGCCCCACTCGGACTCGGGCTCGCTGCCGTACGCCGGACTGAGCGGCCACGGCTCACCGGCCTCGACGGCCGGCCGGAAGGCGTGGTATGCGGCGCTGGCCCGCGTGAGGCGGTCGGACAACGCGGACATGTCGGTCAGGTGGGTCAGATCGGTCGAATCGATCGGGTCGGTCATAAGGCCCAGTGTCGCACCTCGGGCGTAGCATGGGAGGCCACATCATCGTCCGGCAGTCGCTGTCCGTCGGACGCCCGCCCCTCGCAGGGAGATCGAGACCGTGACCGACACGATCGCCCGCGGTGCCGCCAACCAGGCCGGCGCCCGGATCAACAAGGACGCCTACGCCGAGGCCCAGGACTTCCTCCCGCTCAATGGCATCGACCACATCGAGTTCTGGGTCGGCAACGCCCGCCAGGCGTCGGCCTACTACCGCGCCCTGTGGGGCTTCACCCCGGTCGCGTTCTCGGGTCTGGAGACCGGAGTCCGCGACCGGGCGAGCTATGTCATGCGACGCAACGACATCACGTTCGTCTTCACGGCGCCGCTGACCCCGGACGGCGAGATCGCCGAGCACGTCCGGGCCCATGGCGACGGTGTCAAGGACATCGCCTTCGCCGTCGACGATGTCCATTCGGCGTTTGCCGAGACCACGAAGCGGGGCGCCCGCGCGGCAATCGAGCCGGTCGAGCTCGACGGCGGCGAAGACGGGGTGCTCCGTCGATCGGCCGTCTCGACCTACGGCGAGACCCGCCACAGCTTCATCGATCGGAAGGACTATCACGGCGTCTTCGCCCCCGGCTATCGCAAGGTCAAGAAGCCGGCCCGGGCGGCCGAAGGCCTCAGCCTGCTCGAGGTCGACCACTGCGTTGGCAACGTCGGGCTCGGCCAGATGGACGAGTTCGTCGCGTTCTATCGCGACGTCTTCGGCTTCAGCCAGCTGATCCACTACGACGACAAGGTCATCCACACCGAATACAGCGCGCTCATGTCGAAGGTGATGACCAACGGCAACGGCCGGGTCAAGTTCCCGATCAACGAGCCGGCGACCGGTAAGAAGAAGAGCCAGATCCAGGAGTTCCTCGACTGGTACGGGATGCCCGGCTGCCAGCACATCGCACTGCGGACCGAGGACATCGTCGGGACCGTCCGGCAGCTGCGCGAGAACGGGGTCGAGTTCCTCGGCCTCCCGCGCGACGTCGGGGTGCCGATCGAGACGCTCGAGGAGCTCGGCATCGAGGCCGACCGTGACGAGGAGGGCTACCTCCTCCAGATCTTCACGCGACCGGTCCAGGATCGCCCGACCTTCTTCTTCGAGATCATCGAGCGGCACGGTTCGCGCGGCTTCGGCGTCGGCAACTTCAAGGCGCTGTTCGAGGCGATCGAGCGCGAGCAGGCCAAGCGCGGGAACCTCTAGGCGCTGCTCTGCGGAGCCGCGCCGGCGCACGACGGCTCGCGTGTTCGTCCGCTCTGCGCTCGAGTGACGCCGGCTTTGTTCCGGGTGGTTCATCGGACGGGCCAAACGTCGGCCGACAGGCAGAATCGGGGGCGGCCTGGTTCATCGGACGCGCCAAACGTCGGCCGACGGGCGGAATCGAGGGCGGCCTGGTTCATCGGACGGGCCAAACGTCGGCCGACAGGCGGAGGCGGCGCTGCTTGGTTCATCGGACGGGCCAAACGTCGGCCGACAGGCGGAGGCGGCGCTGCTTGGTTCGTGGGACGGGCCAAACGTCGGCTGGCGCTGCCAAATCGCCGACGATGTGGCGTCGCGGGACGGCCTCCTACGACGTTTGGCCCGTGCGGAGAGCCAGAAACGCTGGTTCAGGCCGTTCTGACGGCGAAGAGCTGGCGCGATCCCGGCAGGCCCTTGAGCTCGTGATTTCCGCGATCCTCGAACTCGAGCGCTGAGCCGGCGAGCAGCTCACGGGTCGACGCCGAGACGAGAATCTCGCCGGGGCCCGCGATGGCCATGACCCTCGCCGCCATGTGAACGGCCACGCCCCGAATGTCGCCGGGTATGCGCTCGATCTCTCCAGTGTGGATGCCGGCGCGGATCGGCAGTCCGATTGCCTCCGATGCGGCCGCGATCGCGGCGGCGCAGCGAACGGCGCGCTCGGTTCCGTCGAAAAGGGCGAGGAGTCCGTCACCGGTCTGCTTGATCAGACGACCGCGAAAGCGATCGAGCTCGAACTGTGCCAGCTCGTTGTGCCTGCGCAGCAGATCGCGCCAGGCAGGGTCGCCGACCCGGGCCAGCGTCGCGGTTGAATCAACGACGTCGGTGAAGAGGATGGAGCCCAGGATTCGCTCACCTGTTCCGACGGTCGGTCGAGCGAAAGAGCGCATCCCGGCATAGTCGATCGTGACCCAGGTATCGTCGCCGACGACCCAGGCATCATGGCCCGGCGGGATCTCGTAGGCGGAATCCGGCCCGATCTCGAGGGTCAGGCCGTCGTCCATCTCGACGTGCAGCGTGCCGCTGATGACAACGCCGAGGTGGTGGTACTGGCAGGACGGAGTACCGGCGATGTCCTTGACATCCTTCGACCAGCGCCAGCCTGGCTGAAAAATCGTCCGCCCCACGACCACGTCGTCAAGGTCGAAGATCTCGAGCTTCCCATTGGGGAACGTGCGCGTCTCGTCCGGCGTGGACATGCTCTTGCGCTGAAGACGTGCCATGACGGTCCAGTCCGATTGCGAAGGCAGGCATCCCCGAAAGCCATTCGAATTCTGCCACGCGGACGCGTACCGACATCGTGGCGCACCAGTGGCGACTCGACGCCTATTCTCCGGAAACGAGCCGCAACGGGGTGCCGCCACGTCGAGGGGCGGCCGCAGCCTCGGCCTTGGTCGATTCGGAGGCGCGCTCCTGGACCCGACGGGTCGCGTCGGCTGCCAGGAAGGCTTCGGTCGCATCGACGCCCATCGGGCGTGAAAACAGATAGCCCTGGCCGAGCGGGCAGCCGAGGCTGACCAGCCAGGCGGCCTGGTCGGGTTCCTCGATCCCCTCGGCGACGACCTTGAGGCCGAGCGTCCGGCCGAGCTCGACGATCGCCCGGGCGATGGCGGGGCGATCGGCACTGGCGGACATCCCGGCGATGAACGAGCGGTCGATCTTGAGCGAGTCGACCGGGAACCGCTCCAGGTAGCTGAGCGACGAATAGCCGGTCCCGAAGTCGTCGATCGCGAGGTGCGTCCCGAGCGCCCGCAGCTCCGCCAGCGTGTTGATCGTGCCGTCCGTCCGCTGCATGAGCCCGCTCTCGGTGATCTCGAGGATGAGGCTGGCCGGCGGCAGCTCGGTCTCGGCCAGGATCGTCCGGACCGACTTGACGAGGTCGTGCTCGCGGAACTGGCGAGCCGACAGGTTGACGCTCACCTGGAGATGCGGGAGCCCCAGGCGGAGCTGCCACTCGCGCACCTGGCGACATGACTCGCGGAGGATCCACTGGCCCATCGGGACGATGTCACCGGTTTCCTCGGCAAGGTCGATGAACTGGGCCGGCATGAGCAGTGGCCGATCCGGTGGCTGCCAACGCACCAGCGCCTCGAGACCGACGACGGCGCCTCCGATGAGCTCGACGATCGGCTGATAGTCGAGACGAAGCTCGCCGCGCTGCTCGACACCGCGGAGCTCCGCGGCAAGCTGACTCCGGGCAGCCGCTTCGGCGCGATATGCGGAGCGGAAGACTTCGGCGCGGCCGCGGGACGATGCCTTGGCGGCGTACATCGCCACGTCCGCGTTGCGGAGCAGGTCGTCGGCAGTCTCGCGCGGGTCGCTGCCACTGAGGGCGACACCGATGCTGGCCGCGATCGACGGCGTGGCGTCACTGAGATGGATCGGCTCGCGCAGGGCGTCGGCCAGGCGGATGGCGATCGAGAGCGCGAGCTCCTCGTCGCCAAGATCGTCGAGCAGCACCGCGAATTCGTCGCCGCCGAGCCGGGCCGCCATGTCGGTCGGGCGGAGGGATTCCTCGACCCGCCGCGCGGCCGCGACGAGGACGTCGTCGCCGCGGGCGTGACCAAGCGTGTCGTTGAGGCGCTTGAAGTCGTCGAGGTCGATGAAGAGGATGGCGAATGGCCGCCCGTCCCGACCGCGGCTGCGGTCGAGGGCTCGCCCGACGCGCTCCCGGAAGAGAGCCCGGTTGGCGAGACCCGTCAGGCCGTCGTGGAGCGCCTGGTGTCGGATGGCGTCGTAGAGGCGGGCGTTCTCGAGAGCCATGGCGGCCTCGCCGGCGAGCATCTCGGCCATCTCGACGTCGCGCGGACCGAAGGCGCCGGGGCGATCCGACGTCACCTCGAGCGTCCCGATGGTCGTCCCAGCCGCGACGAGCGGGATGATCATCATGCTCTGCTGGTGGATCGAGGCGAGGTAGGCGACCTCGTTGGCGTCCGCCGCGGGGTCGGCCGTATCAATGATGGCGGGGCGCGACTGCTCCAGGACGAGACGTGTTGCCGGATAGTCGGCGAGGGCATACGAGGGCTTGAGTGCGTTGCGTCGCTCGGGCGGGAAGTAGCCGAGGGTGACGACACGGTCCGCCGGCTGATCCCAGTAGCTGAGGGCGCAGTCGCTGGCGCCGACGGCCTGGCCGATGTGCCGGGCGATGCGGTCGCCGACGAGCTGCGGGTCCATGGTCCGGGCGAGATCGTTGGACATCGCGACGATGCTGCGCAGGTCGTCGGCCGTCGACTTCATCCGGCGGCTCACTTCCCAAAGGAAGACGAGCAGGAAAATGTAGGACAGGACGAGCGTCAGGAAAGTGATCCCCTGGGTGACCTCCGGCGGCAGCCGATCGCCCACCGGGAGGATCTCCTCGGCGACGACCGACCCGATCCCGACGAAGCCGGCAACGAGCAGGGTCCGACCGATATTGCGGCTGGCGAGGAACGGGAGGACGAGGACGGCTGGCAGGAGCGCGGCGATCGCCATCGCCGGGGCGAGCGACGGCTGGACGATCGTGCATGTCGCGAGGAGCCCGAGCGTCAGCGTCGTCACCCACGCCACGACTCGTTCTCGACCGATGTTCTCGATTGAGGCGGTGAGGTACGCCACCAGCCCGGCATACCCGAGGGCGGCCAGGCCGAGCCCGATGGCGCGTGGTTCGCGATAAGCGAATCCGGCCAGGAGCTCAAGGAGCGCGACCCCGGCCGAGGTGATCGCGACGGCTCGGAGCATGGTGCGCAGCTGACGCGCGCGCCGATCGACCCCGACCGCCATATTGGCGACGAGCTCCTCGCCGAGGTCGACAGCCGGGACGCTCACCTGCGTTGAGTGGGCCATGCCCCGCGAAGGTGACAGTCGATCGGCTATGTCGGCATCCCCCGAATGCGTCATTCACGCGTAGGACCCCACCCCCCGGTCGCCGACCCGGCGGTCGGGCGATGGGCGACCTTCACGTGGCACGACGGGGCGAGGCTACACTCGGCGACGATGAAGATCGCCCACGTCCGCGAGGTCAATGCGCCGGCGGGTGCCCCGTGGCGTCTGGCCGCTGCGCTGGGCACCGCGGCAGCGGAGGCCGGTTCGGTCCAGCCGCCAACAGGGTGGTTGGACCTCGAGATCGCCCGCCGACGCGCGGTCGCCGGTGATCCGCGTCTCGCTCACAACTCCGTGCTCCATCGCGCGCCGGTGACGACCCTGGACGACCACCTCGCCGCCGGCCTTCGGGTGGCGGCCCTTGCCGACCTGGTCGATGGCTTCGTGCCGCACGGCGACGGCGAGGACGACGACGCCGTTCTTTCGGCTGCCGACATGCACTTCGGTCCGCCGATCCTCCGGCCACCGTCGCTGCGGGACTTCTACGCGTTCGAAGGCCACGTTCGAACGATGTGGGATCGGCGAGGGGGAGAGGTCCCGGAGGCGTGGTACCGGCTGCCCATCTTCTATTTCAGCAACGTCAGCGAGATCCGCGGCCCGGGCGATCCCGTCTGGTCGCCGAGGGCGTCCGACGAGCTGGATTACGAACTGGAGGTGGCCGCACTCGTCGACACACCGGCGACTGACCTCTCGCCCGAGCGAGCGGAGGAGGCGATCGGCGGCTACACGATCTTCAACGACTGGTCTGCCCGGGATCTCCAGCGCGAGGAGACGACCGTCCGGCTCGGGCCTGCCAAGGGCAAGGACTTTGCCTCGTCCTTCGGGCCGTGGCTCGTCACGCCGGATGAGTTGGTGGATGCGCGGGCCGGCGGGGCGACCGGCCCGGATCTCGCCATGATCGCCGAGGTCAATGGCGTCGAGACGTCGCGCGGCCGCTGGTCGGATTCCCACTTCACCTTCGGCACGATGCTGGCCCGCGCCTCCGCGGACGTCAGATTGCGCCCGGGGGATCTCATCGGCTCGGGCACGGTCGGAACCGGCTGCCTGCTCGAGGTCCGCGACGGGACCATCGGCCGGTACCTGCAACCCGGTGACGTCGTGACACTGCGCGTGGATCGACTCGGCGCCCTGTCGAACCCGATCGTCGAGCGACCGCGATGAGCGCGAACCACGAGGAGCACCTGACTCACCTGTCGACGACCAGTCGTGTCGAGGCATTCAGCGACGGCGTCATGGCGATCGCGATCACGTTGCTCGTCCTCGACCTGAAGCTTCCGTCGACCACCAATGTCGCGAACGGCGGCCTCCTTGACGCGCTGCTCGCGCGCTGGCCAACATATGCCGCCTACCTCGCCGCATTCCTGACGATCGGCATCATCTGGCTGAACCACCACACGCTCATCGCCAAGATCGCCCGGTTCGACACTCGCCTCCATTGGCTCAATCTGGTCCTCCTCCTGGGGGTCGCGACACTGCCATTCCCGACTTCGCTGCTAGCCGAGTACGTCGGCAAAGGTGGCCCGAACGCGTCCGTCGCCGCCGCCGCGTACGGCCTGTGCGCAACCCTCATGGCGCTGCCGTGGAGCTTCATGTGGCGCCAGCTTCGCGATCACCCGGAGTTGCTCGAGCCGGGCTACGGCGCGGCATACGCCAGCGCCGAGATGACACGCGGCGGGATCGGCGTGCCGATCTACCTGGGTGCGACGATCGTGTCGCTGTTCCAGCCGCTCCTCGCCCTCGCGCTGTACGCCGCGATCGCGGCGCTCTACGCAATCACGTTCCAGGGAGCAACGAGTCCACGCTCCGTCCCCAATCCATCGCCGCGGGCCAAAGGCGAAGGCCGATGAACCGACCCGCCGAACTCTCCGCAGAGGTCGGGACGCGAGCCGCGCTGACAATCCCCGCATTGCCCGCCGATCTCGCCACCCCGTGCCTGGTCGTCGATCTCGACATCGTCGCCCGAAACATCGAACGGCTCGCCGTAGGAGCACGCGATCGCGGCGTCGCTCTCCGTCCGCACGTCAAGACCCACAAGAGCGTGGCCCTGGCCCGGATGCAGCTCGACGCGGGAGCCGCCGGTATCACCGTCGGGACTGTCGGCGAAGCCGAGGTGATGGCCGCCGGCGGCATCGACGACATCTTCATCGCCTATCCGGTCTGGGCCGAGGGCGTCCGCGCCGAGCGGCTCGCCGCGGTCCACGGAGCCGTGACGCTGTCGGTCGGCGTCGATTCGGTCGAGGGGGCCCGACGCCTGGCGCGAGCCGTCGCAGGAAGCGATCGGCCACTGACCGTCGTCGTCGAGGTCGATTCCGGTGGCCGCCGGACAGGCATTGCCCACCCGGCCGAGGCCGTCCGGGTCGCCGCCGCCGCCCGATCCGCGGGCCTGCACGTGGCCGGTGCCTTCACCCACGGCGGGCACTCGTATCGCGACCCCGATGCGCGCATCCCGGCCGCCGCGGACGAGGTCGCGGCGCTCGGGGCGGCAGCCGACGCGCTTCGCGACGCCGGCCATGAGGTCGAACGAATCAGCGCCGGGTCGACCCCGACGGGCGTGCTCGCCGCGGCCGGCCAGGTCAACGAGATCCGGCCTGGGACTTACCTGCTCGGCGATCGGCTGCAGCTCGTCCTCGGTGCGATTCCGCCGGACGGCCTCGCCCTCGTCGTCGCCGCGACCGTCGTCAGCACAGCCGTGCCCGGCCAGGTCGTCGTCGATGCGGGAGCGAAGACCCTGACCAAGGATCGGGCGCCGTTCCTCGAAGGGTTCGGTCTCATGCCCGCCTACCCTGACGCCGTCATCGAGCGGCTGTTTGACTACCACGGCGCCGTCGCGATCCTGCCAGGGACGCAGGCCCCAAAGCTTGGCGACATCGTGGCGATCGTCCCGAACCACGTCTGCCCCGTCGTCGATTTATTCGACACGTTTGTCGCGACCAGGTCCGGGGCGGTCGTCGGCCGCTGGCCGGTCGACGCTCGAGGCCGGAGCGGCTAGGTGGGCGACCCGGCAGCGTCGCGGATCCGGATCGAGCCGATGACGGTCGACGATGGCCCGGCGGTCCTCGAGATCTACGACCAGGGCATTGCCACCGGCAATGCAACCCTCGAAACCGCGACGCCCGACTGGGCCCACTGGCAGACCAGTCACCGGCGCGATTGTCGGCTGGTCGCCCGCGACGGCGACGGCGGGGTCGTTGGTTGGACGGCACTCGGGCGCTACTCGACCCGAGAGGTGTACGCGGGTGTCGCCTGGGAGAGCGTCTATGTCGACGCTGCGGCGCGGGGGCGCGGCGTCGGGAGCGCTCTGCTCGGGGCCCTCGTGGCCGCCTCCGAGGAAGCGGGCGTCTGGACGCTCCTTGCCGGTGTACTCGTCGAGAACATCGCGAGCCTGGCCCTCCACGAGCGAGCCGGATTTCGCCGGATCGGCGTCCAGGAGCGGATGGGTCGCGACGCCGCAGGCCACTGGCGGGACGTCGTCCTCCTCGAGCGCCGGAGCGCTGTCGTCGGAGGGTAACCGCAACCGCCACCGCTCCGGATGCCTCGCGTACGATGTTGGCGGAGGATCGTCGATGTACTACGTCCAGCACGGCACTGTCCCGCGGCAGCGCCACACCCAGCACCGCGCGCCGGATGGCAGCCTCTACGCCGAGGAGCTGTTCGGCGTCGAGGGCTTCACCGGGCGGTCGTCGTTGCTCTACCACCTCGTCCCGCCGACCCGGACGCACAAGATCGAGGCCGTTCGGCGGGTCGCCCTCGAGGCCGCCGACGACGATCTCCACCGCCATCGCCGATCGAGGCCGTTCGGCGGGTCGCCCTCGAGGCCGCCGACGACGATCTCCACCGCCATCGCCTGACCAAGACCGGCGGCCTCAAGCCGAGCGGCGACGCGATCTCCGGCCGCATCCCGCTCTACTTCAACAACGATGTCGTCTTCGGGGTGGTGCTGCCGGCCGAGTCGATGCCTGAGGGCATGTTCTATCGCAACGGCATCGCCGACGAGATGCTCTTTGTCCACGAGGGCAACGGCGTCTGCGACACGAACTTCGGGCCGCTTCGGTACGGCCCCGGCGACTACCTGGTCCTGCCGATCGGGACGACGTGGCGACTGGAGCCGGACCCGAATTCAGCCCAGCGCATGCTCTATCTGGAGGCGCCCTCGGAGATCGAGCCGCCGAAGCGCTACCGCAACGACTACGGGCAACTCCTCGAGCATTCGCCCTATTCGCAGCGTGACCTTCACGCGCCCGATGAAGTCGAGCCGCGTGACCAGGAAGGTGAGTTCGTCGTCCACGTCCGATCGAGCGACCGGGTGACCGCCTACCACTACCGCCACCACCCATTCGACGTCGTCGGCTGGGATGGCTACCTCTGGCCCTTCCGCTTCAACATCGGCGACTTCCAGCCGATCACCGGTCGAGTCCACCAGCCCCCGCCGGTCCACCAGACGTTCCAGGCACGCAACTTCGTCGTCTGCTCGTTCGTGCCGCGCAAGTTCGACTACCACCCGCTGGCGATCCCGGCTCCGTACAACCATTCGAACATCAACAGCGACGAGGTCATCTACTACGTCGCCGGCAACTTCATGAGCCGGCGGGGCGTGGACATTGCCTCTTTCACGCTCCATCCGGCAGGCATCCCGCACGGGCCGCATCCGGGCACGGCGGAGGCCTCGATCGGCAAGGAGCGAACGGAAGAGCTGGCGGTCATGGTCGACACGTTCAACCCGCTCCGCGTGACGAAGGCGGCGATGGATCTCGACGACGACCGCTATCCGTACAGCTGGCTGCCGCCCGAGGATGGCGCCGGCGAGGCCCGCGAGCTGGCCGATCGTGGCCCGGAGGCGTTTCCGGACTGAGCGTGGACGTGGACCATGGAAGGTCGATGCAACGCTGGGCGCGCCGCGAGGCTTGCCCGGGTTGCGCCGCCGGGCGGACGCTGGACGGCAGCCGATCGCCCGAAACACGGGCGCAACCAGGAGGTCGCCATCATGGCCGAACTGACCGAGAAGAAGCGCGATTCGCTCAAGAGCTCCACGTACGGGCTGCCCGAGGAGCGCAAGTACCCGATGCCCGACAAGTCCCACGCCCGGAACGCCAAGGCCCGCGCCTCCCAGCAGAAGGAAAAGGGCAACCTGACGGCCGGCGAGAAGGCGAAGATCGACCGCAAGGCGGACCGGATCCTCGACAAATAGCTCGGCTCGCGGAGTAGCCCTGGCTCGCGAAGCGGGCGCTCGGTCTCGCCCGCCCTGATCAGCCGGCGTCCGACCAGTCGTCATCGAGGTCGTCGACCAGATCGCCCTCCCAGATGACCTCCCCGTCGCAGAGCGCGAACGGATCGAGGAAGAGCGGCGCAAGTTCTTGCTGCTCCATGTCGATGACGATCTCGGCGATGCCCAGGGTCGGTGCGTCCATCGGGAAGCTCATCAGCGTGTGCCGCCCTGGAGCGGCGAGCACCTGGTCATGTACGCCGAATAACCGTTTCACCTGCTCGGACACGAGCAACACTGACGATGCGCAACCAGCCGGGCTCTGCAACATTCGGAAGGCTCGGCCGCTCATGACGGCGTGCCGGACGGCGCTCGGTGGGATTGCAGCGACCCGTCGAGCGAGGTTTGCCATCGCCGCATCCTGAAGCTGCTCGACCGAACACTCCCATCGTTCGGCAACGATGCGGTCGACGATCGGGAAGTGGCCGCCGAGGTCGATGCCGAACTCGACCGCACAGCCGGGCCGGCCGACGACGCGGATCCGCTCCTCGCCCGGGAGGTCGATGCACGGCTGGGCCAGGAGCGGCGTGAGGCGCGGCCTGGCCCATTCCCACGGGACCGGCTTCGGCATCTTGCTAGCGGCCCGCCGGAACGCCCGATCGTCCTTGATGATGCGCGCGGTCCTGCGGAAACCCGTCCGGATCTCGACCTGCATCGCTGATCTCCTGTCTGCGTGCTCGCCCTACCCTGCCACGGGCCTCTTCGCCCACGGTCGATCACGGCTGCACGGGCACTTACCCGCGGATCACCAGCGGCTCCGGTCAGCCGCGGGCGAGCTACGCGGCCCAGTCAGAACCGGCGATACTTCGCCTCGTCAGCGACCGCAACGGAGACTCGAGTGACCAGCCCCAGCCCCGAAGGAACCCTCCGAGCCCGCGTCCTCGCCGGGGAGACCCTGTTCGGGCTCTTCCTCGACCTCGGCTCGCCGTTCTCGGCCGAGATCTGCGCCCGGGCCGGCTACGACTGGCTCGTCGTGGACCTCGAGCATGGCGCGGGCACCGAGGCCGGGCTCGTTGGGCTCCTCCAGTCGATCGAGGTCGGCGGGTCGACGGCCGTCGTGAGACCGCAATCGGGCGAGCGGCTGCGAATCGGCCGGGCGCTCGATCTCGGTGCTGCCGGGATCGTCATCCCGCGACTCGAATCAGCCGCGGAGGCTCGCGAGGCCGTGAGCTTCCTGCGCTACCCGCCGGCGGGGGTTCGCGGGGTGGCGTTGCGGACCCGCGGCGCCGGAATGGGCAGCGTCGCCCACGGCGAGGTCCACCAGATAAACGAGCGTATCCTTGGGATCGTCCAGATCGAATCTGTGGGAGCTCTCCGTGAGGCCGACGAGATCGCCGCGATCGACGGCGTCGACGTCCTGTTCGTGGGGCCGGCCGACCTGACCCATTCGCTCGGCGTGCCGGGCCGCTTCGACGATGAGACCTATCTGGCCGCGCTCAGGACGGTCGTCGACGCCTGCGCGGCTCACGGCAAGGCAGCCGGGATCCTCGTCTACGACCTTGGGGTCGTGCCCGGTCTTCTCGAGCTCGGCTACCGGTTCGTCGGAATCGGGGCGGACGGAGCTCTGGTCGCCAGCGGAGCCCGAGCCGCTCTGGCAGCGGTTCGCGGCTGACCTGCCGGCACGGGCGGCCGCCGCTGCTGACCTGCAGGCGCGGGCGGCCGCCGCGCCGCTGACGCTCGCGGGCGGGCCGCGATTCTCGTGGCACGTGCATATCGAGCGAGCTTTTCATCCGATCCGGCGTTCTGGCTCGTCGGGCGAGAATTCGGTGCAGATTCGCCTGTTCTGGGGCAGTGGGCGCCCATCCGGGCGCATACCTCGTCGCATGTGCTCGTCCGGCGAGAATCTGGACGGGCGCTGACGCGACCACGCCCGGGCGGACCCCGATCAGTCGGGCAGCACCGCGATCGCCTCGATCTCGACCAGGAACCCAACCAGGTTGACCGCGACCGATGACCTCGCCGGCCGCGGCTCGGGAAAGTAGGTCCGATAGACGCGATCGTAGTCGGCGAAGAGGGCCATGTCGGTGAGGAACGCCGTCACCTTGACGACGTCGGCGAGTGTGGCACCGGCCTCGCCGAGGACCGCGGCGATGTTGTCGAGCGCCCGCGCCGTCTGCTCTCCGATCGTCGGCCCGGCGAGCTCGCCTGTGGCCGGATCGATCCCGACCTGGCCGGCGGTGAAGATGAGCTTGCCCGCCTTGATGCCCTGCGAGTAGCCGCCCATGGCGTGCGGCGCCCCGTCGGTTCGGATCTCGATCTTGGCCATCGGTCCTAAGCTCCTTTCATGGCGATCGCTTCACTGCCACTCGTCGCCGATTCGTTGCCGCTCGTTTGCCCCTCGTTGCTGCTCGGGGCTACTCGTCGGCCAGGCGGACGCCGGGTCGGATCGAGCTGAAGGCCTCGGGCGGTGCCTGGGCAATGATCACCCCGATGATGATGAGGGCGCCGCCAGCCAGCTGAACAGGGGCGAGCGTCTGGCCGAAGAGGATGGCCGCAAGGGCGATGGTCCAGGCCGGTTCGATGGTGCTGACGAGAGCAGCCTGGGCGGCGCCGATCCGGCGGACGCCGGCGTAGAACGCCTGGATGGCGATGAACGTGGCCACAACACCGACACCGATCAGACCCGGCCACGCCGCGCCGGGGATTCGATCCGGAGTGACCGGCAGCCCGAGGATCAAGGCCGAAAGCCAGTAGACGGCCGCGGTGGCGGTCATCATCAGCGCGGTGGCCGCGGCCGCGTCGGTGCCCTCGGCCCGCTCCCCGCCGACCGCATCGCGCTTCTCGCCCGAAAGGCGGGCCGACAGGACGATCCAGACCGAGTAGATGAGCGGCGAGGCGACGATCAATGCGACCCCGTTCAACGGCGGCATCGTACCGGTCGGGACCCCGCCGAGGGCGAGGACCACGCCGACGAGGGCGAGGCCCAGTGCGAACCACGGCCGCCGCCCATCCAGCCTCCGTCCAAAGCGGAGCGTCATGACGGCAACGACGGCCGGATACACATAGACGATCAGCGCAGCCAGGCCGACCGGCACCGTCTCGAGACCGGCGTAATACGTCCCCGAGTTGCCGACGTAGAGGACGCCGAGGGCAACAGCGACTACTGCCGTTCGGCGATCGACGAGCCCCAACCCGCGTCGTCGTTCCGGGGACGCGAGGAGCCAGACCCAGGCCAGCAGCGCGCCGAACCCGAAGCGCCAGGCGGACAGGACCTGCCAGCCGACCCCGGCGTCATAGACGGGATGGGCGAACAGCCCGCCGGACCC
>WNGI01001207.1_pt1 | contig 21865 bp, 17 predicted proteins | sample 5400621 | NCBI WGS metagenome assembly WNGI01 (sample SAMN13153374, study PRJNA577476) | soil metagenome | isolation source: 20 cm soil or saprolite under Garry oak tree replicate 1 | place: USA:California | collected 2016-06-15
CAACGAGTCTCCACGTTCCAGCCCGCGCCGCGAATACCTGATTGCCCTTGTCGTCAAACACTCTGGAGTAATCGACTTTGATTCTCTCTTGCGGCGAAAGGCTGTCGTACTGAGCTGACGTAACTGTTCTTCGTCCCGGAGACATTGCTGTTACTGAGAAGTGAGTTCTGGTGAATTGCATCCACTCTGTGCGCGGGGCAGGTGTCACCGTGCCACTCTTCAAATCCCTCGTTGAAACCAGCTCCCAAGTACCTCTGAGATTGTCCGACTTCGGCGTGCTTTGAGCGGAGAGAATCCCCGCCACTCCGCAGGAACCGGCTAAAAGAAGCAAGCGCATCTTCCACATAATGGCCTCCGTGAGTCCGTGACTGCCTGAATCGGACGCTGGTCCCGACCCAGTGAGAGCTTGGCTATAATCGCCTTATCCAGATATTCCGATAACGCACTGGATTCCCGTGATCCTGCAGCCGCAGCGGCAATGCGGCCGGGTGCGCAATATAGACTGCCGGTCGGTCGTTGTAGGTAATGCCGTAGATCTCGACGTTGTTCTGAATCAGAACTCCGTTGTGCAGCACTGTAACGCGCGCGCGATCGATGACTTTCCCCTGCTCGTCGAACTTCGGCGCGTGAAAGACGATGTCGTACGATTGCCACTCACCCGGTCCACGCGACGCATTCACCAGTGGCGCGTACTGCTTGTAAACCGCGCCCGCCTGTCCGTGATAGTAGGTCTTGTTGTTGTATGAATCGAGCACCTGTACTTCGTATTGGCCCATGAGAAAGACGCCGCTGTTGCCGCGCTCCTGCCCTTCGCCTTTGACGACCGCGGGCGTGGACCACTCGATGTGGAGCTGAACATCGCCGAATGATTGGACAGTCGAGATGTCACCGGTGCCAGCGGCGACCTCCACGTAATCGTCCCTCACGTTCCACCTTGCTGCGCCGCCATTGCCGCCACGCCACTGGGCGAGGTCCCTCCCATTGAACAGCACAATCGCATCCGAAGGCGGATCTGCGTTTGTTCTCCCCGGTGTGACGATTGCCGGCTCCGTCTTTGGCGGCGGGAATGGCGCTGCATCCTGCGCCGGCGCAGACCCCGTTACCGCTGCGAGCGCGAGCGAGACCAACGTGACGCGAGTCACCACGGAATCTGCGGCGAGTGATAGTAGTTCATGCCGAGGTAGTTCCAGCGCGGCGCGTGTGACGCGAGTCGTGAGCGGAAGCTCTCCCAGCTCCGGAGCGCTTGCGGCGTCCATCCCACTTCGGCGACCGCCGGCATCCGTGGCAAGGCGAGGTACATGACCGCGCCGACGTTGCGAACGGTCTCGCTCCAAATCGGTGCTTCGACACCGAGGATATCGCGTTCGCCAACGCCTTTCATGTACGCGGCTGGATCCCAATCGTACGCATCGCGCACCTCGACATACGCGGCCCAGTGCAGCCCGAGCTCGCTCGCCGGCGTGTACTTCATGTCGAGGTAGATCTTCTGGGCCGGCGAAAGAATCAATTTCGTACCTGTTGCTACCGCCGCTGTAGCCGAGTCACTCTTCCACTGCTGTGCGATCGTTGTTGGACTGAGGCGGGCTTTCGTGATTTCCTCCCAGCCGATCATCTTCTTGCCGTACTTGTTCACGATTCCCTGCACCCGCTCGATGAATCGGATGTACTGCTCGTGCGTCAGCGTCTGCACTTCGTCACCGCCAATGTGGAAGTACGGACCGGGAGTGAGCCCGCTTAGCTCACGGATGATGTCGTCGACGAAAGCGTAGGTCGCTTCCTTATCGACACAGAGGCTGCTCCAGCCCACGTCGGTTCCACTGTACAGCGCCGTTGGCCTGGCGCTGCAACCGAGCTCAGGATACGCGATCAGTGCGGCGTTGATATGGCTCGGCATGTCGATCTCTGGCACGACGAGGATGTACCGCGCCGCGGCGTAACTGATTAAGTCCCTGTAATCCTGCTGGGTGTAGAACCCGCCCGGTCCGCCGCCGACCTGCGTTAGTGATCCGAATGCGGTCAACTTCGGCCGCGAGTTGAGCGCAATGCGCCAACCCTGATCGTCGGAGAGGTGAAGGTGGAGAACGTTCATCTTGTACAGCGCGAGCAGGTCGATGTATTGCTCCACCTCTCTCACAGTGAAGAAGTGCCGCGCAACATCGAGCATGGCACCACGCCAGGCGAAGCGCGGCGAGTCGACGATGTTCTGCGCCGGTATCTGCCACGTGCTTCTTTCACTTCCCATTTCGGATTCGATGTCCTGCGGCAACAGCTGTCTGATCGTCTGAATGCCGTGAAAGAGTCCAGCCGGGCGATTCGCGATGAGCCGGACGGAATCCGCGGTGACTGTGAGGCTGTATCCTTCTTCGCCGAGTGAGGCCGGTGCGCCGCTGAGCCTGAGAATGATTGCTCCGCGCGATGCAGCGGCGCTCGAAACAGGCATTGGGAATTGCGTCGGGGGCCGTATCTGCGCCGCGAGCATCTCGGCTATCGCCGCCACCTCCGGATTGCCGGGATCGATGACGATGCTCGATGTTCGCGCGAGGTCGAAGGGCGGCCCACTCGTGACCGTCGTTGACGCCGGGTCAGGGATGACCCGCGGCGACAGCGTCACCGGTTGCGGACGGGGGACGGCTGCCGGGCGACACGCCGCGGTTCCGAACGCAACAATCAGGACAACAAAACGCAGTCGTGCCTGCAGCGATTCTTTGCCTCGCATGACGCCGGGCCTCCTCGCGAAAGGTTTGCTCGGCGATCGCCGAGTTTTATGCCGCTAGAACTGGAAGCGAGTTACGCTGTTGCCGAGCAGAGTCGATGAAGCCACCGCCGAGCACCCGCTCGTCGTCATAGAGTACCACTGACTGGCCCGGAGTGATAGCTGAGACCGGCTCGTCGAGCGCGATCTCCAGCTCGACGCCATCGAGGCGCACGATCTCCGCACGGGCCAGTGACGCGCGGTGGCGAACGCGAACGCTCACGTGCTGCCCGACGATCGGAGCGTCGGTGAGCCAGTTCACCTCTCGCGCGATGAGCCCGCTACCAAGAAGCTCGTCACGCGTGCCGATTACGACGGCTTTCTGCTGGGGCCGAATCGCGATCACATACATCGGTGCGGAAAATCCTCCCGGCACACCACGACGCTGTCCAATGGTGTAGCGCGCGAACCCGTTGTGCTCGCCAACGACTACGCCGTTGGAGGTAACGATTGGACCATGCGCAAGAGCAGGCGCATCAGCGGGCAGCCGCTGCTCGAGGATGCGCGTGTAGTCGCCCTCAGGCACGAAGCAGATCTCCTGGCTTTCCGGCTTCTCGGCGATCACTTCCAGACCCATCGCATGCGCGCGTGCTCGTGTCTGCGCCTTGTCGAGCCCGCCAACTGGCAGAATCATCCGCGACAAAACACGGCGCTCGATGCCCCAGAGGAAATAAGTCTGATCCTTGTTTTCATCGACTCCGCGACGCAGCTCGCCATCGACCACCTGCGCGTAGTGGCCGGTTGCGATCCAGCGGGCGTCGATGGCGTCCGCTTTCTTGAGGAAGTCGCGGAACTTCGTAAAGGTGTTGCAGCGGACGCAGGGGATCGGCGTACGGCCGCGCGCATACTCGGCGACGAAGTTGTCGACTACGTCGTGTCCGAACCTGCTCTCCAGATTCAGGACGTAGTGCGGAATCCCAAGCTGTTCGCACACACGCCGTGCATCGTTCACGGAATCGAGCGAGCAGCACGGCCGATCGGGAACATCGTCACCATGACAGAAGAGTTTCATGGTCGCGCCGACGACGTCATAGCCCTGCTCCACGAGCAGCGCCGCGGCAACCGAGGAATCGACGCCGCCCGACATCGCGACCAACACTCTATCTCGCGACATCGCTATTCCGCAGCCCTAAGCTGTCGCGCCTTGGCGACGAGGGCGGGGAAAACCTCGATCACTCGGTCGACGCACTGCTCCGTCGTCAGAACGCCGAGACTCATGCGAATCGCCGCGCTGGCGAGATCCGGACGAACACCGAGGGCAGTCAAGACATGTGATGGAGTGACGCTTCCGCTCTGGCACGCGGAGCCGCCGGACGCAGCGATGCCGCGAAGGTCCAGCGCCATTAGCAGCGACTCGCTGTCGGTCCCGGGCACCGACACGTTGACGATGTGCGGAGCGCGCTCGGCTCCGCGACCATGGATCACGGCGTCGGGAACCTTGGCCAAAATTCCTGCCTCCAGCTTGTCGCGCAGCTTTCGCACGCGTGCGCAGTGCGCCTCACACTCCGCCAGCGTGAGCTCGGCGGCGCGGGCCAGGCCCACTGCGGCGGCGACATTCTCGGTGCCCGGTCGTCGTCCGCGATCCTGAGTCCCGCCGTGCATCAATGGCTCGATGTGGGTTCCACGACGGATGAAGAGCGCACCAATTCCCTTCGGCGCGCCGAATTTGTGGCCGGAGATGGTGAGGAAGTCGAACTGCTGCTTCTGTGCGTCGATCGGAATCTTTCCGAACGCCTGGACAGCGTCAGTGTGAACGAACGCGCCACGCTCCTTTGCCTTGGCTGCCAGTTCGGGTACCGGCTGAATCGTGCCGATCTCGTTGTTGACCCACATCATCGAGCACACGGCGACCTTATCGTCAGCGAGCTCGTCGAACGACGCCGAATCGATCACGCCATCGGGGGTCATCGCGAGAAGACGCTCCTCGGCGCCTTCGCGGCCGGCCTGGTGCACCGCTCCGAGAATCGCCTTGTGCTCGATTGGCGTAGTAAGTACCGCAGTACGTCCCTTCGCCTTGAGGGCGCGCCAGGCGCCGAGTATGGCAAGGTTGTCGGCTTCAGTACCGCCGGAGGTGAAGCAAATCTCGTCCGGCCGCGCGCCTAGACATCGGCCCACTCGCTCCCGGGCCTCGTCCAGAGCTGCGCGCGCTTCGCGTCCCCACCGATGCGTGCTCGAAGGGTTGCCAAAGCGAGGGCCGTAGAATGGCTTCATCGCCTCGAAAACCTCTTCTCGCACCGGGGTTGTAGCGGCGTGATCGAGATAAACCGGGTCAACAGGCATGGCTGGAATTTAAGGGACGCGTAGAGGCCGAGGGAGGCACTGCTACCTTTGGAAGAACTTGCTTCGGACTTCCCACAGCTTGGGGAAAAAACGTTGTGAGATGGTCTTCTGAAGGTATTTCGAGCCGAGTGTACCGCCCGTGCCCGAAGTCGCCGGTCCGATGATTCGCTCGACCAGCTGAACATGCAGGAATCGCCACATCGCGAATCCTTGCTCGTACTCGAGCAGTCCTTCGGCCAGCATCTGCAGCGGCCGCTGATTCGGCTCGGCATAGATCTGCTCGAGCGTCACATTGTGCGCGTCGAGAAGGTCGTCGAACAGTTGCTGAAGCGTCGGCTTGGCGAGTGCCTGCTTCACCTGCGGCGCAATCTCCCCGTGCTGCCTCAGCACCTGCAGAAAATGCTCATCGCGCATTCCGGACATGGCTTCGATGGCGCGGAATTGCACGCTCTGTGAGCCGCTGGATGTGCCGAGGTAGCCGCGAAATTGCGCGAATCGCTGCGGGGGAAGCGTTTCGAGCGCCGACAGCTGCGCGGTGACGATATGGACCAGAGCGTTCACTCTTCGTACCGAAGTGAGCGCACCCAGAGTATCCCTTGCTTCGAGGAGAGCAATGAGTCCCTCGAGCTCGTGCAGAATCAGCTTGAACCAGAGCTCGCTTGCCTGGTGCACGATGATGAACAACAGCTCGTCGGGGTGCTCTGGCTTGGACCGCGGGCGCTGCAGCTGTAGTAGCTCGGCAAGAGCCAGGTAAGACGAGTACGTAAGCTCGTCACCCGCTGCTTTGGTTGCGACTGATGGAGAGCGCTTGCGCTTCGCGTCGGTCAAAAGGTCGAGACCTCGAGTGATGCTACATCGTCGACCCGTATGGTCTCCGTCGTGTAGAATGGCTCGCCGTAGCGGCAACGAATCAGCGATCCGTAGTGTGCGGCATGATGGCGAATCAGATCGAACAGCGGTTCGCCGTTCGGGTAAACCTCGCCGGCCTGAACCGCGTCACCAAACTGGGACTCGTAACACCCGATTGCTTCGAGCTTTTTCTCGAACGCTTCGGTGATATCGACGACGAAGGTCGGCTTTTGATTGTCTTCTCGGAAGGAGAGCGCGTGGAGCACTTTGAGCGGACGATGCGGGGCAACCTTCGGCTGGATTTTTTTCAGTCCGGCGACGAACGAGGCGTCGCGCACCAGTTGCGCGACGACTGGATGATCGGGATGTCGCCCATGCTGAGAGTGAGTGATGACGACTTTCGGCTGAAGACGTCGAATCACGAGCGCCACTTTCGCCCGCGTGTCCGGCGTGTTCTCAATCCCGCCGTCGGGAAGGCCGAGATTTTCTCGCACCGCGACGCCCATCACCTTTGCGGCCTTTGTCGCCTCAATGCCGCGGAGCTCCGCAGTGCCCCGACTGGCCATCTCGCCCGCGGCGAGATCGAGGATTCCAGTTGTTCTGCCGAGCATTTGCGCGCGGATCAGCGTTCCGCCGCAAATGAGCTCGATGTCGTCTGGGTGTGCGGCGATGGCAAGAATGTCGACGCGTTTCATGCGCAGAATCTACTCGTAGCGCAGAGCAGCGATCGGATCGAGTCGCGCCGCTCTCTGGGCCGGCAGCATGCCGAAAACGATCCCGATGCTTACCGAGACGACGACGGCGACGACGGTCAACCCGATTGGAACTGCTGCATCTATCTTCATCGCCAGAGTCGCCAGGCGTCCGAAGCTTAGTCCGATGAGGATTCCGAGCAAGCCTCCAAAGCCGGTGAGAGTAGCAGCCTCGACCAGAAATTGGAACAGAATCTCACGCTTGGTCGCGCCCAGAGCCTTACGAATGCCGATCTCTCGTGTGCGGCTCGTCACCGACACCATCATGATCGCCATGACTCCGATTCCGCCGACAAGCAGGCCGACGCTCGACAGTACGATCATCACCAGAAAAAAAACGCCGGTGATCTTGTTGAACGTGTCGAGGATCTGGTCCTGCGTGATGAGATCGAAGTTGTTCTTGTCGGCGGGGCGCAATCGCCGCATCTCCCGTAGTGCGATCGTCACTGCTTCCTGGGCATCCGCGGTGGTTACGCTCTTTTTCGGCTTTACCGGGATATAGAGCGCGTTCGTCTTGTCGATCGTAAACTGGTGGTCCATCATGGCGTACGGGATGATTGCGCCAATGTCCTGCCCCGGGGGCGAGAAGATATTTGCTGGCTGCGCGTAGAGACCAATCACCCGGGCCGGTCTGCCGCTGATGCGGATCTCCTTGTCGAGGACCGACTCCCGGCCGAAGAGCTTGTGCGCAGCGTTCTCGTCGAGAACGACGACGCTGGATCCGGCCGAGAGCTCTGCCTGGGTAAACCAGCGCCCGTCGAGCAGCTCTCCACCCTGAATTTCCTGATAGCGGTCGTCGGCGCCCATCACGAGAATGTTCTGGGTACGTTGTGCGCCATAGGATAGCCGACCGTTATTCTGTGCCCAGATCGCGGCGTAGCCGATCTCTGGAAGCTCCCTGATTCGCTCCGCTTCCGCCTCGACGAGATCCGGGCGCACGCGAATCCACTTTGGCAGCCGATCCGGATTGACTGGCGTCTGTGAAAAAACCTTGACGACGTAGAAGGTCGTGGGACCCGCGATCTCAATGGTACGGACGATTTGATCCTGAATGCCCTGGACGATCGCGGCCATCGTCATCACCGTCGAAACGCCGATGACCACGCCAAGGATCGTGAGGGCGGAGCGCAACTTGTTCGCCCGCAACGTGTCGAGGGCGATTTGAATGTTGCTGGTGATTCGTTCGGCTAGGATCATTCTGCGCGCAACGCGTCGATGGGGTCGAGTTGGGCAGCGCGCGACGCTGGGTAAACTCCGAACAGCACGCCGACACCGGCGCCGAGAGCGAGCGCCAGCATCACCGACCAAAGGCTGACACGCGCCGGTAGCGGCGATGCCAGGCTCACCAGACCAGCCAGTCCCCAGCCGGCAGCGACTCCGCACAAGCCGCCGATCGTCGCCAGCACGACTGCCTCGACCAGGAACTGGCGCTGAATGTCACCGCGCTTCGCGCCTAATGCTTTGCGCACTCCGATCTCATGGGTCCGTTCGGTGACCGACATCAGCATGATGTTCATGATGACGATCCCGCCGACAACGACTCCAATCGCGACGATGGCGGGAATCACTGAGAACAGAATGCGCGTAAGATTCTTCCAGAACTCCACCAAAGCGTCGGCGGTCTCCACCGAGTAGTCGGGCTCATCGGCAGGTCGGAGATGATGCGCGACCCGCATTGCCTCGTCCGCCCGCTGCATTCCGCTCGCAACGAGGTCTGCGCTCGGCATTTTGACAGAAACGTTGTTCGTCTTCCGCCGACCGAAGAGCATCTCGAAGTTCGGGAGCGGTATCAGGACGAAGCCGTCGAAGGACTGGCCGAGCACCCGACCCTTCTTGGCGATCGCTCCGATCACGTTAAAACGCTGACCGAGGATGCGTATGTCCTGGCCGACAGGATCGACGTTCTCGAACAGCTTCTCGGCGATGTCAGCGCCGATGACAGCTACGGAATGATGGTCGCGCACGTCGACATCGCTGATGGGACGTCCACTGGCGAACACGTAGTCCTGAACAATCTGGTACGGAGCGGTGATCCCGAAGATCGCGACGTCGGCCTGGGTCTTGTTCTTCCACACGATGTCCCCGATGGGAACCGGCCAACCGGTTTGCATACTCACCGCGACCGCCTCTGGCACCGCCGCCATCACGGCTTCTGCGTCGGATTCGGTGAGGCGGGGGCGCCGCTGCAGCCGGCGCCATTCTTCATCGTCGAACAGTCCGATCCGAATCGGGGTCCTTCTCACCTGGAACGTGTTAGCCCCGATCAACGCGCTGGCGAGATTCTCTTTCACGTACGCGTTCATCCCCGAGATGATCGCGACCACCGCTACCAGGAACGCGACCGACACGATGATTCCGAGCAGCGTAAAGAAGGACCGCAGCTTGTTGAGGCGGATCTGCTGGAGTGCGGTGGTGATTACGTCGGCGAAGCGCATGACCTAATTTCGGCAACCGCCGCCGTGAGCGCTACAAACTATTCGTATCTGAGCGCTTCTACCGGATCGAGCCTCGCTGCGCGTGCAGCGGGCAGCAGGCCAAACAGAATTCCTGTAAAAGCGCTCGTGCCCAGCGCGGCCACGACTGCCGAGATTGGGGTAGACGCCGGCACGGCAGGGAACGCGGTCTTGATTCCCAACGCCACCAGAATGCCGAGGACGAGTCCGATCGAAGCGCCAATGCTGGTGAGTGTCGCCGCCTCGACAAGGAACTGCCAGAGGATCGCGCTCTTGGTTGCACCCAGGGCCTTCCGCACTCCGATCTCGCGGGTGCGCTCCGTGACGCTGATCATCATGATTGCGACGACGCCAACGCCGCCGACGAGCAATCCAACCGACGACAGCGCCAGTCCAACAACGAAGAAGGTGCCGAAGAGCTTGTTGTAGATCCCCATCAACCGATCCTGCGTCACGATCTCGAAGTTGTTCTTGGCGGTGGATCTGAGTCCGCGGCTCGCGCGCAATAGCGCCGTGACATCGTCCGTTGCTTCTTCAGTCGTTACGCCGGGCTCCGGCTTGACGATGAAATCGACGCCACGCATCCAGGGACTCAGGCTGCGGCGTGCCGACTCGAACGGGACAATTGCCTTCGCCTGATCACCGCCACCGGCCGACGTCGGCGTTCCCATTGGACTCGCCGTGTAGTGATAGACGCCTATCACCTGAAAGCCCACGCCATCGACGTTGATCGTTTTGTCGATCGGATCCGATGTTCCGAACAGCCGCTCCGCCAGCTTCTGGTTGACGATGATCACGCGCGCCGCCGTCGTGTTTTCGGCGTAGGTGAAGCTGCGACCCGGATAAATGTCGCCGCCATCTACATCCACCCAATTCGGTGTGTAGATCTCCATGCCCGTATTAACCTGCTTGTCCTTGTAGGTAAACTTGGCGCCGGTCCCCAAATGCGCAGTGACCGCCTTGATCGTCGGCAGGCGCTCGAGGGCAGTGGCTTCGTCGATCGTCAGCGGCGGATTGCGGCGCTCCGGACAGGTCTCGTCAGAGCCGTCGCACGCCTGGAATCCGCTGATCGGCCGCCGATATATATAGAAAGACGTCGGGCCAGCTGCCTCCAGGTCGCGGGCGAAGCTTTCGTTGATTCCACGCACTACCGACGACATCGCGACCACCACGAACACACCGATTGCGACGCCCATGATGGTGAGCGCTGCGCGTACCTTGTTCGAGCGGATGGAGTCGACAGCCATGCCCACTCCCTCGAACGCGCTGAAGATACGATCCATGATCCGCATCGCTATTCCTTTCTCAGCGCTTCGATTGGATCGAGCGACGCAGCTCGGCGCGCCGGGTAGACGCCCGAGATGATTCCGACGACAGTTCCGAGCAGGGTCGCCACGACGATCGACCACGGCGCGATTGCAGCGGGAAGCGGCGTCTTCCACTCGACGACCTTGGCGATGACGATGCCGAGCAGGATGCCGATGATCGCGCCCAGTGTGCTCAACGTCGCCGCTTCGACCAGGAACTGACGCATGATGTCGCGGCGCCTCGCGCCGAGCGATTTCCGGATTCCGATCTCACGCGTGCGCTCCGCCACTGCGACGAGCATGATGTTCATGATCACCAGCCCGCCGACGATCAGGCCGATTGCCGGGAATGCTGTTCCCGCCATAGTCATCACTTTTTTCAGCTTGTCCATGAAAGCGAGCGCGCTCGCCGACGTCTCCATGAAGAAGTTGTCCGGCTCGCTCGGTCTCAGCTTGCGTCGACCGCGCATTACCTCGCGCACGGACTCCATCGCGTCTGTCATCGTCAGCGATGTCGGAGTCTGAACCATGATTCCATCCACGTCGCCGCGCGGATTGGTGAAGTGGTGGAGTGGTGAGTTGTAGGGAGCGATCGCAACGCGGTCGAGCGAGAGCCCGAAAACAGAGCCTTGTTTTTCGAGCACTCCAATGACGGTGTAGGGCATCCCCTTGATGCGGAGCTGACGACCCAGCGGGTCGAGATCCCTGAAGAAGTAGTTCGCGACCTCGTCGCCGATGACTACTACCGGCGCACCCAGCGTCGATTCCTGCTGCGTGAAGAGGCGTCCCAAGCGAACGTCGTATTTCTTGATCGTGAAGTAATCCCCGTCGACGGCGTGCGCCTCTACCTGTTTGGGACGGGAGTACTGCGACTGAGCCTGAAGGAATTCCTGACTCTCCACCGCGTATCTCGAGCCGGGCGGTAGCACGCTCGAGACCAGCGGCAAGTCGGAGTGATAGATGCGGGGCCGACGGAGCCACGATCGCCATTCCTCCTCTGAGCCGGCACCATCGCCGAACCAGGGAAAGCGCCGCAGCGTGAACGTGTTCACGCCGAGCATCTTCGCCGCGAAATCGTTCTCCATGTAGCTGCTCATTCCCTGCACGATGGAGATCACGGCGATCAGGAACATCACGCCGATGCAAACGCCGAGGAGCGTGAAGAAGCTTTTCAGCTTCTGAACGCGGATCTGCGCCAGAGCGAGCCAGATGGCCTCGACGAACGGCATTGCTATTCCTTCGCTGAGGAAATCTTGGGTGGTGCGATTCCGGCTGACTTGATGAATGTCGCGCGCTTCTCGTCACTGGCGACCATGCCGTCGCGCAGGAGGATTACGCGGCGCGCGTGCGCGGCGATGTCAGACTCGTGGGTGACCATGATGACGGTCTGACCCTGCTCCGACAGGCCCTCGAAGACGCGCATTATCTCTTCCGACGTCGTCGAGTCGAGGTTTCCAGTTGGCTCGTCGGCTAAAAGAATGGTCGGCTGGTTAACGAGTGCGCGGGCAATCGCGACGCGCTGGCGCTGACCGCCGGAAAGCTCGTTCGGCCGGTGGTGCACGCGGTCGCCGAGCTGGACTCGCTCGAGTGCCTCGGTCGCCCGCTTCTTTCTCTCGTCGGCGGCGACGCCGGCGTATACCAGCGGGAGCTCGACGTTGTGGAGCGCGGTGGCGCGCGGGAGCAGGTTGAACGTCTGGAAGACGAAGCCGATCTCGCGATTTCTCACCCGTGCGAGCTCATCCTCGTCCTTGTCGGAGACGAGCTCGCCGGCCAGCCAGTATTCGCCCGCATTCGGAGTATCGAGGCAGCCGATCAGATTCATCAGCGTCGATTTACCTGAACCAGAAGGCCCCATGATCGCGACGTACTCGTTGCGACGGATTGCGATATCGACTCCGCGCAGGGCGTGAACGACTTCGCCGCCCATATCGTAGTCGCGCTTCAATCCGCGCGTGACGATGACCCAGTCCTTCTCCGGCGCGCCGCCCGCCTCCTGGGTAACGACGTGCCGCTCAGCGGTAGTGCTGAGCGGGATTTCATCAGTATGCATTTATGACTTTGCCGGCTCGCCGGGCTTCTTCGGTTGTTCTTTCTGCGCGCGCACGTTTGCGCCGTCCTTGAGCTCGCGGATCGCCTGATAGGTGCCGCCGACGATCTGTTCACCTTCCTTCAGACCGTTGACGACCTCGAAGTACTTCTCACCCGCGATACCAACCTTTACGGGACGGAAGGCAACTTTGTTGTTCGACCCGACTACGAACACTCCTTCGACATCGCGTTTGCCCACTTGCTTCGTCGGCGCTTTTTTGGCCAGCGTGAGGGCGGTATCCGGCTTGACGCTGTCCTCGCGCACCGTGAGCGCGATGATCGGAATCGACAGCACGTTGTTTCGCGTGGACGTGATGATCTTCGCCGTCGCCGAGAAATCGGGTCGCGTCTCGGGCGGAGCGTTCAACAGCTGGATGGTGACCTCGTAGTCGATTGCCTGGTCGGTCGAGCCGCCAGTGCCACCGGTGCTCGCTCCCTTGACCGAGCTGTTCGAGATCTCGGAGACACGGCCGAGGAAAGTCGTGTCCGGAAACGCGTCGAGCTGCACCACGGCCGAGTCCCCGATCTTGATGCGCGAGACGTCGGTCTCGTCCACTTTGACCTTTGTCTCCAGGACACTCATGTCGCTGATGGTGAGCATCGTCGCGGCATCCTTGTTGAACGTCCCCTGGATCGCGGTCTCGCCCTGCTCCACGCTGAGTCGCGTGACGCGGCCGCTCATCGGCGCGACTATGGTCGTCTTGCTCAGGCTCGACGCCGCGTCGCGATAGGACGCAGTCGCCTGATCGATAGCGTGACTCGCCGCTTCGAGCTGTGCCTGTGCTACTTCGACCTGCGTGCGAAGCTGTTCGATCTGTTCGTCAGAGACGAGCGTTGGATTCGCCTTCTTAAGCGACATCAGACGGTCGAAGTTGCGCTGTGCCTGTGCCAGCGCGGGTTTCGCCTGCGCTGCCTGCGATCTGGCCGATGCAACCGCAGCAGTCGCTCTCTCGACGTTCGCGCGATACTGCGACGGATCGATCTCCAGCAGGAACTGGCCGGCAGTCACGATCTGACCTTCCTTGACCGCCAATCGAACGATTCGGCCGCTGATGTCGGCGCTGACGTCGACCTTGGTGTGCGGCTGCACCTGTCCACTCGCCGTCACCGAAGCGACAAGATCACGCCGCTGAACCTTTTCCATGCGGACCTCGGTCGCCTTGTTGCGGCCCTTCATCGCGCTGGTGACGCCGATGATCACGATCGCGAGAGCGATCACGCCGGCTACAGTCCACTTAGTGCGTTTCTTCATGTATGTCGATCCAATTAGCGAAGGGGATGACCGACGGCGCTTTCTAGGGCGGCGAAGGCTTTATGGTAGTCGTAGACAGCGGTAATGCGATCGCTTTCCGCGCGCTCGTAAGTCGCCCGCGATTGTGTCAGGTCGACGAAAGTCGTCGCACCGATTCTGTAGCGGTCTTGCACCAGCTTCAGCTCCTGTTTTGCCTTCGCGGCGTTCTGCTCCTGGAGCGCGACGGTTTTTTCTGCCGTGACCAGTATGAGATATGCCGCAGTGACGTCGGCTGTGAGCGCCAGCTCACGCGCTCTTACGCCATAGCGAGCGTCCGACCGACTGGCCATCGCCTCCTGCAACCGCTGCTCCCGCGCGAATCCGTCGAAGAGCGGAAGCGAAAGCATTGCAGATATTGAGCGTGGTGATTTGGTGAAACTGAATGGAAATTTAGAGTTGCCTTCGCGAATCGCTTGCGCATCTGCGGTCGTGAACGCCATGGCGTTGCAATCAGCCAGCTGGTTCGAGAGGTTGAGCGCGGCACGTACTTCTTCAGTCCGAATGCAACTGATACGCGACGCCTCCAGCTGCGCGGCTGCCTGTTGCACCGGGAAGTTCGAGTTCGTGTAGCCGTAGGTATAGCCGCCGATTCCAGTCGACAACGTCAGAGTCGGCGAGTATTCGCCCTTCTCGCGCTTCACATTCAGGTCGGCCACGTGCTCCCTCGAGCGAAGCGCCAGAACGACTGGGTTCTCGCGGTGGGCCGACTGAATCAGGTCCTGGAGATTCAGGTTCATCGGTGTAACCGGAAACTTGCTTACGAGCTTCACGTTCGCGGGCTGGGGGGTTCCCATTAGCTGAAACAGTCGCAGCTTTTCGATCTCGACCTGATTCCTTGCCTTCAGCGCCTGCACCTTCTGGAGTCCGAGCGCAACATCGGCGCGCTGCACGTCGAGCTGAGTGCCGGAGCCTACTATCTCCCTCGCCTGCGCCAGAATCAGCTCCTGCTGCGATGCCACCACCAGCGAGTCCTGCAGGTCCGCGTTCGCTTCGGCCTGCAACGCCGATAGGTACTGCTGACGCACGTTGTTGCGCAGCGTCTCGCTGGCACCGGTGATGTCCGCTTCCACTGCGTCGCGACTGGCGCGCTGCAGACTCGGCGTGATCAGCGTGCTGCTGTTTATTCTATAGTTGAGGCCGATCTGATAACTCGATTGGTTGACGTCCGATCTGGCGCCGAGACTGGTGCCGCTGAAAATCTGCTGACCGCCTTGCTGTCTTTGCACGCTGAGCGAAGCATCAGCACTCGGCAGCAGAGCGCCGTACGCGCTTCGCACGGCGGCGCGCGCATTGATTCGGTTATTGAGGGTTTGCTGGAGCTCCGGATTGTTGCGCCGGGCGAGTTCAGTGGCCTGATCGATGGTCAGCGTCGTCGGCGCCGTCGTATCACGCGAAGCAACCTGGGCAGATGCCTGCGCGGCGCATGCAAACAGACCTATGAAAAGCAGTGATCGCATCATTGTAGAAGAGGTGGGCTTTGGAGTATGTACGGGCAACTATACAACAGAGTTTCAGCGCCGAACACACCGAATTTCCTTAAGATTGAATTAAGTGTTACCCGTGTACTGGAGCTTTTCCCGGTCCTAGACTCCCGAGGCTCGTTGCGCTCCGAGCTCTACTCTGAGGCGGTCTCAACCGGACGCCGGCGGCGCTACTCAGCCGGCGCCGGCGCCAGGAAGATGCGGTCGCTGATCTTGGAATAAATGCGGTCGTAAATGAGCTTCCCTTTTTCCGCCGAAGCGAGCGAGGGCCTCCCGATCGATCCAGCGCTTCCGCTCGGCACGGTGAGCCAGCCGCGCCTGTACCGTCTGAGCTGCTCGCGCGACATCATGTAGTCCTGTGCCTGATCCAGGTTCACCATCTCCGGCGCCAGAAAAAGCATGATCGAAGTGTCGACCTCATCCCCGTGCATCGCTTCTCTCTGTCCTTCGAGCAGGTCCGAGAGATTCACGCCGAACATGTCGACAACTCTGACGCGTGCTGCGGTGGTTATAACGGTAGCCAGCGCCTCCTGATGCGGATCGTGTCCGTGAGCGGTGAGCAGAATGAATTCGCGCACTCCAGTCGCCTCCCACGAGTCGATCAGGTCGTTGAGCATCCGGTGAAGCGTTTTCTTTCTCAGAGACGCGTTGCCGGTAAAACCTCTTTCCGTGTCGACGTTCACTCCATACTCCACCGTAGGAGCTCTCAACACGCCATATTCAGCCGACAGATCGTCGGCCATACGCTCGACGATGATTGTGTCGCAGCCAAGCGGGAGGTGAGGACCGTGCTGCTCACACGTCCCGATTGGTATGATGAGGCGCGGATCATTGCCCAGTATCGCAGTGACCTGCGCGGGGTTGAGCTCTTTGACGCGGAGCGGTCCGGAAACCGGAATGGGGGAGGGAAGAGTCATCGCATCAGCTGGTAGCCGTAATGTAAGAAGCGGACGTCTCAGGCGACGCGCAATCCTCGCCGCCGCGTCGGTGCCATTGTTCCTGATTGCGATGTGGGTCCGAACTCCCGCCCTGCCGCGCACCGCCGGCGCGGTCTCATCGAACGCCACTGAAAGAGTCAATGCGGGCGCAGGCGCCGTTCGCTCTCTGGAGCGTGCTCTCGCCGAGACGCGTGAACGACTCGACGAGCGCGCGACCCGCGCCCTCGACGCGCCGCGCAATCCTGACGATGCTTTTTCATTTCTCGCTTCCCGTTCTCCCGAAAGGGACGGCGAGTCGGTGGTGTTATACGACCACGGCCGGCCCTTCGCCTGGTCCGGCGCAATTCGGATCGATCCTGATTCGCTCGCCAGCGCTGTGAGCGTGTCTTTCACTCCGTTCTATACGACTCTCAACGTCGTCAAGACTCGGGGCGACCGCCGTTCCGTAGGGTCAGCGGTTCTCCAGGCTGCGCCTCCTGCAAACCGGTTGACTGAATCGGTGGAGGCGCGGCTCGCTCCGACTCAGGGAGTTGCTGCGTACGACTTTTCGCCGCCCGAGAATGTGCGCGGCGGGCCCGTGGTGCTCTCTGCCAATCGCGCCGCTGTCCTGCGCGCCTCACCTCGACTGGCACCCGCCGGGGAAATTCAGTTTCGACGCGCGTCGATGCTACGAGCCAGGGGAACAGTCGCGCTCGTCATTCTCGTCCTTGCATTTCTGGTCTACGCCTGGAGAGACAGACATGCGCTGGCAGAGCGGCTCTTCGCAATCGCGGTTGCACTCGCCATCACGGCGCTGGTGCCGTGGAATTCCTTCTCCAATACGTCGCGCGTGTTTGACCCGGCGTACTATTTCTCCAAGCTTGCCGGCCCGCTCACCGCCAATGCCGGAGCACTTTGCATCAGTGCCGCACTGATGCTACTGGCGGTGTATGCGCTCATCCGCGCACGTCCCGATGCTCATTGGCGGCGCCCGTACGCCGCCATCGGCGCACTCGTAACGCTCGGCATTGGGATTCCATTCGCGTCGAACATTGTTCGTGGAATTGGTCAGCCGCCCTGGGGATCTACGCCCGGGCTCTGGCTTTCGTGGGAAGTTCCGCTCTTCCTTTTCCTCTTCGCTGTATTGCTTGCGGCTTACTGGATGTTGAGAATGGCGCTCGGCAAAGCGGGGCTGGTCGCCTTTCGTGCGGCCCTCATCATCGCATCTCTATCCGCCCTTGTTGCGCTGGCGGGCCTTTGGTCGACGACATCTCGACAACGCATGCAGCTGGCCGAACAGGATGTGGCGGCGCTCGGTCACGTCGACGATTACGCGCTGCAGTTGACGCGCAGATTTGTCGCAACTCTGTCACAATCGCCGCCGCCGAAGACGCGCGCCGATTTGCTCAAGGCTTACGCTGCGTCGGATCTCGCCTCCGCCGAGTATCCAGCGATTCTTGGCGTCTGGGATCAGACGGGAAGACAGACGGCTGATTTTGCCGTGGCTGCCAGCGAGCCCGATTCCGCGCTCGTTGCCAGCGCGGTCAAGGAGGCAATTGCGACGAAGCAGACAGTGACGCGCAGCATCCTGGGCGCGACGGGGGTTCAGATTCTTGCGGCAGTGTCAGATTCGCTCGGCGGCGCGACATCGATTCTGGTTCTCCCGCGGACCCGATTGCTAACCCCAAATCCGTATGCGGCGCTTCTGGCAATGGCGCTACCCTCGGGTGGCGATCCGCCCTATGTCGTGGCGCTGGCTGATGTCTCGCCGGCGTTGGGCGTCGACACGATGCGGGTCCGCTGGCGTCGCATCGGCGATGAGCTCCACGGAGATCGGCTCATTTCTACCAGTGAAGGTACGATGCGGGCGCACGCGGAGATCGATCTGCGGTCGCCGTGGGCGCGGGCTGAGCGCGGAGTCCTCGTCCTTCTTTTTGACTTGATGGTCGCCGGCCTATTCTGGCTGCTGGGCGCCCTTCCAGAAAGAGGATTCGTGCGATGGCTCCGCGTGCGCGTGGCGCGGTGGATCTATACCTACCATGCCAGACTCACGCTCGCGCTTTTTGCGTTTTTCGTGATACCTGCCATTGCGTTCGCGGTGTGGTCCTACCAGAGATTGCGAAGCGACGACCTGCAAACGCGGGAGGTTCTGGTTCGTGAAACTCTGCATGCTGTGGTCGTCGGCAACGAGTATGAGCACCTGCCTGGTGCAGCGCGCCGTTTCGAGACTCCGTTATTTCTTTATGCGAATGGCTTTCTCGAGCGTACGAGCGACACTCTGCTGGATGTCCTCGCTCCAACGGGACGACCGTTGCCGCCGCCGGTTGAGCTGCGTCTCGCTGGCGCCGGGGAGATCACGGCGGCGTGGGAGGCAAAGGTCGGCGCCGCAAAAATGCTCTTCGGCTACACTGCCGCGACCGGGACCGATCAGCAACGGTACGTACTGGCGGCGCCAGCCCGAAGCGATGACCTCGTGCTCGACCGACGTCGGCGCGATCTCGGAATGCTCGTGCTTTTCGCGACCGCTGCCGGTGCGCTCGCCGCGCTATGGCTGAGCGGGATCGCCGCCAAGCGTCTGGCGCGCGATCTCGAGCTCAGCAGGATCGAAGTGGCGCGTGCCGAGCGTGTACTGGCCTGGGGTGAGATGGCGCGCCAGATCGCACACGAGATCAAAAATCCACTCACACCTATTAGACTCGGTGTCCAACATCTGCGGCGCGCCCGCAGCGACCCGCGCGTCGATTACGACCAGGTTCTCAACGATAACGTCAGGAGAATCCTGGCCGAGATTGACAGACTCGACGAGATCGCGCGCTCGTTCAGTCGGTACGGAAGCGCACCAGCGGATCTGCCACCGGCCGTAAACGTTGACCTTGCCGCGGTGGTGAAGGATGTCGTGGATCTGGAGCAGATGGGTGACCGGAACGTGAAATGGCGATTGCGTGGGGCAGACCGGCCAACATGGGCAATGGCGCGGAAGGACGAGATGCGTGACGTCCTGCTCAACGTATTCGAGAACGCGCGTCTCGCTGGCGCCCGTCGTGTCGACATCGTGTTGCACGAGGAAGAACGTAGAGTGACGATCGAGACCGTCGATGATGGATCAGGCATCCCGCCAGCCGTGCTGCCACGCGTGTTCGAGCCGCATTTTTCGACGCGCACGACAGGAAGTGGGCTTGGACTGGCGGTGAGTCGCCGCCTGATCGAGGCGTGGGGAGGAGAGATTGCCATCACCAGCGAGGAAGGGAAGGGCACGAGAGTGCTGATACTGCTCGCACGGAGCGAAGCGTGAGCGGAGCAAATCGTGGAGTGGTGACACCGCGCGCAACCAAGGTGCTGCCGCCTCACCTTGCTGATTGGCAACTGCCGCCGGACTGGTCATGGGGTCCGGGCGGAATGGTCGGCGACTACCGTCACTATCAGGAAGTTGTCGATGCACTGGGTCGATCACTCTCCCTCGTGACCGCGCCCGATCCGTCGCACGCAGGATGGCTTTTCGAGGAGGCGAAGCAGCTGGCGCTTAGAAGTCATCCATCGATCCCGACGACGTACCACTATTGGACATCCTATCGCGAAACCCGTCGTGGTCCCGGATATCTGCGTCGCTGGATAACAGGCGAGACGGTGCGCGCGAGACTGTCACGCCTTGGACTGGCGGACATTCCTTACGTGTACCAGCTGCTTCGCGGTGCGTGCTCGACGCTGGCGTATTTGCACGAGACGGGAATTGCGCACGGCGGCTTGAATGGCGACGCGTTGTGGACGACTCCGACGGGACGTCTGTGGATGCTCGAATGGCAGTGGGCAGTCCCCCGTGAGGCGATTCCGGCCGGTGTTCGGCCGGGGGATGGACCGCTGGAGATCAGACCAATCGAAGCCGCGCGACCAATGCGCGCCGAGATCCTACCGATGCCGCCCGAATGGGAAGCGCGAGAATGGGTCCCGACTCCGGCGAGCGATCAATGGCAGCTCGCGGCGATGTGCTTCACTGCGCTCGCTGGCGAGACGCCGCCGGCGCACGGAGCTCCACCGGTAAAGCTCGTCAGACCCGAAACGCCGGAAGCGCTGGCGTCGGCGCTGGATCGCGCTCTCGCGCCAAACCCGGCTGACCGGTTTGAATCGCTCGCCGTACTTTTGCGCGCGGTCGAGCGCGGAGATCCGTCGCGATCGGTAGCAATGGTTCGCGGAGAGCCCGGTCGATCTACGAGTCAATCTGCGGAAGCGCGCGTGCGCTGGGCAGTCGGAGATGACTACGAAATCCTGTCAGAGTTAGGTAGCGGTGCATTCGGAACGGTGTGGCGCGCGCGCGATCTGTCGCTCGAGAGAGAGGTCGCGTTGAAGGCATTGCATCCCGTCATTGCGCGCGACGACAAGGCGGTGAAAGCATTCTGGCGTGAAGCGAAGCTCGCCGCGCAGCTTGCGCATCCCGCGATCGTTCCAATCTACGACTGGGATTCGAGCGGAGATCTATCGTGGTACACGATGGAGCTGGCGGAAGAAGGAAGCGTCGCGAGTCTCGTCGCGAGATCCGGTCCCAGGCAGCTTGGCGAGATTGCCTCGCAAGTCGAGCAGGTACTGGACGGTCTCATCGCCGCGCATGCTAATGGAATCCTGCACCGCGATCTCAAGCCCGAGAACATTCTGATCGACCGCTATCACCGCTGGCGCATCACGGACTTTGGAATTGCGAACGTAACGGGAGAGGATGTGCCCGGCACTACGGGCACGCCGGCATTCGCCGCACCGGAGCAGCTTCTTGGCGAGCTGCAGGGACCAGCGGCCGATTATTTCGCGCTCGCGGGGATTGTGTACTTCACGCTTACCGGCGATGCGCCGTTTGGCGAAGACGATGCGAAGAGTATACTGGGCCGGCAATTGAGCGAGCGCGTTGACCTCGGCTCGTTCCCGACGGTGCTTGGCAAAATCTTGAGCGCAGTACGTGCCGCTCGTGCGCGTCATTGCGCCCCTAAAGGCCCAAATTACTGGTCTGAATTCGGCCAATTCGTTCCAAACTCGCGCATTTTCACGCCACAGCAGTTGGCTGGCGTGGCACTTGCAAGCCGATTTGGCCACGACGAGTACGGTTACCTAGCCGTAAATTTGCGGAGCGTGACGAATGTTTGTCGCGTTGAATTAACGTGTCTGCATCACTAGCGTCTCCGGAAAGATTTGCTAGTTTGTCCCGTTGTGAGATGGTTCGGTCTGGAGAGTGCCTGTGCGCTCACTGGGCATGCATCCTGCCTCACGACGCAACGTGCAACCGCGGTAACCGCTGCAAAGAATCTCCACCCTTTGAGAGGAACCCCTCATGTTGAGAAGAAGTTGGACCGTCTGCGCGATGACGGCCTTACTCCTCGGCGGATCGGCGGCAGCGCAGTCGCCCGGTACGTTGCTGGTAGGAGGCTTCGGTACGTGGACGCACTTCGATAGCAAATGGAATCTGGACACCAGCTTCGGCAATTCCTGGGGCTACGGTGGTCGCGTCGGCGCATTCATCGCACCGAACTGGAACGTCGAGGCTGACGGTTGGTACACGCCCGCGCAGGCGAAAGCTGGCAGTCGCTTCCTAGGGTCGGGCGCGGTCGCCGGCGACGTGAAGGCGAGCGCATTCACCGCGCGCCTGATGTACAGCTTCCCACTCGGCAACCTCCCCTCAATTCACGTTGGCGCAGGCGGAGTTCTCGAAAACTTCCGC
>WNGI01002746.1_pt1 | contig 21848 bp, 17 predicted proteins | sample 5400621 | NCBI WGS metagenome assembly WNGI01 (sample SAMN13153374, study PRJNA577476) | soil metagenome | isolation source: 20 cm soil or saprolite under Garry oak tree replicate 1 | place: USA:California | collected 2016-06-15
GAGCACTGACCCGCCCGCATATGGCGCGATGCCCAGATCGAACGCAACCGGGCGCAATTCATCGCCGCTTCGTCCATCAATCCGGTCCATGGCGGCAAAGGTAGATCGTGCACAGCCGCTCGTCATCGAGGAGTTTTCGAATTTGAGGCCAACCATCCCCCCATGAACCGCGCGGGTGCTCGGCGCTAGTTGGCGGATATGCCGTTCGTTATGGCACCACCAAATATTTTCGCCGGATTGAGTTTAAGAAAGCGGTAGAACTAAAATGGCCAGGCTCCATATTGAGGATGGCTGGTTGGTCCTAGACATTAACATCGTGAGACATTAAGAGTGGTTTTTTTAATGAGGACTGCTCCAATTTTCGATCGATTGGGTATCGGTCTCACGGCCGGCGATTCTCACTACCGCGCTTATGTCGGACCACCACAGGATTACGATCTGATTGCAGCGATGACTTTCAACCTGCTTACGACAGCAGGGTTGCGACAGTACCATAAACTGATCGATGTGGGTTGCGGGTCTTTGCGCGCGGGCCGTCTTTTCATTCCTTACCTGAATTCCGGTAACTACATCGGTGTCGAACCGAATGAGTGGCTGGTGAATGAGGCCATCAAGCACGAAATAGGCGACGATTTGATTCGGATCAAAGCGCCATCTTTCATTTTCAAATCGACTTTGTCCGAGACCGACCCGCTGCAGGCGGATTATGCGGTCGCGCAGTCGATCTTTAGCCACGCATCTCGCGCCCAGATCGCGAAGTGGCTCCTGGATATTTCCGATCATTTGAAAGGCAGCGGCGCACTCTTCGCTACCTTCATCATCGGAAACGAAGATTACAACGGAGATGACTGGATTTATCCGGGCTGCGTCACTTATCGCCTGGAGACGATGGCGCAAGCCGCAGCTCAGGCTGGTTTCCGTTTCGTTCCCTTAAAATGGCGCCATCCCCGGCAAACATGGGCCCTTTTTGCTAAAGCCGGGTATGAGGTGTGGTGGAGCGATAAAATACCGCTCACGTGGAATTCGAAGATCGACGCGAACAAGTGAACATTGCCATCATTTTTCGAGCTTGCCCTTAGGCGAGCTCATGTTCGGTTAAACGTCGAAGAGCTTTCAGATAGTTGGCCGATGTTTCCTCGATCTTTCAGTCGAGCTTCTTGTCAAATAATCGCGAATGGACTGCCTGTCGAAACTGGGCGGGCTCGTTACCAAGACAAAACTGATCCGAAGAAATTGTTTGTTCAGATTGGAGTTTACGGTGTGCAGCATCTATGATACGCATTTGTATTCCACATAAGTATTTGTCTGCTTATTGAAGCGAAAACACTTGAAGGACCCATCGACCGCCAATACCGCCGTTTGCATCGCCGGCGCGCATCGCTCAGGAACGTCGATGCTCACGAAGCTATTGCATACTTGCGGCCTCTACCTGGGCTCAGACAGCGATTTGATGCCCGCCCAGGCTGATAACCCCGACGGTTTTTGGGAAAATCTTCGCTTCGTGGCGCTCAACGACGAAGTGCTCAATGAACTCGGCGGCGCCTGGGATCTTCCGCCGAAGGCCGACGAGAACTTTAAGCATGCCCGGCTTGATCCTTTGCACACCAAAGCGCAGCTGCTGGTTGAAGGATTTGATTCCGCGAGGGTTTGGGGCTGGAAGGATCCGCGCAATAGTTTGACGCTGCCGTTCTGGCAGGAGCTTTTGCCTAAACTGAAAACAGTCATCATCGTGCGTAATCCGCTTGAAGTCGCTTACTCAATGCGGGAGCGGAACGGAACGTCTTATTCGTTTGGTTTGCGGCTTTGGGAAATCTACAACCGACGCGTGATCGAGACATTAAGCAAGCAAGAGCGGCTCGTTACTCATTACGATTTGTTTTTCGAAGACGCGGGAACGGAATTACGGCGAATTGTGCGGTTCATCGGTTTGCCCGATGAGGAAGTAAACAGCGCGGCGGCGCTGATAACAACCCAAAGACGCCACACCCATTTCACGATTGACCAACTGATCGATGCTCGCGTCTCCGCAGAAGTGATCGAACTTTATCGCGCTTTGATTGCCGAGGCCGATCAAGGCACCAGTGCATCGGCGAAGAAAGGAAACAAAGCTAAGATAACGCAGGCTCCGCGACCTGCGAAATCGGGAGAAGCCGATTTGCTTCCCGGATCGGTTAGCCGGCTGAATGCTTCCGTTCCAGAAAAAATTGCGCGGATCGAGCATCTCGAGCGCGAGTTCTTCCAACTTAGCCTCCATCACGAAAGAGAGCGCGCCGAGCATCTTGAGCGCGAGCTTCGCCAATTTAGCCTCCACCACGAAAAAGAGCGCGCCGAGTACCAACGCGAGATTGAGAGAATTCGGGAATCCTTCCTGCAAGCGGAAGCTCGGCATAAGACTGAAGTAGAGAAACTCAGTGTCCATCTTGCGCAAACGGAAGCTCGGCATAAGACCGAAGTAGAGAAACTCAGTGCTCATCTTGCGCAAACGGAAGCTCGGCATAAGACCGAAGCAGAGGAATTGCGCCATCGCATAGTGGAAATGAACCGTCTTCTTCATGACAAAAGCGTAAGTCTCGCAGAAGACGAGAAATGCATCGCAGAGCTAACGGACCGGTTACGCAAGCAGCTGTGGAATACGAGACGGCTCTCGCATCTGCTTGAGGATGTGGAAAGCGCGGCTCGCAGGCTCCGCACTTCCCGCCGGTGGAAATTGGCCAACCCCGGCGCGACGCTCAAAGCAAAGCTGTCTCAGGGAAAAGTGTCGCCCGGTTATGGACACCTTGAAAAGATTGTGAACACCTATTCCAAATGGCGCGTTGCGCACCCGGAAATCGCGAAGATCGATGATGAAATCAAGGCCGCCCAGGTCCCGACGATATCGCGGCGCAACTGCGTGGGAAGATTGGTAGTTCCGAAGGCACCAATTCGGTTGAAGTTGCCGTAGCGGCAAGTGGTGTGCCGAATAAAGATCCCACCGCTCAGGCTGCGCCTATTCCCTCATTGCCATTGAGGTCTCTTCATTTTCCGGCGCACAAGGAGGTTGAGGTCTCAGTTATTATTCCGGTCTTTAACCAGCTGCCATTTACACACGCATGTCTTGCTTCGCTGCAGACTGTGCAAGAACGACCGTCCTTCGAGGTGATTATCGTGGACGACTGCTCCAGGGACGACACGGCTAAACTTGTCCCTCAGATTCGCGGTATTATTTATCTGCGCAACGAGACGAACTCCGGTTTCATCGCCTCCTGCAACCGTGGTGCGGAAAAGGCGCGCGGCAGATATCTCTTTTTTTTGAATAATGACACGATTGTTAAGGAAGGCTGGCTGAGCGCGCTGATGGATACCTTTGCCGAAGAACCGCAAGCAGGTGTTGTCGGCTCAAAACTCGTTTACCCGGATGGTCGTTTACAGGAGGCAGGCGGTATTATATGGCGGGATGCCTCGGGATGGAACTTTGGCAAGTCCGATGACCCTGAAAAACCTGAATACAATTATCTCCGCGAAGTAGATTATTGCTCAGCAGCAGCGTTGATGATTCCCAAGTCGCTGTTTCACAGCGTGGGTGGCTTCGATTCGCGCTACGCGCCCGCCTACTACGAAGATACCGACCTGTCGTTCAAGGTTCGCCGGGCTGGTTACAACGTATTATATCAGCCGCTAAGCGAGGTCATCCACTACGAAGGAGCAACCGGGGGAACTGATCTCTCAACCGGCACAAAAAAACATCAGGATATCAACCGCTCGACATTTGCGAAAAAGTGGGCCGTTGAGCTGATGGCAAAACCAGCCGATGGCGATTTGACATTCCTGCGGCAGCCGGCACCGGGTCGAAAAAACATTCTGGTGATTGACCATCATCTTCCGATGCCGGATCGCGATTCAGGATCGCTACGGATGTTTCAAATCCTCAAGCTCCTGCATGAGCTTGGTCATCGCGTCACTTTCATTCCCGATAATCTGGCAAACATTCGTCCCTACACGGGCCAGCTGCAAAAACGTGGAGTCGAGGTGGTCTATCACCCTTATATCAAAAAAGTGCGCGACTACCTCATTTCGCACGGCTCCGAGTTTGATGCCGTTGTGCTAAGCCGATGTGGGTTTGCGCACAAACACATCACCGATGTTCGCCTGTTTGCACCGCAGAGCCGCATTATTTTTGACACGGTTGATCTTCATTTCCTCCGTGAAGAGAGCGAGGCACGTCTAACTCGGGACCACGAAGTGCAGCGGAAGGCGCAGCAGACGCAGCAACTGGAGTATGAATTGATTGATCAATCTGATGAGACCTGGACGGTAAGCAGCGTCGAACAGCAGTTGCTCCAAGAGAAGTGGCCTAACAAGTCTATTCAACTGGTTTCGAATATTGTCGATGTACCCGGATCGAAGACACCGTTCGCGCTTCGGCGAGACTGGCTATTCATTGGTGGTTTTCAACACAGGCCAAACATTGACGCTGTTCTCTTTTTTGTGCAGAGAATTTATCCGCTGGTGAGCGAGCATCTGCGCGATGCCAAATTCTACATCATTGGTGAGAAGGCGCCGCCGGAGATAGTTGCTTTGGCGACTGAGAGGATCATTGTCGCGGGACTGCAGACAGATGTTCGTCCGTTTTTTGATAGCGTAAAACTATCCGTTGCGCCGCTGCGATTTGGGGCAGGCGTGAAAGGCAAGATCAACCAAAGCATGGCCTTCGGGGTGCCGGTGGTCGCAACCTCGGTGGCTGTGGAGGGAACAGCCCTAAATAATTGTGAAGAAATTCTGGTTGCGGACGATCCGGAAGACTTTGCGCGGGCATTGATTGAGCTTTACGAATCGGAAGAACTTTGGGAGCGGCTCTCCGAGAACGGCATCAGGAAAACACACGCTCTCTACTCCCCCGACGCTGCACGCAAGAAGCTACAGAGCTTGTTTACTGATCAACACCTCAAAAGCTTGGGTGAGCCATCGCGGGTCTTTACGCAGCGAGATGTCGCGATGGCAGCCAAAGGATAACTTCTGGTTCTTAAGAAGTGAATGAGAGCGCCCAACCTGGAGCGATCACAGGTAGAATCAGTGCGACGCCCAATCCCATCTCTTTCGGGCAAGGCTCCGTTGTGATTTCATGGGAAACGAACGATCCCGCCGGAGGGGAGGTTCGCGTTTCAACCTGTGGCGGTCACGAACAGCTAGTCAGCCAGGGCCACTCCGGACAGACGGAAATCCCCTGGATCGTGGATTCGACGATATATGACTTCCGCCTCTACGCCGCCAGTCAACCCGAGACGCCTATTGACTCGGTGCAGGTTAGACGTGCCCTCGATTCCGCCCCGATGGTTCTGCGCGACCTTGCAGACGAAGCGCTGCGCGGAAATATCGACATGGCAGAACTCTCCCGGTTTATCGCAACGGTGATTCCAAGTTATCTGGATACGGCCAACTTTCGCCAAATCTTTGCAGTGGTTCTGCGCGAGCTCGCCATCAAAATCATGCGCGGAAACATCGACATGGCAGAACTTTCCCGGTTTATCGCAACGGTCATCCCGACTTATCTGCTTGATACGATTTCAGGGAGAATCATTGCAACGCCGGACTCCATCTCTTTTGGGCAAGACCGCGTTCTGATTTCATGGGGAACGAACGACCCCGCTGGAGGCGACGTTCGCGTTTCGACCTCTGGCGGCGACGAAAAGCTGCTCAGCCGGGAACCATCCGGGCAGATGGAAATCTCTTGGATAGCGGATTCGACAATATATGACTTTCGCCTCTATGCCGCCAGTCAGCCCGAGACGCCTATTGACTCGGTGCAGGTTAGACGTGCCCTCGATTCCGCCCCGCTGGTTCTGCGCGACCTTGCAGACGAAGCGCTGCGCGGAAATATCGACATGGCAGAACTCTCCCGGTTTATCGCAACGGTGATCCCTCGTTGTCTGCACGGCGCAAACTTTCTCGAGTGCTTTCGAGTGTGGGAGCAGCATGGTTTTCATGTGACGCCGGTGCACTTTTATCAACCTATTCCCGATACCCAAACCTTGCCCGAAACGCTCTGGAAGAGACCGAGCAAACTCGTGGGTATCGACATGAACCACTCTGTCCAGCTCGATCTATTGCGAAAGAGGTTTCCAAAATTCCGCGAGGAATATGAACAGTTTCCAACCAAACCCACTGGGGAACCGAGCCGGTTTTACCTTGGTAACGGTCTCTTTGATGGCACAGATGCGTTGGTTGCTTACTCCATGGTTCGCCATTTCCAGCCAGATTTGATCATTGAAGTCGGAAGCGGGTTCTCTTCTCTGGTCTCAGGTGAGGCCGCCGCGAAAAACAACAGCTCGGCCCTTATCTGTATCGAGCCGTTTCCTAAAGAATTTCTGAAACAGGGCTTTCCTGGATTACATTCCCTGATCGAGAAAAGAGTGGAAGATGTCGATCTTAACTTCTTTTCACAACTGGGTTCCGGCGACATCCTTTTCATCGACAGCTCGCATACGGTCAAAATAGGAGGAGACGTTAATTACCTTTTCTTGGAACTGTTGCCGCGTCTCAAGCCGGGTGTCATCGTACACGTTCACGACATTTTCCTTCCGTTCGAGTACCGGCGTGATTGGGTGATGGACGAATTTCGCTTTTGGACCGAGCAATATCTGCTCCAGGCGTTTCTAAGTTTTAATTCCGAGTTCGAAGTGCTGATGGCCAATAGCTATCTCAGCCACTACTATAAGGAGGATCTCAAAGCTGCTTTTCCGAGTTTAGCATCATGGGGCGGAGGCAGTTTCTGGATGCGCCGAAAGCCCAAATCGCATCTTCAGTGCCACACCACCGGGGCTCCAGCCATTGACAGTCCGCCGCCATTGGGATGCGAAAATTGACGACTCATGTAAGATGAATCGTATTGGGCGAGAGAACCAGAGGAGCTCGCAAGTAACCGGCGCGCGACTACTACGCTGAAATGCAGAATAAGATAAACAAGCCGATTTTTGTGGTCGGATCGCCACGCTCGGGCACAAGCGTTTTGACGTGGTGTCTCGGGCAGCATCCGAACATTGTAGCGCTCCCGGAGTCAAGCTGGATGGGAGATGTCGCGATTGATCTCGCCATTCGCTACCAAATTGGAGCGGAACGCGGTATTCGCTCCATCTTAAGTGCGATGGATATTTACTCTGATGAATTCTTCGCCAGTTTTGGTCAGACTATCAACGACTTGATCCTGAGACATCGTAGAGACCTGGACAGAAAACGACGCGTGGTGTCTCCCCCCGGCGCGCATCGAGCGCCGAGCCCTTCCAAAACAAGCCATTCAAAGCCCCAACCAAGGGCGCGCTGGGTGGACGGAACCCCGGAATACTCCTTTTACATCTGCGGTTTGCGCAAACTCTTTCCGAAGGCACGCTTCATCCATATCGTTCGCGACGTTCCTTCGGTGGTGCGGTCGATGCTGAACTTCCACCGCATTGCGGGAAATCGTTTGGTGGCCAACGAAGAGCAGGCTTACGACTACTGGCTTAGAGCGGTTAGCGCATGTCTGAAGGCTGAGCAGGCCTACGGTCCTCGGGTTGTCCTCCGGTTGCGCTATTCCGAGCTCGTGGATTCGCCCGAAACCGCGATGCGCTCCGTCCTCAAATTCGTCGGCGAACGCTATGTCACCGCTTCTTTGACGCCTCTCCAGGAACGGATCAACAGCTCCAAGGTTCCTGCCGATTTCAAAATTGGCGACCCCGAAACCGATTCGGTGCTCGTCGAGCGGGCAACGCAACTTTCCACCGAAATGACCGAAACTGCGCAACCGTCCGAGCCCTCGCCTGCCGCAGCGGAGGAAATGGAAGCTGCGTTTTATGAACGAGCCCGATATGTAGCGACCGTTGATAGCGAATATCACCGGGCCAAGCAGATAATTGCGACGTTGCAAAAGGAACATGCTCAGCAGGAAGCCTCATATCACGCGGAGCTTCGACGAATGCAGGCGGAACATGCTCAGCAGGAAGCCTCATATCGCGCGGAGCTCCGAAGAATGCAGACAGAACATGCTCAGGAGCAAGCCTCATATCACGCGGAGCTCCAAAGAGTAGAGGCGGAACGACAGCGGCACGAGCGGAGCATCGCGGAGCTGACAGATCGATTGCGCAGACAGCTTTGGGACACCCGCAGACTCTCGCGTTTGCTCGATGATGCTGAAAACGCCGCCGCCCGTTTGCGTTCTTCCCGTCGCTGGAAATTGGCAAACCCGGGGACCGCAATCCAGGCAAAATTGTTTCCTGGCAAGGTGTCGCTGGGCTATGGGCATCTCGAAAAAGTTGTGGCAGCGTATTCTCAATGGCGGGCTTCCCATCCGGAGATCGCGAAAATCGATGATGCAACTAAGGCAGCCCGATCGTCGATCCTTCCAAGCAATGCCCAGGGGAATTCGGATAAGAAGGTTGAGGATTTCCCAGAGATTCAATCAGTCCGCAAAATTGCGATATCGGAAACCTCAGCGGAGCCGGAGTGACGCGACGCGCTCGGCAAGTTGGTACATGTTGAACCACGTTAAGCAAGGATCCTCATATCCCCATACGCCTCTTTGTACATCGAACTAAATTGGAACTAAATAATGCGCGAGGAACTTTACGGCGAAATTTTCGCGGCGGAGCAGGAACACTGGTGGTTCGTGGCCAGACACCGAATTGTTCTTCACCTACTGGAACATTATCTGCTGCCGAATAGCGGCACGCCGTACAAGGTGGCCGACTTGGGATGTGGTTGCGGAATGATGCTTTTGCGGCTCTCTGAAAAATATGAGCCGGTCGGCCTGGACGGCTCCAGCAATGCGATTGAATTTGCACGCCGTCGCGGAGTAACGGCAAAACTAGGAGCTCTTCCAGAGGATGTGCCTCTCTCGCGAGAAAGTTACGATGCGGTTTTGATGCTCGACGTCCTAGAACATCTGAAGTCTGACCGCGCTTCTGTCGAGGTGGCGGCAAGTCTGCTAAAACCCGGAGGAATCTTGATCTGCACCGTGCCTGCTCATATGTGGCTCTGGACAAAATTCGACGAGGACCATCATCACTTTCGGCGCTATTCCAGGAGGCAGTTCCGCTCCTTGTTTGACCAGCCTTCCATTCGCCTCGAATTATTGAGCCACCTGAACGCAATCCTGTTCGCGCCTGCGGCAATGTGGCGAATATTGGCAGCAAAGGTCTTTGAAAGAGATCGCGCCAGGTACCTAAGATTGCCGCCGTTTAACTCTGTGCTCAGATCGATTTTCGCCTTCGAGCGGTTGATGCTTGGTAAGGTGCCAATGCCGATTGGTCTAAGTTTTATCGCCGTCGCTCGAAAAAGGTAAAAATTCCTGGCGCAGCGCACAGATTCGTTAGATTTCCACGTTTCTGGAACCATCTCACGAATGGGAAGCCTCGACACGCAATGCAATCGGGTCCCTTAATCTCAGACGCCAAAGTCACCCATCACTGTTTATAGTTAGATGAATGATTCGCGCTTCTCATTAGCCGGTTCGGTCGCACGAGGCGGATTGAAACGTTGGCAGGAAAATCTCCTCGTATTGCTCCTCTATACGCTTCTGACACTGACCTTGACGTATCCAGCCCTTTTCTTTCTCCAGACAAAGGTGCCGGGAGGACCGGAAGATAATTTTCATTTTCTCTGGGAGCTTTGGTATGTCGCGCACGCCATCTTTGATCTTCATAAGTCGCCATTCTTTGATCCAGACGTGTTCGTTCCATTTGGTTACAGTTTGATCAGGAACCAGGATCTTTCTCCCGGAACCGTGCTTCTATTTTCGCCCTTGACGCACTTTTTCGGAGAAGTGTTCACCTATAATTTTTTAATTCTGGGATCGTTTGTCCTAACCGCATTTGGAGTTTACCTCTTGGCACGGGAGTTGTGGGCGAACCGTGCGGCCGCGGTTCTTGCGGGAATCATTGTTGGATTTTGTCCCTATCGGTTTACCCACGCCGAGGGCCATCTCTCCATCGTATCGACCGAATGGATACCTTTTTTCTTTCTGTATCTTGAACGCCTGATCTCAAAGCCACGGCCAAAGAACGCGATCCTCGCCGGCGTATTTTTTGGGCTGTCTGCCTGGTCAACGTGGTACTACTTCTTCATGGTTCCGATCGCAGCAGCGTTTTTCGTTCCCTTTCGAATCGATTGGAGAGCACCGCGGCAGCAATTTCGTGAACTGTTGAAACTGGGTCTCGTTTCGTGTGGTGTTGCTCTGATTGTCGTACTCCCATTCTTGATTCCGTATTACCTCGCAACGCACGGAGGAGTAGTGGATCACCGTGGAACTGGTGAGTCGCAGGCTTTCGCTGCTGCGTTGGCCGACTACATTATTCCACCGACAACGCACTTTTTGTGGGGACCTCAGGTCGGGCAGCTCTGGCGCAATGGACCCAACGGGCTTTGGCAATCAGAATGGCAGCTCTATCTTGGTGTCGCCGCATTATTCTTGGCGGCGGCGGGAGTATTTCATCGTCGGCGCCGGGTGGTAATGGCGCTCATCGCGATGGCGCTGGGTTGCCTTCTTTTTTCCTTTGGTCCGGGAATCTACTTCACTCATCCGCCTCCTCTTGGCAGCTCAACCAATGACGTGGCGTTGTCGTCGATACCAGCGCCTGGCAGACTCCTGCGCCAACTTCCAGGCTTTAATAGTCTTCGTGCTTGGGCGCGGTTCGGATTTTTTGTGGAAATGTCCGTAGGGGTTCTCGCAGCGGCCGGCTTGGTTCGTCTTCTCGAGTGGATGAAACAGCGATTTCATATGGGCGCCAGTGCGCAGCTGGGAGTAATCGCAATTGTCACTGGACTCGTCCTGCTAGACTTTTTTCCAAGGCCCACTTACATGAGTCCGGTTACGCCACGTCCGGTTGATCAGTGGCTCTCGGAACAACCCGGCGAGTTCGCCTTCATGGAGTATCCGATACCTCAACACGCATACGGCGGGCCCGCGATTTACTCCACAAGATTGACTGGGAAGCGAATCATTATGGGCAATGCCCAAAATCCGCCAAACATCTTATTCTGGGGCAATCTCGGCGCATTCCCATCTCCTTCCACGCTTGATCTGCTCCATGGATGGGGCGCCAAGTACGTTCTGGTAGACGAAAACCTTTATCGAGCGGGCGTATCATTCTGGAACATCTACCAAACTTGGAGCTCATTGGAATTAGCAATTAAGGCAAGCCCAAGACTGAAAGAAGCTATCGTTTTGAATGGGGTTCACGTCTATGAAATTGGCAGCGGAGGCGGTGAGAGCGACGGCATAGAGCTACTTGCTAATGGAAGCTTCGAAGGAGGCAGCGCAACGACACTTTCCGGTTGGGGGATAATCGGCAAACCGATAATCGAACGAAAAGGAAACCACTCTTACAATGACGCCGCCGCTTGTGCTGTGACACCAAGGGATTTTCTCATATCCGACCCTGTTGCCGTCGAAGCAGGTCAATGCTATCGACTAAGCGTTCGCCAGAGGTCGAGCTCTTCGAAACTGGGAACATTGCGTCTGCAATTAAAGTGGAAGGGCAAAGACAAGCGTGACCTGTCACCTTCGACTGTCGCCCTCACCGATGTACCTTCCGCACCGCAATGGCAGGAGTCTAGCATGACAATCCGAGCGCCTGACGGCAGTAAATATGCTGTTGTGCACGCAGCAGCAGCCAAGAGGAGAGTTTGGATTGATGATTATTCTCTCGTCAAGCTTGCTGATGATTGCCAGCCGGCGCTCTTCGTTACTCCTAACCCAATCTCGGTGCCAGTTGGAGAGGTGGGTCAGGCGGCTATCTCCTGGAATACCTATCGTAGCTCGGAAGGCCGGATAACGCTAGCAGTCGATGGTGGCCCCGAAGAACTTTTCGCCGAGGGGCGGCTGGGATTGAAGATGTTTGATGGAATTAAACCTCAGGCACGCTATCAATTTCGGCTCTACACCGACCCGGAAACGACGGCGGCGGAGACAATCGAATTACGCGCGGTAGAAAGAACTGCTACAATAGTCGCTGATCCGAATCCGGTTCCGATCGGTTCTGGTCTCGGACGAACGAAAATTTCCTGGACGACCCTGACTGACTCAAATGGCGAGGTCTACGTCTCGCAGGACGGAAGACCCGAACAACTTTTTGCACGTGGACCTGCTGGCTCCCTGGAGGTCAATTGGATCGCCGCTGGAAGTCATTACGAATTCCGACTCTACTCGAAAAATGGTGGGACGCGGCATCTTCTAGCAAAGGTTGTCGTTACCCGTTAATGCCGAAGCAATTCCTTCGGGTAAGCGGATTGACGATAATCGCCCTAGACTCTACGATTGGCCCACGTGCACAGATTATTGCCCCTGGCGCTTGGAATTGCAGTTTGCTGCTCGGTTTTGAACGCATGTGATGGCGGTCGACGCCACCCGACTCAAGATGCAACGCGCGGCAAGCCCCTCTTGTTCGCTGAGCCCAATCCCCTTCCAGCTGGCGACCCAGACCAGCCGCTTGCAACAACGGTGATCACCTGGAACACTGGAAGCGAAGCGACGGGTGATCTCTACGTCAAAGTGAATCGATCGCCCGAAGTCTTCATCACCCGTGCTCCGTCCGGGACCATGAAGATTGATTGGATTCAATTTGATGCACGGTATGAATTCCGCCTGTATGCAAAAAAACGCTCGAAACTTCTCACGAAACTGGAAGTTACTCGTGACGACTAAGTATTTTCGACAACCTGATTCGAATCGCCCGTACCAAAGCTCCATGTTACAGTTTGCCTTGCAGTGATCTGTTCCTGTTTAAAGTGGGCACATGCAAATGAAAGTCGGTCTTATCGGTTATGGCTATTGGGGTCCAAACCTCCTCCGCAACTTGCACGAGACGGATGGGGTGGAGATCACGCGATGTGTCGATCTGCGTCCGGACCGGCGCGCTAGCGCCAGTAAACGTTACCCCGGACTACAAGTTTCCGACGACGCTGAAGAGATCTTCAGAGATCCTGAAATAAGTGCGGTCGCTATCGCTACGCCAGTCTCCACTCACTTTGAGCTGGCGAAGCGGGCCCTGGAAGCCAGCAAGCATGTATTGATCGAAAAACCCATCACCCGGACAACCGCCGAGGCTGAAGCGCTTATCCATCTGGCCCAGGGCAAAGGTCTTGTTCTAATGGTGGATCATACCTTCATCTATACTGGAGCGGTTCGTAAGCTGAAGCAGATGATTGAAGCGGGGGAGCTCGGCGAGCTCTACTACTTGGATTCGGTGCGCGTAAACCTCGGGCTGTTTCAACATGATATTGACGTGATTTGGGATTTGGCCCCTCACGACCTATCTATTCTAACCTATCTCATTACTGAAAAGCCCGACTACGTCTCGGCTGTAGGCGCCGATCACACCGGACGTGGCATGGTTGATGTGGCGTACTTGACTTTGCACTTCGCGAACAACTTCATCGCGCATTTCCATGTCAATTGGCTTTCGCCCGTAAAAGTCCGCCAGAATCTGATTGGCGGTAGTCGGCGAATGGTCGTATACGATGATATGGAACCCAGCGAAAAGGTTCGGGTCTACGACCGTGGCATCCAAGTCACTTCCCAAGACGGAGTGTATAAGGCGCTGGTCGACTACCGGATGGGCGACATGTGGTCGCCTAAGCTCGAACTCCGCGAAGCGCTTTCGGTCGAATGTGAACATTTTGTCGATTGCGTACGGTCTAAAAAAACGCCTCGCTCCGATGGTGAGAGCGGATTGGCAGTTGTAAAGATTCTCGAGGCCGCGAGTAAGTCGATCGCAAACGATGGCTGTCGAATCGCTATCTAATAAGCCTTGCCGCTAACCGGAACTTAAGATCAGGTGCGTATGAAACAGCAGGCGATCAAGGGCCAATTTTGCGTGGTCGCGCCTGACGTGCAGCTTGGCCGCGACGTAGTCATCCACAGTTTCGTGAACCTATACGGCTGCACGATCGGAGACGGGACCAGGCTCGGTACCTTCGTGGAAGTACAAAAAGGCGCGCGCATCGGCCAGCGATGCAAGATCTCGAGTCACAGTTTCATTTGCGAAGGTGTTACGATTGAAGATGGAGTCTTTATCGGACACGGCGTAAAATTCATTAATGACAAGTATCCGCGTGCTACCACTGACAGCGGAGCGCTGCAAACAGAAGCCGATTGGAACGTTGATCCCACCCTAGTGCGGAGCGGAGCTAGCATCGGCAGCAATGCAACGATTCTCGGCGGGATCACGATCGGCGCGCGGGCCGTTGTCGGCGCCGGAAGCGTCGTCACGCGCAGTGTTGCAGATGGGGCAGTCGTCGCAGGTAATCCAGCTCGTGAACTGCCTAAGAAATACGTAGCTCCATGAAGGACCGGATATTTCTGTCGATTGTGATGCCAGCCTATAATGAGGAAGCGCACATCCAAGCAGTTATCGAAGAGCACCTCGACGCCATTACGCAGCTAATGCATTCACTGGATGATTGGGAAATCCTTTGTCTCGATGACGGTAGCAAAGATGGGACCGCTTCTGTAATAGATCGCCTCTCGCAACATACGAATAAAATACGCCTCCTTCGGCACGCGGAAAACAAAGGCATTTATCAATCATTTACAGACCTATACCACAGTGCGCGCGGAACCCACATTTATTCTACGGGATCGGACGGACAATGGCCTGCGGGTAACTTGCTGAAAATGTTCGCGACGCTTCAAACAGGAGTCGATTTGGTCGTCGGCGTTCGCCAAAATCGGAGCGCAGTTTACAGCTTGCGACGGCGGTTCATATCTTACATGTTTAATTTGATCGCGAAAATGCTCTTTGGCCTCGCTACGCGCGATGCCGGCAGCGTCAAACTCGGCGTGCGCGATGTTTTTACCTGCGATGTGATCTCTCGCAGTCCATTTATGGACGCCGAAAGAATCATTCGAGCGCACAGAAGCGGTTATAACGTGAAATTTGTACCGATTACCTTTCTCCCCCGTGCTCATGGAAAAGGAAAAGGGGCGACGTTGCGCAACATCGTTGCGTCGCTTCGGGATTGTTTTAGGTTACTTTATACAACAAAAATGTCGAGAACCCCTGTGACTCAATCAAGCCGGGAATAGCGGTTTGAGGGGCGACACGGCCGCAGGTTTGGCAAATTTATGGAGCGCAGTGTAACAAATGTCGTACGGTATTGGATGGATGAGCTACTTCCATTAGCAATCAGGGATAACTATTATTTTATGTATCCATTTTACCGATACTGGTTCAGTGGTTCAAAAAATCTGGACTCCATTATGCGATTTAAAGAGATCATTCACTCGATGAGCGAAGAAGAATTCACAGCTTTTTACGAAACGCTAAAATGCAGGGCCAATATCCGACCAACGGACTGCTCCGAAGCGAGCCTGGAATGGGTTCTACAAAGGATCGATGCTCGCAAAGACAAGGCACTGCTGGACGTTGGTTGCGGCCGCGGCCGGTGTATGGAGAAATTCTTAGAGCTTGGCCTCGACGTCACGGGCTGTGACATTTACGCGACACCCGCTGCCGGTTCGGCGAAATATGTTCAAGGCAATGTTGAAAATTTGCCCTTTGATAATCGATCATTCGATGTCGTTACCTGTTTTCACACTCTGGAGCATGTCCGCCGATTAAGCACAGCGCTGAATGAACTTAAAAGGGTGGCGAGAAAGCAGCTGTTTTTAATTGTTCCGCAACAGCGTTTTTTCCGTTTTACTCTTGATTTGCACATTCATTTCTTTTATTCCCCACTCTATTTCCGATCTTTGGTGGAATGCGAACCCAGTGAATGCGAGCAGGTGGGTGGTGATATTGTTTACTGTGGCTACATTGATCAGTAAAAAATATCGGGCTCACTGAACGCGTATCGCCACTTTGAACAGACCATATGAAGCGTGTCCCATACCTCGACCTTGGAGCTCAATACAATAGCATCCGTACTGAAGTGTTAACGGCGTTGGAGGAGGTCTGCGAATCGGGGAGATTTGCTCAGGGGCCAGCGACATCAGATTTTGAGGCAAAATTCGCAGCCTATTGCGGCGTCGATCATTGTGTGAGCCTGAACAGCGGCACGAGCGCGCTCCATCTTGCCCTACGTTGCCTCGATGTCGGGCCGGGAGATGAAGTGATTACGCCTGCGATGACTTTTATAGCAACTGCTTGGGCGATCAGCTACGCCGGCGCGACGCCGGTTTTTGTAGATATCGACCCTGCGCGTCGGACCATGTGCCCGTCCCAGCTTGGGGCCGCAATCACACCGCGCACCAAAGCTATTATCCCGGTACACCTCTATGGCATGCCTGCGGACATGGACAGCATCAACGCCATTGCTGATCAATATGGAATACCCGTTATTGAGGACGCCGCGCAAGCACATGGAGCACGCTATCGGGGCAAGCGAGTTGGCCAATTGGGGAAAGTTGCTTGCTTCAGTTTTTATCCCAGCAAGAATCTGGGAGCATACGGTGAAGGCGGAGCTCTGGTTACCAATGATGTGGCGATCGCGCGGCGCTCCTGCTCCCTGCGCGATCACGCCCAGAGCGAGCGGTACTTCCACGATGAGATCGGGTACAATTATAGAATGGACAGCTTTCAAGCGGCGGTTCTCGCGATTAAGTTGGGGCGGCTCGACGGATGGAACGCGGCTCGCGCACATTGCGCGGCGAAGTACAGTGAGCTGCTTGGGAATTCAACCTTTGCGTTACCAACACGTTTTCCAGACTCTGAGTGTGTATGGCACTGTTACGTTATCGAAACTCCTGAGCGCGACCGAGCGCGGCGCATTTTGGGTGAAGCCGGCATTGAAACTGGAATTCACTATCCTTTACCTGCACACTTGCAAAAAGCGTATCATTATCTCGGATACCGGCCCGGGGATCTGCCAGTAACTGAGACTCTCTGTCAACGATGTCTGTCTCTTCCGATCTATCCTGAACTCTCGGAGGAAAAGATCTCGCGGGTTGCTTCGGTTCTTCTCGAAACCCAGGCAATAAAGTGAGACCAAGCTGGACCTAACCTGAGTTACCCGTTAGCCGAACTCGAGTCGCACAACCAAACGAGCAACGGTGAAGGTTGAGATTTATCCTCAGCAGAGCTGACATGTCTCCAATGCTGCGGCGTCATTTTTTCGCTGTGTCGGACTGGCGAGCCTTCTTTCGCAATCCAATCATCTTATCGCTTCTCGCCTATACAGCGATTATTCTTGTGCTGATTTTGCCGACCCTGAGTTTGTACATGTGGTCAGGCCATGACCAGCTTTATCCTGTCGTTCGCGTTTACGAGTTATGCAAGGTCTGGCGGGCAAACGGGCCATTCCATGCGCCTTGGGCACCCGACTGGGCTTTCGGATATGGCTACCCGTTTTACACATTTTATGCTCCGCTGGGTTACTACATAGGCGCCTTATGCCATTTTCTTTTGGGACTGGACTACGGCCCCGCGACGAAAATGAGCTTTTATAGCTCTTTGTATTTCAGCGGTCTGCTGATGTACGCGCTGGTTTATGTTATCGGCCGGCGGGAAGAATGGCCACGATTACCGTGGTGGGCGCTGGCTGCAGCGACGGTCTTCGCTTTGACTCGTTATCATCTAACGGACATCTTCGTTCGCGATTCGTTGGCCGAGTGCTGGGCATGGCCTACTTTGGTCGGCGTTTTTCTCGGGGCTGAAGTCGCACGGCGACACCCGGGACCCGGCATTCTTGTAGTCGCGATCATGTACGCCGGGCTTATGTTAAGCCATAACGTCATCGCTCTCTACGGTACAATCGCGATCGGGGCTTATGCGCTTCTCACAATATCCAAAAAGCGCTGGCCGTTTGTGGTTATGGCTGGGGGCACCTTGGGAGCAACGATGGCGGCGTTTTTTTGGCTTCCCGCGTTAAGCTTGGTAAAGCTGACCTTTGCGGGTCTCCCCCAGCGGCTGAACTTCGCCTCGACCATCACCTCCCCATCGGATCTGCATCTGCACGCCTTATACTGGCAGCAGTACTTTAGTGAGTCCCTTGGCATCGGCGGCAGTATCGCCGGCCCAAATGATCCGATGGGCATTAACCTCGGTATCGCTGTCTTAATTGGCATTGCGCTCGCAGCCATTGCCGTGTTTCGACCGGGTCTGACAAAGGGCCAACGGTATCGCATTACCATATGTTTGGCGCTCACCGCTATTTTCCTATTTGTCATGTCTCGACAAATGAATTGGGCGCGCGTGCCTGCTATTTTATGTTACGTGCAGTTCCCGTGGCGATTATTAATCTTTACTGCTTTTTTTGGATGCCTTGCCACCGCCATGGCCGCACCGGTCCTGGACAGATGGCTTCATCCGCTGATTTGGACTTTCATCGCCATGCTGATGGCGATTCCGACGCTACCTTGCACTTTAAACCTCCCAGGCCTGCTTACCGACTGGGGGAGCACCAATCGCATCCTGCATTGGTATGCCCGGCAGGAGCGGGGCGCTTGGTACGGAGGAGCCGCTCCTTACGAGTACTGGCCCTTGTCAGTCAAACCGCCTCTGACCGATCCGAAGTTCCTCGCTAACAATCCTCCTCAGGCAAATCGCCTCAAAGCTGTTAGCGGAGAAATTACCGTCGAAAATTATCGCCAGGAAGGCGTAGCATACGTGTATAAATACCATGCGCCGCACGAGGTGGTGACTCACATGGCGATTGTTTATTTTCCTGGATGGGAGCTAACCGTTGATGGCCAGAGGAGAGACAATGATATCTCGATGAGCGATGACGGTCTTCTGAAACTCAAACTGCCATCGGGAGCGCACACAGCGGAACTGAAGTACGGGCTATCCCCAATCGGCCGCATTGCGCGCAATATTAGCTATCTCGCGTGGACTGCTTGGGCAGGCGCTGCGATCTTACTGGCGCTCCAAGGTTGGAAAAAGTCCAGGCGAAACTGGCCGTCTTCGGAATTTCTCGAAACTCGCTCTTCGGCTGAGAGTTAAATTCAAAGATGTTCAACTGCATCTCTTCGAGAAGACGCAAGCACCTCGCATCCGCGCGGGTTTGCGAACGGGGTAATGGCATTTCCATCTGCGTCACCGCTATTGCCGCCGTCTCAGTTGGTTTCATCACGTGTGCTCGTGCCACGGCTGAGGACGCGGCACCGAGGCTCACGCGCGCCGTTGCAGAGCTTCCGGCTGATGCTTCCGTTTTCGAGTTGCCGCAGGGTACTTACACGATCGGCAGCACTTGGACGATCCCACGGGCCGGAATTACCATTCGGGGCGCGGGCGTGGGCAAGACAGTTCTGGTCCGAGATGCCAATTTTAAGGGGCCCTTGATCAATATGAACGGGGAAGCCTCGATGATAACTGCCCTCACCATCGACGGGAATTGCCAGCGCCAGGAAAAAACTGCGCCCGAATTATCTCTGCATGGAGCGAAAGACATCGCCGAGGTGGTTGAAGTGAAGAACTTCTGTCACATCGGCATTGCCGTCTTTGCGTCCGAATGTCGCGTCAGCAGATGCATTATTACAGGACTTGGTGACCCGGCGATTCAAAATATCGGAATCTGGCGCGATGCGGGTCGACTGCCGACCAGCGCAGCGATTACCCTGGATCACAATGTCGTGAAGGATATCGGCCTGAACGGCATTTATTGCACCGGTGGGAAAATAACAATCGCCGATAATCAATTAAGCGGCAATCATTCTTATACGAAAGTTGGCGGTGGGCAGATCGATATAGGAAATGCATTTAGTACGAACACCGACGCCCTCATTACCGGCAACACGATTCTCAACGGAGGCGGCATTAAAACAGGTGGAATGGAGTTGGGCGGTGGCACGTTCACCATTAGGAACAATACAGTTCGCGGTCATGGATCCGGTGGCATAGGCATAGGACATAACGTCATAAGAGCCACGATCAGCGGTAACGTCATCTCCAATTGTGGTCGCAACATCGCTGAAAAGAATAGCCCGCAAGATAGGTCCGGCATTTACGTCGGGTACGGTGCGGCAAACGTAGAGATTTCCGATAATCGATGCTTCGATGATCAGCCAGGCAAAACCCAAACATTTGGGATTATCCTGGTCGGTCCTCCGGCTCGACCGGATTCGAGGTTTTCGCCCAAAGCTATCGAACACCTGGCAATAAAGGGAAACGATCTGCGCGGAAATGTGCACGCAATCGGTTTGCTGGATCAGAGCCACGCGCGAGATCGTTCGATATCCGGAAACCTTCCGGCCGAGGCGAACCGCTAATATCGCGGAGCAAACGCGCCGGCAACGAGTCAACTGACGGCGAATTCTGTTGACTAATCTTTGCGTCGGTTGTTAACGTCGCACTCGCTTCGGCTACCACAATATGTCAAAATCGCACCTGCGAACACGCGTCAGGGAAAGCTTTGCGTCTCTACCTCTAATTGCAACGCTTGCATTATTATTCGCTCCGATCCAGCACCTCTCCGCGCAGACGGTCTTGCCGAGCGGATTCGCTGAAAGGCAATATGCCGCGGGATTAAGTAATCCGACAGCAATGGCATTTGCGCCGGACCCCTGCCCTGCCTCCGGCACACCGGTGCGGAGACTCTTCATCTGCGAGCAAGGAGGAAGAGTTCGCGTGTTTCGGAACGGCGTCTTGCAATCCCAGCCGTTCGTAACTGTCGTGGCCGATACCCGCGGTGAACGCGGACTCGACGGCATCTGTTTCGATCCGAACTTCGCGGCCAATCGCTACGTCTATATCTACTACACGATCCACCAGGCAAACACCTCAGCGCCCACTCACAACCGGTTGATTCGTGTTACCGCTGATCCGGCAAACCCCGATGTCGCTTTAGCGGGGAGCGGGACGCCGATTATGGAGATGGACGATCTTAGCCCAACTGCCTTTGCGCACAATGGCGGCGGCTTGCACTTCGGACCCGACGGCAAACTTTACGTCTCCGTAGGTGAAAACACCTACGGGCCAAATGCGCAGTCGCTCAGCACTGTGCTTGGGAAAATCTTACGGATTAACCCGGTTCCGGAAAATCCTGATGGGACGAATCCAGAGTCGACCTTTCCAACTGATAATCCATTTTACAACAGCACCACGGGAAAAAATCGTGCGATCTACGCTCTCGGAGTGCGCAATCCATTTACGTTTAATTTTCAACCAGGCACTGGACGAATGTTCATCGACGATGTCGGTGCCAGCACCTGGGAGGAAATCAACCTGGGTAGTAGCGGCGCAAACTATGGCTGGCCAACTATCGAGGGCCCCGTCCAACCGCCTGTCGCCGGTTTTACAAATCCTATCTACGCCTACCAGCATTTTTCGGGCACTCCGCAGGGCTGCGCCATCACGGGCGGCGGTTTTTATAATCCGCCACCGCTTTGCTCCGGGGACCCGCCGTATGGTTTTCCATCTTCGTACGTCGGCCAATATTTCTTCTTGGACCTTTGCGGTGGATGGATTTACACGATGAATCCAAATCAGATCGATCCCGCCAGTCCCTATGGCTTTCATAGGATCACTCCGTTTGCCAGCGGCATACATGGGGCGCCGACTTACCTGACCATAGGCCCAGATTCAAATCTGTATTATATCAGTCGTGATGATGGCGCGGTTTATCAAATTCGTTATCCCGTGAGCCTTGCTCCTACGATTGGCACCCAGCCAGCGGACCTCCTAGTTGGGCAGGGCTGGCCCGCCACATTTAGTGTCGAAGCCTCAGGCGCGCCGACACTGCACTATCGCTGGCAACGAAACGATACGGATATCGCCGGAGCCGCCGATAGGCCGAGCTACACAGTGTCCAATCCACAGGTAGCGACAGACAATGGAGCCAGGTACCGCTGTCTTGTAAGTAATTCCTTTGGAAGCACAGCAACACGAGAGGCCATTTTGTCGGTTACTACCAAGCAGCCACCCATTCCTACTATCAGCTCCCCTCATCCAAACACTTATTACAAT
>WNGI01001105.1_pt1 | contig 21846 bp, 19 predicted proteins | sample 5400621 | NCBI WGS metagenome assembly WNGI01 (sample SAMN13153374, study PRJNA577476) | soil metagenome | isolation source: 20 cm soil or saprolite under Garry oak tree replicate 1 | place: USA:California | collected 2016-06-15
CCCAAAGGCGACTGGGTCGCCGTCGTTCCATTGCTCACGCGCTGGGTGGGCGGCACCGAGCTGAAGAACCTTCCGAAACTCCGCATCGTGGCCAACGTGGCCGTCGGGTACAACAACGTGGACGTCGTCGCCGCAGAGATGCGCAAGGTGATCGTCACGAACACGCCGGGCGTGCTCACCGAAGCGACCGCTGACCTCACGTGGGCGCTGATCCTTGCGACTGCACGACGCCTGATCGAAGCGGTCGATCTCGTTCGGAGCGGGCACTGGACCGGCTGGCACCCCGAGCAGCTGCTCGGTCTCGAGCTCCGTGGTCGCACCCTCGGCCTGTTCGGCGCAGGTCGCATCGGCCAGGCGGTCGGACGCCGCGCGCGGCCGTTCGGTCTGCGGATCGTCTACACGGCGCGCACGCCGAAGCCTGAGTTCGAGCGCGAGACGGGAGCGGTGCGGGCGGACGCTAGCGAGCTACTCGCCGAGAGCGACATCGTAAGCCTGCACGTGCCGTCCTCACCCGAGACGAAGGGAATAATCAACGGCGAGACGCTGGCCCGGATGAAGCGCGGTGCAATTCTCATCAACACATCGCGCGGCGACTTGATCCGTGAAGAAGCGCTCGCGCTGGCTCTCGAGCAGGGGCACCTCGGCGCGGCCGGACTCGACGTGTACACTGAGGAGCCCGCGATCCATCCCCGCTTGCTCGCCGCCCCGCGCACCGTCTTGCTCCCCCACATCGGGAGCGCGACCGAAGCGACACGGCGCAAGATGGCCGCGATCGCGCTCGAAAATGTGCAGCGCGTCCTGAGCGGAAAACCTCCGCTGACGCCGGTCTACTAGCCGCGCCGCGCCTTCAATAGCTCCACCATCTCAGCACGGTGGAAAAACTCCGCCCAGCCGAGTGCGTCGCTGTCGTGTTTCGTGTCGTGAATCGTCTGATCGGCTCCCGCGTCGAGCAGCAGCGACACGATCTCCGGATGATCCGCCAGCGCGGCAAGGTGCAGCGCCGTCACACCCGAGTCCCAATGCGCCCACCGGGCGTTGGGATCGGCGCCGTGATCCAGCAGCCATTTCACCCCGCGCGCGTCGCCGCGCTTCGTCGCGAGGTGCAGCACACCGCCGCCGCGCAGCAGCTCCGGATTGTCATGAACGAGCCGCGCCGCGGCGGTCCAATCGCCGAGTACGACCGCGGCGAGAAGATCCATAGCGCCGCCGCGCGTCGCTCGGTGGCCGCGGTCCGCACTGAGCAGCTCGCCCGCCGTCAGTGCGCGGATGGCTTCCATCACTGGGCGATCGATTTCGGGAGACTCCGCGTACATTGCCGGCGGATATCCGAAACCGTCCGCCACCAGCGGATCGGCACCGAGCTCGATGAGCAACGCGACCATTTGGGGGCGTTTGTGGCGCACCGCAAAGTGCAGCGGCGTCTGATGATTCTCGTTCCGGCTCATCCGCGTGGTCAGGGTTGACGGGTTTGCGCCGACAATGCGGCGCACTTCGGCCGCAAGGTTTTGCGCGATGGCGGAGAAGATGTGATGGCGCGCGCCCCGGCTGAGCAGAAAGTCGACGACGGCGCGGTGGGCGTCATCGTCCGTGCCGTCCCAGCAGGTTGCCCAGCCGATAATCTCCATCTCGTGGTCGTCGCCGTGCCCGATGACGTCGCCACCGGCGTCGGCTAGGCGGCGCACCACGTCGAGCTTGCCCGCGGCGGCGGCCCAGTGCATGGGATAGGTGTTATCGCCTCTCTCTCGTTCGTTCGGGTCGATGCCACGCCGTAGCAGCAGATCCACCGTGGCGAGCTGGCCTTCGCGCGCGGCGGCATGGAGCAGTGTGAACCCATACGGATCGTCGCGCACCTGCAGCTTGTCAGGATGCTGATCGAGCAACGCCGTCAACGTCTCGAGGTCGCCATGGCAGGCAGCATCGAACAATTGACCGTCAACGCCCAGCGCATCCACGTGAGCCTTGAGCGCTCGCCAGTTGGAAAAGCCGTTTTCCCGGGCAATGGCGAGCTGCGCGTCGGCGAGCTTGGCATCGGGATTGGTCTTGCGGAGCTCCTCGAGGTGTCGCTTGGCCTGCTTGCGGAGCCACTCGAGGTTCTTGGGAGATTGCATGACACACACCTTCCTTCCTTAAGACCGCCCGTTGTCCGCGTTTAGAGGGGGCGAGGAAGTCAGGTCATGTCGACAACACGATGGGGTGGGCCAGAGACCCTTTACGCGGACCGTGGGCCGCCCGGGCGGCGCTCACACCAATATTAGCGGCCTTTGCCGCCCCTCGCTGCCGTAGTAGGTTTCTCTCTTCAGAATGGCCCGATCCCAGGCTCAAGAGCGTAGCACCCTTCTCGACGCCCGCGCGATGTCGCGGGCGTTGCAGCGTATGGCCGTGGAGATCGTCGAGCTTTCCGGCACCGACGACCTGGTGCTGATCGGGATTCAGCGCCGCGGCGTCGAGCTCGCCCAACGCATCGCCAGGCTCATCGAACAGGAAGAAGGCGGCTCCGCACGGATCCGGTGCGGCTCGCTCGATATCACGCTCTACCGCGACGACCTCGAAACCGTCGGTCCAAAGCCGGTGATCGGCGAAACCCACATCCCCGGCGATCTCTCCGATACGCATGTCGTGATCGTGGATGACGTGCTGTATACGGGCCGGACCGTGCGGGCCGCGCTCGATGAGCTGGCCGACTTCGGCCGACCCAAACGCATCTCGCTCTGCGTCCTGGTGGACCGCGGCGGGCGCGAGCTGCCGATTCAGGCCGACATCGTCGGGAAAGCCGTGAAGACGAGCGCCGGTGAGCGCGTGGACGTTCAGGTGCAGGAGTTGGACGGCCAGGACCAGGTGGATGTGATCCGATGACCGCCGCTTCGATTCTGGGGAAAGATCTCACCGGCCTCGAGCACATGACGCCCGAACAGATTCGGCTCATTCTCGATACGGCCGAGCCGTTCAAGGAAGTCTCCGAGCGGCCGATCAAGAAGGTCCCGGCATTGCGCGGCAAGACGATCGTCAATCTCTTCTTCGAGGCGTCCACGCGCACGCGCATCTCGTTCGAGTTCGCCGAGAAGCGCCTTTCGGCCGATACCGTCAACGTGGCGGCGACGGGCTCGTCCGTGTCGAAGGGCGAGACGCTGGTCGATACGGCCAAGAATCTCGAGGCGATGCGCATCGACATGGTGGTGATTCGTCACGGCTCGTCCGGTGCCGCCGAGTTCCTCGGCAACCGGATCGCGTCGAACGTGATCAATGCGGGCGACGGCAAGCACGAGCATCCCACCCAGGCGCTGCTCGATCTGCTGACCATCCGCGACAAGCACGGCAAGATCCAGGGACTCAAGGTCTGCCTGGTCGGTGATGTCCTGCACTCGCGCGTGGCGCGCTCCAACATCTGGGGATTGAGCAAACTCGGCGCGGAAGTCGCCGTCTGCGGGCCGTGGACGTTGTTGCCGCGCGGCATCGAGGAGCTGGGCGTGAAGGTCTTCAGCCGCGTCGAGGAAGCCATCGAATGGGCCGACGTGCTCAACGTGCTTCGGCTGCAGCTCGAGCGTATGGAGAAGGGGTTCATCCCAAGCCTGCGCGAGTACTATCGGGTTTTCGGCGTCACGCCGGAGCGGCTCGAGCGCGCGCCGCGGGAGATCACGATCATGCATCCGGGGCCGATGAATCGCGGCGTCGAGATCGATTCGCGCGTCGCCGATGGTCCCCATAGCGTCATCCTCGATCAGGTCACGAACGGGGTGGCCGTGCGGATGGCCGTCCTGTACCTGCTCGCGGGCGGTCGGGCCGAGCTGGCTGATGCCGCGAAACGGGGAGCCGGCGAGTGACCCAGCCGATGCTGCTGCAGAGTGGGCGCGTGATCGATCCGAGCCGCGATCTCGATGAGGTCGCCGACGTGCTGATTCAGGACGGCAAGATCGCCGGCGTGGGGCGGGGTCTGGGAGCTCCCGACGGCGCGATCGTGCGCAACGTGAAAGGCAAGATCGTCACGCCGGGGCTCGTGGACCTGCACGTGCACCTGCGGGAGCCGGGCAACGAAGATGAAGAGACCGTGGCGAGCGGTGCGCGCGCGGCGGCCGCGGGCGGGTTCACGGCCATCTGCGCGATGCCGAACACCGATCCAGTCACCGACAACCAGGCCGCCGTCGGATTCATCGTGCGGCAGTCGGGTCTTGCGGGGCTCACGCGCGTGCACCCAATCGGCGCGGTGTCGATCGGGCAGAAGGGGGAGCGTCTGGCGGAGTTCGGCGAGATGGTCAGCGCGGGCGCGGTAGCCGTGTCCGACGACGGCAAGCCGATCGTATCGAGTCACCTCATGCGCACGGCGCTGGAGTACGCGCGCACGTTCCACATCCCGGTCGCCGATCATTGCGAAGACCCCGCGCTCGCTGCCGGCGGTGTGATGCACGAAGGGCTCGTTTCCACGCGCCTGGGCTTGAAGGGGATTCCGGCAGCCGCCGAGGAGATCATGGTCGCGCGCGACGTGCTGCTCGCCGAGCTGACCGGCGGACACGTGCATCTCTGCCATATGTCCGCCCGCGGATCGGTCGCCATCATCCGTGATGCCAAAGAGCGCGGCATCCGGGTGACCGCGGAGGTAACGCCCCATCATCTCACGCTGACCGACTATGCGTGCGAAGAGTACGATACGCACGCGAAGATGAATCCACCGCTGCGCGAGGCGGCCGACGTCGCCGCGCTCCGCGGCGCCCTCAAAGACGGCGTGATCGACTGCATCGCGTCCGATCACGCGCCGCATGCCTATGACGAGAAGGAGGCGGCGTTCGATGACGCCCCATTCGGGGTGGTCGGGCTCGAGACCGCGTTTGCGGTCGCCCACACGGAGCTGGTAGAGGGCGGCGTGTTCACGCTGCCGGAGCTGATTCGCCGCATGAGCACTGATCCCGCGCGTGTGTTTCACCTCGCTGGCGGCACGCTCGAGCGCGGCGCCGCGGCAGACGTCGCGGTGTTCGACACCACCGCCAAGTGGCACGTCGATCCGGCCACGTTCCACTCCAAGAGCCACAACACGCCGTTCACCGGGCGCGCCCTCACCGGCCGCGCGGTCCTGACCATCGTCGCGGGCACGATCGCTCACGAGCTGTGAACCGAGCGACGGTCGCCCGGCGCATGGCGCTGTGCTGCCGGCAGCTCGCAGCGCAGGGACTCATCGCCGGCCGCGACGGCAATCTGTCGGTGCGTCTCGGCCCCGAACGGGTCCTCGTGACGCCCAGCGGACTCATCAAGTCGCTGCTCGAGCCAGGCGAGATGGTGGAAGTAGACCTATCGGGCAAGCCCCAGGGGCGCGGTCCCCGCAAGCCTACCAGCGAGTTAGACTTACACTTGCGCATCCTGCGCCATCGCCCCGACGTGCAGGCCGTCGTGCACGCGCATCCCCCTGCGGCGACAGGGTTTGCCGTTGCGGGCGAAGAGATTCCGGACAATTTGTTGCCGGAGCTTATCTTGGTGGTGGGACCGGTGCCGCTCGTGCCCTTCGGCATGCCGGGGACACCGGAGTTGGGCGACCGCATCGTCCCGTATATCGAAGACCGGCGTCACCACGCGCTGTTGCTCGCGAACCATGGCGCCGTGACCCTGGGCCGGACGCTCGACGAGGCGTGGATCCGGATGGAGAGTCTGGAGCACGCGGCGCGAATCATTGCTGCGGCGCGCGCGGTCGGTGAGCCGAAACCGTTGACCGCAGCGGCTGTCGCGAAATTGCAGAAGCAAGGGGAGAGGGATGGCTAAGGCATCATCCAAGAGCGCCGCCGCGATCGAGCGGCTGCTGGAAGAACGTCGCCAGTACGAGGCCTGGCTTGCGCGCATCAACGCGTCGGCCGACTCGGCGCCGGAGCACGTCCGCACGCGGGTGAAGGCCGATTACGAGGCACGGCTCCAGGCCGTCACCGAAGAATTGAGGTCGCACGCCGACGCCGCGCGCCAGCTCATCGCCCAGCGCAAAGAAACCCTGCACGAGCTTCAGAAAAAAGAAAAGGCCGCCGCCGAGCGGTTGGCTGAAACCGAGCTGCGGCATGAAGTGGGCGAGTATGACGAGTCGCAGTGGGTGCAGGTGCACAAGGACGCCCTCGCGGATCTTGGCGCTGTGCGCGACGAGCTGATGGGCGTGGAACAAGACATCACGCGGCTCGTGGAGCTGGACTTGCTCGTCAAGGCGAAGCCCGCACCAGCACCCGCTCCGCGCGCCGCGCCGCCTCCCACGGACCTCGAGAAGCCGGCCGAGCGGCGTAAGACGCCGTTCGACGAGCTGGCATTTCTCAAGTCAGTCACCGACGACGCCAAGAGCGCGCCGTCACCACAGCGCGCCAGTGGCGAGCGGTATCAGGTCGATGACAGCGCGACGCTGGAGGCGCCGGAGAACGAAAACGCGCCGGTCGAGAAAACGCTCAAGTGCCGCGACTGCGGCACGATGAATTTGGCGACGGAGTGGTACTGCGAAAACTGTGGTGGGGAGCTCGCCGCGCTGTAGGAGCCCTTACTTCGCTTTTTGCTGGAGCTTTCTGACCAACGCCGCCAAACGCGATTTCTGCCGGGCGGCGTTGTTTTTGTGAATCAGTCCTTTGCGCGCGGCGCGATCGAGCACGCGAGCGGCGAGCGCGTAGGCTGCGGCAGCGGCTTCAGCCGTTGCGGCCGCGCGGACTCGCTTCAGCGTGGTGCGCAGGTTGGAGCGCTGCGCTCTGTTGCGGACGGTACGCGTCCGTGCCTGACGCATTGCCTTTTTGGCGGATTTGATCTTCGGCATGGAGCGGAAAGTAGACGGTAAGTTGCGTCGGGTCAAGACTATACATATCTTTTGCCGTCACCTACCCGAGCATACGCCATCTCGTTCGAGATTCTCCTCTGGGCCCCGGTTTTGCTGTTTTCGATGGTGGCTCACGAGTATGCCCACGCCGAAGCGGCGTACCGGCAGGGCGATTCCACCGCGTATATGTTGGGCCGGCTGACGTTGAATCCTGCCAAGCACATCGATCCCTTCATGACGATCATCCTGCCGCTGATGCTCTACTACACGTCGGGATTCGCGTTCGGCGGCGCCAAGCCGGTACCGGTGAATCCGCGGAACTACCGGAACTATGTCCGGGGCGACGTCATTGTCTCGCTGGCCGGGATCGTCGTCAATCTTGGGCTCTTTGTCATCTTCATAGTGCTGTTTGCGGCGGTCGGCACCATCGCGGCGGCGCTCCCATCACTGGCCCCGACGCTCGAGCTCCTGCAGCGCATGATGGCCTACGGGATCTGGTTGAATCTGGTGCTGGCGTTCTTCAATCTGATTCCGATTCCGCCCCTCGATGGCAGCCACGTTTTTTATCACATCCTGCCTCCCGGCGCGGGTATGCAGTACCGTCAGCTGCAGCGCTATGGTTTCTTGCCGATTCTCGCGGTGAGCTATTTCCTGCCAGGCGTGATCGGGGTCTTCCTGTGGCCTGCGTTTGAGCTGCGGCACGTGGCGGATATGGTGATCCGGCCGGTGGCCTTAGCGAACGCGATACCCTGGTGACGAGTCCTGTGCTGCGCGATCCCGGCGGAGGCGGCTTCGTCGTCGAGCTGGAGAAGTTCTCCGGCCCGCTCGACCTGCTGCTGCATCTTATTCGCGAGGACGAGGTCGACATCACCGACCTCCCAATCGCCAAGATCGCGGACCAGTTCCTGGCGGTCATCAACGACCTCGGGCTCAATCAAGCCGCCGATTACCTCGAGATGGCCGCGCGGCTCCTGCGCATCAAGGCGCAGATGCTGTTGCCGCGCCGCCTCGGCGCTGACGAGTGGGAAGACCCGCGGGCCGAGCTGGTGCGCCGGCTACTCGAGTACCAGCAGATTCGGGAGCTGGTGGAGTGGCTGGGTCATGCGGCCGATGTGCGCGCCGAGCGATTCGGGCGCGGCTACGAAGCGCCTCCCCCGGATGCGCCCCCCGCGCCGCTGCAGATCGATTTGAACGATCTGCTCGGCGCCGCCGAGCGGGTGATCGCGCTCATCCCCGAGCCGATGCTGCACCGCGTCGTGCCGCGCCCGCTCGACGTCGAAGGTGCCACCGCCCGGATCATGAAATTGCTCGCGGAACGCGAGACGTTCAGCTGGAGCGACGCCGTGGGTCCCCAGGCGACGCTCGTCGATGTGCTGTCCACGTTCATCGCGCTGCTCGAGCTGGCGAAGCGCAGCTCGCTCACGCTGTCGCAGGCCGAGCCGTTCGGCCCCATGGTGATCACGCGTGCAATCCCTCGCGAAGCTGCTTGAAGCGGCGCTGTTTGCGGCGTCGCGCCCGCTGACCCTCGAGGAGCTGGCCTCCCTCGATCCGGCGGCGGGGGAACGTGCCGTCCGCGCCGCCCTTGCCGACCTTCGCGCCGCATACGGCGATGAGCACGGCGTCGAGCTCGCGGAAATTGCCGAGGGGTGGCAGTTCCTCACGCGCCGCGAGTACGCTGAGGCCATCGAGCGCGCGCAGTTCGCGCTGCGGCCCCGGCGGCTCTCGCCGGCCGCGCTCGAAACGCTCGCGATCATTGCCTACCGGCAGCCGGTCGGACGGGTCGAGGTCGACGAGATCCGCGGCGTCGATTCGGGCGCCGTGATGGACAAGCTGGTGGAGCGCGGGCTGATCGAGGTGGTCACACGCGGCGAAGGCCTGGGGCGCCCGCTGCTCTACGGCACGACACCATCCTTTCTGGAGATTCTCGGGCTGAAAGACCTCGAGGACTTGCCGCGGCTCGAGGAGTTGTCAGTCGCCCTCCGGCGCCCCACGCCCGTCGACGAGCCCGAATGACCCTCATGCGCCTGCAGCGCGCCATGGCGCGCGCGGGCGTCGCATCACGCCGCAAAGCGGAAGACCTGATCCGCGCGGGGCGCGTCCGCGTGGACGGCGACACAGCGACGATCGGGATGAGTGTCGATCCCGACTCCCAGAAAATCACCGTCGATGGCCGTCCGGTACGCATTGCCGCGCGTACCACCTGGCTCGCGCTGAACAAGCCGATCGGCTATGTCGTGAGCCGCTCCGACCCGGAGGGCCGGCGCACCGTGTTTGGTCTCCTCCCCAAGATTCCCGGTCTCACGTACGTTGGGCGGCTGGACGTGATGACGTCGGGGCTGCTGTTGCTGACGACGGACGGCGCCGCGGCGCACCGGCTCATGCACCCGCGCTACGAGGTCGCACGCACGTACTGGCTCGGCGTACATGGTGCCGATGCGGCGGCAATCCGGACGGCGCTCGCCCAGCGCATCGTCATCGATGGCCGCGCGGTTCGTGTGGTAGAATCGCGCGTCCGGCCCGCGGGAAGGTCGGTGGAGGTCGAGCTGACGCTTGCGGAAGGCCGCCAGCGCATCGTCCGCCGCATCGCGGAGGCGCTGGACCTCAAAGTCGAATGGCTGCATCGCGTCGCGTACGGTCCCGTACGGCTCGGCAAACTCGCCGAGGGGCAGTGGCGGGAGCTCACCCGTCAGGAAATCGGAGCGATCGACCGACTCCATGGAGCTCGCTGACCGGACGGTGATGTTGCTCGGCGGCAGTGGCCTCGTCGGCCACGCCATGGCGCGCCGCCTGCTGGCGGCGACGCCGCCCCCTCCCCCACGCCGCCTCGTGCTGGTGGCGCTGTTTGAAGACGAAGTGCGCGCCGCGGCGCGCGCGCTGGAGCCGTACCGCGGCAGTGTGACGATCGATGTCGAATGGGGCAACATCTTCGCGCCGGCTTCGGTGGCGCGGCTCGATCTCGCGGTCGTCCTGGGCGACCCCGCGCATCGCGCGCTGGTCCTCGGCGACCTGTACGGCGATTTGACGGAGGCCGTGCTCGAGCGCAGCCTGCTGTTCCAGCTGCTGCTTCGCTACAAACCGCACGCCGTGGTAGACAGCATCAACACCGCCACCGCATTTGCCTACCAGGACATCTTCCAGAGCGCACGCAGGCTGCTCGACCAGTCGAAAGACGGCGGCGTCGATCGCGCGGTGATCGAACGGCACCTGCTCCGCTTGCCCATGCCGCAGCTCGTGCGCCATGCGCAGATCATGACCGAAGCGCTGCGGCGCGCCGCAACGCAGACGTACGTGAAGATCGGCACGAGCGGCACCGGCGGGATGGGGTTCAACATTCCCTACACGCATTCGGAGGAGCGGCCCAGCGCGACGCTGCTCGCGAAGTCGGCGATCGCGGGCGCGCATTCGATGTTGCTGTTTCTGCTCGGGCGCACGCCCGACGCGCCGGTCACGGTGGAGATCAAGCCCACTGCGTCGATCGCGTGGCGGGAAGTCGCCCACGGGCCGGTGCGCAAGAAGGGCAAATTCATCGCGCTCGTCGATTGTGAGAAGCCGCTCCCGCTGACCGATGCGTTCAAACCCAACGCCACGGGGTGGCGTGATTTGGGCCAGCCGCTTTCAGGGGTCTACATCGACGTCGGCGAGAACGGGCTGTTCGCGCGCGACGAATTCGAAACCGTGACAGCACTCGGGCAGATGGAGTTCATCACCCCGGAAGAAGTGGCCGACTATGTGATGATGGAGCTGCAGGGCCGGCCGACGGGGAAAGACATCGTGGCCGCGCTCGATGCGTCCACCGCGGGGCCGACCTACCGGGCCGGCTTGCTGCGCCGGAACGCAGTCGGCCGCCTGCGCGCCCTCGAAGCGAAACACGGCACCCGCGGGGTCGCCTACGAGATGCTGGGTCCGCCACGGCTCACCAAATTGTTGTACGAGGCCTATTTATGCGGCCGAGTGCGCTCCAGTGTCCGAGCCCTTGCGGACAGCCGACCAGCGGAATTGGCGGCTTCGGCGCATCGTCTGCTGCAGGACGACGCCCGATTGCGGCAGCACATTATCTCCGTCGGATTGCCCATCGTGCTGCCCGACGGGAAGAGTGTGTACCGCGGGAGCGTGTTGGTTGTGCCCCCGACCGATGGCGAACCGCTGCAAGCGGCGCCGCGCGGGTGGGTGGACCTGCGGCCCGACCAATTCGGCTCCTGGATCGTGCGCGCGGCGGAAATGGTGCGACAAGGCGACGCGCGAGCCGCGGGACCTCAAGGGTCGGGAAGTGACGTCGATTGGAACGCGATCGACCCGGATGAGCCGGTCGAGCCGGCGCGCTTCGCGACCTGGGTCTTTACCGTCGAGGACAAGGGGACGCGCATCAAGCGCTAACGATGGCGATCGATACTGTCGCAGTGGACCGCGCGCTCGGCGCGATCGGCTTGACCTTCCGGCTGGCGCGCCAGTATCCGGCGTCGCATCCTGCGGTGCTGGAATCGATGAAGCAGATCAAAGCGTCGTTAGCGGGACTCGCGGCACTGGGGACGGTGGAGCTGAAGGTCGGCGCGACCGGGTTGCATTGGCACGGCCAGCACCTCGCGCCCCGCAACACGCAGGTCGCCGAGCTCGCGGGTCTCCTGTTTGCGCGTGGTGTGCGCGCGATTCAGGTCAATCCGGGAGTGACGCCGGAGCAGTGGTTGGCGCTGTTTGGGGTGGCGGTTGGCAACGTCGCGTCAGACGATGCGGTGCTTGGACGGATCACGGTCTTGCTAGGGCGTCGTGCCACCCAACGGTTGTCTGCATCGCGGACTCTCGAAGAAGTTGCCGCCCCTTCGCCGCCGCCCCAATCGCCGCCCCCCACGGCGTCCGAGGCCGTTAGCCCGGCCCGGACGAGCGGCGTGTTCCGGCCGGACGTGCTCCCGCCGGACGTCGAAGCGCGCCGCGCGGTGCAGGCGTTGCAGCTCGCATCGCGTCCTGAAGACCAGCGGGCGATGATTGAGAAGTTGCGCGCCCTCACACCAGACGTCCTCGGGTTACGCGATATTGGGGCCGTAGCGGAGGTGGTCGCCGGCCTCGATCGCGCGCTGTCGAAGACTCAGGACGCTGATCTCCAGGAGGCGATCGGCGGGGTTGCAGGGATGCTTGCGGACGAGGGTATAGTGGAGCGGATGGTGGCGCGGCTCGGCGAGCTGCGCGTGCCGCCCACCGAACGCGCGCATCTGGTGAATGCGGTTGGGGCATTGGGCGCCGTCTCCGCCGGTCTGGTGGTGGATGCGTATCTGCACGTCGCCCCGGAGCTGCGCGAAGCGTATCGCGCGGCCATGCGGGCGGCGGGCGAGCGCACCGTCGAGGTGCTGCAGAGTCACATCGAGAACAAGGTCCCGGAGGTTGTGGCTGCGGCGGCGGAGTTTCTCGGGCTGAGCGGTAGTCCGCAGGTCACAGAACCGTTGATCCGGCTGACGCATCATCCGGATGAGCGCGTGCGCGAAGCGGCGCTGCTCGGCCTGGCCGAGCTGGGTGGCCGGGAGATCTCGCGGCCCGCGATGCCCGCGCTGAAGGATGAATCGGTGCTGGTCCGGACAGCGGCCGCGCGCACCGTGGCGGCGGCGGGGGACGTGGGTGCGACCACCGTCCTGATCCGGCGCTTGGAGCAGGAGAAGGATGAAGGGGTATTGGCGGCGTTGCTGAAAGCGATTGGCCAGCTCGGCGCCAAGGAGGCGCTCGACGTGCTCGCGAAGTATGCGGAGCCCGGCGGCCGCCCGCGGCGCTCGCCGTTCGTGCGTGCGGCGGCGATCGAAGGGCTGGCGCGACTCGACCGAATGGAGGCAAAAGCGTTGCTGGAACTCTACGCCCGAGATAAAGAGCCGACCGTCAAACGCGCGGCCGAGGCGGCGCTCCGATGACCACAAAAGCGGCCAAGACCAACGACGCGGTGCTGGCGCAGAGCATCACACGCGAAGTCGCGAAACGCGTGGTGGGCCAGGAGGTGATGGTTGAGCGGCTGTTGATCGGTCTGCTCACCGGCGGCCACATCCTGCTCGAAGGCGTGCCAGGCCTCGCCAAGACGCTGGCGGTCAAGTCGGTGGCCGAGGCGCTGCGCATCAGTTTCTCGCGCATCCAGTTCACGCCGGACCTCCTGCCCGCCGACGTCATCGGCACGATGGTGTTCGATCAGCGCTCGCAGGAGTTCTATCCAAAGAAGGGGCCGCTGTTCGCGAACCTCGTCCTCGCCGACGAGATCAACCGCGCGCCGGCCAAGGTGCAATCGGCGCTGCTCGAGGCGATGCAGGAAAAGCAGGTGACGATCGGCGGGGAGACGTTCTTTCTGGGCGAGCCGTTTCTGGTGCTCGCGACGCAGAATCCGATCGAGCACGAGGGAACGTATCCGCTGCCGGAGGCGCAGCTCGACCGGTTCATGCTGAAGGTGCGCGTCGGCTACCCCTCGCGCGATGCCGAGAAGGAGATCGTCGGACGCATGGCCTCCGGCCGGCCGATCGAGATCCAGCGGATCGCGGAGGCGGAGGACATTCTCGCGGCCCGCAGCGCGATCGCCGAGCTGTTCATGGACCAGAAGGTGGTCGACTACATCGTGGACGCGGTCCGCGCGACCCGCGAGCCGCAGGCCGTGGGGTTGGCGGAGCTCAAGTCGCTCATCGCGTTCGGCGCCTCACCGCGCGCGTCGATCTATCTCGCGCAGGCCGCGCGCGCGCATGCCTATCTGCGCGGCCGCGCGTTCGTGGTGCCGGAAGACGTGAAGGCGATGGCGTACGACGTGCTGCGCCACCGCGTGCTGCTCACCTTCGAGGCCGAAGCCGAAGACGTAGACGCCGATCAGGTGATCGGGCGCATCCTGGAGGCCGTGGGAGTGCCGTGACGTATCAGGGACCAGAGCGCCGGACGGCGCCGAGGTCGCCGGTGCACGCGCGCCGGCGAACCGTGTCCCGCGAAGTGCTCAAGCAGGTCAAAGGGATCGAGCTGCGGGCGCGGAACCTCGTCAACACGCTCTTCACCGGGGAGTATCGCTCGGTCTTTCGGGGGCAGGGGATCGAGTTCGCCGAGGTACGCGAGTACCAGCAGGGTGACGATTTCCGCTCGATCGATTGGAACGTGTCGGCGCGCATGGGCCACCCGTTCGTCAAAACCTACATGGAGGAGCGCGAGCTGACGCTGCTCCTCATCGTCGATCAGTCGGGGTCGCTCCATTTCGGCCGGCCGTACACGAAGGCCGGCCTCGCGGTCGAGGTCGCCGCGGTGCTGGCGTTGGCCGCGGCGCGGCACAACGATCGAGTAGGCGCGCTCCTGTTCTCCGACACGCCCGAGTACGTCGTGCGTCCCTCCAAGGGCCGGGCCCACGCGCTCCGGGTCATCCGCGACCTCGTTGCGTTCGCCCCCCGTGGGCGGGGCACCAACCTCGCCGGCGCGCTGCGGTACGCCATGAAGCTGCTCAGGCACCGGGCCATCGTCGTCGTGCTGTCTGATTTTCGCGCTGCCGACTGGGAAGAGCCGCTCGCCCAGCTCGCGTCCCGCCACGAGGTCGTGGCCATCACGATCGACGACCCGCGGGAATACGACCTTCCCGATGCCGGTTGGGTGGAGATCGAGGACGCCGAGACGAGCCAGCGGCTCCTTGTGGACACGAGTCATGCGCCGACCCGCACCCGCATCCGCGTCGCGGCCGAGCGCATGCAGCAGGAGCGCAGCCGCAAGCTCGTGCAGGCCGGCATCGACCGCGTGTCCCTAATGACCACGGTGCCGTATGGTGTGCCGCTCCGTCGCGCCTTTGCGGAACGTGCCAGGCGGATGAGCCGGTGATACTCGCCGTGCTGGCGCTGGTGCTGCAGGCGGACGGGTGGGCGGCGACGCCGAGTCGTGCGACGGTCGGCGACACCATCACGCTCGAGCGTACGGTCACGACACCGCCCGGTTGGCGGGTACGGATCGGGAAACTGGATTGGTTCCCGGACGCCGAGCAACTGGGGGCCCCCATCACCCTCGCGGCGCCCAACGGGGGGGGGGGCGGCTGGACGGTGCGGTTTTCGGTGGTCGCGTGGACTCGGGGGCCCATGAGCCTGGACATGCCTCCCATCTGGCGGCTCGGCCCGGACGGGACCGCCGATTCGATTTCCGGCGGCACCGCGACGTTTTTCGTGGCGAGTGTGATTCCGGACAGCGTCAGAACCCCGGCACCGCAGCCGGCGCTCGGTCCACTGCGGCTCGATCGCGCGAGTGCCATTCCGGTGGTCGCCGCAGTATTGCTGGCCGGCGGCGTGCTCTTGTTGCTGGTCCTGTGGCGGCGCCGTGCGCCGCGTGACGTCGCGGCGGGTCCCGCAGTGGCCGTAGATGGCCCAGTTCCTGATGCGCGCTGGCTGTCGGCGGGTGAACCCAAGGCGGTGGCCGCGCGGGCGTCCCAGGCGCTGCGCCGCGCCGCGGCTCATGCGATCCCAGAAGCCCATGAGGCACTCAGCACGACCGAGTTTTTGGCGGCGATCGAACGAGTGCGGCCCCCCCCCAATGCGATGCGTGACCTCCGCGAGCTCCTGCTCGCGCTCGATCAGGTGGCGTTTGCCGCCGCGCACGGCGTGGACGTCGCGCCCCTCGCGGCGCGCGCCCACACACTCGCGCGCGAGATCAGACGCGGGAATGGAGCGAAGCGGTGAGTTTCGCGCGGACGTGGCTGCTCCTGCTCCTCGCCGCGCTGCCGCTCTGGTGGTGGTGGCGCCGCAAGCGTCTGTCGCGTCTCGCCGGCGCGCCGATGAGCGACGTGCGGCCCGCGATGGGACCGGTCGAGCGACTCTGGATCGCCCGGCTGCCGCTCTGGCTGCGCTCGCTCTGTCTGGCCGCCTGGATCATCGCGGCTGCGGGGCCGCGCCTCGGATCGGCGCGCGCCGAGCTGCGCAGTGAAGGGATCTCGATCGTGCTGGCGCTCGACATCTCGAGCAGCATGCTGGCGGAGGATTTCACTCCGGCGAACCGTCTCGACGTCGCGCGTCGTACCGCGATCGAATTCGTGCGCGCCCGCTCCTCCGATCGCATCGGGCTGGTCGCCTTCGCCGGTCAGGCGCTGACGCAGGTGCCGATCACGACCGACTACCAGGTAGTGGAGGAAGCGATCCGCCAGGTGCGGGTCGGTATTCTCGAAGACGGCACGGCGATCGGGACCGCGATCGCCACCAGCGCAAACCGGCTGCGGCGCGCCCCGGGCAAGAGCAAGGTCGTGGTCCTGCTCACCGACGGCGTGAACAACAAGGGCACCGTGGATCCGCGGACCGCTGCGCAGGCCGCGGCGACGTTCGGCATCAAGGTCTACACGATCGGTGTCGGGACACAGGGTGAAGCGCCCGTGCCGACGGGGCAGGGCCCGCTCGGCCTCCGCTACGAGACGATGCCGGTGCAGATCGACGAGCAGCTGCTGAGTGAAATCGCGCACACGACAGGCGGCCGTTACTTCCGCGCAACCGACGCCGCCTCGTTGTCCAACATCTTCGGCGAAATCAATCGGCTCGAGAAGACGCCGGTCCAGCATCTCGTCTATCGCCGCTACGAAGAAGCCTATCGCTGGCCGCTCGGCATCGGGTTGCTCGCCCTCGCGCTGGAGCTGGTCCTCGCCGGGACGTTCGCGGTGCGCGTGCCATGATCACCTTCGACGCGCCCGTCGTCGTCCTTCTGGCTCCGGTCGTCGGCGCTGCGGTCTGGTTGGCCGCGGCCTGGGCGCGCCGGTCGCGCATTCGCCGCGCCGCGGCATGGTCGGAGGCCACGGCGCGCATCGCCCGTGGTGCGGGACGCCTCGGTACGCCCGCTTTGGGCCTCGCCGCCGGCCTCGCGGCCATCGCGCTGTCAGGGCCGCGCTGGGGTGAGGAGCAGATCGTCACCGAGACGCGCGGCCTCAATCTCGTCCTGGGAATAGATATCTCGCGCTCGATGCTCGCCGAGGACGTCAAGCCAAGCCGGCTGGGGCGAGCGATTCGCGAAGCGCGACGGCTGGTGCAGGACCTCGACGGCGACCGGCTGGGGCTCACCGCCTTCGCGGGCACCAGCTACATCCTGTCGCCCCTCTCCGTCGACGGCTCGGCGCTCACGCTCTATCTCGATGCGCTCGATCCCGACGTCGCGTCGGAGGGCGGCACGTCGCTGGTGCCGGCGATCGCGCAGGGGATCGACCTCCTGGCCGCCAGTCCGGAGATCGCCGATCGCGTGCTCGTCGTCTTTACCGACGGGGAAGCGCACGACTCCGTCGAACAGGCGCTACAGGAAGCGCGACGGCTGGCGGGACTCGGCATTCATCTGATTCTGGTGGCGGAGGGTGGCCGCGAGCCGTCCAAGATTCCCGTGCGCGACGACCGCGGCACGCTGGTGTCGTGGCAGCAGGATGAATCCGGAGCGCCGATCCTCACCACCCGCCGCGACGACGTGCTCGGTGCCGTCGCGGACGCCGCGCAGGGGACGATCGTGGCGGCCGAGTTGCCCGACCAGGCCGGCGCGGTGCGCGATCTCGTGGCGTCGTACAAGCGCGCGACCGCGACAGAGAGCCGCACGCAGCGGGGCCGGCCGCGCGCCTGGATCCCGCTGCTGCTCGCCGGGCTCGTGCTCGGGGCGCAAACGTTCACGCGGCGCACCGCGGCGCTCGTCGGATTGCTGTGCGTCGTCGTTCCGGCGGCAGAAGCCCAGCGCCCGCGCTCAAATGCGGAGAAGGCCTGGGATAAGGGTGACGTGCGCGGTGCGGCGGCGGAGTATCTCGCGCACCTGAAGCTGCATGAGGACGACGACACCGCGTGGTACAACACCGGGACAGCGGCGCTCGCCGCGGGCGATCCGACCCTGGCGCGTTCCGCGCTGGCGCACGCCGCGTCGTCGCTCGATCCCGAGCTGCGGTTCCGCGCGCTCTACAACCTGGGGCTGCTCGGCCTGCTCGAGTCGAAAGCGGATACGACGAACCGCGAGACGCACCTCGCCGACGCCGAGCGCGCCTATCGCGAGGCCCTGCTGCTCAAGCCGCATCACATCCGCGCCAAGTGGAATCTCGAGCTCGTGCGCCGGCTCCGCAGCGGCGGCGGCCAGTCCAACAAACCGAATCCGCCGCCCCCATCACCGGGCGGCGGTGGCGGAGGCGGAGCCTCCAGCCAACCGCCGCCACCTCCACCGGGTGGTGGAATGAACGAGTCGCAGGCCGATCAAGTGCTGCGCTCGATCGGTCAGGAGGAGCTGCGCACGCGGCGCGATCGCACGGGCCGCACGCGCCGCGCCGCCGCGGCGGGGATAAAGGACTGGTGATGCTGCCGCTGCTCGCGGCACTGGTCCTGTTTCAGGGGGCCGAGGTCACCGCCAGTGTGGACCGCACGCGCCTGCGCGTCGGGGAGCAGCTGCTGCTCACCATCCGCGCGCGGAGCCGCGCCGCCGATCCCGTCCAAATCACGTTGCCCTCGCTCAACGGGTTCGCCATCGACGGCTCTCGCGACATGACGGAGGTCGCCTTCAGCGGGGTCGGGGTAGGATCGGTCCGAACGATGGTGCGCGAGCTGCAGCTGCGGGCGCAGCAGCCGGGCGCGCTCCTCATCGGGCCGGTGCGCGCGCGGCAAGGGGTGAGCGTCGTCTCGACCGAGCCGATACTGATCACGGTCGATAGCGCCGCCGACCGCACGGCGTCCACGTTGAGTCCGTTGGCACGCTCGCTCCTCGAGAGCACGCCGCCGCCGCTCTCGCGGCGCGAGGATCGCGTCGCGCTGACGATACTGGTGCCGAACGACACCGTATACACCGGCCAGCAGGTCGATCTGATCGCGGCCGCCTGGATTCCACGTGACCTGCGCGAGCGCATGCGCCGTCCGCCGCTGCTGACGCTCGTGACACCCGAAGGCGTATGGGCGTATCCCGTCGGGCCCAGCTCATCCGGCGCTGCGCTCTCGCGTCAGGTGGGCGGGCGATGGATCGATGTCTTCATCGCGCATCAGGTGGTGTTCCCGCTGGCGGCGGGCCGCCTGGTCGTCCCGCCCGCGTCGGTCGAGTATGCGCTGCCGGTCACCTTTTCTTTTTTCAGTCGCGAGGAGCGCTACACGCTGCGCAGCGACTCGATCTCGATTGTCGTGCTGCCGCTGCCGGCGACGACGACGCCGACGGACGTGGTGGGGGAAAAGCTGAGTCTCGATCTCCAGATTGACCCTGCCAGCACACGCGTCGGTGAGCCGGTCGAGGCGTCGGTCACGATCACCGGCACCGGCAACGTGTCGTTGTGGCCCGAGCCCCCGCTCAAGTGGCCGAACGGCGTTCGTGTCTACCCCGCGCAGACGGAAGTGCGCGTCGCGACGGATGCGGGACGCATCGGCGGCGCCAAGACGTTCCACTTCCTGGCTGTGCCTGATTCGTCGGGCAACTTCGTGCTCCCGGAGCTGCGCTATCCGTACTTCGACGCGACGGCGGGCCATTACCAAATGGCGACGGCGGCGCCGCGCGCCCTCGCCGTCGCGCGCGGCGGTGAACCGAAGGCCGCTCGCGTGCTGCCGCCGCTGCTGCCGGCGCGCGGTGAGAGCGCGGTGGATCGCTTCAGCGCGCGCATGGGGTGGCAAGGCTGGCTCGCAATGCTTCTCGTCCCTCCCGTGCTCGGGTGGTTCGCCAGGCGACGGTCACGCCGGAAGAGGGCACCAGCTGCTCCAGCCCCAACCGGTCGAGCCGTGACGTCCTTAGGACGCCTCGAGCGGGAATTCCTCGGCGTGCTCGCGAGCTATGTGTCCGATCCGTTCGCCCGTGACGGCGACGGCCTCGCGCAGGCGCTGCGTGCCGCCGGTGTCGACAATGCGGTTGCCGATCACGTGAAGCGACTCCGCGACCGCCTCCGGGCGGCACGCTATGGCCCACGCGGTTCGGGCGATGCCGCCGAGCTGGGCGCCGAAATCGAGCAGGTGCTGCGCGTGTTGGGAGCGGAGGGATCGATGGGGCAGCGGCGGCCGCATGCGTTCACGACAACAATCATTGCGATCATGTTAGTAGGGGCGCAGCATGCTGCGCCCCTACCTGCCCAATCCCCCGTTCCGGCGCAGACCGCCAGTGCCGAAGCCCTGTTCGAGGCCGGGGCGCTGCGTGCCGCGGCCGATTCGTTTGCGGCGCGCGCCGCGCGGGAACCGGGCGATCCCGCGCACTGGTACAACCTGGGCGCGACGCTGTTTCGCGCGGGCGCCGACGGCAAGGCCGTCGCGGCCTGGACACGCGCCGCGCGCCTAGCGCCGCGCGACCCCACCATTCGGCGCGCCCTGCGCCTGTTGCCGGCGCCCGATCCCATCACCGAGCAGCTGCTCAGCGTCGGCTGGGCCACGCCCGCAGAATGGGGACTCGTCGCGGCGGCGGGTTGGCTGTTGCTCTGGATGGTGGTTGCTTTGGGAGGCTGGGAACGGCGCCGTGTCCTCATCGTCCTGTTCGGCGCGGTCGCGACCCTTGCGTCGATCTTCGGCACGGCGGAATGGTGGCGCCGCGATCGGCCCGTGGCGGTTGTGATCGCCGATGGCGCCAGGGTTCGAATGGCCCCGTATGGCGGCGCCAGCGCGCCCGCCACCGTGCCCCCGGGCGGCGCACTGCTTGTGGACCGGAGTTACGGTGCCTGGACGGAAGTGCATCGCAAGGACGGCATCCACGGTTGGGTACTGGGAGAGGAGATCGCGGGACTGTGAGTGTTGTCGCGCGAGCACGTGTCCAGGTTCTCACCGATACCGTCGCCGATCAGATCGCGGCGGGTGAAGTCGTCGAACGGCCGGCGTCCGTCGTCAAAGAGCTGATCGAGAACGCGCTCGACGCCGGCGCGCGTTCGATTCGGGTCGAGCTGGAAGATGGCGGCAAGACGTTGATCCGCGTGAGTGACGACGGCTCCGGCATGGACCGGGACGACGCCCGGCTGGCGCTGCAGCGTCACGCGACGAGCAAGATTCGCACGGCCACCGACCTGATCGGCGTCGCAACGTTTGGATTTCGCGGTGAAGCGCTGCCCGCGATTGCGTCCGTCTCGCGCTTCGAGCTGGAGACCTGTGGCGAAGGAGAGGAAGGGGCGCGGCTCCGCGTCACGGGCGGCAAGCTGGACGAGACGCAGGACGCCGTGCGCCAGCGCGGCACGACCATCACGGTGCGCGGCCTGTTCTACAACACGCCGGCGCGGCGGAAATTTCTGCGCGCCACCGCCACTGAAACCCGTGCTGCCGTCGAAGCCCTCACGGTTCTCGCGCTCACGCGTCCCGATGTCGCGTTTGCGTTGACGAGCGACGGGCGCGTGCTGCTCGACTGCCCGCCGGCGACTCGGTTGATCGACCGCGTGCACGCGCTGTGGGGGGGTGAGCTCGCCGATACGCTGCTCGCGGTTTCACACCGCGAAGGGCCGCTCGAAGTGACGGGCCTCGTGCAGCGTCCCGCGCAGGCACGCCCGGCGGGCCGCAAGGGCTATGTGTTTGTGCGCGGCCGCCCCATCCGTGATCCGTTCATTCTGCGCGCGGCGGAAGCGGGCTATCGCTCGACGATCGCACCGGGCGATCGCCCGTCGCTGCTCCTGTTCCTCGATCTGCCCGGCGATGCGGTGGACGTGAACGTGCATCCGGCCAAGCTGGAAGCGCGGTTCCGGGACAAGTTTTTTGTCGAGAAGGTGGTGGAGGAGGCCGTGAGGGAAGCGTTGGCGCCGCTTGATGCGGCGGCGTCCATCGGAGCAGGGAGCAGGGCGCTGGGAGCAGCCTGGTCGGGCCTTGGAGGCGTCTTGCCGGAGGGGGCCGCACTCGAGCTATTCGCGTCGCGCGAATCGAACAGCTCCGTGCTCCCTGCTCCCCGTCTTCTCCAGCTGTTCGATACCTACATCGTCTTCCAAGCCGGCCAGGGCGTCAGCATCGTCGATCAGCACTCCGCACACGAACGCGTGCTGTACGAAGACGTGATGCGTCAGCTGTCCGGCGATGGCGCGCCGGCGCAGCGCCTGCTCCTCCCGCTCACGCTCGACTTCGCGCCCGCCGAGCTGGACGCGATCGACGCGCACCGCGAGCTGCTCACCCGCATCGGCTATGAAATCGAGCCGTTCTCCGGACGCAGCATCGTGGTGCACACGGCGCCCAATCCGCATCCGCGCTTCGAAGCCGCGCGCTGCCTGCAGGAGCTCGTGG
>WNGI01003011.1_pt1 | contig 21835 bp, 24 predicted proteins | sample 5400621 | NCBI WGS metagenome assembly WNGI01 (sample SAMN13153374, study PRJNA577476) | soil metagenome | isolation source: 20 cm soil or saprolite under Garry oak tree replicate 1 | place: USA:California | collected 2016-06-15
GGCGATGCGCGCCCTCGTCCACGGCTACAACGCCACCTCGTCACTCCTGAAGAAGCTCGGTGACTTCGGCCTGGCGCTGGTGGCGGCCGACCGCGCGGTCCAGGCCGCCCGGTCGCTGAATGACCCGATCTTGTTGGCCGCAGCGGCACACCGGCTGGTCAACGTGCTGCTGCCAGCCGGTCGGCTGGAAGAGACGCAGACCGTGGCCATGGCAGCCGCCGAGGCCATCGAGCCAGCAAGGCTCACGACCGGGCGCAGCTACGCCATGTGGGGTGCACTGCTCCTCACTGCGGCGGTGGCGGCCGCCCGCGGCGGCGACGAATCCCAGGCCTGGGAGCTGATGGGGCGAGGCCCGGACCGCCAGCCGCCTCCTCGGCCGTGACCACTCCGACCTGTACAGCATCTTCGGACCAACCAACGTGGCCGTGCACGGAGTGCAGATCGCGGTCGAACTGCACAAGGGTCGCGACGCCATCCGCCGGTCGGAACGGGTCGAGGTCGACCGGCTGCCCGCCAGCCTGGTCGAGCGCCGAGCTCAGCTGCTGATTGACGTGGCGGTCGGCCATGCCCTGGAGCGCGAGGACGCCGCTGCCGTTGCCACCCTGGAGCGGGCCGAGCAGATCGCGCCCGAGGAGGTGCTCTACAGCCAGCCGGTCCTCGATACGGTCTGGACCATGCTGGGGCGCGAGCGTAAGAGCGCGGTACCGGGCCTACGAGAGCTGGCCGGCCGGCTCGGAGTGCAGTAGGGCGGAGGGCGTCGGTGGCGGTGCTGTACGTGGTGGCCTGCGGTGGCCGCCCGGCGGGCGACCTGCCCGACTTCGTGCGCTACTGCCATGACCAGGGCTTCGAGGTGTGCGTCATTGGCACGCCGTCAGCGGCCAAGTTCCTCGACGCCGAGCGCCTGGCCGAGCTGACCGGACATGTGGTGCGCTTCGACTACAAGCAGCCCGACGAGCCCGACGTGTTGCCGCCGCCGGAGGCCTTCGTGGTGGCACCCGCGACGTTCAACACGATGAACAAATGGGCGCAGGGCATCAGCGACACGCTGGCACTGGGGCTGCTCAATGAAGCGATTGGCCTGGCGCTGCCAGCGGTGGCCCTGCCGTGGCCGAACCGGGCCCTGGCGAGGCACCCGGCGTTCGTCGACAGCGTCGCCCGGCTGCGGAGTTGGGGTGTCGAGGTGATCTTCGACCCAGAGAAGTATCCGCTGCCCGTGCCGAACATGGGACCACCCGGCAATGACCTGTTTCCGTGGGAGGCGCTGAGAGCTGCGGTCGTCAGTGTGAGCAGATAGACCGTAATGTTGTTCACGCACGGTATCGACTACAGGACAACACGGAATCCTATATATTAGCCCGGCGCGGGCGTGAGTGCCGTGTCTGGTGGATCAGGTCGCAATCGACCAATTCGGAGCCTCGGAAAGTACCTGCTCTGCTCCTGCCCCTCTGGAACCGCCGCGGCAGTATCGGCAAGTTGGCGCACATGCTGCCTGGTTTCCTGGCTCCTCGCGCTGAGTCGGAATCCGTGCCCGGTCGGGTACATGGGGTGATCTCCGACTGCCGCACGCTGTGGTCAGCGTCATGTCGCGTGTCGGATACGCAAGACGCGCCCGCCACCGGGGATGATCTTCGACTGTCAAGATCAAGGATCACCGGTGGCACCGGGGGGGCCGCGCATGTCACAGCTACGGGACTGGCTGAGCTGCCGGGGCTACCGGGGGTCGAGCTCGACACCGTGGATCGGAAGGACGACGGGTCTGGACGGCGCACGTGACCACCGCGCCGGGCCGGCCGCCGTGCTGCCCGGGGTGCGGGCAGGCAGCGGACAGGGCCGAGGAGATCACCGCGCACAGCGTCAAGCATCTGACGCTGGTGCCGGTCCGGGTCACCTGGCACAAGGCCCGGTTGTGGTGCGGGCAACGACGCGTGCGCCACGGCGAGCTTCGCTGGGGCCGGGCCGGTCGCCGACCCTGGCGCGGGAGTGTCCTCACCAACCCCACAGACTGTCGGCGGCGAGCCAAGGTGATCGCTCGCGGCTGGAACCTTTGGGGGGAGCCGGTCGCCGTATCCGGCACCGACCTGCTGGCCCGCTGCGTACAGCATGAGACCGACAACCTCGACGGGATCCTGTTCGTCGACCGGCTCGACCCCGCCGACCGGGAGGCGGCGTTGGCCGAGATCGCCACGGCCGACTCGTCCGGCGACCTGGCTCCGGTCGTCAGGCTCAGCCCGCATTCGACACCCAACCCAGCCGGCTGACCTCGCGCTGCTGCAGGCCCGGAGCAGGTCATAACAGATCGTCGGGGTCTCGGTCGCGGCGGAGCGGGATCACGCGAGCTGTCGTGGTGACTGCCCCTCGGTGTGTGCGCTGCCAGAGCACCGCATGCGCCTCGCTGCCAGCGAAGCAGTCGATGGAACACGGTGCCTTGGGCGGCGTGTACGCCCACGTTACACGCGGCCAGCAGCTGCTCGGCAGTCCGCGCACCGATGGCGGTGACCTGCAGATCGACACTGCGGGCGAGTTCGGCGGCGGCCGCGGCGATGGCGCGCGCTTCCGCCGAGCGGATCATGGTGGTGACGATTTCAGAGGAGATCTTCACGTCCGTCGCTGGGATGCGAGTAAGCCGGGTGAGTGAGTTTGCGCTGCTGCCGACATCGTCGATCGCGATGCGGACCCCGAGGCCGAGCAGTTCTTCGAGCACGGGGTCGATCGTGGTCATCGCGGTCAGCGTGGCCACCTCGGGGAGTTCGAGCATGAGTTGGCCGGGCGCCAGGCTGGCGTCGGACAGGGCGCGGGCAACCCGGTGCGGAAGGCCACTGTCGAGCAGGCAGTTCGCGGGGAGGTTGATCGAGACGGGCAGACTTGGCTCGAGGTCGGTCCAGCGGGCCCGTTCAGCGAGGGCGTGATGGAGCAGCCAGTCGGTGTAGGGACCGAGCAGGCTGGCGTGATCAAGCACCGGGAGGAGCTCGTCTGGCGGGAACAGGCCGCCGCGGGTGGGATGAAGCCAGTGGACGAACGCCTCGGCGGCGACCGGAGTCCCGTCGTTGAGGTCGATGATCGGGTCGTAGAACAGGATCAGTTGATCGCCGTGCAATGCCTCCTGGAATTCGGCCGCGACCAGCAGGATGGTCGGGCCGGAGGAGGTGTCGTTGACGGCGCGGTAGTACTTGATCGGAAAGCCTTTGCTGGTCCAGGTGAGCGCGACGGTGGCCTGGCGGAGCAACTCGATGGCGTCGACGTTGCTCGGCGGAGCGTAGGTGATGCCGCCGGCGGCGGCGAGGCTGATGGTGGTGGCCCGCGATACCGTGATGGGGGCGGATAGGGCGGCGAGGAGGCTGTCTACCCGCCCGTTCAGATCGCGCAGATTTGTGACGTCGGGAATGAAGACCGCGAGGTCGTAGCCGTCCAGTCGGGCGGTGATCTCATCGCCAGCGCGTGCGCGCCGCAGCCGGTCGGCGACGTGGCGGAGCAGGTCGTCGTTGGCTTCGTGGCCCAGGGCACGTGCTACTTCGGCGAACTCGACAAGCCGGATGATGATCATTCCGACCGGCCTCGTGGCGGGGGCGGTACCCAGGTGCGCGTCGATCTGCTGCAGGAGGAGTTGCCGGGTCGGCAGGGAGGTCACAGGGTCGTGGGTGGCCAGATAGGCGACCTCGGCGTGGGCCTTGGCGGCGGACAGCGCGTTGCGGGTGGCGGCGGCCAGCGCCTGCAGGGCGGCATGATCGCGCTCGGCAAGACGCACTGGCTGGTTGAAGTGGACGCGTATCTCGCCGACTGGCTGCTCTCCGTCCGGATCGAGCAGGTCGACCGCCTGTGTCCAGCGGGAATGCCCGTGGGCCGACTCCCCGTCGGGGAAGGAGAAGACCTCGCCTGCGGCGGTGGTGGGCGCGGTGTAGTGGATGACCTCCGCGCCGTCGGCGGAGAGCAACTCGGCGGCGCGCGCGGCTGTCTGGGAAAGGATCGTGGCCTCGTCGAGGTGGCTCAGAGCGCTGATCGCTTGGCTGAGTTGCCGGCCGGAGTCCCGCTCGGCGCGACCGCGCTGCGCGGTCTGGTAGGCGTGATGCAGGACCACGGCAGCAGCCGGTAGGGCGAGGATGAGCCTGCGGTCAAGGCTGGCGATCGCCAGAGCACCGACAGTCACCGCGAGGTTTCCAACCATGGTCAGCGCCTGCATCCTGAGGCTTCCCCGCCATACCGTGATCGGGTTGGTGCCATTTGCAGTCGCGACCACCGCCGCCGCCAACGCGGTGCACAGCAGGTCGTAGACCACGCCAGCGGCCAGCAGCATCCCGAGGCTGGCCGGCCAGGCGGCCGACATGCCGCCAACGGCGGCAACCGCGGCTGTGGACGCCGTGGCCGCGAGAGCATGGGCGGCGGTGTTGTACACGCATTTGACAGGGCCGAAGAGGATGGCCATCGCCGCGGCCTTGCCGACGGTCGTGACGGGCACTACCCAGGGAAGCGGGAGGAGCAGGAGCGCGAGCACGAAGGCTGTGTCGCTCCAGAGGAAGACGAGCCGGTTGGAGCCGACCCGGATGTCGACGCGTAGCACCACGGCCGCGACGAAGAGGCCAGCGGCGGCGGCGAGATGGCCGGCCGCAGGCGCAGCTACCGTTCCCCGGGCCACCATCCAGGCGGACCCGGCGAGGCAGACGCCGGCGAGTCCAGCGGCGACCCAGACCACACGCGACACACGCGATCCGGTCGACATCTGTACCGCCCCGAGGCTAGGCAACCGCTCCGTACCCTGGCCGGAACCGACTAGATCGGGCCGAGGCCCGGACGGAGTACGAGGGTTAGCCCATTCCGGCCACTCTGTTCGTGCTCCTTACTACTGCGACCGGCGGCTCAGGACATCGTCAGACTGACGGATGTTTGAAGGAAACTGCTCGCGCCTACAGCAGCCTGCTCGGAGGATCCTGGCCACGGAACAACCGCAGAATCGGACCTTTCGAGACAGAGTAATCGTCCGAGGCAGAATCTGCACTGCTGTAGGAGGCGAGCACGAGGGCGATGTGGGTATCAGCCCCAGACCGCCTCGTCGAGGGCGGACGTCGTCTCCGCCGTCATGGGCACCTCCCTTCCAGTTGCTTGGTTCGGTAGGAACACGGGGCAGGCGCCGAACCCAGCCCCGCCGGTCAATCGTCGGCGCGGGGCGCGAGCCGCAGACGCGCACCGTCGCTACGTGGGCTTGGAGGGATGGCGCGCTCGTCCGGGGTGAGTAGGTAGCTCAGCTCGACCCGGAACGCGCCGGCGAGTGGCCACAGGTGGGAGACGCCCCAGTCGCGTTCCCCTCGCTCGATGATCCCGACCATCCGAGCGTTCAGGCCCGCCTCGTGGGTGAGCGCCTCCTGGGTCCACTCCCGCCCCACCCGCAGCACCTTGATCCAGTTACCAAGGGTGCGTAGTCGGGCGTGCGTGTCGTCGTCCATCGGACCGAAGACTAGAGCGACAAGAGCGCAACATCTACCCCGGATCAGGTAGACCAACAGACGTATTGCGGGGGTTACGTGCATGATTCACGAGGTTGATTTGAGGTGTCCTACTACGCTGATTGGTGTAGTTCACTGGGGACAGTGGTAGTCATCTCGGTTACGCCGTGTGGTGGAACGCCTGCGTCGCCATCCGGGTCGCCCTCCATCGGAGACCGCCAGCGGCCGCGTCCGTCGGGCCGGTGGTACCGACCGTTCGCAACTGGCCCCCACCCTTGGCGAACGAGGGCCCACCGCGCTTGCGACGGGTGTGCTGGCCGACGTCGAGATCGGCGCGGTCACGGTTCGCGACAGGTTGAGAGCGACCACGTGACCCAACGCGGTTGGATTGAGCCGGCGCGGCCGTTGCACCAAGTCCTGCCGGCCGCGGTAGGAGCCAGCGGACCCGTGTGGAGCGGCCCTATTGCGGTTCGCATGGGTCGGGCAGTTGAGCGGGTCGCAGTCCGCGCCAGGCGGGATGCCGCAGGGTTGCCTGGGGGGTCCATTCGGCGAAGGCGATCTCGGCGACGAGGGACGGGCTGGACCGAGTGGGCCTGCTGCGCGGCTTGGCGGGTGAGGCCTGCGGTGAACGGGGGGTGGTCGCGGGCGAGTCCGGCCAGGCGCGTGGCGAGGTCGGCGAGTTCGGCGGCGCTGAGCCCGGTGCCGACGTGGCCGATGTGCCGCTGTCCGGTGCCGGTGCCGTCGGGCAAGCCGAGCAGAAGCGCGCCGATGCCGCCAGAACGGCGGCTCCCGGCCGGGGGTCCAGCCGCCGACGACGGCTGCACGGTGCGCATGTTCTTCACCTTGATCCAGTCCCGGCTACGCCGGCCGGGCTGGTAGGTGGAGGCCAGCCGTTTGGCCAGCACGCCTTCCAGCCCATGTTGGCGGCTGGCGGCCAGCACGTCTGGGCCGGCACCGGCGCCTGGTTCTCTCAGTGCATACCCTGCACCCCGTCGGCGACCCAGCGGTCGTACTCCCACACGTGCGGTCGCTGGTCGCCCCCGGTGGCACCCTCGTCGTGGCCGACATCGTCGACCCCGGTCGGTGGACCAGCCAGGACTTCCACGTCAACCGCGCCCTCGCCGAAGCCCGGATGATCTACGACCGCACCAGCGGCGCCGTGGATGCAGCCGACCTGCTGCGCCTGCTGCTGCACCCGCAGTGGCTGGAGATGGCCGCCGCCGACACTCCGCTGACCGCGAAGGCTTCCACGTCTAGTACAGCCGCCAGTTACCCGGCGTGCAGTTCACCGACATACTCCACCCCCGACGCCCTGCTGCGGCTGGGCAAGACCAGCCTGACCCGGCTGATCGCCACCGCGTCGAACAACCACCTCGGCGCCGAACGGGCCGGGCAGTGGCTGGCCGCCGCGGGCGAGGTCGTCGCCCTCTACGGCGACCACCCCGCGGTGGCCTACCTCGACCTGGCCGCTGAGCTCGCCACCGAGGTGCAGCTGCTGCGCGCGGTGCAGGCCGAGCTGGCCGCCCACGCCGAGGCCCGGGAACAGGCCTACCGTTACGCCGACCTCGGCGCGCTGGCCCGCTCGCTGCCCGGCCTGGCCGAGGTGGGCGGCCCCGCGCTGGTCGCCTGCATGGGCCCGGCCGCCCGGTTCGGATCCGGCCCGGCGTTCCGCTGCTACACCGGGCTGGCCAGCCTGCCGCGCACCACCCTCATCCGCGCCGCCGACACCGCCCGCAAGCAGGACCCCAACTCGCCCGGATCTACCACACCCAGATGGTCGAACGCGGCAAAGACCACCTCGGCGCGACCTGCGTCGTGGCCGCCCACTTGGCCGAACGCGCCTGGGCGGTGATGAACCGGCAGATGCCCTACGTCATCTGCGACACCGACGCCACCCCGCTCACCCCGGAACAGGCCAAGGCGATCATCGCCGAACGCTACACCGTGCCCGCCGACGTCCGCGCCCGCCGCCGGTCGAAGAAGACCACGAGAACGGGGAAGGCCCCTCAGCAAGTCCACAAAGGACATGCCAACAACTCCCGCGCCCGAAGCGCAGCCACGAGGCAACCTTCCCCACAACCATCCTGACCGCCGACCCGCACACAGGTCAAGCAGGCAGCCCGGGCCGAGGCCGTCACGGTCACCGACCTGCTCGGCGACCAGGCCACCGCCCGCACCTGACCACCCGACTCCCTAGGCGCCCAGAACGCCGCGCTCCGGCGCCCAGCCAACCACCGCCGGCAGGTCCCGCCCACGACGACCACCGGCCAGCCACACACGCCCTCCACCGATCGAACACAAGTTCGACCCGACAGAACCTTGACAAGCCGATCCTCTATAGGGAATCAGCCGAGGACATCGGCGAGACGAGCATCGGTTGAGGCACCGAACCGACTCTGCAGCACCCGGTCGGGTCAAGGCCAGCCGGGCCAGTCGATTCGGCCGCGGATGCGGCCGAACGCGCCGACCGCCTCGCATTCGGCACAGTTGGGGTGCCAGGTTCCGACACCGCCGTGGGTGCTGGCCTCCACGTGCGGACCGAACAGCGCGTGGGCGGCGACAAGGTCTGCCCAGACGACCTCGTCGTGCTGGACGATCAGACCGACAGCTCGGCTGTACCCGTCATCGGCGGCCAGTACTGCCTCGGTGTACAGGCTGGCCACCGCCACCGGGTCAGGCCTCGGCCCGAACGACTGCCGGACCTGGCCCATAGCCGCCAGGACGGCCCGCTGGCCGGCCCGCAGTCGTTGCAGGTCTATCGGCCAGACGATCTTCGATGGTGTGACAGCCGGTTCACGCTTCGGCATCGGTCGACCCCGCTCCCTCGCCTCGACCCATTCGAACTTATGTTCGACAGCATGCTCGCCGACGGCATGATCGCAACCCCAACAGGCTCGGCGGCGAGTCCGGTAGGGACGGTACCGACGCCGCGCTTTCGCACGACCGGGCGTCGGCGACCGAGTCAAGCTCAGCTTGGGTGTACCCGGAAAGGTCGGTCCCCTTCGGATAATACTGGCGCAGCAGCCCGTTCGTGTTCTCGTTCGAGCCCCGCTGCCACGGGGAATGCGGGCGCAGAATTACACCGGGACGCTCGTCGCCATCGTGAACTTTGCGTGCGCGGCCATCTCCACACCCTGGTCCCAGGTAATCGACCGGCGCAGCGACTCGGGTAGCCGCTGCACGGCCTGCTCCAACTGAATCGCGACCCGCGCAGCGGTGCAGTCATACGGTATCCGTTGCAGGATGACGAAGCTGCTGGCCCGCTCGACCAGCGTCGCGATCTGCGACCTGCCGCCCTTGCCCAGGATCAGGTCACCCTCCCGCGCGTCCGCCGTTACGGCGGATCTCCCGGTCGACAACAGACCGGTGCCGGCCGAGCCGCTCGGCGATCAGCCGAGGCGGTAGGTCCTCGGCCAACCCCCGGGGAAATCTCCTCCCACTCTTCCACGCACAGTGGTCTACCGCGTACCAACGCCAGCGCCTCTCTCTCCACTTCGGAGTGATCATCTTATCACTGGCGCACTAACCGATTGACGGCAAGGAGCCCTAAATTCGGGTAGATCATGAACGAGGAGTCGTCGTGTTCGATGATCGACCGCTTGCTAGAGTTGCGCTCCCAGTAGCGTCCTCGCGCGGTTGGCTAGTGCTCGGTCGTCGTCCGGACCTGTCCACATCACTATCGCAATATTTTGAGGCAAGGGCTTTGGTTCAAAGCTCCGAGTGGTGACCCGCTCATAGGCGGGCTCGGCGGGAGGCTTGTTGCTGACTACTACAGTAAGAGTAGCTGTACCGACTTCGCCAGCTCGACGAATGCGTTAACAACCTCACCTGGCATATGCGAACTGGTAGTCTTTAAGGCGATTCCATTGACAACATGAAGTTCCCTTGCGATTCATCGCGCGGGACGGAACATGGCCGGTCGGCTGGACCGACGGTTCTGCCAACCGTCCGCGCCCGACCCCGCGCAGCAGGGTTGGTGAGGATCTCCTGGCTGACCATCGCCGTGAGTGGTGAGGCTTACCGCGCCAGCGACGGGTGGGTGGTTCGTCGATGTCGTCGGTTCTGGCACGTCCGCGCCGCTGGCCGCGACGGAGCGCGGTCGGGACACCGGCGGAGGTCGGGCCGGCGGACGAACTTCGATAGCCGGGTGAGCGACGGTCAGGCTGGGGGCGCGTGTGCGGCACCGTCCAGGTCAGCGGTTCCGTTGTTCCGCCCTCGGTCCCTCGCCTCGGCGGGCCGCTGGCCTGGTCGTGCTCACTCGTCTGCTGGTCCAGCGGCGTCGAGGAATGAGGTTCGGGCGACGGCGTGGGCGGTGCGTACCGCGTCGGCGTCCACGTTCAGGGCCTTGGCGAGCTGGGTGGCGTCTTCGCGGCTCAGACTGGCGACCTCGCCGCGCTCCAGGGAGGAGTATTTGGTGCGGGTCAGCCCGGCTTGTGCTGCCAGCCGGTCTTGTTTCAGGCCGGCGTCCATGCGGAGTTGCATCAGCGACGGGGGGCCGGCTTGCCCACCGTGGGTTGTCAGGTCGGTCGGCGCGACGCCCAGCAGGCGTGCCAGCGCGGCGACGCGCTCGACGGTCGGTACCTGCGCACCCCGCTCCCAGTGCGCTACCACGCTTTCGCTCACGTCGACTTCACGGGCCACCTGCCGCTGTGTCATCCCGGTGGCGAGGCGCCGGGCGCGCATCCGGGCGCCGTCGAAGCCTCGGGCTCCCTGCTTGCCGCCGGTCATGTCCGCCGCCGTTCGGCGCCCGCGATTGGCGCTGGCGTCCCGCACCGGTCCGCCTCGGCTGGACGGGCCGGCGCGGCGGGCGCCCGGGCGCGATCCCGCCGCCGGGCGGTGCCGACGCCGGCGCAGAACGTCTCCGCGGTGACGGCGGCCGGCCGTTCCTCAACGGTGACCAGCATCAGGCGATGCAGTATCGCCGTACCCGGTTGGCAGCCGAACACCGCCGCGCTGGCGTCCTCTGCCGCGCTCGTGCTCCGGCCGGCGCGGTGCGTCGCGGGGATCGGGCCGGCCAGCCGCACCACCTGTCCGAAGCTAGGGTTGGTCCCGGCCGGATAGCGGGTGATGTTCATCGGCACCCGCCGCTGAGCGGGCCACGGGGCGCTGGTCGCGACCGGCGATCGCTGCGGCCCGGCAGCGGTGAGCGCCAGCAGACGCACCCCCCTGGCAAACGCGGGCGCTCCGTGCGCGAGCCGAAGCAGCCGGGCCGCCCGGCTGGCCAGGGTGGGGTCGCCGGCCGCGGCTGGGGCGGCCGGCGCCACCACGGGTGTGCCGAGCAGTCGCTGCAGCTCGTAGCTGGCCGACCAACAGCGCAGCAGCGCCTGTAGCGGGACCGGCAACCCGACGGGTGGATCGACTGGTCCGGAGTCGCTGTCGGGCGCCAGCCGGGTCTGCGTGGTCGCCGCCATGGCCCATCCTTGGCTCGGATGCCCTGCCGTACACGCCAACGATGCCGCCAGTTCCGTGGCCCGTCAAGTCCGCTCGCCATGGCCTGGCGCCTGGCCATTTGGCGCGCCGATGGCCCGTCCCTGCCGCCCACGCCTGTCAGGTTGCCCCGAGTGGAGGACGGGTCGAGGCTAGCCGACGGGCCCCTCACCGCTCACCGCGGCGGCGAGCCTGCCCGTCGTTCCAGGCCCGCCACATTGGCGGCAGCGAACCAGCGCGACCGATCCGCCGCCGAGGAGGGGTTGACGGACGTCCGCTCCTCCTCACACAATCGGCGTGAACATAATGTTGTCCACGCCACTCCACCGGGTACGCGACTGATGAAACGGCGGCGCGGGGGAGGGGAGAAGGGACCATGCCCACCGCCAAGGTCGCCGCCGCTCCGGAGCCGACGTTTGCCGACGCCAGCCCGGCGCAGCAGCTCGCACGACTGGCGATCCCCGGGCAGGACCCGGACGGCTCACTCGATCCGACCAACCAGCCGATCCGCCACACGCACGTCCCAACCGGACCGGCCCCGCGCCGCCCACCCACGACCCGAGGACCACGCCGCGGCGGCTGGACATGACTCCCGCGTCGCTGACCGTCCCAGCGCGGCGGAGGGCCACTACCTCCCGGCCGCACGGCGAGCCGCTGACCTCGCAGCACCTGCGACCACCCGGCTGGACGCACACGTGGGACCGAGGTGGCCGTACCTCAACGAAGTCCCGGCGGTATCCCTGCACACCCCGCGGCGCTCAGCCCGAGCGCGAGGACCAGGCGGCGCCCGGCGAGCGCCGCCGGCGCCGCGCCGAGCATCCCCGTATCGCAGCGCCGCGGTACCCAGGACGCGGTCCGCACGGCGGTCGCCGTGGGTGACCGCACCCAGCAGTCAGCGGCGGGACACCCCGACCGGGCGGCGCCCAGCACGCCGAAGCAAATGGACGACAGCCCAGAGGCGGCCGCGGTGCAGTGGGGCCGGGCCCAGGCGGCCCGCGCGCCACGATGGTCGGCGGACAAGCGCCGGCGGATAGCCGTCCTGCTCGGCCTCGTCCTGCCGGCCAAGTCAGGCCCCGACCGGGAGCCCGGCGCAGGCAGACGGTCTGCCTAATCCGTCCACACCAACTCCAACAGGTCCGGATCGAACGCAGCACCCTTACGTACCGCCTTGTGAATCACCACCGCGGACAGGTGCTCCTCCACGACAGCGCGTTTGCGGGCCAGCGGGTAACCGGCCCATTCGCCTCGAACGTCGGCCGGTGTCTGCCTGGCCCGCTCCACCGCGGCGGCGTGCCTTGCCCGGTCGGCCAGCAGCTCCTTCTCAGCAGCCTCCAACTCCGGAAGCAGGGCGAAGTACCGCGCCGAGGAGATCCGCTTGGGCTGGGACTTCCACGCCGCGGTCAGCTCGGCGATATCCGCGGTGACCGCGTCGTAGCCGGCCTGCTGGTCCCATGGCGGCAACTCCGCGACCGCGTCGGACATCTCCAGTTCGATCTTCGCGAAGATCGCCTCAGTGACGTGCCGGTCCACCAGCGGACCGTTACGGGTCACCCGCCCGCAGCCCCCCTGGGCGCGGGACGGGCAGCCGTAGACGAACGCCGCGACGTTGCGGGTGTCCTGATGCGGCCGGGACGCATTCGACAACCCACGCATCCGCGACCCACACTCCCCACACCGGCAGATGCCGGTCAGCAGGTAGTGCCGGGCGTTGCGGCCAGGCGCGGCCTGCGAACGCGGGCCGATGACGGCCAGCACCGCCTCCCACTCGTCCACCGTCAAGATCGGCTGCCACTGCCCGACCACCGGCGACCCATCCGGCCGCAGCACCACCTCCCGGTACCGGTGCCGGCTGCCGCTGGCCGGGTCGATCTCCGACACCGTACGCGCCCGCAACCCGGCCAACCGCGGGTTGCGCAGCATCTGCACCAGCGTGGACTGCAGCCACCGCTTGCCCTGCGAGGTCGCCACCGCCCGGGTGTTGAGGTCCACCACCACCGCCGCCGCCGGCCACCCCGACACGATCCGGTCGGCCGCCCGGCGGATCTCCGCGGCCTCCCCGGGCTCCACCGTGCGCTTGTCCTCGGCCCACCCGAACGGCCGGCGGCTGCCGGTCGGCACCCCGTCCTGCTGCAACTCCAGATGCTTGCGGGCTACCCGCCGCGCAGTGTCCGCGCTGGCCTTGTTCGCCTGCGCGACCAGGATCCGGGCCGCGAACCGGCCATTGTCGGTCATCAGGTCGAACCCACCGGTGACGCCCACGATCGGCCGGCGGAAATGCTCCACCAACTCAATCGCATCCTCAAGATCCCGAGGATCCCGGGCCAACCGGTCCAGATCAGCCACACACGCCGCCTGGATCACCCCAGCCCGCAGGTCGCCCAGCATCCGCTGCCACACCGGCCGCATCACCCGCCACGCCACCGTGCCGTCCGGTAACACCACTCGCTTCTTCCTATACGCCGAGGTGTCGTTCTCCTCATACACCGGCCCGGGCACACCCCCGGCCGCGGTGATATACGCGGTCTCGTCCTCCTCCTGCCGGCCGACACCCTTCGCGTCATGCTCCGTGTCGTCCGAGATCCGGGTATAACGACCGGTCAGCGCCCCACCGAGATCATATGAGATCCACATGGCCGTATACTACGCTCACACATGTCCTGCGTGACGGGATAAAGGTCGTCACCCGCGCCCGAAGTCGTCACCGCTCACGCGAACTCGGCGGGATGCGGATTGGCAAGGTCAAGCCGATGGACGTGCAGGAGTGGGTCAACGGAATCACCGCCGGAGCCAACACAACTCGGGGTTACCCATGTTTCCTTTCCAAAAGGCGTGTCGCTACGGGCGACCATTTCGACCAACAACTCCGGTGTGGGTATCCATTCGGCTAGCTGTCGGTACCGAGCGTCGTCATCCGGAAGCCGCGCCAACTGGCGTGTCACAATGACGAGCGTCCATATTGAGTCCGGGTCGTCGGTCGCAACAGCGGTATTGCGAAGTAGAACACCAACGACGTTGACCAGGACGGTACGGACCTCGGCGGGGGTCACCGTGGACCTTCCTCTCCGTAGGTTGGGGGGCGGACGCTGGTCACGCGGCGGAGGGTCTAGTCTTGGCGCCATGAAGGTGCGCTACCGCTTCCGCCTCGACGACGCCGCTCAGGCACGCCAACGGACGTTCGTTCGCGACGCGGTATGGCCCTTCCCCTCGCTCCCATCTCCCGGTGACGCGGTGGTCATCGAGAGCCCGAGGAGTGGCGAGTGGCAAGTTGAGCAAGGGGGAGACATCACGGTGACCTACCCCGGGCCTGTCGAGCACCTCGGAGCAAGGCGGGTCGGATCGGTCACGTACATCCCGATGACGGGGGAAGCCTTCGTCGAGTTTCCGGTCGAAGGAGTCCACGATCCCGAGGAGCAGGTGGCAGCGCTGCTCCGCTTCGGGTTCCGGGAGGTGGGCTAGCCCTCCGGACTGCTGGCCGACCGACACGTCATGGCTCGTCATCACGGCCAGCGGTACCCGGTTGGGTCCGTCCGTCGGATGCGCTTCTTGGGGATACGCCGCCGTGGGACCTCGAAGTCGATGGGTGGTCGTTCGCCTTCCCCCGAAGCGAAGCGACGTTGCTCCTCCGGGCCAAAACCAAGGCTGGATCTGCGTCCACCCGCGGCCGGCTTGGCAGCCCGCTTCTTCTTGACCTGCCGTTCGATCTCGCCGATGCCGTGAAGGATTTCCCCCTGGAAGAAGAGCGTACCTGCCACGCATGCAACAGGAAGATCGTAGACGCGCGGCTTCTGGCGGCATATGGGCAAGACGAAACCAAGTTCTCGGTCCCCGGATTACCAAGCACGCATCCTCAGGTATTGGAAGCACAGCGGGTTCGAGGAGTACCACCACGACCACTGCAACGGTGCATGCGACTTCGCCCATCCCGCGAACGGTGCTCCTACGGGGATGAAGAAGCTCACCTACCGGAAGTTGACTGGAAGCGCGAGGTGAACAGTAATGCCATATGAGCTAAGTGGGATGCAGTATTCCACCATAGCTTTCGTAGACGAAGGCGCTAACCCAGGAGCCGATATCCTTCTCTACAAGCAGAAGGACGACGCGCGTCACGGGATGAAGGAGCCCAACGGGCATGTTCCTCCCGGTCCCTCGAAGACCTGGTGGACGAGCTAGCCGATTCGATCCAGAAGATGGGACCCGACGCTCACGAAGTGGCAAGCAATCCAGAAGGTGTACGAGCACCCGCTCGTCACCCGCGCTTACGATGCCGAACGGTACGCCGAGGCAGTGGTGAGGATGAGCAAGGCGACGGGAGCCAAACCTTCGCCGGTACACAAGCGATCGGCGGAAGAGGAGCAATACGACGCGGATTGGCCGCCCCCTAACCAACAAAAGCCGGGGAACGGACCACCGCGAGCGAACAAGCCGAGACCGAGGGTCGGTTCCCATAGGTCGCGCCCCGATGGGGGCAGGCAGGAACGCGACGACCGGTGGTCCGTTCGCCTTTTTCAGGGGCTCTTGTCCAACGAGGAGCACCAACGGTCATGTAGCCCATTGGCTTCCGGAAGCTCGGGGGTAGATGACGGCGCCAAGTCAGAACTGGTATGAGGTGCCGCTTTGGTTGCGTCGTCTTAGGAATGTAATCCAACGGTCATGCAGCTCCCTGGTCTCCGAGAGCTTAGGGTCACGGCGCATCAGGACTCCGTGTAGCTCACCGACACGCCAGGTGCTGGACGGAAGCAACCAATTCGATGACAACGCCATCTTGGCGAGATGCGCGGCTTCGTCCGGGGACTCCTTCGCAACCACTAGCGCAAGGTCCAGCCAGGAAGCTATGAGACGCCGGGGGTAGTGATCCTCGTTTTCGTAGCGACGGACCACGTTCCGAGCGGTAGCTTCGGCATCCTTGGCATCCCCAAGCCAAGCGAGCACCGTTCCCGTGTACCACTCGAACTTGCGTTCGTCGTATGCGAAGTGATGTTCCGGTCGTGTGGGAACCGGCAATAAGCTCAACTCGTGCGAGGTACGTCGTAGGGCAGAGAGGGCGCTCGTCATGTCCTTCAAGCGTGCCCATGCCCGAGCCTCCTGTGCGGCGAGTTGTACGGCTACAGAAGAACCCTGCGGAGCGAGTTCCGATCCAGCCTTGGAGAACTCCACCGCCTTGCGATAGTCGTTGTGCATCAACGCGGACCACGCATCGACCTCGAACGCCCATGCTTGCAGCTCGGGATGTCCCGTGTGCCGACCGAGGTTGAAGGCGGTATCCCGTGCTGCCTTTGCGGTTCTCAGGTCGATGTCGACATGCAACGTTGCGGACAGGAGCGAGAACCATCCGCCGACCACCAAGAGCCTGCGCTTCTGGGTAAGGGTGGAGCGGGCATCGACAAGGTTGCTCACGTACCGAAGATGGGTACGGACGCTCGGGAGAAGCTCCTCGTTGGTGGTTCGCACGTAGGAGCAAGCCATGTCATCGAAAGCAAGCTCCAACTGGTCAAGCGTTGTTGCGCTCAGGTCCGATGCTTCGATACGGCGTACCAGTTCCAAGGCTTCAAGTTCGGCATCACCGGCAGGAGCGTGGACAACCTCATTCCTTGGCCATAGGACGTCTTCGGAAACCCCGTACAGCCGTGCGTACAGCCGCCTGTACCTGCGGGAGGGAAGGACCGCCCCCCGTTCATGCCGGGAGACAGAGTTCGCATCGATGCCCAGTTCTTCTCCGGCAAGCTCGGTCAGTTTCTCGGGCACGTCGACCTGGTCAAGGCCGGCAGCGAGCCTGAACTCGCGTAGGCGGTTCAGGTTCCCCACGTCATCCCCCGATGCCTACCGGGTGCCTAGTCACGTGCCGTTCTGTACCGGAAGGTACCCGGCCACGCTGCGTGTTGTCGGTCCCTGGGTGGAGTTGCGCGGCAGTGCGGATTGGTTCGACACCCGGTCGCGCTGTCGTTCCTGTCCAGGGACCGACCCCCAGCCTGTTGCCGCCCAACGGGGAGGAACCGCAAGTGCCGCGCCATCGAGCGGACAAGGAGCGGGACGCGACCATCGCAGCGCTACAGGCGTGGCGGCACAACCTCCTGTGTCCGCGCTGCGGGAGCTTCGGTCCGGTCGGCTTCGGCGCGCAACTGGTGTGCCCACGGTGCGGATGCGTGTGGCAAGCCGATGCACCGGAAGCCCTCCGCTGAGGAGGGGAGCCCGAAACCTCGAAACGTGCAACACACGCACGTACACCGCAGGCGATCGAGGCACATCAGCGCAAATGTGGCGGTACCAGCCTCGGGTCAGCTACGGACCTTCGGTCAAGACACCTAGTCCAGATGCGCCCGAGCGGCGTCGTCGGCCACGTCCTGCACCGTGTACTTGGGCCGCTCGCTTGCACCGCATGTGCAGCGCCATCCGTACAGGTACAGCGTGATGGGCTCGCTGGTCCGGGTGGTGCGGTGGTTGTGAGGGGGCATGATGCTCTCGGGCATGACGGGACCCTCCGCCGTGTCAAGGACCCCGGTCGGCGGTTGCGTCGCTTGCCGGGGTCCGCCTTCATGTATGGAACAGCCCAGCTTACCCCGTTATCTTCCCTTGCTCCGACGAGGCGTCCCGTGCCACCAATCGTGACACCTACGCGCGGGGGACGGACTCCAATTCCTGACCCGCGCGTTCCGTAAGGGGAGACTTACGGACCGTAAGAAACTCCTGGTCATTGGGGTCATGAAGACCCGTGCTACGGTCATCCCCATAAGGGGTGTGGGACAGGTGGGGTAGTTCGCGGTGAAGTTCCGGGTCGGGCGCGACGTGCTGGCCGACGCGTTGGCCTGGGCCGGGCGCACGCTGCCGGCCCGTCCGCCGGTGCCGGTGCTGGCTGGGATGCTGCTCGAGGTGGCCGACCGGCTGACCGTGTCGAGTTTCGACTACGAGGTCTCGGCGCAGGTCGCGGTCGACGTCGACGTCGGTGAGCCGGGGCGGGCGCTGGTGCCGGGCCGGCTGCTCACCGAGATCGCCCGCAGCCTGCCGGCCGCGCCGGTGGAGGTCAGCGCGGACGCCGGCCGAGTGGCAGTCAGCTGCGGCGGCAGCCGGTTCACCCTGCAGACGCTCCCGGTCGAGGACTACCCGGGTTTGCCGCGGATGCCGCAGCTGGCCGGGACCGTCGGCAGCGAGCCGTTCGCCGAGGCGGTCGGTCAGGTGGTGCTCGCGGCGTCCCGGGACGAGACGCTGCCGATGCTCACCGGCGTCCGGATCGAGATCGACGGAGACCGGATGACGCTCGCCTGCACCGACCGCTTCCGTATCGCCGTCCGCCAGCTGGGCTGGGCCCCCGGGCGGCCGGATCTCACCGCGGCGGCGCTGATCCCGGCCCGGACGCTGGCCGGCATGGCCCGGTCGCTCCCGCCGGCGGCGCCGGTGTCCATTGCGCTGGCCGTCGACAACGGCGCTGGCCGGGGCATGGTTGGCTTCGACTGCGCGGGCCGGCGGACCACCACCAGCCTGCTGGACGGCCAGTTCGTGCCCTGGCGGTCGCGCTTCCCCACCGAGTTCGGCCACGCCGCGGACGTGCCGACCGCGCCGTTCGTGGAGGCGGTCAAGCGGGTCGGCCTGGTGGCCGAGCGCAGCACCCCGGTCCGGCTCTCGTTCAGCCCCGGCCAGGTCGTGCTGGAAGCCGCCAGCGGCGAGGAGGCGCACGCGGTGGAGACACTGGACGTCGCCTTCGCCGGCGCGGAGAACGTCCCGATCGCGTTCAACCCGCAGTTCCTTTTGGATGGACTGACCGCGATCGGCGCCGAGGTTGCCCGCCTGCGGTTCAGCTCGCCCACCAAGCCGGCCCTCCTCACCGGCGCCGGCACCGGCGACCCAGCCGACCCGGCAACCCCCCCGGACTTCCGCTACCTGCTCATGCCGGTCCGGGTCTGAGCAGCTCGCTCGGCGGCGGCGGTAGGCGTCGGTGCGGCGGCGCACGCCACCTCGACGACCACGGTGTCGTCGTGGATGGCGTAGATGATCCGGTACTCCCCGCGCCGTGCCGACTGCAGCCCGGTCAGCTCACCGATCAGCGGCTTGCCCACCCGGTGGGGAATCTCGGCCAGCGGGCCCGCGCAGAACTCCAGTACGGCGCAGGCGATCCGGTCCGGGAGCTGGGCGATGTCCCGCCGCGCGACAGCCGCGAACTCGACCCGGTAGGTCATGCACCTTCGGCCTGGCTGCGCGTCTGCAGGTCCTGGCGGATGTCGTCGAGGCTGTACCGCTCCGGGTCCGCCAGGGACTCGCCGACCGCTCGCACCGCCTCCGGGTCGGAGAGCACCTCCAGCGTCTCCTCCAGCGACTCCAGGTCCTCGTACGAGATCAGCACAGCCGACGGGCGGCCGTTCTTGGTGATGACGACGCGTTCGTGCGTGCTCTCGACGGAGCTGACGATGGGCGAGAGCCGGTCGCGCACCTCGGCGAGCGGAAGAGTCGTCGTCACGGACAGGATTATGGCGTCCTACCCGGTAGCACCGCGGCGCGACATGACAGGGCGCCGCGGACCGAGACGGGTCGGTCCGCGGCGCCCGCGGGGTTGGGTCAGGCTGCGACCAGCACTGGCTCCTCCGCGTCGAGGGCCGGGATGTCGTCCTTCTTGGCGTTCACGAACACGCTGATCACCAGCAGCGCCGCCGCCAGCAGCACGCCACCCCAGAAGAACGCCACGTGGTAGCCGTGGATGAAGGCGTCCGCCTGCACCCGCGCCGCGTCGGCGGCGGAGGCGGCGTGCCCGGTGAGGTACCCGGCGACCGCGGACGCGTACAGCGTGTTCAGCAGCGCGGTGCCCAGCGACCCGCCGACCTGCTGGGTGGTGTTGAGCAGGGCGCTGGCCACCCCGGCGTCGTGCGGCTCCACACCGACCAGCGCGGTGCTCGAGGCCGGGATGAACACCGCCGCGAGCCCGACGCTCATCACGATCTCCGCCGGCAGCACGTGCGTCAGGTAGCTCGTCGACGCGGTGATCTGAGTCAGGTAGAGGATGCCCACGGTCGCCATGGCCAACCCGACGACCATGAGCGGCTTCGGCCCGACCCGCGGCAGCAACTGGGAGATGACCCCGGCGGTGAGGATGATGCCGCCGCTGAACGGCAGGAAGGCGAAGCCCGCCCGCAGCGCGCTGTAGCCCAGGACGCTCTGGAAGTAGAAGGTGAGGAACAGGAACATCGCGAAGAGGCCGGCGCCGACCAGAAGGAAGGCCAGGAACGACCCGCCCCGGTTGCGGTCGAGCGCGATCCGCAGCGGCAGCAGCGGGTGCTTGCTCCGCGCCTCCACCATGACGAACGCGACCAGCAGCACCACGGCGGCGGCCAGCAGGCCGACCGTGCTGCGGGAGGTCCACCCGGCGCCCGGCCTGGCCGCCTCGGTGAAGCCCCAGACCAGGGTGCCCAGGCCGGCAGTGGCCAGCACGGTCCCGGGGATGTCGTAGCGGGTGTCGCCGGGCGCGCGGCTCTCCCGCACCACCGCCACCGCGGCCAGCGCGGTGAGCACGGCGATCGGCACGTTCACGCCCAGGCACCAGCGCCAGGACAGGTACTCGGTGAGCACGCCGCCGAGGATCATCCCGATGGCGGCGCCACCGCCGGCGATCGCGCCGAACACGCCGAACGCGCGGGCGCGGTCTCTGGGCGTGGTGAACGTGACCGTGATCAGCGAGAGGGCGGCCGGCGCCAGCAGCGCGCCGAACGCGCCCTGCAGGGCCCGGGCGGAGAAAAGCAGGCCCGCGTTGGTGGCCAGGCCGCCGAGCGCGGACGCCCCGGCGAAGCCGAGCAGTCCTATAAGGAAGGTCCGCTTGCGACCGGTGAAGTCGGCGATCCGGCCGCCCAGCAGGAGCAGGCCGCCGAACGCGAGGGTGTAGGCAGTGATCATCCACTGCCGGTCGGCGTCGGTGATGCCGAGGTCGCGCTGCGCCGACGGCAGCGCGATGTTCACGATCGTCGCGTCCAGGACGACCATGAGCTGCGCCAGGCCGATGATGGCCAGCGCCAGCCAGCGCCGCGGGTCGGCCTCGGACTCGCCCTCGGCGCCGGGCCGGGCGACCGTGGCGCCGCCGGGGGTGGTGGAACGGGTCACTGCGAATTCTCCTGTCCAGGATTGGCCTGCCCGCCCCTGCTGAGCAGCGGGACGAGGACGTCGTCGGTGACGTGGTCGATGAAGTCGTCGTCGATCGGGCATCCGGTGACCAGCACGCGGAAGAACAGCAGCGCCGGTGCGGTGTCGTTGAAGACCTCGGGGTCGGCGGCCGGACCCAGCTCGCCGCGCGCGATGGCGCGCCGGACCAGGGTGCGACCGATATCCCGCTTCTCCTCGATCACGTGCTCGCGCACGCAGTCGGCGAGGTCGGGCGTGTTGCGCATGGCCCGCAGCACGCCCGCCATCAGGTTGGCGTCGGCGCCGCCGACCCCCTCCGCCAGGAGGCGTAGGGTAGCGACGATGTCGCCGCGCAGGTCCCCGGTGTCGGGCGGCTGGTGCGCATGCGCGGCGCGGCAGTTGATCGCGTCGACCACCAGCTCGCGCTTGCCTGGCCAGCGGCGGTAGATCGTGGCCTTGCTGGCATGCGCGCGGGCGGCCACCCCGTCCATGGTCATCCGGTCGTAGCCGACCTCGGCGAGCAGCTCCAGGGCGGCCGACCGGATGGCGGCGTCGCAGGCCGGCCCGCGGCGCGGCTGCCCGGCGTCGCCCTCGCAGGGTCGCGGAGCGCCTGTTGCTGCCTGGTCGGCCACGGATCCATCCGATCTGAACGAAACGGTTTCGTACTGTACGACAGTAGCGAGTGCGGCGGCGCCCTTGCAAGTGGATCAGCCCGGTCGGCGGCGCACCGTTCATGGCTGCCGTCGGCAGCCGGACCGCCGGATCCAGCAGATCCCGCCGCCTAGAGTCGGTGCCAGGCGAGGTCGCGAGGAGGACTGCCGATGCTGGAACGAGCCCGGCGCCGATCGACCCGGTGCTGCTGGAGGGGGTGCTGCAACCGCTGGATC
>WNGI01003605.1_pt1 | contig 21835 bp, 19 predicted proteins | sample 5400621 | NCBI WGS metagenome assembly WNGI01 (sample SAMN13153374, study PRJNA577476) | soil metagenome | isolation source: 20 cm soil or saprolite under Garry oak tree replicate 1 | place: USA:California | collected 2016-06-15
AACGTGAAGATGAACAAACTGCGGTTGGCCCATGGAACTCGATTCTAGCAGGATACTGAAAAAGTCGATATGCCGCGCACCAATCGGAACGGCGAATCTGTCGATTCGTCTTGTTTACGGCGTCACACGGATGGGCGGTCATTGAGGTCGGGCTTGGCGCGTTTAGCCAAAGGGTTTGGGTTGGCGATTATGCTCTTCGATATACGCGAGGGATCGATTCTTGGAGAGCTTCCTTGCCGGGAGATTCGATTACCTAGCGTGACCTTCCGGACCGGCGGGAGTACACCGCGCCAGACCGGGAGCGTTACTTGCGCCCGTGACTCTTCTTGCCAGGGGCAGCACGCCTGCTATGAGAGGCCGGGGCAGCATGCTTTGCGTGGGGCTTCGGGCGCGCAGCTGTCCCCTTGGCGGCATGCGTCGTCGCCTCGATTTTCGCAGCCGCGTGCTTCTTGTGAGCAGCGTCGCCCATGGCCGCAGCGGCGTGAGCTTTGTCGGCACCCTTTGACGCCTTCTTGTCCTTCTCCTTCTTTTTTGGGGGTTCCTTGATGCCGCTGAGCTTGCGCAGAATTTTTTCCCTCTCCTCGGGAGTCTTCCCGCGGCCGGTAAGTTGCATGGCGAAGACTTGGTCGACAATCTGGTCGAACTTTGCTCCCCGCGGCATACCAAGCGCTTCCAGTTCGGTGGCCACCGCCGGAAGAGCGATGCGAACCGGGCGCCACTTGTTCAGGAAGGCCCGAATCTTCGAAAGGGCGGCTGATTTATTGGACTCAGCCATCAGGTACGCAATCTGATCGAGCGGAAGTTTCTCGAGAAATCGGAAAGCATCGATCGGGGCATCCATCTTGCGCCCCGTAAGCTCCCTCTGGGCCTCCAACGATTCTTCCTCAAAACCGAGTGCCGATTCCACTTCGGCCGAACGGAACCCGGCCTTCTGGAGGATGTTGGCCTGTTCTCGTTCCTTTAAGCGTCCTAAAACGGCGAGGAGCATCGGGGCAGCGAGACGCGGACGGAAACCCGCGGTGAACAGGTCCTCGCGCACTTTCATCAGGCGTCCGATGGCGTCGTAAGCCGGATGTTTTTTCGCCAGGACCGGATTGACGGCCTCCAGGAGGTCGCGCTCTTCCCAAGCCTTCAGCACGACGGACGGCCTTTCTTCGCGAGCAACCGCTCGAAGCTCGCCACCGGCATCTTCGGGCGCAATGGTGTGCTGCAGATTGCGTTCGATGGCCAGGTCAAACCATTCCTGAGTGCGCTGCTCAATCTTGAAGCCCATGCGCGCCGCGAAGCGCAAGACCCGCAACAAACGGACCGGCTGGTTGGTGAAGCTGTGAATGGTGAGCGCCCGCACTTCGGCCCGCTCGATATCGGACAGGCCGTTTGTGGGATCGAGCAGCAAGCCGCGCGAGGCGGGGTTCAAGGAAATGGCGATGGCGTTGAGAGAAAAATCGCGGCGGCGCAGATCTTCCATGATGGTGGACCAGCGAATCTCAGGGCGCGTTCCCGGGCGAACGTAATGGTCGTCGCGGGCGGCGGAAATGCTCCCTTCACAGTCGCCAGCGAAGAGCACCTCGACATGACGAAGTTTTTCATCTTCGGAGATGATCCGGGCGCCACCTTTTTCGAGTTCGTGCGCGATCTTCGAGGGATTCCCCTCCACGGTGAAATCGAGATCGCGCAGCGAGGCGCCGGTAACGAGGTCGCGGACGGTGCCGCCCGTCAGGTAGGCATTGAATCCGAGTGCGGCGGAGAGTTCCTGCACGCGCAACATCACGGCGCGCTGTTCGGGAGAGAGCCGGCTTTCCAGCAAAAACATGTAGTCTGGCATTGCGCTCCTTCTGCTTCAGGGTGTCCGCGCTGACTGCCGCAGAGGCACCCGCAATGAGTTTCCCTGGCCTGCCGCGTTATGCACGCGGGTGATGCGCTTTGTAAATCTGCTTCAACCGTTCCTCGACCACGTGGGTGTAAATTTGGGTGGTGGAAATGTCCGCGTGGCCGAGCATGAGCTGCACGGACCGGAGATCCGCTCCGCGCTCGAGCAAGTGCGTGGCAAAGCTGTGCCGCAGCATGTGCGGGGTAAGCGCTACGCGCATACCCGCTTGGCGTCCGTAGGATGAAAGTATCTTCCACACGCCGACACGGCTGAGCGGCGCGCCCCGCCGATTCACGAACAAGGTTGGGCTGCCTGGCACTTTGCCGAGCAGCTTCGGCCGGGCGTCGCGGAGATACCTTTCGACGATGGTGAGCGCCTTCTTGCCAACGGGAACAATTCGTTCCTTGTCGCCTTTGCCGATGCAACGAACACAGCCGACTTTGGCATCGAGATCGCTGACGCGCAGCCCAGTGAGTTCCGATACACGCAAGCCGGTCGAGTACAAAACCTCGAGCATGGCGCGGTCCCGCAAGCCCAGAGGAGTCTTGACATCGGGCTGGGAAAGGAGGCGCTCGACTTCCTCGAGGCGGAGATAGCCCGGCAAGGAACGCCGGATTTTCGGCGATTCGAGATTCACGGAGGGATCTTCGGAAATCAGATCCTGGATCTGGGCAAAACGGAAAAAGTTACGCAGGGTGACCAGGTGCCGCGCCACTGTCTTGCTCTCGAGCTTTTGACGATAAAGTCCCGCGAGGAAATCCACAAGATCGTCGCGGCTGACAGCCTCGAGGCTCAGCTTGCGTTTGCGGGCAAATTCATCGAATTTTACGAGATCACGACGATACGCAGATACGGTGTTGGAGGAGAGTCCCTTCTCCACCCGCACGTGGGTCAAAAATGCCGAAACAGTTGCCGCAATTTCCATCAGGGCTCCACGTATCCGTTCCCAGCGCCGACCGTGCGCCGCGTTGCAATTCCGTAGACCTCCTCGATTTCATGGCAGCGGAAGAGCCAAGCAAGGGCGAGGTAGACGGCAGTCGCCCCGATGATCAGGACGGCAAAAACGACAAGTTGCACGAGGAAGCGCGAGTGGATCGTAAAAGCAGTGTAGTAGTTTCCGAACCAGCACCCTACTCCCATGATACTGGCACACAAGGAGGTCTTTCCGAAGGATCGCAATATCTCCATCGTTCCCATAGCCCCGTAGCGCAAACGAAAAATAATAAACAGTGCGAAGAAATCAAAAAAGCAGGCGATGGCTGTCGCCAGGGCGGGACCGCCATTCTGCACGCGCTTGAAGAAAAATTGCAGAAAAATGATGTTCAGCAAAATGTTGATGCCCAGCGAAATCGACGCGACTATGACAGGTGTCTTAGTATCTCCTGTCGAATAGAAGGCTGGCACCACCAGCTTTACCGTTGCCAGTGCTGGCAAACCTACGGCGTAGTAGAGCAAAGCTCTTGCCGTCAAACGCGTGGACTCCGCAACAAACTGCCCGTGCTGGAACAACACCCTGATTATCGGCTCACGCAGAATCATCAGTCCTAGGGCCGCAGGTATGGTAATGAAGGCCACGATGCGCACGGAGAACGCCAGCGTCTTCTTCAGCGATTCGTAGTCCTTGGCCGCGGCCTGATGGGACATCATGGGCAGGATCGCCGTCGCCACGGCGATTGCATATCCCCCAAGGACCAGCTCCATAACACGGTCCGCAACCGTCAGTGCCGCCAAACTTCCTATCGGCATAACAGTTGCCGTCGCGAATCGCGTATCAACAAACAGATTAATCTGGCCGATACCGATTCCAAACAACCTTGGAATCATCAATCGAGCTACGTTCCTGATCCCAGGATGAGAAAAGGAAAGCCCGAAATTGAACCTCATGCCCTTTTGTACGAGGAGTGGTACCTGTATGAGGAACTGCAACACCCCCCCTACAAGCACTCCAACCACTATGGCCGTCGCAGGGTCCTTGAAATGGCTGCGGACCACCACGAAGGTAAACAGGATGGTTGCCAGATTCAGGCAGACTGGAGTCGCCGCGGGCAAGCCAAAGACATGAAAACAGTTCAATATACCCATCGCCAGTGCGGCCAACGCTACGAAAAACAGGTAAGGAAATACGATGCGGTTCAGCTCGATTGCCTGGGCCTCGGCGATGTTTTTTCCGGCAAACAAGTGGACTACGGCGGGCGAAAAGACCATCCCGAGGATGGTGATTACAGCCACAACCAGAGCCAGGGTCCAAAAAAGCCGGTTCGCAAATTCCCAAACCTCCTCTTTAGTCTTTTCCCGCATGTAGGTGGTGAAGACCGGGATAAACGAAGCGGTCATTGAGCCCTCAGCCACCAGGCGACGAAATAGGTTGGGAATCCGGTACGCAAGATTGTAAGCGTCGGCTGCAGCAGTTGTTCCGAGCAGGAGGGCGATACGCTGCTCGCGTACATAACCGAGTATTCGGCTTACGACGGTGACCAGGGAAATGATCGAGGCCGACTTGAGGATGTGCTTTTTATCGGTCAAAGGGCAGTGCTCCGGGGCCCTAACCCTAATGAAAACAATAACTTGACAGGAAAAACGGACTTAACATAACATACATTCTGGCGATTGGCAAATCTGGGCCCGTGCGGACCGGGACATACCTAAATTTGAAAAATAAAGCCCCAGCGTCAACGCACAAGAAGGTCGTTGTTGTGCTCGCCGACAAGAAGCCCTTGCGCGGCTATTTGAACCCTGGGCGGCTGGGGCAAGCCGACCCCGTCGATCTGCTGACTCCTGAAGGGGAGCACATTGAGGTTCCGTTGGCGCGAGTGCGTTCGATCTATTTCGTGCGCGAGTTTTCCGACGAGTTCGAACCGGAACGTAAGGCGTTTCTGAGCCGGCCAAAACTGGACGGATTGTGGGTGAAGCTGCGTTACAACGACGGCGAAACTCTGGAAGGCGTTGTACCGAACGACTTGCTGTCGCTGTTGGATAACGGGTTGCAAATCACATCTCCAGACCTGAACTCTTCCACGGACCGTATCTTTGTTCCGCGTGCCGCGCTCTCTGAACTGACCGTTCTCGGGGTGGTAGGCATGGCGCGCCGCAAGCCGGCCGCTGCCGCCGCTTCACAGCCCCGCCTTTTCAACGAATAGGCTTCGAGCCCAGCTGTACTTGCCTCTTTGGCCTATGCGAGACTCGCAGACAGCCTGTGAGGAGCTCTCTCCATGAAACTTTCCGAAGTTGCGCAGAAATTGGGATGCCGATTGGAAGGCCCACCGGAACTCGAGATTCGGGGCGTAGCGGGAATCGAGCATGCCGAAGCGGGTCAGATTACTTTCCTTGCGAATCGGCGGTACTTTCCGCTACTGAAGACCACGCGCGCTTCGGCGGTTCTGGTCGAAGAAGGAATTACGCTGGGTCGGGAGGCGGCACTTCCGGCACTCGCGGCGCTGCGCTCTGGTAATCCCTATTTGGCATTTGCTCAGGCCATCGAGCTATTCCACCAGTCGCTCGGCTATGCGCCCGGGATTCATCCGACGGCGATCATCGCGAAGAGCGCCAGGATTGGCCAGGGGGCGCATCTCGGGCCTTACTGTTATATTGACGAAGACGTTGAAATTGGCCGCCATGCCGTGCTGCACAGCTTCGTCACTATCTATCGCGGCGCGAAGATCGGCAACGACTTCTTCGCCCATGCCCATGCTGTGGTACGCGAGTATTGCCGCATCGGGGATCGCGTGATCTTGCAAAACGGGGTGATTATCGGCGGAGACGGGTTTGGATTTGCCCATCAAGACGACGGCACTTGGTACAAGATGCGGCAGTCCGGTCCTGCAGTGCTGGAAGACGACGTCGAGGTGCAAGCCAATTCCTGCGTGGATCGGGCCACCATCGGCGAAACGCGAATCGGCCGGGGCACCAAGCTGGACGACCTGGTGCTCGTTGGCCACGCATCTGCAATCGGCGCAAACACATTGCTATGCGGCCAGGTCGGACTGGCCGGCTCGACCAAAGTCGGCGATAGCTGCGTCTTTGCCGGTCAATCCGCAAGCTCCGGACATCTTTCGGTGGGCGACGGAACGGTGGTTTACGGGCAGAGCGGATTGCCAGGGGACTTGCCGCCTGGCTCCAAGGTTGGCGGTTCCCCCGCCGTGGATGGCCGTTTGTGGATGAAAATCACCGCGGCACTCCATCGCCTGCCCGAATTGCAGAAGCGTGTGCGCGAATTGGAGGCGGAGATCGAAAAGCGAAAGGCCTAATTCTTCCAGAAAGGATCTTTGGCCGGAACAAATTCGACCGGAACTTCGCTGATAAACGTCTTGAGCCAGCGGGTGCATTCCTCCATTCCGGCTTGCTCGGATGGAATGTGGCTGAGGATAATTAGAGCTTTTCTTCGGCCTTCGGTCACGGCGTCCGCGACGTATTCTACGGTCTCCCACTCGCGCGGTTCCCCCGTCACGAGTACTTCCACGTCTTTCATTTCCAGTGCGCGGGTCTCTTTGCGGAGGCCCGAAGCGCCGGGAACTAAAGCAACTTTCTTTACTTTCAACTGTGGGTCGCCGACGATTCGCAGTACGTGAATCCCCAGTTTCTTCTTAAGATCACCGGCCAGCATCTCCAGCGAGGTTTCCGGAATCTCGAACAGGTATGGATTGTCACGGACCTGATGTTTTTCCCAGCCCAGCGCGTGAGCCATGCCCGCCTCAATTCCATCAGGGTTGCGCATGTGCCAGTGATCGTGAAAGCGCCAAATTACCAAATTGTGTTTTGCGATGAAGGACAGTTTCTCTGCCAAAACGGAATCGTTTTCCTTTTCCTCGAGTTCATCCAGTTTATCCAGGTGATTGTAAAAGGTGGGCTCGTGAGTGATGATCAGATTCTGACCGGAAGCAGCCGCGCGTTCGAGCACATCCATCGTCGCCATCATGGTCACGGCGATACCCGTAACTGATGAATCCGGGTTGCCAGCCTTGAACGTGTCCACCGTTTCCGCCCTCCACGGCACCCCGACGCGCTGTTGGATTTTCGTGATTACTTCGTGAGCAGTCGGATGCTTCCCTTGCGCGATTGCGCCGCCCGACAAAAGGGGCACCATCATTGCGATCATCACGCTCCAACAGGCAGCTCCTCGATTAACTGACATTTGCGCTTCTCCCTTCCTCTGGACTGGAATCCGCGGTCGGAAAATCGATAGGACGCTGATCAGGCGGCAATGCGACAGCCATGGCGCGGCGCACGCAATTGTTCAAATCATCGCGATTCTCGAAGGCGGACGCATCAATGGGACTGAGAAACTCCACAAGAATTTCACCCGGGCGAATGACCAGTGAACGCTTCTCCATGACCCGGTGAGCGCCAGAGCACACGATCGGGACGATGGGCACGCCGGCTTTGATGGCCATCACTACCGCACCTTTTTTGAACTCCTGCAGGCGGCCATCCGGGCTGCGCGTGCCTTCGGGGTAGATCAGGAACGATTGGCCGCGCTTGAGCGCCTCCGTGGCTTTCTCGATGCTGGAAAGAGCCGACTCGCGGGCACTTCGATTGACGGGGATGAAATGAGCCGACAAAAAGGCCTGTCCGACGATGGGCCATTTGAAAAGTGATGCTTTCAAAAGAATGGCGATCCGACGAGGGATGGCACCAACAACCGCGGGCGCATCGGCAGAGCTCGTGTGATTGGCGACAAAAACGCAAACGCCCGGAGGAATGCGCTCAAGGCCCCGGACGCGAACCCGCACGCCGACGGCCTTGACAAAAAACATCACGCCTTTCACACCCGCCCAATAAATCGGATCAGGATTGCGCGCGATTAGAGTGTAGACGAGCAACGGCGGCCCGACGATCAGGACATACAGCGACAAGAAGACGGCGATGAAAAGAGTCCGCAGCATAGGCAGGCAAAAACTTTCTCGAATCCCGCGCCGCTGGTCAAGCGGAACGTGGAATCAACCGCATGGTTAGCGAACGGGGATCGCGCTGGTCTCGCCGCGAAGCATCCCCTGACGAATGTGCCGCGCCTTTTCACCAGCGCGTGAAATCTCGATGACCTCGTAAACGGTCTCTTTGTTCTCGCCGAGCCGGAATTCCAGCGAAATCTCCTTGCCTTCCCGGCGAACCCGCAGCTTCAGCAGGTCTCCCGCCCTTTGCTCCCGGAGCCAACGTTCGACGCGCTTGGGCACCTCGCCACCGTTCCAGCTGATGATGACATCCCCCGCACGCAAGCCGGCCGGGGCCGCAGGGCCTTCGGAATCGACTGTGCTTATGAGGAATAGACCATTCGGATCGTGCTCCATGGTGAAACCAAGCACCGCTTTCCGACGTTCCACGGTTCGCAGACCCAAGCCTGCTAACGCCAGGATCTGCTCGTACGGGAAGGCCTCCGTGCCCGCCACGTATTTCCGGAAAAATTCCTCGAACGACCCGCCGGCGATCGTCTCCGAGGTCAGCTGCACGTCCAGACTGTCTCGATATGTTTTTCCCTGCTTGGCAAAGTTAGTATTCATCAAGCGCAAGACATCGTCCAGGCTCTTGGCATTGCCAGTGCGATCGCGAATGAGGATGTCCAGCAGGTCTCCCAATACCTGCCCTTTGGATATTTTTCCAGCCAGGCATCCAGGCTGGACTGCTCCGCGCTCTGCCAGTGGTTAGCCGGGCGGCCTTCCAGCTCGGTGATTTGGTCGCCGAGGTCGGCGTAGAACTGCTCTTTGCTCCAGATGCCAGTGCGTACAAGGGTGTACGAACCGTAGGTGTTCGTCACCCCTTCGGCAAACCACAGAGCGCGCGTATATTGCTCCTTCCGATAGTCTACGGGATCCAGCGATGCTGGCCGGATGCGTTTCACATTCCAAAGATGAAAGAATTCGTGTGCCGCGACACTTGGCAAGTATTCATCCGAATAGGCGCCAATCGCGGTCGAGTTCGCATGTTCCATGCCACCGCCGCTGGCTCCTTTGCCAAGGTGGAGAATAAAGGTGTAGCGTTCGAATGGAGCTCCGCCCATAAGCTTGAGTTGGTACTGGCAAATGTGCTGCAGGTCCGACTCGACCTGCTTTTTCCTCCAATTGTCCCCATGAACCACCACCCAAATGTCCGGCCTAATCCCCGGCAACTGAAACTCTTCGAACTTCCCTGCCTCGATGGGCGCGTCGACCAGGGCATCGTAGCTCGCGGCCTCACCACCGAAGACTCGGACACTGCCGCCATAGTCGATGAATCGAATAGCGGCACCGGCTGCTTGCCAATCTGCGGGAACCTGCGGCATCGCAAGATGCACGGCCTCGCCACGCCGCTCTGGCACGTACATGAAGATCATCGCCGGATTGATGAAGGCATGCTCGGCATTGAGTTGCGAGGCAAAGGGGCCCGCTTCATCCCAGTACGCGGCGTAAGAAAGTTTGATCGTGCCCGTGCCCTTGATACGCCACGTTTGCTTGTCCACTTTTTCGATGAATGCTTGCTGCGAACCGGCAGATGCCTCCACTTGCTGCACGTGACTGCTGAAGTCGCGGATCTGGTAGAGCGCATTCCACGCCGGCATCTGCACAAGCACTTCGCCAGTCACATCGGGAATGGTCATCGTTACGTGGAAGAGATGCCTCTCGGGATGATCCAAGAAGACGGCATATTGAATTGTTGCTCTGGCCGAAGAGCTGAACGTGAGGATAGATAAAAGCCAGAGGCGCCCCGAGATCAGCAGCCTGCATCGGGCCGAAGTAGAGGTCACCGAGTTCTCGCCTCGCCGGCAAGCTGGCTAGCCGTGCTCAGTTTCTTCAAGAGTTTTTCGCACAAACCATCAAAGCTGCCGTTGGACATAATGAGAAGAACATCGCCTGCTCTGGCTTCCGCCCCAAGATGTTCGGCAATGGCGTCGGAGCTGGGAAACACGCGGGCGTCTTTGCCCAGGGCACGCACACTTTCTGCAACGGTTTCGGGGTCAAGGCGATTCTCGCCGCTCAATTGCTGGACGCGAAAAACACCGCCGAGAATGACGCGGTCGCCGAGGGCAAGCGCCGGCGGCAGCGCTTCCTGAAACACTTTGCGGCGCATGGAATTTGACCGCGGTTCGAGAATGGCCCAGAGACGCCGTCCGGGCCAGCGGCCGCGGGCCGCTTCGATGGTTGCTTTCACCGCCGTGGGATGATGCGCGAAATCGTCGACCACCACTACTCCTCCGATTTCGCCCCTCACATCCATTCGACGTTTCACGCTGCGAAACGTCGCCAGCGCTTTGGCAATCTCCGCGGCTGGGATGCCCCGCCCCTCGGCCACGATGAGCGCTGCCATGGCGTTCAAGACGTTGTGCCGCCCCGTGGCGGCCAGTGCGAATTCTCCAAATATCGTTCCATGATGCGCGGCCCGAAACCGCATGATTCCGCCATCAACAGCGAGATCGCTGGCCACCCAATCATTACCGCCATTGAGACCGTAGGTTTCCACTGGACAGAAAGCCTTTTCCGCCGCGCGCTGCAACGCCTGGCCTGATTCCTCCGTGTCGCCCCAAATCACGACTTTCCCTCGCCGGGGGACAAGATTCACCAGGCGGCGGAAGGCCAACTGATAGGTCTCAAAATCCGGATAAATGTCGGCGTGGTCATATTCGAGCGAGGTAATGATCAGATCATCGGGATGGTAGTGAAAGAATTTGGGCCCGCGGTCCCAGAATGAGGTTTCATACTCGTCGCCTTCAAGGATGAACTCTTCGCCCGCGCCAAGGCCGTAACTCTTTCCAAAGTTTTCCGCCACGCCCCCCACAAGAAAATTGGGGTGTTTCCCCGCGGTGTGGAAGATCCAAGCCAACATGGCCGTAGTGGTCGTTTTTCCATGCGTTCCGCTGACGACAATGGAATGTCTCTCGGGAAGAAAGAATTCCTCCAGAATTTCCGGCATCGAGCGATAGGAAATCTTTCGATCCAGCACTTCTTCCAGCTCGGGGTTCCCCCGGGCGATAATATTCCCGATCACCACAAGATCAGGCGCCGGATGCAAGTGCGCGGCATCAAAACCGTTGAAGAATGAAATGCCCAGACTTTCAAGAAGTGTCGACGCGGGCGGGTAGACTTCCGAGTCCGAACCGGACACGCGAAAGCCGCGCTCGCGGAGCATCCCGGCCAGCGGGGCCATCGCCGATCCGCCAATCCCGATCACATGCACATGTTTCGTTTCGTTCAAGTCACAACCGCCGATTCCAGGAATTCGAGTGTGCCTTCCCCATCTGCATCCAGGCGCGCCTGTATGCCCAGGGGTATCGTGAGCATAGGCCGAACGGTGTGCCCAACTGGCGCACCGAAAATGATGGGGACGCCGAACGGCCTCAGAATTCGCGCGCATACTTCGCGTACGGTGGGAGCTCCCACCACAGCCGGCTCACTTTCGGGAAAGTCTCCCAGCACAATCCCGCGAACACCTTCGAATTTACCGGCTTGTTTCAAATGCATCAGGACACGATCGACCTGGTAGGGCTTCATGCCGCGGTCTTCCAGAATCAAGATCGAATCTTTGGTGTCCAATTCCCAAGGCGTTCCTATCGTAGCTTCCAGCAGAGTCAGGCACCCGCCCAAAACTCTGCCCTGGGATTGACCGGCGAGGACGGCTTCACCCTTCAGCCGTAACTTCCAGCCGCCTTCCGTTCTGCCCACTGCTTGAAGAAATGAGCTCTCGTCATAGCCCTGGCGCGCCCCCGGGCCCGCGTTGAGCCCGGCAGCAACCATTGGACCGTAGAAAGTTGTCCAGTTACACCGTTGCCAGAGAAAGATCTCGAGAGTGGTGAGGTCGCTGAATCCAATCACGCACTTGAGATTGGCGAGGCTCTTCTCCAGTTCGAATTCCAGAAGGTAATTCGATCCATAGCCGCCGCGCAAGGCCACGAGTCCGTCAACCCGATCGGAATTCAGGGTCCCAAGAAAACCATTGGTGCGCTCCAGAGACGGCCCGGCAAAGTACCCCTCCGCTTTGCTGTCCTGATTGGCAACGATCTGAAAACCGTGCCGCTTCAGTTCTGCCAGCCCGGCGATCATCTCGACAGACTCTGCAGGAGACGCCGGAGCAAACACTCCCAGGCGGGAACCGGCGGCAAGTGCTCTTGGCTTTCGGGGAGTCTGGTTGCTTCCCGTCATTCGTGATGGCCCTCGAACGGAATCACCTCGGTAACGATACCTTTCCGACTGAGGTGGGCGACAATCTTTTGCTGTTGGCTGTGACTCACGTCGGCTTCGAGCTCAACAATGGAGTTTATTCCCATCATCGACGTGCGCAAGTGCCGGATGGTGACTTTCATCTCAGCCAACAGCTGTTGCACTTCCGTGGCTACGTTATCCGCTTGGCTCGCGGTAATCCGGAACACCATGATTCGCCGCTTCAAGTTGAGGCGATCTGCGCACCAGCCGATGACCACCAGTCCGAAAAGCACGAGGCCCGTGGCATAGGCAGCCACGGAGTAGAGACCCCCGCCGGCGGCCATGCCGATTGCGGCTTCCACGAAAACGGTCGCGGCGGTGGTCATCCCCACCACGCCGCCTGCTTCGCGCAGAATCGCGCCCGCACCCAGAAAACCGATGCCCTGGACGATGTTCGATGCTATTCGCGTGCTCCCCGTATCGCCAAACCGGCGAGCGATCTCGCCCGATAGAATGGTGAACAAGGCAGTCGCCAGGCAAACAAAGAGGCTGGTGCGAACACCCGCGGGTCGCCGCCGCAGATCGCGCTCAATGCCAATGATCGCGCCCAACGCGGCGGCTACCGTCAGCCGCAAGATCATGTCCCCAAGAGAAAGCATCGCCAGCAGGACCCACACCCGCCTGAACGGAATTTTAGCTATTTACAATTTGAATTGCGTCAATTTCGCGAAGTGGCGTGCCCTGGCGTGTATCTCGCTGCGCTTCAAGTGGCGAAGCCGATCAAGGCCGAACTTCTCGACGGTGAAGCTACCCAGCACCGACCCGTAGACCATGGCGCGGCGCAGCGAAGCGTCACTCTTATCCTCACAACCCGCCAGGTAGCCCATGAAGCCACCCGCAAAGCTGTCGCCTGCTCCGGTAGGATCGTGCGGCTCTTCGAGGGGAAACGCCGGGACGCAGAAGATCCCGCGTTTGTCCACCATCATGGCGCCGTACTCTCCGCGCTTCACAACCAGGGTCGTCGGCCCCATCTTGAAAATGTTCTTGGCGGCGCGCAGCAAATTATGTTCACTGGAAAGCTCGCGGGTCTCGGAATCATTGATCATCAGGATGTCCACGTGTTTCAGTGTCTCTCGCAGCTCCGAGTTCGAACGCTCGATCCAATAGTTCATGGTATCCAGCGCTGCGATTTTGGGCCGCTTCTTGACCTGGTGAAGCACGTCCCGCTGCAAATCGGGTGCAATGTTGGCGAGGAAAACGTACTGTGAAGTCCGGTATTGTTGCGGCAAGCGAGGCTTGAATTCCGCAAACACGTTCAATTCCGTTGCCAGCGTTACGCGCTCATTCAAGTTCTGGGAATAACGCCCGGCCCAGAAGAATGTTTTGCCCTCGGCGCGCTCCAGGCCGTCCGTGTCGATATTCCGGCCGCGAAAGATCTTTTCGTCTTCCGCAGTGAAATCGTCGCCCACTATGCCGACAAGACTCACGGGCGTGAAAAAACTGGCTGCCACGGCGAAATACGTGGCTGCGCCGCCAAGTGTGCGGTCCACTTTTCCGTATGGACTCTCCAGAGCGTCGAATGCAACGGAACCCACAACGAGTAAGGACACCATGCGCCCCTAGGAAATATACTTTCCGATGATTGCTGCGAGTCGCTTCTTTGTTGCTTTGGGAACAATTTTAAAATCCGTAACCAGCGCGTGGCCGAGGGCCGATCCACATTTGCAGGACCTAATCGCGGGCAGCTCACGAACGGCGGTTCGCAGCACCTTCTGCGCATTCTCCGCGTTTTGATTTAGCGTGGCGATGATCTGCGCGGCTGTGACCGACTCGTGCCTCGGGTGCCAGCAGTCATAGTCAGTGATCATGGCGATCGTCGCGTAACAAATCTCCGCTTCGCGCGCTAGCCGCGCTTCCGTCACGTTGGTCATGCCGATCACTTGGAAGCGAAGCTGCCGATGCACTTCCGCCTCGGACAGCGTAGAGAACTGCGGCCCCTCGATGCACAGGTATGTTCCGCGGCGATGCACCATGATGGCTTCATGAACGCATGCGTCGGCTAGAACGTCCGACACCTGGCCGCACGTAGGGTGTGCAAACGCCACGTGAGCAACGATCCCTTCTCCAAAGAAAGTGCAGATGCGATTCTTCGTACGGTCGAAAAACTGATCGGGGACGAGGAATTCTCCGGGGCGCAAGTCTTCCGTCAGGGAACCGACAGCGCTTACGGAGATGATGCGCTCTACGCCCAGGAGCTTCATCGCGTAGACGTTGGCGCGGTAATTGATCTCGCTTGGCAGGATGCGGTGGCCCCGGCCGTGGCGCGCTAGAAACGCCACGCGCTTTCCTTCCAGCGTGCCAAGCACGATTGTCTCCGAAGGATCACCGAAGGGCGTTCTCACGCGAATCTCACGTGTATTGGTCAGTCCGGCCATCGAATAGAGGCCGCTTCCTCCGATGATGCCGATGGCTGCCCGTGCGTCGGATTTGGCATGCTTCGACTTTCCGGTCTTCTTCGTCGCCATATTTTCTGGTCCCTGTATCCAGAGTCACCGCAGTTCGGTCGTCGGGCTTTCCTGCTGCCCCAATGCATGCGCGGTTTCTTCAATCATCGAGGCCGCTGCTCTTGAGTATTTCGTTCACGGCTGTAAATGGATCCTTCTTTCGATCCGCAACCTCTGCCGCCATCTCCGCCAAGCGGGACTCGCCACCCGTTCCGCCCAAGGCGCGCTCAAGCAGGCGGGATTCGAGCAGGCCGATCAAACGGTTTTTCCAATGCTCGATGTGTTTTCGCTGGCGCTGGCCGCTTGACTCAAAATGCTTTCGAAATTTCGCGACCGTCTCGGACAATTCCTCAATGCCCTTATTCTCCGGGGCTACCGTGCACACGACCGGAGGGTGCCAGCCGTCGCGCGGCATCACCAGCGACAGCATGGCCAACAGTTGCTGCTCCAGCCGGTCGGCGCCTTCACGATCGGCTTTGTTCAAGACAAAAATGTCGCCAATCTCCATGAGCCCGGCCTTCATGCTCTGAATGTCATCGCCAAGCCCCGGCACGAGCACTACCAGCACACAATCCGCCAGCCGAACGACGTCGATTTCATCCTGGCCAACGCCGACCGTTTCGATCAGCACATGCTTTTTCCCGGCCGCGTCCAGGAGCAGCGCTACCTCCGCTGTCGCTCGAGCAAGGCCGCCGAGGAATCCCCGCGTGGCCATCGAGCGGATAAACGTGCCAGCATCACCGGCGTGCCCTTGCATGCGAATCCGATCGCCCAGGATGGCGCCGCCGGAATACGGGCTCGTCGGATCGACAGCGATCACCCCGACTTGTTCCTGTTTCCTGCGGTGGTAGCTCGCCAGACGGTCGACGATGGTGCTCTTGCCGGTTCCCGGTGCGCCAGTAATGCCCGTCAGATAGGCCTGACCCGTGCGCGGAAAGAGCAGCCGAAGTAGCGCCTCCGCTTCGGGCTGGTGGTTTTCGATCGCGGTGATCGCCCTCGAAACGGCGCGCACATCACCGGCACACACGCTTTCCGCCCACTTCTCAACGGACACAGTCATACTTTACCTGAGGACCTTCTTGCGAAAGGCAGGCGCATTCCCCAATTATTTCTTCCCGAGAAGCTGCCGGGCAATCACCAGCCTCTGAATTTCACTGGTACCTTCTCCAATGGTGCAGAGCTTCACGTCGCGATAATACTTTTCCGCGGGATAATCCTTGATGAAACCGTAACCGCCGTGAATCTGTACGCACTCGTTGGCCACTTGGACGGCGATTTCGCTGGCAAACAACTTGGCCATGCTCGATTCGCGCGTGAAACGCACGTCCTTTTTATCCGCAAGCCAGGCGGCCTGATAGACGAGTAGCCGGGCTGCTTCGACCTGCGTAGCCATGTCCGCCAGTTTGAACTGCACCGCCTGAAACTCGCTGATCACCTGGCCGAACTGTTTTCGTTGCTTGGCGTATTTCGTGGCCGCTTCGAGCGCGCCTTGAGCCATTCCTAGCGCCAACGCAGCGATGGAAATGCGACCACCATCCAGGATTTTCAGGCTGCCGGTGAAGCCTTCGCCTTCCGGCCCGAGCAAGTTTTCTTGCGGCACCTGGCAATCGTTGAATATCACTTCCGAGGTGTCGCTCGCGCGCATTCCCAGCTTGTTTTCTTTTTTTCCGGGCCGGAATCCTAGTGTTCCTTTTTCTAGGATGAACGCGCTGATTCCGTGTGAGCCCTTCGATTTGTCAGTGACCGCCATGGCCACGCAAAAATTCGCGTACTGGCCATTGGTGGTGAAAGTCTTCGCGCCGTTAAGCACCCAGTGGCTGCCATTGCGCACGGCGGTCGTTCGTGTGCCTCCCGCGTCCGAACCGGCCTCCGGCTCGGTCAACGACCACGCGCCAATGGCTTTCCCGGAAGCCAGCGGCACAAGATACTTTTTTTTCTGCGACTCCGTCCCGAACTTAAAAATGTGGTTCGAGCACAGCGAATTGTGCGCGGCGACAATCAAGCCCACCGAGCCATCCACTCGCGACAGCTCTTCAATCGCCAGGGCGTATTCGATATAACCCAGCCCGGCACCGCCGTACTGTTCCGGAAAAATGACGCCAAGCAGCCCCATCTCTGCCAACTTGGGCATGATCTCCAACGGAAAATGGGACGCTTCGTCCCACTCCATCACGTGTGGAGCGATTTCGCCCTCGGCGAATTCCCGCACACTGCGGCGAAGGTTTTGCTGTTCCTCGGTGAAGCTGAATTCCACAGTCCCCTCGGCAGCTTATGGGCTTTGCCGATACGCAGACAAAATTTTGCTCATTTAATTCTACACGAACGCCTCTACCAACCTACTGGGTAATGGTTGGCCTTGTTCTCCTCGTCAAGCCAGGTCCATAGCGGCGCGAAATAGTCCGCCAGCGCTGAGGCATCCATCTGTTTCTCCCCGGTCAGCGCCGCCAGCGCTTCGGGCCAGGGCTTGCTCAACCCCATCCCAAGCATCTTGTTCAGCCTCTCTCCGGCGGCTTTGTTTCCGTAAATCGAGCAGTGGTGCAGTGGGCCGGTGTAGCCGGTCTCCCGGCAAAGCGCGCGCTGAAATTGAAATTGCAAGATGCGCGCGAGGAAATAGCGCATGTAAGGGGTATTCGAGGGCACGTGGTACTTCGCGCCGGGATCAAAATCGGCTTCGGTGCGCTCCACGGGCGGCACTATGCCCTGGTACTTCCGCCGCAATTCCCACCACGCTTTGTTGTACTCCTCCGGCTTCACCTGGTTCGCAAATACTTCCCAGCGCCACTTGTCCACCAGCAACCCAAACGGCAGGAAGGCTATTTTCTCCAGCGCCTGTTGCAGCAGATAGTCAATATCGCCGGACGCCGTCGGCACGGCGTCAATCAAACCGATCTTCTTGAGGTATTCGGGCGTGACGGAAAGCGCGATCGTATCTCCCACTGCCTCGTGAAAGCCGTCGTTGGCGCTGTTCTGGAAAAGCGGCGGCTGCCCATTGTACGCGCGCTGGTAGAAGTTGTGCCCCAGTTCGTGATGGATCACCCGGAAATCCTCTTCCGTGATCTGAATGCACATCTTGATCCGCAAATCGTCTTTCGAATCGATGTCCCAGGCACTGGCATGACAGACGACATCGCGGTCCTCAGGCTTGCTGAAAAGCGATCTTTCCCAGAAGGTCTTCGGCAGCGGAGCGAATCCCAGGGAGATGAAAAATGCCTCGCCGTAACGCGCCATTCCCTGGGCATCCGTGCGCCGGTCCTCCAGGATCTTTGTCAAGTCGTAGCTCTGCGGAGGCTTTGGCGAATCCATCAGTGAATAAACGTTGTTCCACTCTTGGCTCCAGATATTTCCGAGTAAGTGCGCCGGAATCGGCCCGCGAGCCGGAACTATCTCATTTCCGTATTTCTTCCGAAGCTGCCCGCGCACATAGGCATGAAGTGATTCATACAACGGTCTCAGCTGTTCCCAAAGCCGATCCGTTTCCTTGCTAAGCTCGTCCGGCGCCATGTCGTAGTTCGAACGCCACAGTGCACCGGCATCCCGAAACCCCAGCTCCCGCGATCCCTTGTTCCCCAGTTCGACCATTCGCGCGTAACGCTGCCGCATCGGCGCGCCCACGGCGTGCCAGCCCATCCACGCGCGCTTAAGTTCCTCGGGATCGCGGCTCGTGGCCATGAGCTTGCCAACCGCCGTCACGTCCAGACATTTCGAAGCGTTCTTGCTGGGGCACCACTTCCCTTTTCCGTAGTCACCGTCCAGCGATGCCAATACTTCTGACAGTTCCTTTTGTTCCTTCGCGTCCGCCGGCGCCGGAAACCCCGCCGAAAGTTTCAGCAGCAACATCTTTCGCGCCATTTCTGTCGGCAACGTTAGACTGTCAAACTCATGGGCCTTCCTGGACATTTCCGCGCTGAAGGCGCTCAACTCCTGGTTGGCCTGTGCCGCAATTTCCTCCGTATCGTCGGTGATGAAGTTTTCCTCCACCCAAGACGCTCTTTGCGCTTTGTTGGTGAGATCGAAGTAGCGGCTTTCCGCTTTGTCAAGAAACTCTTGTGCCGCGGCCACTGTCGGAGAACTCTTCTTTCCTGAGGTTTTCGCGGCCGCGGGGTTTTGCGCTGCTGCGAAACCTGCGAAAACCAGACCTGCCAGTGCGCCAGCTACAATCCGCAGTCGTCTCACGCCTCGCTCCTCGATGCCCCTGCCCCTTGGGTCTTGGCAACGACATCCTGCAGCAGCACAAGCGCTCTCTCGATGCCCCCTCGGTCCACATCGCAGTGCGTGACCAAGCGCACCGAATGCAGCCCGGTGTCCTGCGCCCAGACGCCGTACGGATGAAGCACGTCACAGAGTTCCGCCGCGGTCTTCCCGGTCTTCGAACAATCAAAGATCACGATGTTCGAGCGGACTTTCTTCGGATCGATACACAGCCCCCGGATTGCGGCAATACCTTCAGCCAGCCACTTGGCATTTTCTTGATCGATGTGCAGCCGCGCCGGCGACTTTTCGAGGGCAACCAGGCCCGCCGCAGCGATCACCCCCGCTTGTCGCATGCCTCCGCCGAACATTTTCCGGTAGACGCGCCCCTTCTCGATGAACGCGTGCGCACCCGCAATCATCGATCCCACCGGGGCGCCCAATCCCTTCGACAAACAGAACATCATCGAATCGACGCTTCGCGTCATTTGCGCGACGTTATCTCCGAGCGCTGTAGCCGCATTAAAAATGCGCGCACCGTCCAGGTGCACTTTTAATCCCAGCGCATGCGCATGGTCGCAGATGTCTTCCACCTGCGCCGTCGGATACACCGTTCCTCCCGCCATGTTGCTGGTGTTTTCCAGACACACCAGCGCGGTTTGTGAATCGTAATAAATCTTTGGCCGGATGACCGCTTCGATCTGTTTCCACGTCAGAATGCCGTCCTCGCCCCGTGTGGCTCGCGGCATGCAGCCAGCAATCGCGGACATCGATGCCAACTCATACAAATTCACATGGCTGCGCTCTTCGCAAATCACCTCGTCGCCGTGATGCGTCCACACCTTGATGGCGATGAGGTTCCCCATGCAACCTGTGGGAACAAACAGCGCCGCCTCTTTTCCAAAAATCTCGGCCGCGCGTTCTTCCAGCCGGTTGACCGTGGGGTCTTCTCCGTAAACGTCATCGCCGACTTCCGCCTCGGCCATGGCCTGTCTCATCTCCGGGGTGGGCCGCGTCACCGTATCGCTCCGCAGGTCCACCACTCCCTCCGGAATCTTTCCCAGCTCGGCAACCTGATTCGGATCCATCCGCTGATTCCCCTTCGCCACCGTGTAGGTCATGTTCGTCCTTCTCCGTGCCCGGCTCCTGCCCCGACCCGCTCGGGGGCTCACCGTGACCTCGCTACTTCCCTACTTTCTTACCTCATCAACTCCACAAACACTTCATTTGAAATACTCAGCCTCTCCGGCGCAAGCCGCACTATGCTGCCATGGCGCTCCACCAAGCCAGCCGACGTCAGCGGATCGAATCGCGCCGCCAGCGACACGCCATAGTCCCGTTCGATTTGCGCAAGATCAATTCCATCGAGTTGCCGCAACCCGAGAAATAATTCTTCTTCCAGCGCTCTCTCTGCCGTCAGCGTTTCATGCTGCTCAACCGGCATTCGTCCACCCTGGACCGCCGTCACATAGGCCGCAGCATCATGCGCGTTCGCCCATCGCTCCGTTCCCAAGAACGAATGCGCCCCCGCCCCAAATCCCAGGTATGGTTCCCGCCGCCAGTATTTCAGGTTGTGCTTCGATTCGTATCCCGGCTTTGCCCAATTCGAAATCTCGTAGTGATGGTACCCCGCCGCGCCCAGCGCCTGCTGCGCCATCTCATAAAACTCCGCCATGTCATCTTCGCTGGGCACCGAACGAGCGCAGTACTTTTCCCCACCCTGCAGCAACTCTTTGCCCAGCCGGCTGTCTTCATCGATCTCCAGGAGGTAAACGGAAACATGCTCAGGAGCCAACACCGCCAATTCCTCCAGCGATTGCCGCCAGCTTACCTTCGTCTGATGTGGCAAACCGGCAATCAAATCAAAACTGATATTTCGAATCCCCGCCTCCCGCAGAATTGGCACCGCCCGGTAAATATCCGCCCGCCGATGCATCCGCCCTGCCGCCACCAGTTCCTTATCCGAAAACGATTGCAACCCGAAACTCACCCGGTTGATTCCCGCCCGTACCCACGCCGCTGCTCTCCCCGTCTCGATCGTCTCCGGATCCGCCTCCAGCGTCACTTCCGTAAGATCCGCCGCGAATGATGCGCGGATCGCATTCAAAATGTTTTGCAAGTGAGCGGGATCAAGCAGGCTCGGCGTCCCGCCGCCAATGTAAACCGTGTCCACAGCCAAGTCCTTGCTCCGGGTCTCGCGCGCAACTCCGCCGCCCCTCAAGCGCCCAGGCCAATTCGCCCCAGCTGCCTCCAGCAACAGTCGATGCTCTCGAATCTCCCGGCAGACCGCCTCAACATAGGGCCGAAACCGGCTGCTGGCCACTACTCCCGTGTGGAAATTGCAGTAAGTACATTTCGTCTGGCAGAACGGAACCTGCACGTAAATCCCGCTGTTGCTCATCGCTCAAAAACTCTAGCACACCCCTGCCTCAATCCTGGAACCCATCAACTTGATCCTCGCCAGTTCGAACCACCGGCGCTCCCCGCGGATCAGCGAGGAGTCTGCTCTTGGTTCGTCCATCGCCGGGTAAGGAATCATCCCGCTCGGGAAGTTATGCGCAGGCAAGGCTTTCCTCTCAGCAATTTAAGACCACGTCGGGGGCGCGTCCGTTCAAGACACCCGCGTCCGCTCTTGGTCCAGGGATGAAAGGAGATCGAACGAACAGCATGATTCCTCCAAAGCCGGCCAAGCAATCATGGGGCTCCGCCGGGAACTGATGGGGGGGGTGTTTGGCCTTGGGTCGTTTGTGTCTTTATTTTTTGATACGGGTTCGTGGGCGGGATTGTATCGCCCACAACTTCGCGGGAAACTTGCGGTTGGCTCTGGCAATCCCGTGGAACTGCTCGCGACCCTCTATCCTTGTGACCAAAAACGGCAGGATGCGGCTTCCAAGGGAACGAAGCGCTTTGTTTTCAGTTCCTTAAGCAATGCTTCGTACCACTTAGACTTGCAATCCTGGTCGAACGAGAGGGATTCACCTTGCTTCCCGTCGCACCGGGCTAGCGTAGGTCGGTGTCAATAGCCACAGTTCTCAGCCCTGCTTCGTTGACGACCTTGACTTGCAACTTTCGCTCCCGGGGCCCGTCAAACTCGCAGAAGAACACGCCTTGCCAGCGCCCCAACATCAACTTTCCGCCTTCCACGTGGATGATTTGACTCCCTCCCACAAGCA
>WNGI01001107.1_pt1 | contig 21825 bp, 19 predicted proteins | sample 5400621 | NCBI WGS metagenome assembly WNGI01 (sample SAMN13153374, study PRJNA577476) | soil metagenome | isolation source: 20 cm soil or saprolite under Garry oak tree replicate 1 | place: USA:California | collected 2016-06-15
TTGAAACCACAATGCCCCTCATCGGAATCGCGGTCGGACGCTATGTGGGGCTTCGGTTCGGGACTGTAGCCGTTTATCTTGGGGGAATTATCCTTATCGGCGTAGGCATCCATACTCTCCGCGAGACGCTGGCGGACCATGATGAGGCCGGGTCGCTATCGTTTGAATCGGTACGGGGGATATTGCTGGCTGGCTCAGCGATTTCGACCGATGAGATCGCCATAGGGTTTCCGCTTGGTGCGCTCGGTCTTCCGATCGTCGTTGTGCTGGCCGCAATTGCCGTGCAAGCCTTCTTCGCCACAGTCATTGGGATCTTCATCGGGCGCGGGATTGGCACGGCGCTGGGAAGGCAAACCTCCCGCATCGCCGGTATCATGGCAGGCGTGGCGTTCTTGTTGCTCGGGATTTACCTGCTTGTGGAGCGGATCGTGCTGCGCGCCGGGTAGTTCAGTTTTACTCCGTGAACGCGGATGGCACCGGTGAAATACAACTCAGCGAAGGTCGGTAGGCGCTGCCTGGCTGGAAGCACTCGGGGAGGATTAGGAAGGATAAGGCCGAGGCATAACGGGGAGCCGTTTGTCGGGGAAGGGGGGGGAATCCGCCAAGGGCCCCCCGCAATGCCTCTGCGATTCTTATCCCCACTTCCAAACCGAGTTAAACCTAAAATCTTTGGGACCAGACCGCCCCCGCTCCCGAACGGCCAAGGCCGAGATCCCGCGTGCCCGGCCCGGAGGCCCCGCATCCAACCTCTGAGGTCCCCTGTGCCGGACGCAAAGGCCCCCGCGTTCTTCTTGATGCCCCTCACCCGGAGGAGTATACTGTGGCGGGTATTCCCGATGCGTGCGCGGGCAATTGCGCTCTCGCAAGAGGGGGCCCAGCCCCCCGGCCAGAATCGCAGCTGCTATCGCCGAAAAGGTGCCCGCTGTGAGCAGAACCCCTGACCGCCCGAACTCGCCGAAGACCGGTGCCCGAGGCCATCCTCTCGGGTGGCGACCGCGCATGGGGGACACCCGCCAGCTCAAGCAGAATTTCGTCATCCTCGCCCCGTACCTCGCCGCGGGGTTCCTGGTCGGATTGGCCATCCTGCTCGCCGGCTGCGGCGTTCTTGTGGGAACGGCGCTGGCGATCAGCGGCCACCTCCCCTCCGTGGAGGCGCTGTACACGCCCCCGAGCGAGGCCACGCGGATCTACGCCGCCAACGGGGATCTCCTCGCCAGCCTCTACCAGGAGAACCGGGCGAACATCCCCCTGTCACAGATCCCTCGCACGTTTCAGCGGGCCGTGATCGACACCGAGGATGCGGGCTTCTACCGCCACCACGGGATCTCGCTCCGCGGGGTGCTCCGGGCCTCGTTCCGGAATGTCCGCGAGCGAGGTCTGGCGGAGGGCGGCAGCACGATCACGCAGCAGCTCGCCCGGAACCTCTTCCTCTCCAATGAGAAGGCGCTCAGCCGCAAGATCGCCGAGATGCTGCTGGCGGTCCAGATCGAACGGCGGCTGACCAAGAATGAGATCCTCGAGCGCTACCTCAACCAGGTGTATTTCGGACAGGGCGCCTATGGTGTGGAGGCGGCCTCGGAAGTGTACTTCGGGAAGCCGGCCCAGGACCTCACGCTGCCGGAGAGCGCGCTGCTGGCCGGGCTGATCCGCGCCCCCTCGTACGATTCACCCTACGACCGTCCGGATCGGGCTACCGCGCGCCGGGCGGAGGTCCTCCAGCGGATGGTCGAGCTCGGGGACATCACGCCGGCGCAAATGCGCGCGGCCCAGTTGGCGCGGATCCAGCTCGTGGACAAGGGCAACGCGGGGTTCATCGGCATCCGGGCGCCGTGGTTCGTCAGTTACATCCTCCCCACGCTGCTCCAGCGGTACGGCGAAGACGTGTTGTACAAGGGCGGGCTCCGCATCTACACGACGCTCGATCTCGCCTGGCAGGCGCAGGCTGAGGCGGTCTTGAAAGCGGGGATCGACCGGGCGGACCACGATAAACTGAACGTGCATCAAGGCGCGATGATCGTGCTCGACCCCCAGACCGGATCCATCCGCGCCATGATCGGCGGGTATGACTTCCGGGCGAGCCAGTTCAACAGGGCCTGGCAGGCCCGCCGCCAGCCGGGATCGGCGTTCAAGCCGTTCACCTACGCCACCGCCCTGCTGCGCGGGATTCCGTTCACCACCATGCTCCAGGACGCCCCGATTTCCTACACGCTGACCGACGGCACGACCTGGGAGCCCAAGAATTTCGACAACAAGTGGTACGGCTGGGTGACGATGCGATTCGCGCTCGAGAACTCCCTCAACGCGGCAACCATCCGGCTTGAGGAGCGGGTGGGTCCGGAGAACATCGTGGCCCTGGCCCATCGTCTGGGGATCGAGAGCACCCTGCAGCCCACCCCCTCCCTGACGCTGGGCGCTTCCGACGTCACCCTGATGGAACTGGCGTCCGCGTACGGCGTGTTTGCCAGCGGAGGCGTGCGGTCGGCCCCGATGGCCATCCTCAAAGTGACCGACTCGAAGGGAAATGTCCTCGAAGACAATGTGCCGCAGCGCACCGTCGTCCTCAGCCCCGAGGTCGCCTACATGATGACCGACCTCCTCAAGGGTAACGTCCGGCGGGGCACGGGCGCCGCGGCCAACCTCGGGATCCCCGAGGGCGGCAAGACCGGGACGACCGACGACTACCGGAACGCCTGGTTCATCGGGTTCACGCCAACGATCGTCATGGGGGTATGGGTGGGGAACGACGACAACTCTCCGATGAAGAAGGTGACGGGCGGCGGTCTCCCGGCCCAAATGTGGGCGGCGTTCATGAAGCCGGTGACGGACACGTTGCCGAAGACCGACTGGGCGCGTCCGGCCGGGGTCGTCGAGGCCGTCACGTGCGGCCAGACCGGCCTGCTGGCCGCCTCGGACTGCCCGGAGCTTCGCCCCGAGCTGTTCATCAAGGGCACGGAGCCGACGACCTATGATCAATCACACGGCACCGCGGCGCCATCCGGCGCGGCGGGGCCGTCCACGGCGGCGGCCGCCGGCCAGGTGGCCGCGGGCCAGGCCACAGCCGTGGCGTCGTCTCCGGCGTCATCGCTCATGCTGACGGTGACCTCCCCCCGGAACGGGTCCCAGGTCTCAGCGCCGTTCCTGGTCAAAGGCACGACGCGCGCGGGGGCGACCGTCCATGTCGCCGTCCAGCTGAAGGCCGGGTTCCTGAATGTGCAGGTGGCGGACGCCGATGCTCCCGTGGATGCGTCGGGAAACTTTGCGTACCTCGTGAACCCGGCAGTCAAGCCCGCCGGCGGAACGTTCACGGTCGTGGTGAGCGCGGCCGCCGGCCAGGACACCGCCTCGACGGCCGTCTCGGTGCAGGAGCAGTAGACGAGCGGCCCGGCGCGGGACTATAGTGGAGGCGCCCCCCGGGTCGTGTTGCGGGGAGCCTAGGCGTTTCGAATCGCCCCGGCGGATGTTCGGGGCGGGCATGCGTGAACCGGGAAGCGAGGGATCGGCTGTGTCCGGACACTCCAAGTGGCACAACATCAAGATCAAAAAGTCCAAGGTCGACCAGCAGCGCGGCAAGCTATTCAGCAAGCTGGCGCGGGAGATCATCATCGCCGCGAAGGAAGGCGGCGGGGATCCGTCCGGCAACATACGGCTGCGGGCGGCCGTCGAGCGGGCGCGCGAAGCCAGCATGCCCAACGACAACATCCAGCGGGCGATCCAGCGGGGAGCCGGCGGGGCAGAAGGGGCGGCGTACGAGGAGATCCTCTACGAGGGCATGGCCCCCGGCGGGGTCGCGGTGCTCGTCCGCGCGCAGACCGACAACAAGAACCGGACGGCCTCGGAGATCCGGAACATCTTCGCGAAGGGGGAGGGGACCCTCGGCGCGTCGGTGGGATGGCTGTTCGAACAGAAGGGCCTCATCACCGTCAGCAAAGCGTCGGCATCCGAAGAAGAGGTGCTCTCCAAGGCCGTCGAGGCAGGCGCCGAGGATGTGAAGGCGACCAGCGACGAGTACGAGATCACGACCGCCCCGGAAAAATTTGCGGCCGTTCGCCAGGCGCTGGAGAAGGCCCGGTACAAACTGACGTCGGCGGAGATCACGATGGTGCCGAAATCGACGGTGCCGCTCGAGGGCAAGGAAGCGCAGCGGGTGCTGCGGCTGATGGAGGCCCTCGAGGATCACGACGACGTCCAGAACGTGTACGCCAACTTCGACATCCCGGACGAAGTGCTCGAGCAGGTCGGGTGAAGGGAGCGGCCATGGGAATCCGCGAGGCGGTGCAGCCGTCATTTCAGCTGTGCTGGGGGACGGTCCGCAAGAACGTTGAGCTGATGCCCGATACCGGGCTGAACTTCAAGCCGGAGGGGTTGGAGACCCGATCGTTTCGCGAGGTTGCGCTGCACGCGGCGAACGCCTGCGTGACCTTCGGGGAGAACATCGGGAAGACCGCGTGGGAGCGGATCGCGGCGTTCCCGCCGGATACGCACGTCAGCAAAGCGCAGGTGCTGGCGGCGCTCACCCAGGCGGGGGACCGGTTTGCGTCGGGGCTGAGCCGTCTGACCGACGAAGAGGCCGGCCGGGTCGTGCGCACCCCCTGGGGCATGGAGCTCCCGCAGGGACAGCTGATCGCCGGCCACGTGCCGCACATGATGTACCACAACGGCCAGATGACGATCTATTTACGGATGCGCGGGATCAAGCCGTTCTTCCTGGCGCGATAAGCCCCCGGCCGCAGCCGGTTCCGAGGGGCCGGAGGAACCGGATCGGCAAGCGGCGAACACTGGTTCGGGTCAACGATCCGCGAGGCACAGCCCACAGCACAAGCGGCGTTTCGACGGAGTAGCGCGTGCGCATCCTCGGGATTGATCCTGGCCTGCAGCGTACGGGATACGGACTCGTCGAAGGATCACCCGGAGGGCCGATCCTCGTCGAGGCCGGCGTCATCCAGACCGACATCCGCCGCTCGCTCGCCGACCGGCTTCACGAACTTCACGCCGGCCTCACCGGCGTCGTCGCGCAGGGCCATCCGGAGGCCGTCGCGCTGGAGGATGTGTTCGCCCACCCCCGGTTTCCCCGCACCGCCATCGTCATGGGGCACGTCTGCGGGGTGATCTGCCTTGCGGCCGCGCAGGCCGGGGTGCCGGTGGATGCCATTCCCCCCGCGTCGGTGAAGCGCGCGGTGGTCGCGTCCGGCCGGGCCGGGAAACGGCAGGTGCAGCGGATGGTGCGGCTGCTGCTCGATTTGGCGGAGGATCCGGGGACCCACGTCGCCGATGCGCTCGCGCTGGCGCTCGTGGCCCTCTCGCGCCGGGGGATTCCGCTGGGACGCCTCCTGGCCGTCCGAGGCTCGGCGTGATCGCCTTTCTGCGCGGTCGCGTGCTGCGGCGGCTCGAGCAAATGGTCGTAGTGGACTGCAGCGGTGTGGGATACGAGGTGCATCTGCCGGGCTTCATGCGGGACGCGGCCCCACGTCTGGCCGACGGCCTGGGCGAGACCGTCGAACTGCACATTTCCTACCATGTGTCGACGAATCAGCCGCGGCCGCTCCTCGTCGGATTCCTCCGAGGGATCGAGCAGGAGTTCTTCGAGCGATTCATCACCGTGGACGGCGTGGGGCCGACGAAGGCGATGAAGGCGCTGGTCCATCCCATTGAGACGATCGCCGATGCGATCGAGCGAAAGGACACTGCCTTCCTTCGCCACCTGCCCGGGATCGGCGAACGGACGGCGGAGAAGATCGTGGCGGCGCTGCACGGCAAGATGGCCAAATATGCCCTGCTTCACTCGGAGGCCCCGGTGGCCCCGGAGGCCGCGCCGGCGGACTTCCGCGAGGAAGTCCTGGAGGTCCTGATCCAGCAGCTCGGTCACCGCGCCGCGGAAGCCCGTCAGATGGTCGAGCAGGCGCTCAAGCGCAACCCGGGTATCGCATCGGCCGAAGATCTGTTCCAGGAGGTCTACCGGGCCGAGCGGGGGGTGCCGGCATGACCACGGCCGGCCGTCTCGGCGAGGAGGGACAGCCCCCAGGGGCGGTGCGCCGCGACGGCGGGGGCGGAGACGACGAGCAGTTCATCCGGAGCCTCAGGCCGGCGAGATTGGACGAGTGCATCGGCCAGGCGCGGGTGGTGAGCGGCCTCCGCATCAGCCTTCAGGCCGCGCAGGAGCGGGGGGAGGCGCTCGACCACGTCCTGCTGCACGGGCCCCCGGGGCTGGGCAAGACGACCTTTGCCAACGTCATCGCCGCGGAGATGGGGACGGGCATCGTCACCACCTCGGGCCCTGCGGTGGAGCGCGGCGGGGACCTCATGGGGATCCTCACCAACCTGAGCCGGGGCGATATCCTGTTCATCGACGAGATCCACCGGCTGCCGCGGGCGGTGGAAGAGTTCCTCTATCCGGCGATGGAGGACTTCTGCGTCAACTTCACGATCGAGAAGGGCGCCCACGCCCGCACCCTGCGGTACGCGCTCAAGCCGTTTACGCTGGTGGGCGCGACGACGCGCGCCGGCCTCCTCTCGTCTCCCCTGCGCGAGCGTTTCGGCATCACCCATCACCTGGATTTCTATCCGGTGGATGAACTGACCCGGGTGGTCGCGCGGTCCGCCTCGATCCTCGCGGTCGACGTCACGGAGGAGGGCGCGATGGAGATTGCGCGCCGCGCGCGGGGGACGCCCCGCATCGCGAACCGGCTGCTGCGCCGCGCGCGGGACTACGCTCAGGTCCGCGCCCAGGGCCGGATCACGCTGGAGGTCGCCCGCGAGGCGCTGGAGTTCGAAGGGGTGGATCCCCTCGGGCTCACGGCCCAGGACCGCGAGCTGCTGCGGACGATCGTGCAGGTCTACAACGGCGGCCCGGTGGGGATCGAAGCGCTCGCCGCCACCCTCAACGAGGAGGTCGACAGCCTCGAGGAGATGGTCGAGCCGTTCCTCTTGAAGATCGGGCTGCTGACCCGCACCCCGGGGGGCCGGCGGGTGACCCCCCAGGCGTGCGACCACCTGGGCGTGCCGACGCCGGACCGAAGCCATCGGAGCCAGGGCGCGTTGTTTGCATGACGGTCTCGACGTTCGGGCGTGTCTTGGTAGGGTTCGGCCTGGTCATCGCCATGCTCGGCGCGGTGTTGTGGCTGTTCGGCGGCCTGCCGCGCCTCCCCGGCGACATCTACCTGCAGCGCAAGGGGTTCACCCTCTACATTCCCATCGCGACCGGCCTCCTGCTCAGCCTCATCTTGACGCTCCTGCTGAACGTGTTGTTCGTGCGCCGATGATGCAACGGGTGGTCGCGGCGGCGCTGGCCGCCTCCCTCTTCTACACGGGCGCAGGCGCGGGGCGCCCCGCCCTGGCGTTCGAGCCCCCTCTGATCCGGGTCGGCGTCGCGGTCGAGCAGCCGGCCATCCGAATCGACGCCGGCGCGCCGATCACCGCGGCCGATGTGACCCGGGGGAGCAGCGCGGTCCTCGAGGCCGGTTCATGGGAGTTCGCGCCCACGCCGTCCGGGATGGTGGTGTCCGGGACGGCCCTGGGACCCATGGTCCGGCTGACCACGGAGAAGGGAGTCCTGAGCGCCAACGGTCAGCCGTATCGGGGCGTCATCGAACTCCGGCGCACACCCGCCGCGCGGCTCACGGCGATCAACGAGGTGAGCATCGAGCAGTACCTCTACGGCGTGATCAAGGGCGAGATCGATCCGCGCTGGCCGCCGGAGGCGGTCAAGGCGCAGGCGGTGGCGGCCCGGACGCTGGCGTTTGAAAATCTGGTTTCGGCCCGCGCCAAGTACCCGAGCGAGGGGTATGTGCTGCGGGCGACGACCGATTCCCAGGTGTACCTGGGCGTGGCCGGTGAGGATCCGGCCGCGATCACCGCCGTGGACGCGACGCGGGGGGTCGTGGCGACCTTCCGCGGCAAGCCGATCTTCGCCGCCTACCACTCGAATTCCGGAGGCCATACGGAGGACAGCGAGAACGTCTGGGGGACGCCCCACCCCTACCTGCGGGGGGTGCCGGATCCCTACGCGCTCGACGAGCCCGGGACGCAGTGGACGGCCCGGCTGTCCCTCTCCACCATCGAGGCGGATCTGCGCCGGCTCGGGGTGTACGCGACCGGGCTGGTGGCGATCGAGCCCGGCCGTGTCACGGCGTGGGGCCGGGCGGTCACCGTGCGGCTGCTCGAAGAAGGGGGACGGACCCAGGAGGTCGGCGCCAACCAATTCCGTCTCGCGGTGGGCCCCGGCGTGATTCGCAGCACGATGTTTGCCATCACCAGAGACGGGGCCGACATGAATTTCGCCGGGCGGGGGTCCGGGCACGGCGTCGGCCTCGATCAGTGGGGCGCCCGGGCCATGGCCGTCCAGGGGTTCACCTTCGAGCAGATCCTGAGCTACTATTACACGGGGATCGCGTTCGAACGACGGTTCTGAGGCCCCCATCCCGCGTGGGGGCTGTGACGCTCGCGGACTTCGACTACCTCCTGCCCCGGGAACTGATCGCGCAGGTTCCCGCGCGGCCGCGCGACAGCGCGCGCCTCCTCGTGCTCGACCGGGCGACCGGTGGGGTCGCACACCGGGTGTTCCGCGAACTGCCCGAGTTCCTCCGGCCGGCCGATGTCCTGGTGCTCAACGACACCAAAGTCCTGCCCGCCCGCCTGCGGGCCCGGCGCCCCACCGGGGGGACCGTGGAGGTGCTGCTGCTGCGCCCCGCCCCGAACGGCGTCTGGGAGGCGCTGATCAAACCCGCGCGGCGCGTCCGGGAGGGCGCGCGCCTCGTCTTCGCGCCGGGGGTGTTGGAGGGCGTGGCGGGCGAGCGGACGGCGGCCGGAACCCGGTTGATCGCGCTCGAGCATCACGGTGATCTTCTCGGGGTGCTGGACCAGGTGGGCGAGACGCCGACCCCCCCGTACATCGCACGGACGCCGGAAGATCCCCGGGACTACCAGACGGTCTACGCGCGCACCGCCGGCGCCGTCGCCGCGCCGACCGCCGGGCTGCACTTTACGGAGGGGCTGCTGGCCGGGATTCGGGAGCGGGGGCCGGCGATCGCGTTCCTGACGCTGCATGTCGGATGGGGCACGTTTCGTCCGATCACGGCGGAGGACGTGACGTCTCACCGGATGGAGGCGGAGGTCTATGAGGTGAGCCCGGAGGCGTCCGGGGCCATCAACGGCGCGCGCGCGAGAGGCGGGCGCATCATCGCCGTGGGGACCACCTGCGTGCGCACGCTGGAGTCCGCGGTGGACGACGCCGGCCGCATCCGCCCCGGCGCCGGCAGCGCCACGCTGTTCATCACGCCGGGGTATCGCTTCCGCGCCACGGACGTCCTGGTCACCAACTTCCATCTGCCCCGCTCGACGCCGCTCATGCTGGCCGGCGCGTTCGCGGGGCGCGAGCGCCTGCTCGCGGCGTACGCTGAAGCGATTCGCCGGCGGTACCGCTTCTACAGTTTCGGGGATGCGATGCTGATCCTCTGAGCGGCTCCGGCCGTCAGGGAAGACGTGCCGCGGGCTTCGCGGAGGTCACTCCGGGGGGGCGAGCCGGGTCCACCCACGCGTGTAGGGGTTCCACTTCTCCAGAGGACGGCCGAGGTAGTCGCGCCCCTCCACCTGATAGCCGGCCGCCAGGAGGCGCTTGCGGGCTTCGGCGTAATACCGGTAGTCGAGCTGCCAGGCGCCGCGCAGGGGATTGCGGTAGAGCCCGAGCCCGCCCAACAGCCGCTCGATATTCTGCGCCTCCGAGTCGGCAGCCCGCAGTTCGACGCTCTGGGTGAGCGTGCCGAAGGCCTCCACTTTGGGAGACTGGGGGGCGGCAGGCGGAGCTCCCCCGGGGTTCGCCGCGGTCGCCCGCCCGGGCACCCCGGCCGCGGGCGCGGGCTTCGCGACGGCCGGCGCGGCCCCCGCGGGGGCCGCAGGCGCCGGGGTCCCGGCTGCGGCAGGCGGGGTCGCGGCGGCGCGCTGCGCCTTGATGGCTTCGGCCTTCGCCTTCGCCGCGGCGATCTTCTCTTCGCGAGTCATCTCGGATTCGCCCATGTCCCTCTCCCGAGGCGGACAACTTCTGCTCTCCCGAGAGATTCTTCACGGGCGTCCGCGGTCCCTGGAGATCCCGGCCCGGGTGCCAGGGAGCCAGAGGCGGGCCGGGCAGGCTACTGGCGCTTTGCCTCGAGGAGATAGATCCCCGTGCCGGTGTACTGGCGGGAGCCGGCGACGCGGAACGCGCGATCGAGCGCTGGAAACAGCTGAGCCTGCATACTGTGGGTAAACGGGATGCTCACGATCAGCCACACCCGCGGGTGCTGCTGAGCCAGTTCCCGCGCCCGGAGATCCGTAAACGCGTGTGCCCGGTCGCCGTCTGGAACCAGATTGGCCGCGGTCAGGGTCAGCGACGGGTGTGGGTCACGATCGTAGTACGTGAAGGCGCTCCTGGTCGCGTTGTTCACGTACAGAAAAAAGTCGCCGGGCTTCCCCTGGTGCTCGACCAGGGACGCCGCCGCCCGCCACTGGAAGTGGTTGAACCCGGGGTCGCTGTAGAGGCGGACCAAGACCGGCGCGCTGTAGAGAAGGACACCCACGGTGAGCACGGCCGCCAGCCGGTCCCGCCACCCGTGGGTCCGCTCCGCGATCTCGAAGATGCCCGCCGCGAGGAAGGCGGCGTAGAACGGGATGAGAAACGACAGCCACCTCGGGTAATAATAGTGGTTCGCCAGCGCGAGGGCGAACGTCGCCACGAGCGTGACAATCGGGATGAGTCCAAGGAGCGCGAGGCGCCGCCGGTCGGAGGCGAGGGCGGCCCCGCCCCGCCACAGGATCACGAGAAACGGCAGGAGGACGGCAAACTGCCCGCCGGGTCCCAGCGTGCCCGGGAACAGGTAGTTGGCCATCCCGAAGAGCGAGCCTCCGAACGCGATCAGCCCGAGGAGGTCCCCAGGGTCGCGCGCGGTGACCGCGCTGCCCAGACTCTGCAGGGTGCCGTGGAGGTGGAACGCCTGCGTCCACAGCGAGGGGATCCAGGGCGCGTACAGGACGGCCGCGGCCGCCACGGCCGCCATCCACCGGGCGAGGCGTCCGCGCTCATAGGCAGCCACCCAGATGCCGTGGGCCAGGAGGACCAGCGCCCCGATGTACTGCGTGTACACCATCAGCGCCGACGCGAGGACGTAGCCCGCCCACCGGAGCGGCCCGCCCCGTTCGACGCTTACGGTGAGCGCCAGCGTGGACGCCATCACGAGCGCGCCGAGGAGCGCGTACATTCTGGCTTCCTGCGAGACCATGATCTGGAAGGGCGACACCGCGACGAACAGCGCGCACAGCAGGCTCACCGGCTCCGAGGAGACGCGGCGCGCCAGGCCATAGGTCAGACCCACGGAGGCGAGACCGAAGCACGCCGACGGAAATCGAAACGCCGTCTCCCCCACGCCGGCGATCTCGGCCCAGGCCTTCATGAAGAGGTAGTAGAGCGGAGGATGGAACTCCACCGCCCGCAGCATCGGGAGGACGTCATGCCACCGGGCGCGGGCCATCGTGACGACCACGATCTCGTCGTACGAGAAGCTGGGCGCGCCGAGCATCGCGAAGCGAAGAATGGCGGCGACGGCAAGGATGCCGGCGAGGATCACCCTCGGGTTGAAGGCGTCGTGGGGAGAGGGCCCAGGCGGTCGCGGCGGGGACGGCGGGTCGGCTCGATGCATTGACCCGTCACCTTTCGGCCTCCCCGATATCCTCCCCTCCGCATGGTGGTATACTCCGAGCCGTGACCGTACGCTTCGAGGTCGTCCATGTCGATCGCGAGACCGGCGCCCGGGCGGGTCTGCTGCACACGCCGCACGGGACCGTGGAGACTCCTGTCTTTATGCCGGTCGGCACCCACGGGACCGTCCGCGCGCTCACCCCTGAGGAGGTCGCGGGCACCGGCGCCCACATCATCCTGGCCAACACCTTCCACCTCTCGCTGCGCCCCGGCGCCGAGCTGATCAGCCGAGCCGGCGGGCTGCATGCGTTCATGCATTGGGACCGGGCGCTGCTCACGGACAGCGGAGGGTACCAGGTGTTCAGCCTCCCGCATCTCCGCAAGGTCTCAGACGCGGGGGTGCTCTTCCGTTCGCCCATCGATGGGCTGGAGGTGGCGTTTTCGCCCGAGCGGGTGATCGCGATCCAGGAGGCGCTGGGGGCGGACATCATCATGCCGCTGGATGTCTGTTTGGTCTATCCGGCGGAAGGCACCGAGACCGCGGAGGCGCACCGCCGGACCGTCCTGTGGGCCCGGCGGTCCAAGGCCGCTCACACGCGGGAGGACCAGGCGCTGTTCGGGATCGTGCAGGGCGGGTTCGATCTGCCGCTCCGGCGGCAGGCCGCCGATGAGACGGCCGAGCTCGGCCTTCCCGGCTATGCGATCGGAGGCCTCTCCGTTGGGGAGTCGAAGGCGATGACCTACGATCTCCTCTCCGCCGTCACGGAGCGCCTCCCCGCCGCCTGCCCCCGGTACCTGATGGGGGTGGGTTCGCCGCCGAGCCTGGTCGAAGGTGTGCGGCGCGGCGTCGACATGTTTGATTGCGTGATGCCGACCCGCATCGGACGCACCGGGATGGCGCTCACCGGCGCCGGGCCCCTCAGCCTCCGCCGGGCCGCGTTCGCCGAGGACCTCTCGCCGGTCGAGCCGGGGTGCCCGTGCCCGGCCTGCCGCGACTACACGCGGGCCTACCTGCGCCACCTGTTCAAGGCCGGGGAGATGCTCGGACCGCGGTTGCTGAGTCTCCACAACCTCGTGTTCATGGGGCGGTTGGCGGCGGCGATGCGTCAGGCGATCTGTGAGGATCGGTTTGGGAGCTGGAGCCGGGCCGTTCTCGCCGCCTATGAGGCCGGCGGGGACCCGCCTGGGCAGGGCTCAGACGACCGCCCCGGAGGGAATCGGATGGATGTCGCAGAACCATCCGGCACCCTGAATCGGTCGGAGGCATAGGGGTGACCCCCCAGCAGGTCCAGCAGGTCACGTCGCTGCTGCCGCTAGTCGTCCTTTTCGCGGTCTTCTATGTCATGCTGATCCGGCCGCAGCAAGTGCAGCAGAAAAAGTATCGGGAGATGCTGGCGCGCCTCAAGAAGGGAGACCGGGTGCTGACCCGCGGAGGTCTGTACGGCGTCATTCTGGACGTCAAGGACAACGACCTGACGCTTGAACTCGCCCAGAACGTCCGCGTCCGCGCGGATCGCACGGCGGTCCAGTCGCTCGCGAAACGGGGGGCCGCGGGAGGGTAACCCGGCCTCCCCGCCGACCATGGCCGACACCCGCAGCGCCGCAAGCCAGGTCACGCCCAGCGTCACGGGCCGCCCCCTGACCCTCGACGACATCAAGCGCGATCCCGAGGTCGAGGCCTATATCGCGAAGGCCGACGAATACACGGGCGCGATCGGGTACACCGAGCACGGCGCCCGGCATGCGAACCTGGTCGCCAGCATCGGCGGCAACGTCCTGCGGCGGCTGGCGCGGCCGGAGCGGTCGATCCACCTGGCGGCGATCGCCGGATATCTGCACGATATTGGAAACGTCGTTGGCCGGGTCAACCACGAGCACACCGGTGCCTTGCTGGCCAGCCGGATTCTCAGCCGCCTCGGGATGGACCCGGTCGAGATGGCCATCGTCATGGGCGCGATCGGCAACCATGAGGAGCAAACCGGGGATCCCGTGAGCGACGTGGGGGCGGCGGTGATCGTCTCGGACAAGTCGGATGTGCACCGGACCCGGGTGCGCAACCCGGATCCGACCACCTTCGACATTCACGACCGGGTCAATCACGCCGTGGAGCACTCGTTCCTGCGCGTCGATGAGACGGCCCGGACGATTACCCTCGAGCTGACGATCGACACCCGCCTGTCCCAGGTGATGGAGTACTTCGAGATCTTCCTGCCTCGCATGGTCATGTGCCGCCGGGCGGCGAAGTTGTTGGGGTGTGAGTTCAAGCTGATGATCAACGGGACGAAGCTTCTCTAGGGGGGGACGCGTATGCCTGCCTGGCTCTACGTCTGCAAGTCGTGTGGGAGCACGCACGAGGCGCCTCTGCGGCCCGGGGGCACCGTGTACCTGCGCTGTCTGACCACCCGCGAGTGGTCCTGGTATGAGCCGACGGTGTTCACGCTCCCCGGCGAGCCGGGGGTTCGGGCCGGGGCATCTCGTGCCGGCGCGTCGCGGAAGGGAACGGCCGCTGCCCGCCGGCGCGGCTCCAGCACGGCTCGGGCGTCCCGGCGGCCCGCGGTGGCTCGGGGCACCCGCAAGGCCGCTGCCCGACGGGTGCCGCGAGGCGGTCGGAAGAAGCGACGATAGCTCCCGCGGATCTCCCGTGTCAGGCGGGCCGGCGTTGAACCGTTGGAAACCGAAGACCATGTAGGGTGACGCGTCCACGATGGGGGCGCAGATGGGTGGCATGTGCCTCGATGATAGACGCGAGGCTTGCCGTCTCAGCCTTTTCAACGCGGCGCCCGTCGAAATGAAGGCAGTCCCAGAGTGCTTCCAGTAATAGCCTGCCGCGTAGGGGAAAACCCATTAAAGCCTCCCCACCCGAGATGGTGATGCCGGCCCTGACGTTTGGTTCACCCACCTCAAGGCGCTAGCCGCATGTGAATCTACTGGGTTTTCCCCAACACGCTTCCGGTTGTCACCCGATTCCAGATTGCGCATTTGTGTCTACGTTTGAATTATGAAAACTATGGTGGATCTTCGCTTGGCAGGACGGTCCCCCCCCGAACGTGGATTCGGTCCGTACGGAGGGGTCTGCCGGTTCCGTTTGCGCTGGTGAGCACTCGTCACGCGAGGCACTGAGGCCAAAAGCTCAACCGAATCGAACGTCGGTTCGGCTCCGAGAACGGAGCATGAACCGAAAGGGCGGAGCGCTGCCCCGCGACTGGTTCGCGCAGAGTGACGTCAAAGACGGCGTCTGCGCGCCCTGAATGGTCGTCATGAACGGGCGGCGGTGGTGGGACCCGAAGGGCATGCTGTTTTGGCAGATCGTGATGACGATCTGCGCCTGGGGGGTCATCGTCGCCCTGCACCTCGACAATGACGGGCTCTGGTTCCAGGGCGACGCGCCACGGCACGCCGCCAACGGCGTCTTCTGGTCTGATTTCCTCGGGCGGTTTCCCGCGTCGCCGCGAGACTTCGCGTTCAGCTACTACGCGAGCTATCCCGTCGTCAATCCTGCCGCGTACCCTCCGGTGTTCTATCTCCTGGAGGCCATGGCCTATCGGGTATTCGGGGTGTCCGCCTTTGTGGCCAAGGGGCTGGTGCTGGCCACGGTCCTCCTCGGCTCCCTCTATCTGGTCGTCTGGCTGCGACGATGGGTGGCCGAGGAGGCGGGATGGGCGGGGAGCCTCTTCGTCTTGCAGCCGGCGATCATCGGCTGGGGCAATGTCATCATGCTGAACGTGCCCTCGATGGTTCTTGGCGTCGCCGCCCTCTATCACTGGCGTCGGTGGCTGGAGGCTCCCGCCTCGGGACAGTTGTATGCGGCGGCCGCGCTCGCGACGCTGGCCGCGCTCACCTACCTGTTGGCCGCAGTCGTGCCTGTCGTGATGCTCGCCTGGTGCGTGTGGGGGAGGAGATGGGACGTGTTCCGCCAACGCCGGCTCTGGATCGTCGCTGGCGCGGCGGCGATCCCGATCGGGGTCTGGGTCCTCATGACGATGCGGTGGGACCCGCACTGGGCGCCTGGCCCCTTAACCGGCCCCTTCACCGGCCCCTTCACAGGGCCGTCAATCGGCCCCTCGCCGGCGGCGTGGGGCTTCTACGTCCGACATCTCCCGGGGTGGTTTGTCACCGTGCCCGTGATCGTGCTCGCGGCGGTCGGGCTCGGGCTGGGGCTGGTGGGCCGGGCCTCAAGGAGAGAGGTGGCATTCCTGTCGCTCTGGATCGCCCTCGCCTATGTCTGGTTCACGGCGATCAGCCTCAAGGTGAACGGGGGGATCTCGCTCGACGATATCCGATACACGATGCTCTTGGTGCCGCCTATCGTGCTCCTGGCCGCGATCGGGGTAGAGAACGGCCTCCGACTGGTGGTCGGAGCGCGAGAGGGGAGGGCACAATGGCCGCGGCTGATGCCGTGGGTGGCGGTGCTCGCTCTCCATGTCTGGCTGGCGGCCGCGGTGAGCGTGCCCCGGGTCGCCGGCTTTCGCGAGATCGTACGCTTTGTGGGTGAGATCGCGCCCTCGGAGCGCGTCTTCTATGACGGGGCCTACGACGGCGTGTTCTCCTTCAACGCCCTGGCTGCGGGCACGGGGTTTCGGAGGGGCGTCGTGCTGGGTCGCAAGCTGCTCTACGCGACCAAGCGCTTGCCGTCGTTCGGGATGATTGAAATCGCCTCATCGCCGGGCAGTGTCCGTGAGTCCCTGCGTTTCAGGTGCGGCTGCCGAATCCTTGTGGTCGAACGGCAAATCGAACCGCGCCTCAAGAGGAGCGCCGCCGCCGCCAATTTGCGGGAAGTCGTGGCCCGCGAGCCCGCGCGGCTGATCCGCTCCTTCCGGGTCGAAGCCGGTTCCGTGACCGATGTCGACGTCTACGAGTGGCGCAGCGTTGAATCGGTCCCCTCTACCATCGATCTTCCCTTTCCCCCGCTCGGCAACAACGGGCGGGTTCAGCTGAAGCCTCTCGAGTACTAAACAGAGCGCGAAGGATCCCTCCGAGTCATCATGGCGCCCTCTCAAGATCCCGTTGTGATCATCGGTGGCGGGCCCGCCGGGCTCACCGCGGCCTACGAACTGACGAGGCACGGGGTGCTCCCGCTCGTGCTCGAACAGGACGCCCGATATGTCGGGGGTCTCGCCCGCACCGTTCGATTCAAAGACTTCCGCTTTGACCTCGGCGGCCACCGCTTCTTTTCGAAGAGCCGGGAAATCGAGCGCCTGTGGGAGGAGATCTGCGGCGACGATCTCATTGGGCGAACCCGGGTCTCGAGGATCTTCTACAGGGGCAAGTTCTTCAACTACCCCCTCGCCGCCCGCAACGCTCTGGGCCAACTTGGGGCGATCGAGAGCGCCGTGTGCATCGCCAGCTACCTCAGGTATCGAGCGGCGCCGATCAGGCCCGAAGTATCGTTTCAAGACTGGGTGACCAACCGGTTCGGCCGCCGCTTATTCGAGATATTCTTCCGCACCTACACCGAGAAAGTCTGGGGGATGCCGTGTCACGAGATCTCCGCGGATTGGGCAAGCCAGCGGATCAAAGGACTGTCATTGCGGGCGGCGATTCTCCAGGCCGTGCTGCCCCGGGGCAATCACGCCGGCGCGCCCAGCATTAAGACGCTGGCCACGTCGTTCCGGTACCCCCGCCTCGGTCCGGGGATGATGTGGGAACGGGTGCGCGACCGCGTCGCCGGGGCGGGCGGGCAGGTGAGCATGGGGTGTGACGTCATCCAAGTCCGCCATCACGGCGGACTGGTCCACGATGTGGTCGTCCGGCGGCCCGACCAGACGACGGAGCGAATTCCGGGCCGCGCATTCATCTCTTCGATGCCGCTCCGGAGCCTGATCCTCCGGTGGACTCCGAGCCCTCCGCCGGACGTCCTCCGCGCCGCGCGCGGCCTGAAGTATCGCGACTTCATCGTCGTGGGACTCGTCCTGCGGGTGCGCGACCCCTTTCCGGATCACTGGGTCTACGTCCACGATCCCACCGTGAGGCTCGGACGGGTGCAAAACTTCCGAGCCTGGAGCCCCGATATGGCGCCCGCCGCGGGCCGGTCCGGGCTCGGGCTGGAGTACTTCTGCAATCGCGGCGATCCTCTTTGGGCCATGGCGGACCGCGACCTGATCGCTCTGGCCGCGAGGGAGCTCGAGCAAGTCAAGCTGGCGCGTGCGGCCGATGTTGAGGACGGCTGCGTGCTGCGCGTGCCAAAAGCCTATCCCGTCTATGACAACGGCTATGAGGCGCGCGTGGGCGTCATCCGGGACTACCTGGGCGGCTTTCGCAATATCCAGCCCGTCGGACGGAACGGCATGCACAAGTACAACAATCAGGACCATTCGATGATGACCGCGTTGCTCGCCGCCCGAAACATCCTCGGCGCCGACCGAGACCCCTGGGCGGTCAATACCGACGCGCAGTACCTCGAAGCGTCCGATGACGCGGGCAAGCCTGCCGCCTCGCGCCCAGACCTCGGGTCGTGGGCCCGTCAGGAACGCCAGGTTCCGCGAACGCTGAGCCGATGGTCGGCCAAGAGGCACGCGTGAAGATTTCGGTCATCATTCCGGTGCATAATGGAGCGCAGACGCTTGGGACGTGCCTCAAGGCGCTGGCCGCCTCAACGTACCCCACGTACGAGTGCATCGTGGTCAATGACGGATCGACAGACGGGTCCGGCGCCCTCGCCGCGGCATTTCCCGTTCGCGTGCTCGACCTCCATGGCGGGCCGTTTGGCGCGCCGTACGCCAGAAACCGCGGCGCAGAAGCCGCCGACGGGGGGATTCTCCTCTTCCTCGATGCCGACGTCGCAGTGGCGCCGCACACGCTGGCCAGAGTTGCGGCGTCGCTCACCGGTCCTTCTGCCGAAGCGGTCTTCGGCTCATATGACACGACCCGTGAGCCGGGATTCCTTTCCCAGTACAAGAACCTCTTTCATCATTTTATCCATCAGAGTGGTCCGGAGCAGGCGTCGACGTTCTGGACGGGGTGCGGAGCGATCCGGTCCGCGACGTTCTTTGCGATCGGAGGATTTGACGAGGGCCGCCGGCCGTGGACCTGCGAGGATATCGAGCTGGGCTACCGCCTCCGGGCGGCCGGGCTGGCCATCGCCTTCAACAAGGACATTCAAGTGCGGCACCTGAAGCGCTGGACGCTTCGAGAACTGATCAAGTCGGATGTCGTCGACCGCGGCATCCCGTGGACGCTGCTGATCCTGCAGCGGCGTGCCTGGCCCGACCACCTGAATCTTCGCCGGGGTCAGCAGACCTGTGCCGTGCTGGTGTACGCGCTGCTGCTGGCCGCGGTGTTTCTTGCGCCGCTCTCTCGGCTCGTCTCCCTCGCGCTCTGGGGCGGATTGTTTCTTGTCGCCGCCGGCAGCTGGTCTGATGAACGGCCCCATTTCCGCCTGGATGCGTTGATGGGCGCCTCTGCCGCGTTGCTCGGCGGGGCCGCCACGGTCGCTGCGCTGTCGCAGCGGTCCCCCGGACTGGCGTGCCTGCCGGGCATCGTCATGGCCGGACTGATCCTGGATCGGGCGCCCGCCGCGCCGCAGTGGTTGCGGCGCAACGCGGTCTTCAACGCCATGGTGGCGACGTTTCTCACCGGCATGTTCGCGGTGCCGTTTCTCATCTCGACTCGCCTGGGGATCGTCGTCGCGCTCGGCGTCGGGGTTCTCGTGATGCTCAATCGTGGGCAGTACGAGTTTTTCATGCGACAGCGCGGAGTGGGGTTTGCACTAGCGGCCATGCCGTTTCACCTCCTGTACTATCTATACAGCGTCGCGGCGTTCGGGCTCGGGGCCGGGTACTATCTCTGGCGCGTGGGACCGGGTCGCGTCATCACCACGGATCGCCGCCCTTCGGCTGCCGCGGGCGACACGGGCTTGTCGCCGCGGTCCCAGCAGTGGGCCAGGCAGCAGGAATGAGGAGATGACGGCTCCGCTGCGGGTTGGGCTGCTGGGGTGTGGCCGGATCGCGCGCCTGGCCCATCTCGCCGTCCTGAGCCGCCTCCGGGGTGTCACTCTTGTGGCGCTGGCCGAGGCTGATCCGCAACGGCGGGCCGAGGTCCGCCGTCCTCCAGCCGTCGCGATGGTTGCCGACTACCGTGAGCTCCTGGACAGGCCCGATGTCGAAGCGGTCATCGTCGCGCTCCCGCCGAGCCTGCATGCGGACGCGGCGATCACCGCGTTCGAGCGCGGAAAGCACGTGTATATGGAGAAGCCGCTCGCGCTCAATCTCGCCGAGGCGGGCCGGATCCTCGCCGCGTGGCGGCGCAGCGGCCTGGTGGGCATGATCGGGTTCAATTACCGCTTCAACCAGCTGTACGCGACGGCGCGGGAGCGGATCTGCGCCGGCCGATTGGGTGAGCTCGTGACCGCCCGCTCGGTCTTCTCAACCTCGACCCGGCCCATGCCCGAGTGGGAACAGACCCGTGCCCGCGGCGGCGGTGCGTTGCTCAGTCTCGGGTCGCACCACATTGACCTGATGCGGTTCCTCTTGGATCGCGAGATTCGCGATGTGTCGGCCGGTTGGCGAACGCAGCGCACAGAGCACGATACTGCGGTCCTCCAGATGCGTCTCGACGATGGGGTGCTCGTCCAATCCTTCTTCTCGCTGTCCGGGGTCGAGGAGGATCGTGTGGAGATCTACGGGCAAGAGGGGAAGCTAACCGTTGACCGGTCGTGGTCGCTCGATGTCGAGATCAGCCCGGCCACGCTGCGGTACGCGCGAGCACGGCACCTCGTCCGGACCCTGCGGGCGCTGCGGGGCATCCCGCATGCCGTTGACAAGATCAGGTCACCGGGCCACGAGCCGTCCTATCGGACGGCCCTTGCGCATTTTGCGGCTGCGGTCCGCTTCGGACGGCGGGCCTCGCCCGACTTCTGCGACGGCTACCGCAGTCTCGCGGTCGTTGAAGCGGCCGAGCGGTGTGCGAGCCCCGGCCGCTGGGTCTCCGTCGGCGATCCGCCCGATGCCGGGGGGACGGCGGCGGCGTCGGGCGCGGCCGTCGAGGCCGCCGCGCGGCGGCCATACGGGGTTGCCCATGCATGAGCGGCAGGCAAACGACGCCCGGCCTGGAGCGCGCGCGCCCGCGCTGTCGGTCGTGCTCCCGATGCCCCGCGGGTACGACGCGATCCGCGCCACCGTGAGGTCCCTCGAGGCCCAGAGCAGCCGTGACCTCCTGGAGCTCGTCATCGTGGCGCCATCGGCGCGCGCCTTGGATCTCGGGCAGTCCGAGCTCACCTGGTGCCGTCACATCCGCATCGTGGACTCGGGGACGATGACGTCGCTTGGCGCCGCGTACGCCGCCGGCGTCCGGAGCGCCACGGCCCCGGTCGTTGCGCTGGCGGAGGACCACTCGTATCCTGCCCCGGAGTGGGCGAAGGCGTTGATCGAGCGGCATGGCGAGCCGTGGGGCGCGGTGGGGCCGGTGGTGGCAAACGCGAATCCCGGCAACGCGTTCGGCGACGCGGCGTATTACATGGGATACGGCCGCTGGGCGGGGGGGATCCCCTCGGGTGAAATCGACGATGTGCCCGGGCACAACAGCTCGTACAAGCGCTCGATCCTGCTGGACCACGGCTCCGAGCTCAGCGCTCTGCTCGAGGTCGAAACGATTCTCCATTGGAGGCTGCGGACGGAGGGGTACCGGCTCTATCTCGAACCGGCCGCAAGGACGAACCACCATAATCCCTCGACACTGATGTTCCTCTTGAAACAATCGTTTCATTACGGGCGCCTGTTTGCCGCCGCGCGCGCGCGGGAATGGCCGGGAAGGCGACGGGCACTCTACACGGCCGCTTCGGTGTTGATCCCTGTCGTGAGGCTCTGGCGCGTGGGGCCGCAGGTGCGGCGGACCATCGGGGCCGGTGGGCTCGCGCGCGTGCTGCCGGCCCTCATCATTGGACTGATCACAAGCGCGTTCGGCGAGATGATCGGTTACGCGTGGGGTCCCGGCGGTGCGAAGTCCCGCCTGTTCACGCTCGAATGCGCCCGCGACCGGCACGTCAAGACGGTGGCGGCCCCCCGGCGGTCCGCGGCGGGATGAAGGACCACAGAGTCACGGAACCACCGACGTTCTCGGTCATCGTCCCCACGTACGGGCGTGCGGCGCAACTGCGCGAGTGCCTTCGCGGCCTGGCCGAACTGGATTTTCCGCGCGATCGGTTTGAGGTCATTGTGGTGGACGATGGCGGC
>WNGI01001489.1_pt1 | contig 21818 bp, 16 predicted proteins | sample 5400621 | NCBI WGS metagenome assembly WNGI01 (sample SAMN13153374, study PRJNA577476) | soil metagenome | isolation source: 20 cm soil or saprolite under Garry oak tree replicate 1 | place: USA:California | collected 2016-06-15
TGCTCGCGCTCGGCGACGTCGCGCTCCCCACCGACCCCGGGACGAAGATCCCGACCACCAGCCTCGAAGGGCTCCTCGTGTTGTCGACGATATGGATCGTCGGGCTCCTCATCGTGTTCGTGCCCGTGTCGATCCGGATGTACCGGAAGCTCACCTAAGAACTCAGCAGGAAAGGGGAACAACCCCAGCGGTCCGGGGGTTGGGGATTGCAATCGTTCCGTCGCCCGCGGCGGAGAACAAGGGGGATCTGCATGTTGTTCGGCTTCGAAGGCGAGAACGCTCGCGAGAAGGTCATCGTCCTGCTAACCATGTGCTTCGCGCTTGCGATGGCGATGCTCGACAACACGGTCGTCAACGTTGCGTTGCCGAGTATCAAGAACGACCTCGGCGCCGGGTTCAGCCAACTCCAATGGATCGTCGACGGCTATGTCCTCGCGTTCGCGTCGCTCCTCCTGACGGGCGGGATCCTGGGCGACCGGTACGGACGGAAGAAGATGTTCCTGACCGGTGTCGCGGTGTTCACCCTCTTCTCGTTCCTGTGCGGCGTATCGCAGACCCCGGGCCAGCTGATCGCTTTCCGTGCCCTGCAAGGCGTGGGTGGCGCCCTCCTGCTCCCGGGGACGCTGTCGATCCTCACCGTGACGTTCCCCATGCATGAGCGGGCGAAGGCGCTCGGGATCTGGGCCGGCGTGTCCGGGATCGCCCTGGCGCTCGGCCCCACGCTGGGCGGGTACATGGTGGAACACCTCGGCTGGGCGTCGGTCTTCTTCCTGAACGTCCCGATCGGGATCGCCGCCTTCATCGTCGCCACCCGAACGGTCACGGAGTCGGTCTCGGAAGCCGAGCGGCGCCTCGACGTCACCGGACTGGTGCTCGGGACGTCGGCCCTCTTCTTCGTGACGTATGCGTTGATCGAGGCCAACCAGCTGGGGTGGGGCAGCGCCAGGATCGTGGGGTCATTCGTTCTGTTCGCGGCGTTCCTGGTCGCGTTCCTGTACTGGGAGCTCAAGAACCCGCACGCGATGATGCCATTGCGGTACTACAAGATCCCCTCGTTCTCCGCCGGGAACGCGGTCGCGTTCAGCGTGGGGATGGGGATGTTCGCGACCTTCTTCTTCCTGACGATCTACATGCAGAGCATCCACGGCTACTCGCCGTTCAAGGCCGGTGCTGGGTTCCTGCCGATGACGCTCGCGATCATCGTGACCGCGCCCAACGCGGGCCGGTATGCCTCCACGCACGGGTCACGAGCGCCGATGACGTTCGGTTTGCTCCTCACGGGCATCGGGCTCGGGCTGCTGGGGGTGCTCCTGACGCCCACCACGTCGTACTGGGTCTTGTTCCCGATCTATCTCGGGATGGGGATCGGGCTGGGGGCGACCATGGCGCCCATGACGGCAGCCGTCATGAACTCTGTTGGTCCGCAGCGCGCCGGGCTCGGGTCGGCCATGACCAACACGAGCCGCGAGGTCGGCGGTGTGCTCGGCATCGCCCTGCTCGGCGCTATCCTCACGACCGAGCTCAAGAGCGCGTTCGCTCCCGCCGTGGCGGGGCTCGGCCTCAGCCCCCAACAGCTCGAAGCGGTCAGCGAGGCCGCGAAGCACGGGAGCCTGGTCACAACGGGGATCGGGCTGACACCTGTACAAACCGCAGGGTTGCAGCACGCGTTCAACGACGCCTTCATGAAGGGGTTCCAGCCTGCGCTGGTGTTCGCCGCCATCATCCTCCTGATCGCGTGCGTGATCGCCAACCGGCTCATCCCGGGCCGAGAGACGGTGGCCCAGGCCCACGCCGCGGCTGCGGCAGACCACACCGAGGCCGTGCCCGTCGAGATGTGACCGGTCGCCGCGGGCGTGATCAGTCGCTTCCCGAGGTCCCCGATGTCCTTCGCCGTGGCGGCGAGACGGGCTGGGTTACCCTCCCCCAGTCACCTTCGTCGCGGGGACCTGCGCGTAGATCGCGCTTCCCGCCCCACGTGGTCGAGGCAAGCACATGGAAGAACTTCAGCGTGTCGTAGACCCAGGTCGAGATAGCCAGCATCGCTCCCCCTTGCGCGGTCGGCGGTATCTGACCGCACATCCGCCGGCGGCAAGCGTCCTATGCGGCTGGATGGCGCGCGTCGTAGCGCCAGAATCCCGGCGCGAACCAGCCGAGGAGCCCGATCCCGGCGATGGAGATCAGGCCTCCCGAAACGATCGAGATCGCGGGGGTCGTGAGGGTCGCGACGACGCCGGACTCCACATCCCCCAAAGCCGGGCCGGTTGCCCAAACGGCCATCCCGATCCCCTCGAGGCGTCCCCGGAACCGGTCCTCCACAGCGGCCTGGATGATCGACAGTCGGAAGATCCCGCTGACCATGTCGCCCGCTCCGGCGATCGCCAGCATCACAAGGGATAGCCACACGACGTGTGAGAGCCCGAACACGACGATCGCGCCGCCCCACATGACGATCGAGAGCATGATGGCCCTTCCCTGCTGACGGACGTCCTTCGCCCTGCCCGAGAGCAGCGTCGCCACGAACGCTCCGGCCGCCGGAGCGGCGTAGAGGAAGCCGAGGTAGTGCGCCTCTTTGGCCTCCACACCGCCGGCGAGATGCAACGCGACCGCGGGCAGGAGCGCCATCGGGAACCCGAAGATCATCGCGTTCAGGTCCGCCAGGAACACCGACTGGAGGTTCCGCTTGCCCTTGAGGAAGCGGAACCCGTCCTTGACCGCGGCCCAGCTGACCTCGTTCTCCTCGTCGGCGGGGGGTGACGGCCGCATGAGCCGGATGGCCACGATCACCACCACGAACGTGGCCACATCGAAGAGGTACACCCCGGCCGGGAGGATCGCGACCAGGAGGAATCCTGCCGCGACCGGCCCGAGCATGCCCGCGAAGGTTCCGAACCCGGCGTCGAGCGCGTTGGATGATGGCAGCAGTTCTTTGTCGAGGAGCCGTGCCGGCCACGTGTCCAACGCCGGACGGTTGAACGTGTAGAGGCCCGCCGCGAAGAACGTGAACACGTACATCGGCCACAGGAGCGGCTGCGGCTTGAGCGCGTTCAAGGCCATCAGCGCCGACATCGCCGCGAGCACCGCGTGGGTGATCGTGACCATCTGACGGCGCTCGACCGCGTCGGCGACGGTGCCGCCGATGATCGGGAACACGAAGACCGGGATCAGCGCGGCCAGGCCAAGCAGGCCAACCGCCAGCGTCGACCGGGTGATCTGGAACACCTGGTACGGGATCGCGACGGCCACGATCTCATCGCCGAAGTTCGACACGCTGTGTCCAAAGAACAGCAGCCGGAAGTCGCGCGACACCTTGAGCGGCGTCAGGTCCATCAGGTGGCCGCGGGCGCGTCGCATCAGGCCGGCGCGCGGCGACGGATCGGGACGAGGGGTCATGGGGAGCTGATCCACGGGCGAGGACCGTAGCACCGACCCCCGCGGCGTTCAGCGGAGCAAGCGGGAGAGCCGTCGGTCGGCCAGGATCTTGCCGCCCGTTTGGCACGTCGGGCAGTACGTCACCTCGTAGTCCTCGTACGAGACACGCCGGAGATCGGCGCCGCAGCGGGGGCACGGCTCGCCCGAGCGATTGTGCACGGTGAAGTGATCGCCGAGCTTGGTTGGGAGGCCCCCGCTGCGGCGCCGCTCGGCCTCGAGCGCGTCGTCGAGGATCCGATGGATCGACGTTACGAGTGTCGCCCGATGATCGGCATCGAGCTTCCCGAGCTGCGATGTGGGTGAGAGCTTCGCGTCGTGCAGCACGTCGTCGGTGTAGCCGCGACCGATGCCGGCGATAGTGCGCTGGTCGCGAAGGATCGTGTGCACCCGCCGCGTGTCGGTCGAGCTCGTCAAGAGCTCATCGGCCTCCGGGCTCAACGCCTCGGGCCCGAGCTTGGCGAGTGGACCATCGTCGCCCGCGGCGAGGATCCACCAGCCCGACTTCCGCTGCGTGCCGAACTCCTTCACGAGGAGGGAGGGTCGCTCTTCGAACCGCAGTCGGACGACGCTCCCGCGGGGCTTCGTGCTCTTCGGCGGCGCCTCGATGTCGATGCGGCCTCCCTGCGAGAGGTGCACGAGCAGCCGACGGTCGTCCTCGAACCCGAAGACCAGGTACTTGCCTCGGCTGCCGACCGACACGACCGTCGCGCCGCGGAGCTCCTCCGGCCGAGGCGCGTAGGTCTTCAGCGATGAGAACTGCAAGATGTCCGCGCGGTCGAACCGGCCGCCCCGGACGATCTCATGGATGCGCTCGGAGAGCGCGCGGATCTCGGGGAACTCCGGCATCCGCCCGGTTCACCCCGCCAGCCCTGCGGCCGCCTCGCGAACGATCGCGGCGCATTCGTCCACGCGATCCGCGTGCGTGCGATGCGACACGATGCAGGCTCGGATCCAGTACTCCTCACGGATCATCGTGCTCGAGAGGAACACGCGCTTGGATGCGTTGATCCGCGCCAGTAGCTCACGGTTCGCAGCCTCGTCTGCCCCCTGGAGTCGGAACGGGACGACCGTGAGCTGCGGATCCCAACCGATCTCCAACTTCGGATCGTCGAGGAGCGTCCGGTGGAGTCGATCGGTCAGGTCGAGCTTCTCGTCGAGCGCTTCGCGGAACGCAGCGACCCCGTGCAGGACGAGCGGGAACCAGACACGGAACCCTCGGTTGTCCCGCGAGAGCTCGGGAGAACACTCGTTGTAGTTGGGGAGCGTGCCCGTCGGCGGGAGGTCTTGGAGGTAGGCGGCCCCCTCGAAGTGCGCGTCGCGGAGCGCGGCTCCGTCCCGCACGACCAGACCGCCCGTCCCGTACGGCAGGAAGAGTCCCTTGTGCGGATCCAGCGTCACGCTGTCCGCTCGTTCGATCCCGCGGAACCGCTCACGGCCTCGATCGGTGAGCTGGAAGAATCCCCCGTAGGCGGCGTCGACGTGCATCCACAGCCCCTCGGCCGCGGCAACCTCGGCGATGTCGGTGAGGGGATCGACCGCACCGGTGTTCGTCGTTCCGACGGCCGGGATCACCAAGAACGGACGGCGACCCGCCGCTCGGTCCTCGCGAACCATGTCACTGAGGGCCTCGGGAACCATCCGGAGCTCGGGATCCGTCGGGACGAGGCGGAGGTTCCGGCGGGAGAATCCCGCGATCGTCGCAGCCTTCGTGTTGCTCGCATGGGTCTGATCGGTGCAGTAGTAGGTGCCGTCGAGGAAATCCTCCCCGAGCCTGGCGTGCCTCGCGGTCACGAACGCGGAGAGGTTGGCGAGCGAACCCCCCGTCGTGAGCAGCCCTTGCGACGTCTCGGCCGGGAACTCGAACAGCGAACACATCCACCGAGTGACGTTCTCTTCGATCTGGACGACGGCCGGGCTCGGCTGCCACAACCCGTCGAACCGATTGAGCGCTTGCGCCAGGAACTCCGCGAGCGCGGCCGTGAACAGGCCACCGCCCGGGACGTAGGCGAGGTACCCCGGCCCACTGAACTCGTACGTGTGGCGAGCGGCCTCCATGGCGTCTTCGAGGAGCGCACCGAAGTCGCCCTCACCTCGCTCGGGCGGGACCGCGTCCAGCTTCGCGGCGACCTGCAGCGCGTCCGCCGTGTTCTCGGCTGGCGCGTCGTCGAGCCCTCCGATCCATCCGATCACGGCGTCGAGGACCGTCCGGCCCATCGCCCGCATGTCCTCGGACGCCGGGTCGAAGGGGAAGGCGCTCGGACTCAAGCGAGCTCCCGAGCGACCGCCTCGAGCAGCGCTTGGGACGCTTCGGCGACCTCGTCCACGGCGCGGTCGAACGCGTCGCGGTGACGGGCCGACGGCTGCCGGAAGCCACTGACCTTCCGGACGAACTGGAGCGCGGCCTCCCGGACCTCATCAGGCGGGGCGACCTCGGAACCTTCGCGGAGACGCTTGATGCTCCTGCACATGCAGCCACGCTACCGCGGCAACGGGCTCAACGACGGGTGAGGTCCCGCACCCGACCCGCCGCCCGATGCGCACGGTCCACTGCGTCGTCGTCTGGACGTCGTGCGGGGTCACCGAACCGCACCAGCTCGAACGTCCGCACGACGAGTCCCGCCTCACCCAGCACCTCGGGCGGGAGCCCCGGGTCGTTCGGGAGCGACGCCAGGAGCTCGCTCGGGGTTTGGCTCGGCGGGCGCGGATGACCCGCGGCCGCGAGCGCGTCGACCAGGTCCTCGAACGCTCGGCCGGCGGCGTCGGGGGGGCGCGGCGATCGCGAGCGCCGACGGCGGCGACGCCGGTACGCGACCCAGAGCGCCGCGCCGCCAAGCATGAGCACGGCGACCGGCCACCACCGTCCAAGGAGAGGAGCTGCCGCGAGGACCGCGTGTACGCCCCGGCCGACCGCGTGCTTGAGCGGCGCCGGGACGTACTCCCGGATGATCCTTTCGATCGATGCGACGACCTCGGCGCCGATCAGGTTCCCGGATGGCGACTGTGCCGATGGGACTCCGAAGGTCGGGTCGTAGGGGAGCCAGCCCACGCGTGGGTAGTAGACCTCGACCCACGCGTGCGCGTCGGCCTGACGAACCTCGAAGTACCCGGTGAGCGGGTTCCGTTCACCGGGTCCGTACCCGGTGACGATCCTCGTCGGGATGCCCTCCGCTCGCAGCAGCACGGCCATCGCGCTCGCGATGTGTTCACAGAAGCCCCGTCGCGTTTCGAACAGGAAGCGGTCGACGGCATCGACCCCCGGAGGCTCGCGCGGGACGGACAGGTCGTAGCGCGTGTGCTCTTGCAGCCAGGACTGGACCCGGACGACGGCCTCCTCTTCGCTGTCGGCGTTGCCGACGATCTGCGCCGCCAGGTCGCGGTCGCGCCGCGGCAGCTCCGAAGGGAGCTGCAGGTACCGCGCGAGTGCCCGCGCGTCGGGGTTCGGGCGGGGCAGCAGCCGTAGCAGCGGCGTCGGCACGACGGGCACCTGCGAGACGACCGAGTACACCATCCCCTCGTCCAGCAGGAAGGATGAGCGGATCGATCCATACCGGTCCATCCGCAGACCGCCGCCAGGGAAGTAGATCTTCTCGGCGTGAGCGGCGGCGAACAGGACGTTCGGCTGCGCCCGCGAGACGTAGAAGGTCTGAACGACCTCGTTGGAGAACGGCGGTGCGAGCGGGCTCTCCATCGGTGCATAGGCAGGCACGGAGGACTGCGTCTCGGCGTCGAGGCTCAGACCGGACGTCCGTGTGTCCGACGCCGTCCACACCGAGCCGTCATAGCGATCGAAGGCCTCGGCCCGCCAGAGCTCGGGCTGATCGGCTCGGACACGGAACACGATCTCGTCCGACAACGCGCCACGTGCTCGGAGGTCCATGACGGAGCCGAACCCCGGATAGCCGAGCGGAGCGAAGTCCACGACGCCGTCCGCCCCGGCGCTCGGGAGACCCGGGTTCGACACCCCGCTCGTCGAGGACGAGGTCGGCGTTCGATGACCGAAGCTGAATGGTGGTGTCCGCACGAGGGATGCCGGGACCCGCGGCATCACGAGGAAGACGGCGCTCGCGAGGGAAACGGCGGCGATCCCGACGACGGCGGCCGAGCGGAACCGCGCCAGGTGCGGGCGCGGACCCAACGCGGCCTTGCGGATCGCGAGCGGCGCTGCATGCCGATCCGGCCGCGGCGCGGCCGAGAGCCAGAGCCACGCAGCGGCGAGTGACGCCCACAGAGCCAGGATCCAGACGAACGACGTGGTCAGCGCCAGCGCCCCGGCGGCCGCGATCAAGGTCGTGGATGACGTCATCGAGAACGCGAGGTCGCGCCGGCGCGGAACGTCGAACGCGTGGAGCACCTGGACCCACAGGAACAATCCCGCGAGCGGGATGCGGGCGTCGTCCACCGTGGTGATACGTCGGACGGTCTGCAGGAACCCCAGGGTTGCGACGACGAGCCCCAGCGCCAGGATGACCTTCAGCACGACGCTAGGACGGGCTCTGCGGACGTAGGAGAAGGCGTACCCGGCCGGAGCAAGGATGAGCGCCATCACGGCGACCGCGAGGGTCACCGCGCGCTGCTGCGACAAGGCGACGATGCCGGCCTCGACCGCGAGCGCAACGACGACGCGCATCGCGATCGAGTCCTCGGGTGCGGTCGGCGACCGTCGCCGCGATCTCACGCACGGATCTCCTGGCGTGACATCGCTTCCGCGAGGTCGTCTCCGGCCCCCCACCGATGGATCTCGGCGCCGGCCGCGGACAGCCGCTCGACCAAGGGGTCGGCGTCCGCGGCGGCCCGTGCCGACGACACCAGCACGCAGACGACCCGCGTCCCACGCTGCACGAGTCGGCGTATCTCGCCGTCCAACGGGGGACGTCCCGCCTCCCCCCACACGGGAAGCGCGATCACGATCGTCTGGATCCCGCGAACGGCCGTCGGGCCGAGGTCACCCAGCACCGTCTCGAGGGCAACACCGCTCGGCTGCAGGGTCGCGAGCCATCGGAACATCTCCCCGCGATCCGCGCGCGGGAGCACGTCGACGTCGCCGCCGGGGCGCGCGGCGATGAGCCGCGCGCCCTGCCCGTGCGCCGTCGCCGCGTCCAGCACCGACGCGGCGACGGAGCAACAACGGTCGAGCGGCGTCCACTCCTCGCCGACATCGCGTTCGGTATCGATGACGATGGCGAGGCGCCGCGTGCGCTCCTCCTCGAACTCTCGGACCATCAACCGACCGTGGCGGGCCGTCAACGCCCAGTGCACGTGGCGCATCGGATCGCCCGGCCGGTACTCACGGATCCCGAGGTAGTCCGGTCCCTGGCCGCGGCGGGGAGCCTCGTGCACGGCTCGGGCGTTCGTCGCGATCGGTTCGACGAACGCCAGACTTCCGAGCGGGTACACGCGCGGCAGCACCAACGTTCGCGCGTCGATCCTCGCTCGGACGCGCCGTTCGGCCACGCCGAAGGGCGCGTTCGACCGGAGCTCGGCATGGACCGTTACGACCTCGCCGCGCCGGCGAGGCGTGCGGAGCGTGGTCACGTCGATCCGTTCGTGACGCCCGATCGGAGGGACCAGAGCCTCGACAGACTCGAGGTGGGCGTCACGTACGGTGACGTTGCGGCGAACCCCGCGGGCGGCTCCGCTCACACGCAGCTCGACGATCGTGGGCATGCCCTGCTCCGCCTCTTCGGAGACGTCGAGCTCGACGGACAGCCCCCGGAGTGCGGCGAGCGGGAGGGCGAGCCCGGAAACGAGCGCGCCCAGCAACAGCGCCGCGAGCACATCGAGCCAGCCCGCCTGGACGCTCGTCCCGATCAGGAAGAGGATCCCCGCGCCGACCAGCAGGCCGAACGCGCGCTTGCGCAGGCGCATGCGCTCACGTGCCTCGAGCGGCGTGCAGCGGGATCGGGACCTCCTCGAGCGATCGCGCGATGACGCTGCGGCAGGTCGGGCCGCTCGCTCTAGCGTCCTTGGCCAACACCCGGTGTGCGAGGACGGGGATCGCGAGCGCCTTCACGTCGTCCGGCAGCGCGTAGTCGCGCGCCATCGCGATCGCACGCGCCTGCGCGCTCCGCACCAGCCACACCGAGGCGCGCGGCGACGCGCCGAGGGCAAGCTCGGGGGCGGCCCTCGTCGCGGTGACGAGCTCGATCGCGTAGCGGAGCACCGCCTCATCGACGTGGACCTCGCGGACGGCATCCTGCGCGGTCCGGATCTCCTCCGGCGAGAGCACCTGTTCCAGATCGTTGAGGGGATGTCGCGACAACTGGCGGCGAACGAGCTCGGTCGCGCCGCCCTCGTCGGGATAGCCAACGCCCACCGCGAGCGCGAACCGGTCGAGCTGCCCCTCGGGCAGGGGGTAGGTGCCATGCTGCTCGACCGGGTTCTCGGTCGCGATCACGAGGTACGGCTTCGGGAGCGGATGCGAAACCCCCTCCACCGTCACCTGGCGCTCCTCCATCGGTTCGAGCAGCGCGGATTGTGTCCGGGGCGTCGTCCGGTTGATCTCGTCGACCAGGACGACGTTGGCGAAGATCGGGCCCGGGACGAATCGGAACGCTCCGTTGGCCTGGTCGAACACGCTGACCCCCGTGAGATCGGAGGGGAGGAGATCCGGCGTGGCCTGGATACGGGTGAACACGCCCCCGATCGAGGTCGCGAGTGCCCGGGCCAGGGTCGTCTTGCCCACACCCGGGACCCCCTCGAGCAGCAGGTTTCCATCGGCGAACAGGCAGATCGCAGCCGTCCGGATGGCGTCGTCGTTCCCGGCGATGACCTTGGCGACGTTGTCCGTGAGCCGTTGGAACGTCGAAGAGGCCTCACCGAAGGCGGGGTTCGGCTCGATCACCGTTCAGGCTTCGACGCCCCGGACGAAGCGCTTGAGCGGGAGGGTGTTCAGGCCCGCTTGGCTGCGAGGGCCGTGATCGCTTCCATCACGACGCGGTGGGCGAGGATCGCGGTGACCTCGGAGGTGTCGAACGGCGGAGACACCTCGACGACGTCCATCCCCGCGAGTTCGACCGCTCCCACGATCTGGCGAACGGCACGCAGGAGTTCACGCGCGAGCAGGCCGCCGGACTCCGGCGTCCCGGTGCCCGGCGCCATCCCGGGATCGACGACGTCGATGTCCACAGAGAGGTAGATCCGGTCGGCCCCGTCGAGCGCCTCGGCGATCGCGTCGCCGACGACCGCCTCGGCGCCACGGTCCTCGATCTCGACCATCGTGTGCCACCGGAACCCCCGCTCCCGCATCCAGGCGAACGTCTCGCGGTCAGGCCAGTACCCGCGAAGACCTATCTGGACGAAGTTCGGTCCGGCGACCCAGCCCTCCTCGATCAGCCGTCGCATCGGCTGGCCGTGGGCGTAGAGGTTGCCCCACTGGTCCGCACCGGTGTCCGCGTGCGCGTCGAAATGGAGGACCCCCACGGAGCTCGGCCACGCGTTCCCCGACACCGCCGCCGCACTCGGGTAGGTGATCGAATGGTCGCCGCCCAGCACGATCGGGATCGCTCCGTGCGACGCCACCTGCGAGACCTTCTGATGGATCACCCGCAGCGCGCGCTCGGGGCGCGTGGGAACGACCGGCGCGTCGCCGGCATCCACCACGGTGAGGTGCGTGTACGGTTCGGTGTCGAGCTGGATCGACCACGCGGAATCGCTCGCCCACGTGGTCGGGGCCATCCGGATCGCGCGAGGACCGAACCGCGCGCCGGGTCGCGACGACACCCCCTCATCGAACGGCGCTCCGACGATCGCGACATCCGCCCGGGCTCTCGCGAGGGCCTCGTCATCGGTGGCCCAGGCGAGCTTCTCGAAGGAGCCGCGCCAGTCGGAGTAGTACGGCAGGTCGACGTTCGTGAACTCGGCGAACTCGTCGTCGCCGCGAAGTTCGCTGTGTTCCAGTCGGAAGTCGGGGCGGTCGCTCACGGCGGCCCAGCTTCCCACATGCTCGGGGCGGGGAGGCCGCGGATCTCATCCCCGGACCCGAACACCTCCCGCTGCTCACGGGTGATCACCGAGACGGAGCCGGCGCCTTCGACGCGCCAGACCGCGTCGACGAACACGGCCGCGGTTCGCTCGTCGAGTCCGAGCAGGATCACGCCCTCGTGCGGGGCGGCGTCGAGCGAGGGACCGACCCAGCGTTCTCCGAACGTGTCGAAGTGGGGAACCACCGCGATGCCCGGAACGATGTCCAGCGCCGGTTGGTACCGCCGACGTTGGTCTCCCGGCATCCGATCGCGGATCAGCGTCCATCGGCCGAAGGCCATGGCCCCCGCGGATGACCCGGCGAGCGCGGCGCCCCCGCGCCACGCATCGACGATCGCGTCCCACGACGGGGTGCCGGCAAGGACCTTCGGGACCAGTCCCGGGTCGCCGCCGACGAGGTAGAAGAAGCGGCCGGCCCGGGCACGCGCCGCGAGCTCGGGGGAACGAGCCCGCGATCGTGTGGTCAGCGGCAGTTCCTCGATCGTCACGCCGAGGCCGCGGAACCACCGTCGGGCGTTCTCGGCCGCCCGCTCGGGATGCTGCCGCGCCGCCGCCGTCGTCACGACGAACGCGGGTCCACCGGCGGCGGCCCGGACGAGGAGCCGGTCCTGCGGTTCGTTCCCCGGGTTCAGCTCGTTGCCACCGACGAGCGCGAGCGGTCCGATACTCATCCACGCCCTTCGCAGGCCGTCGCCGCGACTACAGATCCTTCAGGATCTTGCGGACCGCGTTCGCCCCGGGACCGCCCGTGATGCCGCCGCCCGGATGCGCCCCGGCGCCGGCCAGGTAGAGCCCATCGAACAGGAACCGGTACCGAGCCTCCCCGAGCAGCGGTCGCCACGCGAAGAACTGATCGAGACCCGGCTCGGCATGGTGGATATGCCCGCCCGTCAGCGCGTACCGCTCCTCCAGGTCGAGCGGCGTCACGACCTCACACGCCTCGACGAGCTCCCCGAAACCGGGCGCGTACCGCTCGAGCGTCTTGATCGCGATCTCGCCGACGTGCTCGCGTTCGTCCGCCCACTCGCCGACCCGGAGCCGATACGGAGCGGCCTGGAACACAACGCTCATCACGTGTTTCCCCTCGGGAGCGAGCGACGGGTCGGTCAGGGACGGGATCGTGGCTTCGAGCACAGGATCTTCGGACACCCGCCCGTACTTCACCGCATCCATCGCCCGTTCGACGTCGTCGATCGACGGCCCGATCACGATCCGACCGGCCAGGCGTTCGGGATCGCCTCCGTGGAACGCCGGGAGGTCCCCCAGCGCGAAGTTGACGCGCGCGGTCGCCCCCGGCTGACGGATGTTCTCGGCGCGCCAGTGCATCGTTGGTCCGACCGCAACCGGGTCGAGCAGCCGGACGGTCCGCTTCGGATCCGCGGTCGAGACGACGAGCGCGGCGTCGATCTCGTTGCCGTCGGCGAGGGTCACGCCCGTGACGCGGTCTCCTCGCGTTCGGATCTCGACGACCTCGTGCTCGGTGCGCATCTGCACGCCGCGCGCCTTCGCCGAAGCCTCGAGCGCCCCCGCGAGCGCATCGGTACCGCCGGCCGCGAAGACGGCCGTGCCCGCGGCGCCCCCGTCGGTTCCCGCCGAGTCGTTCAACAGCACCTGCGCGGTCCCGGTCGCCCATGCGCCCATCGCGGTGTACAGGATCGCGCGCGTGCAGAGCGGCCCACGGACGGACTCGAGTTCGAAGACCTCCTGAACGAGGTCGGCCACGGCCATCGGCAGCGCTCTGATCGTCTCGCGCCCGGTCTTCGCGCCCAGATCGCGGAACGCCCTGCCCAGTTTCAGCCCCATGATCGCGTCGGCGAGGGAAGGGGACTTCGGGTCAGGTGGTATCGCCACCTGCACGTAGGCGAGGAAACTGGCGATCGCCCGCACCTTCTGGTCGAACCCCACGAAGGCCTCGGCGTCGCGAACGCTGCGCGAACGGAGCTCCTCAGCGGTCCTCGCCGCGTCGCCCCAGAACGTGGTCGCGGAACCATCGGGGATCGGAGCATGCATGCGCACCGCCGGGGCGACCGTCGAATAGCCGAACCGCGCGAGTCGCAGGTCCTTCACGATCGAGGGGCGCAGACGCCCGACGGTGTGGACGAGTCCAGGCGCGTGGAACCCCGGCGCGGGCTCGCTCCCCCGCAGGATCCCGCCGGGACGTTCGGCTCGCTCGAGAACGACGACCCTCCGACCGGCCTTGGCGAGCGAGGCGGCGGCGATCAATCCGTTATGGCCCGCGCCGATGACGACCGTGTCGATCGTCTTCCGCGCCATCAGGCCGCCCTCCGACCCTTGCGCTTCTCCTTCAGGTACTCGAGCGCCGAGATCCGCCCGGGCGCGCCCATGATGCCGCCGCCGGGATGCGTGGCCGAGCCGCACATCCAGAGATCCTTCACCGGGGTGCGGTACCGAGACCATCCCGGAACCGGCCGGTTGAAGAACAGCTGCTCCAGGGAAAGCTCCCCCTGGAAGATGTTGCCCTCGGACAGGCCCGTGATGTCTTCGATGTCCTTCGGTGTGATGAACTGGTGTCCCACGATGTGGCGACGGATGTCGGGGAACCGCTCTTCGATCGTGTCGATCACGTTCTGGCCGAACGCCTCGCGCTTCGCGTCGTCCCAGACCGCATCGTCGGCCAGGTGGTAGGGCGCGTACTGGACGAAGCAGCTCATGACGTGGTTGCCGGGCGGGGCCATCGACGGGTCGACGAGGGTGGGGATGATCATGTCGATGTACGGACGCGCGGACGGTCGGCCGTACTTCGCGTCGTCGTACGCGTGCTCGATGTAGTCGATGCTCGGAGAGAACGAGATCGCGCCCCGGAGCCACTCCCCCTTGCCCGGCTTGCAGGCGAGCTGGGGCAGACCGTCGAGCGCGAGGTTCACCTTGCCGGATGAACCGCGGTACTTGTAGCGGAGCACCTCGCGTTTGAAGTCGGGATCGAGCACGGCGTCGTCGAGGAGCTTGATGAACGTCCAGCGGGAATCGAGCGAGGACATCACGACGCCTGCCTCGATCTCCTCGCCCGAATCGAGCGCCACGCCGGTCGCGCGCCCCCCTAGCGTCTTGATGCGGGCGACCGGCGCCTCCGTGCGGATCTCCGCGCCCTCGGCCAGCGCGGCGCCCGCGATCGCGTACGCGATCGCGCCGGTCCCGCCTCGAGGGATCCCCCATGCGCGGAAGGCGCCGTCGATCTCGCCCATGTAGTGATGCAGCAACACGTACGCGGTGCCCGGCGAGCGCGGTCCTTGGAAGGTTCCGATGATCCCGCTCGCGCTCATCGTCGCCTTCAGGGGTTCGGTTTCGAACCATTGGTCGAGGAAATCGGCCGCCGACATGGTCATCAACTGGATGAAGGTGGTCTGCAACCGCATGGGGAGATCCCGGAACCGCTTCGCGAGTGGCGTAAGTGGCAGCCACTCCCCCGGCGAGAGCTTGCCCGGATCAGGCGGCGGCACGGCGAGGATCGGCTTGATGAACCGGCCCATCTCCGCCATCAGCGGGCCGTATTCCTCGTAGGCCTCTGCGTCGTTGAGCGACCAGCGTCGCAGCTCCCGGATGGTCGTGCCGTGATCGTTGACGCGCCACAGGTAGTCGTCGTCGAGCGGCGTGATCGTGCCGTCGAGCGGCAGGATCTCCAAGCCGTGTTTGGGGAGCTGGAGCTCGCGGATGATCTCGGGTCGAAGCAACGACACGACGTAGGAGAACACCGAGAACCGGAACCCGGGAACGACCTCCTCGGTCAGGGTCGCGCCGCCGAGGAGGTGGCGACGTTCGAGCACCAGAACCGTGAGCCCGGATCTGGCGAGGTAGGCCGCGTTCACCAGACCGTTGTGGCCGCCGCCGATCACGACCGCGTCGTACCGCTTCGCCATCGAACCCCCCACCGGTGAACGGAGGCGAACGGCCACCCGCGCTCGCGCTCGGTGGCCCATGCTAGCCGCGACCCCGAGGGCACACCAACGGACCCTTGACTTCTGGTCAAGCCGACGCCAACGAGCCCATGTGGGCTCGCGTAGGCTCTCGCGCGAACCGATCCGAGGAGGCTCGCAGGTGTCGGTCGGGACCGCCTTCTACCCGCGCCAGCGGGAGCTGAACCGCAACGAGGTCTGGGGAGAGTGGGCCGGGTACTTCGCCGCCCAGGTGTACGCCGACTTCCACGACATCGAGTACAGCGCGATCCGCGAGGCCGCCGCCGTGATCGACACGAGCCCCCTGTACAAGTACCTCGTCGCGGGCCCCGACGCGACCCGGCTCCTCGACCGGGTGCTCACGCGCGACGTCTCGAAGCTCCAGGTCGACCAGGTGCTGTATACGGCGTGGTGCGACGAGGACGGGAAGGTCCTCGACGACGGCACGGTCACCCGACTGCAGCCCGACGAGTACCGGGTGACGGCCGCGGACCCGTGCTACCGGTGGTTCCTCATGAACGCGAACGGGTTGGACGTGGAGATCTCCGACGTCACCGAGGAACTCGGGGCCCTTGCCCTGCAGGGCAAGTTGAGCAGGGAGGTCCTCGAGGCGGCGACCGGTGAGGACTGGTCCGACCTCCGGTACTTCCGTCACCGGCGGGCATCGATCGACGACGTGGACGTCAGCGTGACCCGGACGGGCTACACCGGCGATCGCGGCTACGAGCTGTGGATACCGGTCGGGGGAGCGATCGCCGTCTGGGACCGCCTGTTCGAGGCGGGCGCGGCCTACGGGATCTTCCCCGCCGGGATCCGGGCGCTCGACGTCGCGCGGGTGGAAGCCGGATTGATCCTGATCGATGCCGAATACACGAGCGCTCGGCATGCGATCAGCCCCGAACAGAACTACTCCCCCTTCGAGATCGGTCTGGGGCGCCTCGTCGAGTTCGGGAAGACCGCGGGGTTCACGGGGGAACGGGCACTCCTGGCCGAGCGGGCCGGCGGCGGCCCGGCCAGGCGGCTCGTGGGGCTGGAGCTGGACTGGGCCGGGATCGAGGGGATGTTCGCGAAGCACGGCCTGGCACCGATGATCTCGCCGTTCGTCGACCGCTCTCCGGTTCCCGTCTACCGGGAGGGTCGGCAGATCGGACGTGCTACCTCGATCACGTGGGGCACGACCATCAAGAAGATGGTCGGCTTCGGATCCCTCGACAAGGCCCACGAGAAGCCAGGCACGCGGGTGTCGGTGGAGTACAGCGTCGAAGGCGAACGGGGCAAGGTCGCCGCGACCGTCGTCCGTATGCCGTTCCTCGACCTCCAGCGCAAGCGCACCTGAGCGGTCGTCACGGGAACGCAACCTCCGCAGATCGGTGCCGCGCGCCGATTCCTGCGACCATAACTGTCCGTGGCCGCGCGTCGGATCCCTCGTTCGCTCCTCGCCTTCGCCCTGTTGGGCGGAGCCGTCGCCGCCTTGGTCACCGCGCTGGGGAGCCTCGTCACCGGCATCGCGGCCGGGATCGCCACGTGGATCGTCGGACTGCTGCTGATCCGGTGGGCGGCCGGGCGAGGGTACCTCGGAGACGATCATGATCCGTCGCGTCGGCGGTTCCTCGTCTGGACGGGACTCGGGGGTCTCGCGTGGGTCGCCGGTGGCGCCGCGATCGGTCGCATCGCTACCAAGCTGACCCGACCGGACGCCCAGACCGTCCAGGAGGCGGCCGCGAGCGATCTGGGCGCCGAGTACATGGAGCTCGTCCGTCGCGCGTACCACCCGGGACGCTCGGGCGACATCCAGCTGTTGGTTTCGCCTTTCAACAGCGCGAATTACGCGGCGGAATCGCTCTCGCTCGTTCCCCAGGATCCCCGGACGAGCCACGCCTCGGTGTGGATGTACCTGGAGCGAATCCCGCTGGTCGTGTACGGCCCGGGCATCGTGAACCCGTCCGACTCCGCCGAGCGGGTCTCGCTCGCCGACCTCGCGCCGACGACCGCCCGGCTCATCGGGTTCGACGGCTGGCCTGCCGGACGCGACGGACGGGCGCTTCCGGGTCTGTCGGTGACGGGCCGGACGCCGAAGATCGTGGTCACCTACGTCTTTGACGGCGGGGGGTGGAACGTCCTCCGCCACTGGCCCAACGACTGGCAGAACCTGAAGTCGCTGATGGGTCAGGGCGCCAACTACCGCAACGCGCTGACCGGCTCGTTCCCCGCGATCACCGCGTGTGCGCACGCGACGATCGGCACGGGGACGTTCCCGAGGACGCACGGGGTGACCGGTCACAACATCCGGGCCGACGCCGCCGGCTCGCGGAAGACGTACCGGGAACCGGGCGACGCCGATCCGTCGGACATCCTCGTCCCGACGCTCGCCGACCTGTACTCCCACGCGACCGGGAACCGTGCCTGGGTCGGCGAGGTCGGCTACCAGGTGTGGCACATGGGGATGATCGGCTTCGGCGGCCCCGACCGAGGGGCGGACCAGAAGCCCGTCGGCGTGTACTGGAACGAGGGAACGGGGAGCTGGGCACCGCACAACCCGCAGCTCTTCCGCTTGCCGGCGCGGACGCCGGCGGCTGACGTCTTCGAGGAGCATCAGGCGGTGTTCAACCAACGTCGGCCGACGTGGGACCAGCGGTTCGATCCGAAGGGGGGACAGTCGCCTTGCTGCAGCCCTCCCGTCGTGGAGTACCAGCACGACCTGCTCGTCGCGACGCTCGACTCCGAGCCGATCGGGGTCGCCGGTCCATCGCTCCTCTACACGACCTACAAGTCCCCCGATTACACCGGGCACATCTACAACATGTATTCCGAGTGGGAAAGCCTGATGCTCCGGACCGTCGACGAGCAGCTCGGACGACTGGTCGAGGGGCTCGAGGCCCGATACCCCGGCGAGTACGTCCTGATCGTCACCGCGGACCACGGCCAGTGCCCCTTGCCCGACGCGGTGAACGGCGTGCGGCTCGATCCGATCCAGCTCACCCGTTCGATCGAAGAGGCGTTCGGGGCCGGCCCGACCTCGGTCGTGCAGAACGTGTGGCCGAGCGAGGTGTACATGAACGTCCCGGGGCTCCGCGACGCCGGCGCATCCCTCGATGACGTCGCGGCGCACATCCGGCACCTGACGTACCGCCAGAACATCGGACCGTACGTCCCGCGGAGCGCGGTCGAACAGGATCTGCTGGACGATCCGGAATTCTCCGCCGTGTTCGCGTCCACGTGGCTCGACCGTCTCGGGGATCTCTCCCGTTTCGGGGGGACGATCTATACGGGTCAGGATGTCGATCCCGGCATCGCGCCGGCGTCGCTCAACGTCTGACATCGGGTCACCCGCCCGCGTTGACCCACTCGGCGCGGTCGCGTACGGTGCCGCGCGTCCGGCCCTGGGTTCATGTCCCGGACGTTCGGTCACCATGAGCGAGACCCGCTACGACGCCATCCTGATCGGCGGCGGCCATAACGGCCTGACCGCTTCGTTCTACCTGGCTCGAGCGGGCATGAAGACCCTCGTCTTGGAGCGGCGTGAGCTCCTCGGTGGCGCCTGCGTCACCGAGGAGCTCGCGCCGGGCTGCAGGGCCTCCACCGCGTCGTACATCGCCTCGATGCTGCGGCCCGAGGTGATCCGGGACCTCGATCTGGAGCGGCACGGCTTGAGCATGGTCCCGTGCGAGCCGGGGCTCCAGGCGGCGTTCGAGGACGGCACGGTGCTGCCGTGGTGGACGGACCACGAGCGAACGGTCGCCGAGTGGGCGCTGGTGAACGCCGGCGACGCGCGTACGTTCGATCGGATCGATCGTCGGCTGAAGGAGCTCGCCCGGTACCTCCAGCCCTTCTTCCTCGAGGCGCCGCCCGACGTCCACGCGCGCGGCTGGTCCAAGATCAGGGAGGGGCGGCGCGTCTACGGACGGGTCAAGAAGATCCGTGGGGACGAGATCACCGATCTGGTCGAGTTCCTGACCGGCTCGCTCGGTGACTTCCTCGACCGGCATTTCGAGTCCGAGACGATCAAGCGGATGTTCCTCGCGAACAACGTCTACGGGATGCACGCGCCGCCGTACCGTCCCGGCACGGCGATCGGGCTCCTGTTCCACCTCCTCACGGGTGGTGACGACGACGTGCAGGGCTGGTTCGGCCACGTGATCGGCGGCATGGGGTCGATCACCCAGGCGATGGCGGCGGCGGCTCGCGAGGCCGGCGCCGAGCTGCGGACCGGAGCACCGGTCGCGCGGATCCGGACGACGGACGGGCGCGCGCGCGGCGTACCTGAACCGCCGGTCGTTCGCCACGCTCGTGCCGACGCTCGAAGCCGCGGAGCGCATGTACGACACCGCGAAGTGGGGCAACATCCCCGAGGAGCTCTGGGTGGATTGCGTGGTCGCATCGAACGTCGACCCGACGCTCGCCCCCGCCGGGAAGCACATCATGACCTGCTTCGTCCAGTACGTCCCGTACCGGCTCCGCATCGGAACGTGGGACGACCACAGAGAGCTGCTCGGGAAGCGCGTGGTCGACATCGTCGGCCGGTACGCTCCCAACGTCCCCGGCTCGATCGAGGTGATGCAGGTGCTGACGCCGCTCGACCTCGAGCGTACCTTCGGCCTCACCGAAGGCAACATCTTCCACGGTGACCTCAACATCCAGCAGCTCTTCTTCATGCGACCGGTCCCAGGGTGGTCGGATTACCGCACCCCCATCGACGGGCTCTACCTCTGCGGTGCCGGCGTCCACCCCGGTGGCGGGGTGACCGGAGCCCCCGGCTACAACGCGGCGCATCGGCTCCTTCGGGACCGCAAGCGAGCCCGGCGATGAGCCTGATGGTCCCCTGCCCTCGATGCGGCCCGCGTCCCCAGGAGGAATTCACGTTCGGCGGAGAGCTCCGGGCGCTCCCCGAGGAGGACGTCGAGGACTTCGCGCGGGTCTACCTCCGACGGAACGCGCCGGGGGCCCAGCGGGAGCGGTGGTTCCATGCGCTCGGATGCCGACGGTGGGCGACCGTCACGCGCGACACCGTGACGAACCGGATCGATCCCGGCGTGATCCACTCCGGTGGGTGACGCCCTCCGGTTCGAGGGGCGCCGGGTCGCCGTCGAGCCGGGCGACACCGTTGCCTCCGCGGTGTATCGCGCGGGGGTCCGGACCTTCACACGGTCGCTGAAGTACCACCGTCGCCGCGGTCTGTTCTGCATGACGGGCGATTGCCCGAACTGCCTGGTGAATGTCGACGGCGACCCGGGCGTTCGCGCGTGCGCCGCGGACGCGATGGATGGGCAGGTCGTGGTTCGGGAGTCCGGCTGGCCCTCGACGGAGCGTGACCTGCTCCACGTGACGGACCGGCTCCACCGCTTCCTCCCGGTGGGCTTCTACTCCAAGACGTTCATCCGCCCGCGGTTCGCTTGGGAGCTCGCCGAGCGCGTGATCCGCCGAGCGACCGGCGTCGGACGTCTGCCGACCAGCCCGTCGATAGGCGTGAAGCCGGCGCGCACGGTCCACGTCGATCTGGTGGTCGTCGGCGGCGGGGTCGCGGGGCTCGCGGCCGCAGCGGAAGCCGCGGCCGCCGGATCTCGCGTCGTCCTCGTCGAGGAACGCCGCCTCGGGGCGACGGTCTGGGACGCCGATGTGCTGCAGCGGATCGAGGCGCTCGCACGGGAGGCGACGACCGCGGGGGTGGAGATCCTCGAGCACCACACCGCCGTCGCTCTCTACGAGGGACCGTTCGTGCCCGTCGTCGGTCCGACCGAGGTGGTGCATATCGAAGCCCCACAGGTGATCGCAGCGACCGGCGCAGTCGAGGCGCACGCGGTCTTCCCCGGGAACGATCTCCCCGGCGTCTTCCTCGCTCGTGGCGCCGCGCTGCTCGCCGGGCGGTACGGGGTGGCCCCGGGTCGCCGCGCCGTGGTCGTCGCCACCACCGACGAGGGCCACGCCTCGGCGGAGGCCCTCCGGAACGTGGGCATGGAGGTCCTGGTCCACGACGGCGGGGTTCACGCCGCGGAGGGGAGGGGGAAGGTCCGAGCGGTCGTCCTCGACACCCCGGTGGGGCGCGAGCGGATCGTGTGCGACACGCTCGCGCTCTCGCTCGGGTGGGCGCCGCGCGACGCCATCCTTCGGATGGGCACGGACCAGGAAGTGGTCGGTGCCGGAGAGGTCGTCGCGCCCGGCTGCACCGTCGAGGAGGCCGAGGCGAGCGGCAGGCGGGCGGCGAGCGGCCATCGCGGATCCCCTGCCGACGTGCCGGCGGTTCCGATCACCGGCGACGGGTACGTCTGTCTGTGCGAGGACGTGAGCCTCCACGACCTCGAGCAGGCGTGGGACGAGGGCTGGCGCTCGTCCGAGATCCTCAAGCGCTACACCACGGCGACGATGGGACCGTGCCAGGGGGCCGTGTGCGGCCGGCTGCTCGCCGCGTTCGCGGGCGCGCGGGCGGACGCGGTCGCCTCGGCGGGCGCACGCACCACGGCGCGTCCGCCCGCGCGCCCGCTCCTGCTGGAAGACCTGGCCGCC
>WNGI01004175.1_pt1 | contig 21803 bp, 9 predicted proteins | sample 5400621 | NCBI WGS metagenome assembly WNGI01 (sample SAMN13153374, study PRJNA577476) | soil metagenome | isolation source: 20 cm soil or saprolite under Garry oak tree replicate 1 | place: USA:California | collected 2016-06-15
CGTCGACAATGCCGACCAGAACAAGGTGTACCGCCACACGGCTGACTTGAGCATGGAACCGGGATCGACCGAGAAGCTGGTGGACACCACCCTGGATGCGGCGAGGGACGAATTGGTGAGGGGCCTCGGCGGCCTGCTGGACGAGGTAGTACCCGTGCAAACCATCCCCGGCGACTACATCCCCAACGGCTCCGTGATCGTGGGAACGCCCAGCAGCTCGAAGGACGTCAGGCAGTACATTTCCGCGGGCGATCTCGCTTCGGTCGGCGATGACGGCTACGTAATCCGATCCCTGTCCAGAGGGGTCAACAAGTTCACTCTCATCGCGGGCAGGACGGAAGTCGGCGCCCTGCACGGGACCTTCGCCTTCCTGCGGCTCATGCAGACACAGAAGCCCATCACGAATCTGCACATCTCCCAAGCGCCCAAGATCAAGAACCGGCACCTCGACAACTGGGAGACGACGCGCCTCTACGCCGGCAACAACGCGTCCGGAACCGGCGGGCTGAACGGCGAGAACGGCACGATCTTCGACTTCGCCGCCACGGGCGCCAGCACCGGGCGGAACCTGCCCGTCATCCTCGACCGCTACATCGTGGTGGCGCGGGCCCTCGCGTCGATCGGGATCAACGGCATCGAGATCAACCTGGTCAACGCCAACAACATCTACCTGACGCCGGCCTACATCGCGCAGGAGGCGGCGCTGGCCGACGCGCTGCGCCCGTACGGGATCAGGATCTCGCTGGCCATCAACTACACGGCGCCCACCGACCAGCGCTTCGCGCCGGACGTCCTGACGAACGCGCAGCTGGATCCGTACAGCGCGGACTTCCGAGGCTGGTGGAACCGCAGGGCCGGGCAGATCCGCGATTCCATCCCGGACTTCATGGGCTTCACCGTGAAGGCCAACTCCGAAGGCCAGCCGGGCCCGCAGGACTTCGGGTACGACCACGGCGACGGCGCCAACGGCATCGCGGCAGCGATCGCTCCGTTCGGCATGAAGGTCTTCTGGCGCACGTTCGTGTACAACGCGAGCGTCGACGAGGATCGGCTCAAGCGGGCCTACCTGGAGTTCGGCCACATCAACGACGAGCCCCAGCCGGACGGCACCACGGGACGCTTCGCGGACAACGTGCTGCTGCAGACCAAGAACGGCCCGTTGGACTACCAGGCCCGCGAGCCGTTCAACCCGATGTTCGGTCGCATGGGCAACACCAACCAGGCCATGGAGCTGGAGATCACCCAGGAGTACACCGGCCAGAACGTCATGCTCACGTACCTCGCGCCCATGTGGGAGGAGGCTCTCAAGAGCGACACCCACGCCACGGACAGGTCCGGCGCGCTGCTCCCGAGGCGACTGGTGGGCAACATCGTGGACGGAACGGCCCAGGGCCAGCCGGAGACCGCGATGGTCGGCGTGGCCAACCTCGGCAACGCCGACAACCTGACCGGTAACCACTTCAGCGCGGCGAACCTGTTCGCGTTCGGCCGCCTGGCCTGGGACTGGACGCTGGGCTCGAAGGGCATCGCAGACGACTGGACGCGGATGACCTGGGGCAACAACGAACACGTCGTCAACAGCATCGTGGAGATGATGATGGGCTCCCGCGAGGCGCTGGCGAGCTATCAGACCCCGCTGGGCATCGGGCACCAGATGGGGGCCGGCGTGCACTACGGCCCGGGTCCGTCCGAGTGGGTCAACCAGGACGACCAGAGCCCGGTCTACTTCAACAAGGCCGACACCGTCGGCCTCGGGTACGACCGCTCGCGCACCGGGAGTGACTTCGTCGACCAGTACTTCCCGACCGTGGCGCAGGAGTACGACAACATCGCCACGACGCCCGAGAACCTGCTGATGTGGTTCCACCATGTGCCGTGGGGCTACCCGATGAAGGACGGCAAGACCTTCTGGGACGAGTTGGTCTACCGATACCAGATGGGCGTGCAGTACGTGACCTGGATGCGCGAGACCTGGGATTCGCTGCAGCCATATATCGGAGCCCGCCGCTTCGCGGAGGTGCAGGCCAAGCTGGCGACCCACGAAGCCGACGCCGCCAACTGGCGAGACACCACCGTGAGTTACTGGAAGGAGTTCAGCGGCAGGCCGATCCCCACAGATCACGGCCCGCTCTCGGCCAGGATCGTGGTGAACGGGAAGGCGATCGGCGGGTTCAACCTGTCCGCCGCGTCGTACACGATCCCGGTGGCTGCCGGCGGATTGCCGACGATCACCGGCGTCATCCCGGCTGATCCCGCAGCGCGCTATCAGATCGTCTCGCAGGCGAACAGCGTCCCCGGGCAGGCCGTCGTCAAAGTCACGAAGGATGACTTCTTCGGGCCCCTCGTGAAGAACTACGTCTTCAACTTCGTCAACGACACGACGCTGAAGAGCCTGACGGTCAACGGCGACGAGCTCTCGTCCGTCAAGCCGGACGTCCTGACCTACAACGCCGTGCTGCCGGCAGGCGCGGACACCGCGGACGTGCAGGCCGTCGCCAACGATCCGGCCGCAACGGTCACCGTCGACCAGGCAGCCAGCCCCACCGGGCAGGCAACGGTCACCGTGACCAACGGCGGCGCCTCGTCGGTCTACACGGTCAACCTCGACAGCGCCCTCACCGGCAGCGACGAGTTCGACTCCCCGAGCCTCGGCTCTCAGTGGCAGTTGGTGCGGCCCGACGACAGCACGCGGCGCCTGGCCAACGGGTCACTGGTCGTCACGTCGCAGAACGGCGACCTGCAGGGCAACATCAACACGGCCAAGAACATCGCGTTGCAGGATGTGAACGGCGACTGGACCGAGGAGTCCAGGCTCGCCTTCTCCCGGCCGCTCGCCAACAACAACGAGCAGGGCGGCATCGTCGCCTACAACAACGACGACAACTACGTGAAGCTCGCCTGGGAGATGAGCAACTCGGCCGCTCCGATCAACAAGCTCCGCGTCGTGCTGCTCCGCGAGCAGAACGGGGTGGTGAGCACGCAGCAGGTCACCGGCAACGACGCGCAAAGCATCGTCGGAGTGCACGGGGCGATCTGGCTCAGGCTCGCGAAGATCGGGAGCACGTACAAGGCGTATTACTCGAACAACGGGAGCGTCTGGAGGTTCATGGGCTCCACGACCCTGAGCGTGGAACCGGCGAAGGCCGGGCTGCTGGCCTTCAACCGGGCCGGGAACTCCACCGACCTCGACGTCGCCTTCGACTACTTCCGCATCGCGAGCCAGGGAGATCCGATCCCGTCCGGGTAGGCGCGCGCGGCGACGGCGACACGTCGATTCCGGTCTGGACGACCGGCGCAACGCCGACGAACCAGTCGGCCGTCCTTGATCACGTCGCGTCTGCCTGCGCCACGGTCACCTGCCGCGCGGTCGAACGCGACATGATCATGAAACGGCGGCCGGGCAGAAGGGCACTGGACCCGCGCGTGGAGCAGCGGCGTGCGGCGCGCCGCTCAGCCCTGATCCGCGCCCGACAGGCGGCCGGGCTCGTCGAGGTCGCCGATGAGCGCGTCCGGGACCCGCATCCGCCACGCGTCGGTAACGAGCTCCGCCAGACGCTCGACGCCGACCTCCGTCAACCGCAGCATCACCAGCGGCCAGCCGTCGTAGCCGGGCGCGGTGAAGAAGGCCTCGGGCTCACCGAGCAGGAGTGCCTGCTTCTCTGCCTCGTCGCCGACGAACAACACCGCGATGTCGGTCCGGATGAGCCGCGACTTGCCCGGTCTGCGCTCGGGGTAGGACCAGACGAAACCCTTGTCGGCCACCCGGAAGTCGAAGCCGTCGCTCTCGATCTCTGCCACGTGCGGCAGCGCGAGTGCTATGCGCCGTACGTCGTCGGCGTCAGCCATCGCGGCCGGTTCCGGATCGCGTCACCCGCACAGGCTAAGTCGGATCGCGCCTTCATCTCGAGGGGTGGCTGCTCAGCTGGGCTGTTCGGCCACCAGGATCCGGTCGATGTCCGGCGCGTTGGCCGACGGGTTCGCGAACTCGATCGTGTTCGCGCCGGCCGTCAGGTGCAGCGAGAGATTCATGACGCCCAGCGTGTTGAAGTCCGTCGTCGGGGCGAAGGTCAGCGTCTGCGGCGCGCCGCCGTCGACGCTCACCATGGCCTGCCGCGACGGCGGGCCGTTCAGGTACGCGATCGTCACCGCGTAGTCGCCGTCGGACGGCGCGTTGATGCCGTTGAACGTCAAGGTGCCGCCCTTGCCGATGAAGCCGACCTTCTTGCCGCCCGAGCACGACGAGCACGACGAGATGCGCGCCTGACCGGCCAGGCTGTTGGTCGCCGCCTCGGCCTCGTCAGAGATCGCCGGGGGCGGCGCCACCGCGCCGCCGGCCACGGTGAATCCGTCGAAGCTCACGGTCGCAGGCGAACTGCTGGCATGCGACGTGACGAACATGCCGGCGTCCTGGGTGCCGGCCTGACCCGGCACGGTCGCGGTGCCGACCGTGATCCATGCGACGCCGTTGAACGAGTAGTAGCCCGTGTACGAATCGCTGCTGGTGCGTTCCAGCTTGAGGTGCACCGGCAGCGTCATCGGATTGGTGCCGTTGGCCGGGGTCACCGAGTCGACGTGCGTGCCCCCGCTGCTCGTCCACAGCAGTTGGATGCCGCCGCTCGGCGACTCGTAGAGGGCGACGCCCTCCGGGCCGGTGCCGGATCCGGTCATGTCGTTGCGCACGAGGATTCCGGCCGCGCCGGAGCCGGTGATGCCCTGCTGCGTCGAGACCTCGGTGTCGATCGTCGCGGACGCCCCGACCGTGCCGGCAAGGTAGATCGCGCTGTAGGCGTCGGCGGACGAGGTCAGTCCCGCACCGGCGCCGCTGATGCCGAACTGCTGGCCGGCTTCGGCGAAGTGCGCGGGCGCATCCGTCGCCGATGAGAACGTGCGGTATGGCGGCTGGACCGGCGGGCTGGTGATCGCGGTCTGGGTCACCGACGTGGTCACCGGATGCTGCCCGTGCCACGTGTAGGACGCGGTGCCCGTCACCTGGTCGGTGTGGAACAGCTCGTCCGGCACGGGCGCGACGACCCGGAACGTGGCCTGGACGGTCTGGCCGCTCTCGACCGCGCCGAACGTCGTGGGCGATGTCGCCTGCACCGTCCAGCCGTGCGGTGCGGACAGGCCGAGCTTGACCTGCTGGGCCGCGAGCACGCCGTTGTCGGTGAACGTCTCGGTCGCGGTCCCGGGCTCCCCCGCGGTCAGCGCCGACAGGCCGCTCACGTCCAGCGTGACGTTCGGCGGCGCCACGGTCGGGTTGTCGACGGGCGAGACGCGGTACATGACGGTGCTGTGCGGATCCACCTCGGCGCTGATCACCCCGGTGGTCTCGGTGGTCTGGTGCGTCCACAGGTCGCGCAGCGTGTACGCCTCGCCGCCCGCGCTCAGCCCGGCGGCCGCCGCCGTCGTCGTGATCGTGGCCGGCGAGCTCGTCTCGTTGAACAGCGCGACCGAGACGTCACCGTTGGCGAGCGGCTTGGTGAGCACCCAGTGCCCGTCCGTGCTGCTGATGATCGTGCCCTGCTTGCCCAGCGAATCCTGGTCGACGGCGATGACCTCGGCGTTGTTGTAGATCGCGAGAGTCGCAGGCGTTGCCGAACGCAGATCGGTGCCGGCGATCAGCGGCGCGGCCATCTCCGACCACAGGCTGAACTCGCTGCGGTACTCGGCATCGGTCTGCCCGCCGTTGCCGATCTCGAGCATGTCCGGGTCGTTCCAGGCGTCGGGCTTGGCCAGGTCGGCCAGCAGCACGTTCTTCTTGAAGTTCGACAACATGCTGCTGTACAGGTCGTGGACCGAAGTCGGTCTTCTCGCAGATGCTGAACACGATCGGCTGGCCGGTCTGCGCCGTCGCGGCGGCCAGCGCGTCGCTCATGGTCTGGTAGCGGGCGATGGTGGCCGGGATGTTCTGCTGGTCGGCCGGCTGGTTGCAGTCGTCGTACTTGAGGTAGTCCACGTGCCACTGCGCGAACTGCAGGGCGTCGTCGTACTCGTGGCCGAGGCTGCCCGGGAAGCCATGACTGCTCGAACAGGTCTTGGTGCCCGAGTCCTCGTAGATGCCGAGCTTGAGCCCGTCGTGGTGGACGTAGTCGGCGACGGCCTGTATCCCGTTGGGGAACTTGGTCGGGTCGGGAACGAGGTTGCCGTTCGCGTCTCGGTTCGGCAGCGCCCAGCAGTCGTCGATGTTGACGTAGGAATACCCGGCTGCCTTCATGCCGTTCGCCACCATCGCATCGGCCGTCTGCTCGATCAGGTCTTGGTCGACGTTGCAGCCGAACGCGTTCCAATCGTTGAAGCCCATCGGCGGTGTGAGCGCGAGGCCGTTGCCCAGAGCAGCTGCCGGCGCGGCCCTGGACACCTGAACGGCCACGGCGCCCAGGACGGCGAGAACGGCCGCGACAGCGAGCGAGAGCAGGTTGCGGGTCATGTCACTCCATAAGGACACGGGACGGCCCGATAAGGACATGGGCGGCGCAGCCAAGAGAAACACTAGAGATCGGAGGAGTCAATAGAATCGACGTAGGATTCTGATCGACTTTGGTGGACTCTGAGTGGATCAGAAGTTACCGAACCCCCTCTATCGGCCGGATCGTGGGGACAAAACACCTACGCGTGCAGCACGAATGCCGCACTGCGCGCCCAGATCTGCCCGCCGAACCGGTTGACGAGACATCAGATGTCTCCGCGCGGTTCTCGGTGGTTTCGTTGCTCCGCCCGATGTGGACGACACGTGCCCCATGCTCCGGTCTGGGCGATTGACAGTCACATCGACCACGGCGTACCTTCCGGCCAAAACCTGACAACGTTGTCGTCCCTGGTAGCTGGGGGATCTGGCGTCTCCCCGCCGTCGAGAGGAGCTGTCGATGCGAGGCACTCAGGGCTCATCCTCCGCGCGGTTGCGGATAGTCGCCGGACTAGCCGCCGCCGTGCTCGGCATTGCGACGTTCCTGACCGCCGCACCGGCGACGGGCGCGCCGCCGAGCCCCAGCCCGAGCCCGGCCCCGACCGCCAGATCGAGCGGCTCGACGGCAGCCGCCCACCCGGACATCGTGTGCACCGAGGGACTGGACGGCCTTCCGGTCAACTGCCCGAGCCAGCTGCCTACGTCCAAGCTGCCGGCCAGGGCGAAGAGCCAGGCCGTGGTCACCACGCCGGTCACCGATCCGGCCCAACTCGTCGACACCCGCACGTGGACGACCGGCGGCGGCAACTCGTTCCCCGGCGCCGAGGTGCCGTTCGGCATGGTCCAGTGGAGCCCCGACACGATGCCGCGCCGCAGTGCCGGCGGCGGGTACTCCTTCGGCGACACGTCGCTGACCGGCTATTCGCTGACGCACGTGAGCGGCCCCGGCTGCGGAGCCGGCGGCGACGTCCCGATCCTGCCGATCACAGGCGCGCTGCCGAGCGGTAACCCGAACTCCGTCCTGACGTCGTTCAGCAACAGCGGCGAGGTCGCCCAGGCCGGCTACTACTCGGCCCAGAGCAACCAGCCCAACACGATCACGTCCGAGTTCACCGCCACGTCGCACAGCTCGATGGGCCGGTTCACGTTCCCGGCCACCACCCAGGCCGGCTTCCTGGTCAAGCTGCACGACAGCCAGAACGGCGAGTTCGCGCCGAGCACCGCGCAGATCGTCAACGACCACGAGATCGCCGGGACGCAGACGAGCGGCCACTTCTGCGGCGAGGCCAACAACGACGGCCAGCAGCAGGAGTACACCGTCCACTTCGATCTCGTCTTCGATCACCCGTTCACCGCGTCGCAGATCATCACCCAGTCCGGCGGCGAGCCGGCCGCCGTGTACCTGACCTTCGACACGACCAGCAACCCGGTGGTCCAGGCCAAGGTCGGCACGTCGTACGTCAGCACGGACAACGCCGCGCTGGACTGGCAGAGCGAGAACTCCGGCTGGGACTTCGGGGCCGTCAAGGGCGCCGCACAGCAGGACTGGAACGATCTGCTCGGACGGATCCAGGTGTCCGGCGGATCCGTCGCGCAGACCCAGCAGTTCTACAGCAACCTGTACAAGGGGTTCATCCAGCCGAACATCACCAGCGACGTCAACGGCGAGTACATGGGCGCGGACATGAAGGCGCACACCGTCGGCGGCCAGCAGCACGATCAGTACGGGACGTTCTCCGGATGGGACACCTTCCATTCCCTGTCGCAACTGCAGGCGATGCTGGACCCGGCCGCGGCGAGCGATCAGGCGCAGTCGCTGATCAACTACTACGCGCAGGACAAGATCCTGCAGCAATGGGGCTACCTGAACCTGAACAACTACGTGATGGTCGGCGACCCGGCGCAGTCGATCATCGCCGACTACTTCGCGTTCGGCGCGCGCAACTTCGACACCTCGACCGCGCTGGCCGACATGCTCGCGCAGGCCACCACAGTCAACGACGTGCGCCCCGGTGAGGCCCTCGAGCAGCAGTACGGCTACCTGCCCGAGGATGGCAAGTACGGCTGCTGCAACCCGCACGGGTACGTGCCGACACTGCTCGAGTACGACGCCCAGGACCTCGCGCTGTCGCAGTTCGCGGCCGCGCTCGGCGACAAGCAGCACGCCAGCATGCTGGAGGCGCGAGCCAACAACTGGCAGCACGTCTTCGACCTGGCCAACAACCTGCTGAACGGGCGCAACCAGGACGGCTCGTTCGTGCCGGGCATCACCCCGACCAGCTCGACCCGCTACGTCGAGGGCAGCGCGTACGAGTACCTGTGGAACGTGCCGAACAACTACCCCGCACTGTTCTCCCTGCTCGGCGGCAACGCCAAGGTCGCACCCGCGCTGCGCGAGTTCCTCTCCCAGCCCGACGCGGGCGGCATGCACGCCCTGCTCACGAACGAGTTCGGCTTCGGCGAGCAGTACGCGCTGGACTACGCGGGCGATCCGGCAGGGACGCAGCTGGCGGTCAACAACATCCGCAACACGATGTACAAGCCGGGGCCGAGCGGCCTGCCCGACAACGACGACCTGGGCGCGAACAGCTCCGCGTTCGTCTGGGAGATGCTCGGCATGTACCCGGAGAACTCGGGTAGCGATGACCTGGTCTTCAACAGCCCTGGCTTCCCGCACGCGTCGATCACCCTGCCCAGCGGCAGGACCATCACGATCAACGCACCGGGCGCGTCGCCGACGACGTTCTACGTCAAGAACCTGAGGATCGACGGCGACGACTACGACCACCTGTCTGTCCCGTTCTCGCGGCTGAGCCACGGCGCCACCCTGGACTGGACGCTCGGCACGACGCCGGGCACCTGGGGCACGTCGCCGAACGCGGCACCGCCGTCCTACCCGAACGGCCAGGACGCGGTCGTCGCGTCCGTCGATCCCGGTTCCGTCGTCCTCCAGCCGGGCGGCTCGACCACTGCGACGCTGACGGCAGCGACCCTCGCCGGTACCAAGCAGACCGTGTCCTGGACCGCCACGGCCGACAACGGGCTCACGATCAGCCCGGCGCAAGGCTCGCTGACGCTCAACGCCGGCAGCCGGGCGACTGCGAAGGTCAGCGTCGCCGCCGGGGCGAACGTCGCCGACGGGCGCTACCACGTGACGTTCCACGTCACGGCGGGCAGCGAACAGCACACGGTGTCGCTCGGCGTCGCGGTCGCCAAGCCGGGTGAGCTCTGGCCGTACTACACCAACGCCGGGATCACCGCCGACAATGACACGAGCGCCGCAACCTACGACGGCGGCGGCTGGAGCTACTCGGCGGACGCGCTCGCCGCTCAGGGCGTGACACCGGGCAGCACCGTCACGGCCGACGGTATCGACTACGCCTGGCCGGACGTGCCGGTCGCGACCCTCGACAACATCGAGGCCAACGGGCAGACGATTCCCCTTGCGGCACCGGCACATGCGTCCAAGATCGGGTTGCTGGGCAGCGCGACGAACGCGGGCGGCTCCGGCGCGGGCGGTACGGCCACCGTCACCTACACCGACGGGACCACCTCGCAGTTCACCGCGAGGTTCAGCGACTGGACGCTGGGCGGGGGCGGCGGCACACCGCTGCCGGGCAACTTCGACGCGGTCTCGACGCCGTACCGCAACTTCAGCGGCAACCAGAAGGACATGGTGAAGACGCACGTGTTTGCCCTCGACGCGCCGGTCTCGGTGGCCAAGACGGTCGCGAGCATCACGCTGCCGCAGGCGACCGGTGGCGACATGCACGTGTTCGCGATCTCGCTACCGGCCGCACCGGCACACGCGGTCACCCTGTCACCGACCTCGCAGAAGGGCGGCGGACGAGTCGGCGCGGCCGCGACGTACACGGTGAAGCTGACCAACAGCGGCTACCAGGCTGACTCGTACGCCGTCGCGTCGTCGAGCACGTGGGCGGCGAGCGTGTACGCCCCGGGCTGCACTACACCGCTCAGCACGACGGCGACGGTGCAGCCGGGCGACAGCGTCGACCTGTGCGTCCAGGTGAACGTGCCGGCCGGGGCGAGCAATGCCGACACGAGCGGCACGACACTTACCGCGACGTCCGCGGCAGACGCGTCGGTGAAGGCCTCGACGACGCTGACCACGATCGCGGTATCCGTCGACACGCTCGTCGTCGACCAGGACCTCGGCGCTCCCGACGTCGAGAGCTACTACGAGAACGCGCTGGCCACGGCCTACAGCTACTGGGATCTGTCCGCCGACCCGGCGCTGCCCCTCTCGATGCTCACCGCGCACAAGAAGGTCATCTGGTTCACCGGCAACACGTATCCGGGTCCGATCACGACGTACGAGGCGGAACTGGCGGCGTTCCTGGACGGCGGCGGCCGGCTGTTCATGTCCGGCCAGGACATCCTGGACCAGTCGGCGGGCACGACCGCCTTCGTCCACGACTACCTGCACATCAACTGGGACGGCACCGACCGCCAGAACGACCTGCCGACGTCGGCCGTGCACGCCGTGACGGCCAATCCGGTCACGAACGGCATCGGCACGGTGGCGCTTGATCATTCCGTGCTCAACGCGTCCTACGAGGACCAGGTCACGCCGATCTCTCCCGCGGTGGCTGCGTTCACCGACGACACGTCCGCACCCGATGCGCTGACCGTGACCGCCGGGGCGTACAAGGTCGTCTTCCTCGGCTTCCCGTTCGAGGCTTATGGCACCGCGGCGGACAAGGCCGACCTGATGGGCCGGGTGCTCAGCTACCTGAGTTGACACAATGAGAGGGTGACTCTCTCCGACGGTGACGTTGCGGCGCTCGCTCGCCAGGTAGTCGACCGGCACGATCCGGACTTGGATGTTCGGATCGTCCCGGCGGATCCGGTCGATCCATATCGATGGGGCACGGCGGCGTGGCTCGTCTCCGCCGGCGAGGCATCCAGCTACATCTCTGCCGACATGAGCGCCGACGAAGCGCTGGCCAAGCTGAGCGCCGACCTCGACCCGACATGACCTCGGCGGCAGCGTGATCTCTCTCGGGCTGGCTCGGCGGCTGCGTGATGCCGGACTCAAGTGGTCCCCCGCGTCCGGGGACCGGTTCGTGGTGGCCGACCGCGACATGGATTCCGACGTGTTCGTCCTGAGCGACATGACGATCGAGGTGCACGACCTGCCGCACGGCCAGGTGATCGGTTTCAACGGCACGACCGAGTGGGCGCTGGACTCCGTCGAGAACGACAATGCCGTCTGGCTGCCCCGCGAGTCCCAACTGCGCGAATTGCTCGGCGGCACGTTTCGCGGGTTGGACCGTACCGACGGCGGTTGGCTGGTCCGAACCGAGCTGAACGGCGCAGTCCACACCAGCCAGGACTCCGACGCCGAGCAGGCCTACGGCCTCGCGCTGCTGCACCTGCTCGATTCGCTGCGGTAAGCGAGCAACGTCGCGTCCTACGCACTCGAATTCCTCCGCTGTGCGGCGGCCGCGGGTATCAGGCCATCGTTCCGCGACTCCTGCCGTGCGATCGGGGAGGATCGATGGACGCCAGGAATCTGCTGTCGCATGGTGGTTTGCCATTGCTTCGACTGCCGGAGTCGATACCTCGGCCGGTCGTCGCGGTCGGCGCAATGCTGGTGCTCGCAGGCCTGGACGTACTCGGCGCGGTGTTGGCGCGCCGCTGGGCGCACGGCGGCTCGCTGTTGTGGTTCAGCGCCGGGGTCACGTGTTTCGTGGTGTTGTTCTGGGTGTACGGCTCGAGCCTCCGCTACGCCGACCTGGTGCCGGTCACGTTCGGGTGGATCGCCGCGCTCCAGGTCGGTTTGCTGTTCATCGGCGGGGCGCGCTCGTACTCGGCGATCCCGATCCGGTCCTGGGTGGCCGCCGCCGCAATCATCGCGTTGGAGGGATACCTGCTCGCGACGTCCGGACCCGGGTAGTCGCCGGCGCCTCAACTGCGACCCGTCCCGGCCGATGAGTGATCAGGACGCCATCGCTCGCCGGTCTGGAGGCAGCCGTGCTCAACAGCAAGGTCGGGGTGGCCGTTGCGGCGTGCCTCGTCGCGGCGTCCCTTATCGGCCCGAATCACGCCGGCGCGGTGACGACGACAGCGTGCACGATCCTGCCGCGGGACAACGTGTGGCATTCGGCTGTCACCACATTGCCCGTGCACAAGCGCTCGGCCACGTACGTCCGCTCGATCGGGGCGAGCAGCCACCTGCATCCGGACTTCGGTTCGGGCCTGATCGGCGGCGCGCCGTTCGGCATCCCGATCACCGTGGTGACCCGCTCGGCGCCCGCCGTGCGCATCAGCTTCCAGTACGCGAGCGAGAGCGATCGCGGCCCGTACCGGATCCCGGCCAACGCTCTGGTCGAGGGCGGCTCGCACAGCACCGGTGACCGGCACGTCATCGTCTGGGACAAGGCGACCTGCACCGCCTACGAGCTGTGGAACGCGCACCGCCACCGCGACGGTTCGTGGACGGCCGGTTCCGGCGCGATCTTCAACCTGCGCTCGGACGCGCTGCGCCCGGCCGGGTGGACGTCCGCCGATGCTGCGGGGCTGCCGATACTCGCCGGGCTGGTCCGCTACCGCGAGGTCGCGAGCGGCCACATCGACCACGCGATCCGGATGACCGTGCCCCGCACCGACCTCGCCTACCTGTGGCCGGCCAGGCACTTCGCCGCGTACGGGCACAATACGGCGTTGCCGCCGATGGGGCTTCGGCTGCGGATGAAGAGCTCGGTGAGCCTTGCCGGACTGCCGCCGCAAGCGCGCGTCGTCGCGCAGGCGCTCAAGACCTACGGAGCGATCGTCGCGGATAACGGGTCGGCGTGGTTCATCTCAGGCATGCAGAGCGCGAACTGGAGCAACGACCAGCTCAATGCCCTCAAGCGGTTCACCGGCAACGACTTCCAGGCCGTCGACGAGAGCGGCCTGCAGATATCGGTGAACTCCGGGCGCGCTCGCGGTTGATCTTGCTCGCGGTTGATGCAGCGGGCATTGTTCGTGCGGTGGCTCGTGGCATGGCGCGTGATGCGTTCGACTGGATCGGGTCGGTCGCGGTCGACGTCGACGGCGGGCAGGCGTGGCTCGAGGCCGGGGAGCTGTTCGACGACCTGTATGCCGGCACGGCCGGTGTGCTGCTGGGCTGCGCCGAGGCTGCGGCGAGCGGCCTCGACACGGCCGACGTCGCGGCTGGTGCGCTCGCCCGGCTGCTGCATCTGGCCGCCCGTGGGCCGGATGTCGCCACGCTGCCCGATGACGGGCTGTTCGACGGATGGGCCGGAGTCGCCGTGGCGCTGCGCGCATGGTCGCGCGTGGCAGGCGACGCCGGGGCGGGCGCGGCATCGGCGCTCGTGACGTCGCAGATCGCCGAGCGCGTCCTGCACCGGCCGGACGACCCGGGGCGGTACACCGACGTCATTTCCGGTGACGCCGGCATCCTGCTCGCCTTGCTGGCCGATGAGTCCGACTCCGTTATCGCCGCCGCGAATGTCCTGGCCGACCGGCTGGTGGCCGCCGCCGAGCCGGGCCCGGACGGGCTCCAGTGGCGGATGGTGGCCGGCTACACGCACCTGATGCCGGGGTTCTCCCACGGCACCGCGGGCGTCGCGTACGCCCTGGCGGCCGCGGGTCGCAGGTTGGATCGGCCGGACCTCGTCGCCGTCGCGTCGCGTGGCGCCGAGGCATTGCTCGCGCTCGGGCACACCCCGGATGGTTGGGCGCTGCCGCTCATAATCCCGCCACAAGCGCACCGTCCGCCGGTGTACTTCGGCTGGTGCCACGGCCCCACCGGCACCGTCCGGCTGTTCCTGATGCTGGACGCGATCGACCCGCAACCGCGCTGGCAGCACGCCGTCGACGCCTGCGTGCAAGCGTTGATCGACAGCGGCCTGCCTGCCCGGCTCTACCCCGGTTTCTGGGACAACCTCGGTCGCTGCTGCGGCACTGCCGGGGTCGGCCAACTGGTGCTCGATCGCTATCAGGCCACCGGCGACACCGACCTGCTCGACTGGGCGGACATGCTGGCCGCCGACGTCGCCGATCGCGCCGTAATCACCCCGGACGGCGTCACCTGGTCGCACACCGAGCACACCCGGACCCCGCCCGACCTACCGCCGGAGCCGGGGCTCATGCAGGGCGCCGCCGGGATCGCGGGCTGGCTCGCCAGGCTGCACGCCGTCCACGCTGACCGGCACACCCCACCCGCTCCGGCAGGGCTCGAACCGTCCTGGCTGTGACCGACGGGGCCGTCCGATCGGCGCGGTGGACCCGGCGCCATGACACCGCCGGGTCCACCGCTACCTCCGCATCAGTTCGCGATCAGGGTGCGCACGCATTCGGATCGTCGAAGTGGCCCGGTGTGCTCGGGAACGCGCTACCCGAGCCGTGGGCGTTGTCGCTGCCCGGGTAGACCAGCGCCAGCTCGTCGAACGCCGAGGTGCCGACGCCGACCGATCCGTTCGCGGAGTCCGTCGCGAGCTGACCTGCACCCAGCGAGTACACCCACTGCTGCAGGAACGCCTGCCAGGCCGGGCTGTGCTGGCGGACGTCGTTGTAGCCGCCGTAGGCCGAGTTGCAGTGCGTGTACAGGTTGTAGGTGCCGTTCCAGTCGAGCAGGCGGTCACCGTCGTTCGGGCCGTTGTCGGCCACGTCGCCCTGCAGCACGTCACGGTCCCAGCCGCCGTACTGCCAGTCGATGCCCTGGTGGTGCTGGTTGTTGCTGACGTCGGCATCGTCCAGGTTCGTCATCTCGAACCACGAGCACGGGTCGATGGTGATGACCGGGTTGCCCTTCTTGCCGTTGCCGAACGTCTGCGGCCACGGGTTCGTGGTGCAGGTCGTCGCGTCGTGGACCGTGGTGCTGTAGACCCCCCGCGGGTGCCAGTCGAGGATGTCCGACCCGAAGTCACCGGTGTTCGGGTCGACGGACGGCCCGCTCGTGGCGCCCTTGCCGCCGAGCAGATAGTCGACCTTGCGGTCGTTGGTACCACGGGCGTTCGGGTCGAAGACACCGGCCGTCTTGCAATCCGGAGTCGCGGCATCGACCGCAGCATCGCAGCCCTTGCCGCCCCAGACGACGTCTGCGCCGTCGTCACCGAACACGGTGTCGCCGCCGCTGTCGCCGTTGGCGAGGTCGTCTCCGAAGCCGGCGTGGATGAAGTCCTCGTCGTTGCCGCCACGGATCCGGTCGTTGCCGCCCTCGAGGTCACCCGGGTGCGGCATCTTGCCCGACGTCGAGGTGCCGACGAACGCGTCGCCGTTGATGTCGTGCTGCAGGTCGGTCTGCCTGGTCACCGTCCCCGTCGCGAAGCCGTCGTAGTGCACCTTCGGCACCTGGTTGACGTCCACGCTGTAGTGCCGACCACCGTTCTCGTACTGGTCGACGATGCCGCCGCGGTCACCAAGCATGGCGTCGTCGCCGTTCTCGCCCCACATCGTGTCGTCGCCCAGCTCGCCGTACATGTTGTCGTCGCCGTTGCCACCACGCATCAGGTCGTTGCCGTCCTGACCCCACTGGGTGTCGTCGCCGCCGTCGCCCCACATCGTGTCGTTGCCGAACGCGCCGGTCTTCTCGCAGGTTGCCTGCGCCGTGGTGCAGAACCGGGTCGTGCCGTTCGGGTTCACCGACGCGTCGCCGATCCGGATCGCGACCGCGTTGGCCGGTGCCGGGGTCGTGTACCGCTTGGCGAAGATCCGGTCGGTCAGGTTCGGCGCGGTGCCCTGGATGTCGCGGCGCAGCACGCCGTTGTCGCCCAGCTGGAAGTCGCCCTCGCCGTCGCCCTCGATGTTGTCGTTGCCGTCGCGGAAGTTCGCGATCGACGAGCCACCGAGCATGTCGTCCTGGCCGTCGACGCTGCTTCCCTCGAGGTCGCCCGCACCGCTCGCCGTGCCCGGCCACACCGTGCTCAACTGCGTGGTCACCGGCTGGCCGGCGATCGGGGGCGCGGTGAACAGCGAGCGGTCGCCCTGGATCAGGTCGTTGCCGCCGTTGCCTTCCAGGTAGTCCGACCTCGAACCGCCGGACATCTGGTCGTTGCCGTCCTGGCCGTAGACCACGTCGACTCCGTCGCCGCCCGAGACCCGGTCGTCACCGAAGTTGCCGGCCACTGCCCCGCTCGGGTAATTCGGGCCGTTGAGGTCGTACAGCGTCAGGTGGCGCGAGGCGATCAGCGTCCCGGCGACGGTCGACCCGATCCGGTTGAACGTCGCGGTGCGGGTGCCGACGCGCAGCAGGCTGCCGTTGTCACCGATCACGGCATCGTCGCCGGGGCCGCCGTACACCGCGTCGGCGGTGTCGGCCTGCCCGACGATTGCCGGGTCGGTTCCGGAACGCACCGTGGACGAACCGCCGACGAGGTCGTCGTCGCCGGTGTCGCCTTCGACGAAGTCCGATCCCTGGTCGCCCTCGACGTAGTCGTCGTTCGCGTTGCCCTTCAGCCTGTCGTTGCCCGCCTGGCCGAGGATGACGTCGACTCCGTCGTCACCGGTGACCTGATCGTCGCCGAACGCGGCGGAATCCGTTGCCGGGCTGAGGTCGTACAGCACGATCGTGCGCTTGTTCGTCATGCCCGCCCGGTCCGTGATCGGGCTGAGCGGCTGGCCCGCGGATGCCCGCAGCACCTTGCCGTTGTCGCCGATCACGACGTCGGCGTCGGCATCGCCGTGGATGACGTCGCCCGTGTCGGGCTGTCCGATGCCCGCCGCGAACGCGGTCGAGCTGCCGCCCACCAGGTCGTCCTCGCCGTCGTCGCCGTCGATCAGGTCGGCGCCCGGGCCGCCCTCGGCGTAGTCCTCGCCGTTGTCGCCCGTGATGGTGTCAGCACCGCCCTGGCCGAAGATCGCATCGGTGTTGTCGTTGCCGTGCAGGACGTCGCCATCGAAGTTCGCGCCGTTCGGCGAGTAACCCAGGTCCAGCAACGCCACTGTGTGACCCTTGGTGAACCCACGTCCGAGCAACACGTCCGTGCTGTTCGCGAGTGGTACCGCCGTCTCGTTGTTGCCGTTGACGACGGCATTGTCGCCGGTGACCACGTCGGGCCCGGTGCCACCGGAGACGGTGTCGACGCCGTCGGGATATCCGACACCCGCGCTCGCGGTGAACCGGCCGCCGCCGACGAGCTCGTCCTCGCCGGCTTCGCCGAACATGGTGTCGGCGCCGTTGTTGCCCTCGAAGTGGTCGTTGCCCGATCCGGCAAGCATGGTGTCGTTGTCCAGACCGCCGTAGCCGAGGTCGTCGTCGTTGCCGCCGGAGATCGTGTCCTTGCCGCCGAACGACGCGTCCAGACCGTCGAGATCGAGCGGGTGCCACTGGCCCCCGGCGTTGGAACCGTTGTCACCGATGATCGTGTCGGCACCGTTGTCACCGTTCAGCACGTCGCCGACGTCGGCGCGTCCGGCAGCACGCGTGCCGCCGAGGACGATGTCGTCGCCCTCGCCGCCGGACGCGAAGTCCGAGCCGCCGTTGCCCTCGATGGCGTCGTTCTGCAGACCGCCGTAGATGGCGTCGGCCTGATCGTTGCCGTAGAGCTTGTCCGCGCCGGAGTCACCATCGATGGCGTCCTTGCCCGAACCGCCCCAGATCTCGTCGGCCTCCGAGCCGCCGATCAGGGTGTCGTCGCCCTTCTCGCCGCAGGCCGCGTCGGTGTTGCCCTTCACGTCCACCGTGTCGTTGCCGCCACCGGCCCGAACGTTCTCGATGCCTGCGCCGCCGGTGATCAGGTCGTTGCCGTCGTCGACGGTGTCGACCGACTCGTCGACCGGGTCGGACGCCACCGGTGACCCGGCCACGCACGGCGTGGTCTTCTGGTCGCCGTAGACGTCGGCTCCGCCGTCACCACCGACGATGTGGTCGGCGCCGAGACCGCCCACGAGCGTCTTGTGGTTCGGGTCGGTCCCGTCCGGCAGCGGCGTGTGCGTGACGTTCAACTTCGGCCCGAAGCCATCCGTCGGGTACGACGCCGGGTCACCGTTCGGAACGTCCACAGTGGACGGTTCGGCGAGCACGTAGTCGTCGTCCGGACCGCCGTAGATCGCGTCCGCACCGAAACCGCCGACGAGGATGTCGTCTGCGCCGCCGCCACGGATGTCGTCGGACTGTGCGTGCGTCGAGTGGCCGGTCACCCGGTCGTAGCCGTCGCCGCCGTTGACCGTGTCGCTGCCGGTGCCGGTGTCGACGACGTTGATCGGCTTGCCGAACGGATCGCCGGCGGTGTTCGCATCGTGGTCGCCGCGACGTTCCCCGCGGTGTAGATCTTGTCCGGGCCGGTTCCGCCGGCGATGTGGTCACTGCCGTCGCCGCCGACGAGCCTCGCGCCCGGCGAGACGAACAGCGAGTGCGTGTGGTTGCTCGCCGCGAGCGGGCTGTCCGGAGCGACGCTCAACGTGTCGTTGCCGCCGTTGCCGAAGACCTTCGAGTCGCCCAGACCCACCTTGAGCGCCGGGTCGTTGCCATCGCCTGCTGCCGTTCCGTCGGCCGGGTGGCCGAGGCTGTTCCAGTCGATGACCTGTTGCGTACCGCCTGACTCGCCCTCGCCCGAGGCGAGCGGATCTCCGCTGTCGCGGCCGTCGTTCTTCAGGTTCGTCAGCCCGAGGCCCGTGGTCGAGTAGTTCAGGTGCGAGTCACCGGCCACGGTGTCATCGCCGTTGCCGACGGTGATGCTGTCGTTGCCCGGACCGCCGGCAACCTCGGCGTGCGCGCTGCCGTTCACGTAGCTGTTCTTGTCGGTCGCCAGCACCGTGCGGTCGGCGGTGACAATGGTGTCGTCACCCTTGCCGCCGTCGACGAAGCTGCTGCCGATGCCGGTCTTGATCTGGTCGTTGCCGTCGCCACCGAAGACGATCGCGTCGCGGTCGAACTGCGCCGTTGGCGATGCGGCGGCCGGATCGGTCGATTGCTTGCCGTCACCGATGAAGGTGACACTCATCGGCTTCGCGTACCCGTGCCCGTCGACGATCACACGCTGGATGTTCGTGTTCCGGAACTCCCGCCTGATGCCGATCATGTCGACGGCCACGCCGGCGAACGTCGGCGCACCGTTGTCGGGGTAGTTGTGCAGCGAGGTGATCTTGACGGTGTCCTTGTCCTCGCCGTCCGAGTCGTAGGCATCGTTACCGCGCAGATCATTCGCATGCAGCGCGAGCGCACCGGCGTACACGACGAGCGTCGTGCCGTCACTGCTCAGACCACCGAGTTTGGGCGGTGGTGGCTCACAGTTCGGCGTCGCTGTGAAGTCGAGCAACGTCACGTCGACGATCGTGAAGCTGAACGACACCGAGAACGGCCCGATACCGATGGTGATGTAGATCTTCAAGAAGACATAGAGGCGCCCGGACACGCTGAACAGGCAGATCGGATTGTTCAGCGCTGTCTGGAGGAACTCACTTATCCGGAACTTGCCGTCGTGGTTCGGGTCGTTCCACAAGAAGGACACAGTCAGGCCCAGGCCACCTTCGATACCTACCGTGATGATCACGAGCGTCACGGCTGCGCCGGCCGCGATCTCGCCGTTGAACGTCACGACCGGGATCGGCTTGCCGTCGTCGTCGTTGGTATAGAAGAACAGGCTCTGCAGGAACGCTTCGCCGACGGTGCCGAGGTCGAGCGTGCCGGCCTGCGCGGCTTCGAACGCCTTGCGGATGCCGTAGGTGTCGAAGCCCGCGACGATGTGCAGCGTCACCGACGCCGATCCGTGCAACGTGATGACCACCGGCGGCGGTGCGTAGACCGGGCCGAACTGCTGGCTCCAGTCGAAGCCGAGGGTCAGCGGACCGGAGTCGAACTTCACCAGGTCGACGTCGCCGCCGAGGAGCAGGTTGAACAGCTTCTCGGGGTGTTCGAACACGGGGAAGCTGAAGCCGAAGCCCTTATCGGTCTTCGAGTTCGACTCGAGCGGGTCGGCCGACTTCGGATCGGTGTTGTCGTTCGTGTTGTCGATGTCGCCCTCGATCGAGCTGAACGCGGTCCCGCCGTCCTTGTCCGTCTTGTCGGCGATCAGGCTCTCGGTGTTGTCCGGCGTCGCCGTCGTGTCCAACGCCGTCGTGGGACTCAGGTCGAACGAGCCGAGCGGTATCAGACAGCTCGTCGTACAGGTCGGGAAGTGGTTGATGAAGTTCACGACTCCCGCGATCGTGTCGACGAACGACAGGTCCGGTCCGCCGGCGATCGTGCTGAACGACTTGGCGATCGACAGCAGCGTCACGTCGTCGCCGCCGGCCAGGTGGCTCAGGTCCGACAGCACCGGTATCGGCGCGTACAGCGTCTTGATCACCGGGTCGAGCGGTCCGGTCACCTGCTTGATCTTGTTGATGATCGGGCTGAGCAGGTGCCCGAAGACCTCGCCGGTGTCGATCGCGACGTTGTCGAACGCGATCTTGAGCGCGTGGTCGTCGTCGCCGGTTGCCGTGCTCGGCGCGGCGTTGTCCCACGCCCAGTGCATCTTGAAGTCGGCCTGGATGCCCGGGAAGCCGGCATCGCCACCACCGGGCTTCGCCGCGAGCAGCCAGTCGATCGACAGCTCCGCCTTGAGGTTGACCTTGAACAGGTCGTCCAGGCTCGCACCGGACAGGTCGCCGATGGTGAGCCGGTCGCCACCACCGGGCGCCTTCATGTCGATGCTGAAGACGCCGTTGAAGAGCGGCTTGACCGTCGACGGCGAGTCGGCGGTGCAGCCCTTCGTCTGGTCCGCGCTGGAGTTCGTGCAGTTGTGCGCGGTGATGTTGATGAACGCCAGCTGCGCGGCCAGATCACCGCTGCTCAGCTTGAAGTTCAGGCCGAGGCCCAGTTCCGGCGTGCCTGGCTCGTCATTCGCGTTGACGAAGAAGCCGTCGGTGAGGCTCAGCCCGAAGGCGAAGTGGAAGTGGTAGCCGAGCTCGACGGACGGCCCGTCGCCTGCGTTGGTGGCCTTCAACGACAGGCCCGGGATGCCGATGTCGAGCGGCACGGTCTTGCCGAGGCAGTACGTCTTGTCGTCGGCATGCGGATCAGACGGGTTGGACGGGTCGATCGTGCCGGCGCAGCTGAAGTCGCCGCCGGCGAAGTTGCCGTGCGTGACGTCGAACCGGATCACGACCGAGTCGAAGTCGGTCGCCGCGCAGTTGTGCAGGCGCGGGTTGGTCGTTGCCGGATCGATCGCCGCGCCGAACGCATCGGTGCCGTCGTCCGGCGCTCAGGTCGTCGTCGCCGTTAGTGACCGTGACAGGGGTAGGCACTGCTTCGTGCACAGCGTCACTGGCGTCCTTGACATAGGACGCAAGCTCGTACTTGTACGTATGGCTGTTGTCCGTGCCGCCCTGCCGCACGGCTGTCAACCCGGATACGGACGCCAGCGTGGTGCGGCACTCGGTGTCGACCTTGAGCAGGTCGTGCGGGACGTTCGCGTCGTCGAGCGCACTGCCGATGTAGTTGTTCAGCGCG
>WNGI01001109.1_pt1 | contig 21801 bp, 23 predicted proteins | sample 5400621 | NCBI WGS metagenome assembly WNGI01 (sample SAMN13153374, study PRJNA577476) | soil metagenome | isolation source: 20 cm soil or saprolite under Garry oak tree replicate 1 | place: USA:California | collected 2016-06-15
CGAAATGCTGAGGTAGATGACGATGGAAACGACGCTGACAACGAAGTTGACATTGCCGGCGCGTTTTAACATTTGAATCAATTGCGCTCCAGCTTCCGCGCCAGCGATGGTGCCGAGCGCCATGATGAATCCGAGGCGCAGATCGACGTTGCCAAGCGCGCGGTGGCGTTTCGCCGCCACGACAGATTTGCCCACGATGTGGGCCAAATCGGTGCCGACGGCAAAGTTCCAGTCAATCCCGACGAGACGCAACGCTGGTCCGGCGATAAAACTTCCGCCCACGCCGAAGAACCCGCCGAGGACGCCAATCAAGAACCCGACCACGACGAGATAGATCGGGTTAACGTGGACGTGGGAAATAGGAAAGAACATTATTCGGAGCGACCCCCGCGCAGGAACCGCAACAGACCGGTCGTAACCGCTTCGAGAACAACGGCTTGGCCGATAATAAGAAGGATGGCAACGACGGCGTAAGCCCGGATGTGCTCGGTTTCCAGTTGCACCAGCCAGCCTCCGAGCAAATGCAGCACGGCAAAGAAGTAGCCTGTGACCAGCACGGCATAGATGACGAGTTCCAACGCGAAGGCGCGTAGCGTCCGGCGGACGACTGTTTTCGAGCGCGGACTCATGTTATACTCTCTTCGCACTCAAGATTGGGTGCGGTTGCGCGTGGTAGAAAGCCATTGCGTCAATTTCGATTCATCCTACCTTCCACGACGTTTTTACCAGCTTTAAAAAATGGCCGACGCCGCAAATAAATACCCCGAAAATGTAGATGGAAAGTTCTACGTCGATGACCAGTGCATTGACTGCGATCTTTGCCGTGAAACCGCACCTGCGAATTTCCGTCGCAACGATGATGGCGGGCACTCCTACGTTTACAAACAACCCGAATCGCCCGAGGAAGAAGCGCTCTGCAAAGAGGCCATGGAAGGTTGCCCGGTCGAGGCCATCGGCAGCGACGGCGCGTAGATTTATAGCGGCGGTCTATGAACCGCGGGATTTGATGGCTCTTGCAAAACATCGGCGCTCAGAGAGCTCCGCTACAGCCGTCGCTCTCGCCATTGCCGGGTCGGACAGTAGCGCTGGCGCTGGTGCGCAAGCGGACCTGAAAACGTTCACCGCGCTCGGCGTGTACGGACTTACCGCCATCACCTGCATCGTCGCAGAAACACCCGGAAAGGTGTCGCGCATTCAGGCGGCCGATCCCGAAATCGTGCGCGAACAGGTCGAGGTTTTGCTGAAAAGCTTTCCGGTTACAGGGATTAAGACCGGCCTGCTTTGCAACGGAGAAATCGTGGCGCAGGTGGTGCAGAGTTTACGCAAAGTAAAAGGGTGCCGGATAGTGGTCGATCCCGTAATGGTAGCGACCACCGGCGACGTCTTGCTCGCCCCGGAGGCGATCCAGATTTACGAGCGCGAACTGTTCCCGCTCGCGACCTTGATCACGCCGAATTTGGACGAGGCGGCACGATTGCTGGGCGATCCGATTCGAGATTTGGCCGCAATGCATCGGGCTGCGAGAACGCTGGCAAAAAAGTATGGCACCGCCATCTTACTAAAGGGCGGTCATCTCCGCGGTCGGCGAGCAATCGACATCCTGTCTTCCGGCGATCGCACCAAGGAATACTCGGCGGCATTTCTGCCAGACGTGAAGACCCACGGAACCGGCTGCACCTATTCGGCGGCAATTGCGGCCGAGTTAGCGAAGGGCGCGGAGGTCCCCCGTGCAATCGCGACTGCGAAAAGATTTGTCTCGTCCGCCATCCGTTTACATTTCGTTTGGAAATCCCGGCGCGGGAAAATTTTCGCCCTCAATCCGTCACGCTAACCTCGTCATCCCGAGCGTGAGTCGAGGGATCCCGAAGCGTTATCTTTAAGCTTTCGCAACGGGATCCCTCGACTCCGCTTCATTGCGTTCGGGATGACGATTACTTCTTTTCCCAAAGTTTATTTTCAAGAGCATCGCTTGCTGCGTTGACCTCCGCCGCCTGCTTGCTCAGGCCGGTCCCACGGCCAAGAACAATTCCTTCCCAACGCGCTTCCACGACAAAGGTCTTGGCATGTTCAGGCCCGGTCGCCGAAAGCACTTCATAGGTCGGCCCGCGAATGGCGATGCTTTGCAAAATTTCCTGGAGCTGGCCTTTGGGATTGATGTCGATCGGCTCTTCTCGTACCTGCTCGAGGGCAGCACGCGCTTCGCGTAAAACAAAATCGCGCGCAGTAGCGAAATCGCTGTCGAGATAAATCGCGCCGATTATCGCCTCGAAAGCGTCGCCCAGAGTGGAAGCCCGCATGCGACCGCCGCTTGCTTCCTCGCCGCGCCCCATCAACAAATGCCGGCCGAGATCGAGGGCCTGAGCGTGTGCCTTGAGCGCGTCACGCGAAACCAAACGCGCGCGCAATTTGGTGAGCCGGCCTTCCTGTTCCCCTGGAAAATGGGCGTAGAGATATTCCGTTATGACAAGCTGTAGAACAGCGTCGCCCAAAAATTCCAGGCGTTGATTGTCTTCGTGATAGCGCTGTTTTTCGTGGCCGATACTGGGATGGGTTAAAGCCTCCCTGAGTAAGGCTGAATTGCGAAACTGATAGCCGAGTCGTTGCTCGAGCGTTTCCACGTTAGTGTTTTTGAAAGACCGCCAGCGAGGTAATCACGTCCACCGCACGCTGCAATACCGCGTCATGCAAATTTTCCTCAGGATTGCGGCGCTGCTGCCGGATATCGAACTCGGGATTGGTCCCGGCGATGAGCGCGGCTTCGTTAAAATGCGGGCGTTCACGTTCGAATACAAAAGTCGTTAGACCACGTTGCATGCTCAGAGCAAAGATTTGATGTTTTTGCGCGGGTGACAATTCCACTGGCAAATCCGGTTTCATGCCGCCGGGAAAAAGCGACTGTCCATTCGGGCCGACGACTTCACCAACTGCGATCCGCAGTATTTTTCCACTCGAAAGTGGAAAGTCCGAATATTCCACTGCACGTCCCGCGCTAGGTTGCCCAATCAACAATGCTTGCCCATGCGTTTTCAGCGCCGCCGCCATCGCTTCCGCTGGCCCGGAAGTTTCGCCGTCGATCAACACCATGATGGTTCCTTCAAAAACCGGATCGCGATCATTGGTGAATGCACGATCCTGATGCGCCGCCGTTTTGCGCACGGTCCACAACGTTTTGCCTTTCGCCACGAAACGTTTCGTCATTTCCGCCGCGATATCGAAATCGCTAGAACCTGTGGCGCGCAAATCAATTACCACCCCATCCACCTTTTTCGATGTGAAATCGGTCAGCGCTTTCTCCATCGCGCGCAGGTTGTCGTTGGTGAGCGATCCGATTCGGACGTAGCCAATATGGTTTCCCAGCACTTCGCTATAAAAAGGTGCGGGCGATTCCGGAGTCGTGGTTTTGCTCGCCATAAGCATCGCCCCGCCGTGCAAACGCGTCAGCAAACCTTCCAACGTCGCCCGATCAATCTCCTGATCCTTGAGTGCGTTCGGATCGACAAAATTCGATTTCAGTGCGCGAATTGTTTCATCGATTTCCGCGGGCGCGAGGGAATCGACCGTCGTTTTTGTCTCAGCCGATGCGCTCGGCTGTGCCGACGGACTCGGTGTTTGCGCAAAAATCGCAGTCGCGATCCCCGCTAGGAGCGTGCCAGCCACAATTGTTTTTGTCTTCATCCGACGGGCGCAGACTCTATGTGTGAGCCGGGCGCAGGGCAATATCGCGCCGGAAATGGCAGCCATCGAAACGAATTTGGTCGATGGCAGCGTAGGCACGTTCGCGTGCTTGTGTGGCCGAGTCACCCAACGCTGTGATCGCCAGCACCCGACCGCCCGATGTCATGGTCTTTCCATTCTGCCGTTTCGTTCCGGCATGAAAAATCTGTACCTCCGGCAAGCGCGCCGCATTTTCCAGTCCCTCGATCGGTTTCCCGGTTTCGTATTTTCCAGGATAGCCGCCGGACGCGAGAATCACCGTCACCGCAATGCGTGGATGGAATTCAATTGCCACATTTTCGAGGCCGCCTTCAATCGTCGCGACCAATAATGGAAGCAGGTCCGATTTCATTCGCGGGAGAATGGCCTGTGTTTCCGGATCGCCGAATCGACAATTGAATTCGAGGACGCGCAACCCGCCATCGGTGATCATGAGTCCCGGGAAAAGAAGCCCGCGAAACATGGTTCCATTTCTCGTTAGCCCATCGAGCAAAGGCTGCATAATCGAGCTGGTAAAACTGCCTTCGCGCTCCGTGTTCCAATTCTCGGCCGGACTAACTGCGCCCATGCCGCCGGTGTTCGGACCTTCGTCGCCATCGAGCGCGCGCTTGTGGTCGCGCGCGGTCGCCAGCATGCGAAAAGATTTTCCGCTGACGAGCGCGTGCACGGAGCATTCGCTTCCGCGCAAACATTCTTCGATGATGATCCGCCGGCCGGCTTCACCGAAAGCGCGCTCTTCCATCATCGAGCGAACTGCCTGGCGCGCATCCGCACGATCGTGCGCCATAATGACGCCTTTGCCAAGGGCTAATCCGTCCGCCTTGATTACGACAGGAAGCGCGACCTCATCACAATAAATCAGCGCCTCCGCGTTAGACGAAAATGTGCGCGCCTGTGCAGTGGGAATTTTTTCCGCGCTCATCAATTCCTTGGCAAAGATCTTCGAAGCTTCTAATCGCGCCGCTTCTTTGGTCGGGCCGAAAACACGCAGCCTTTCCGCCTCGAACAAATCGACAATCCCGGCCGCGAGCGCGTCGTCCGGTCCGATAACGGTGAGATCAATCCGGTTCTCTTTGGCAAAGCGCGCAAGCTTCGGTAGATCGTTTGCGGGGATCGAAATGTTCTCGCCAATTTCTTGCGTGCCGGCATTTCCGGGCGCGCAAAAAATGCGATCGGCCTCAGGCGATTGCGATAGTTTCCACACCAGCGCGTGCTCGCGGCCACCGCTGCCGACGACGAGAATTTTCACAGGAGCGAGCGTGCGTCAGCCCACCGCCAATGGCAAGAATCAGCGCGCACGCAACGCCGGCATTTCCGCCGGTGTAACGTAGATCGTTAGCTGCTCGGTCCGCCGGAGGATGCTCAGCTTGCAGGGGGTGCTGATCCGGTCGCCAACAAGTTTCTTGTGCAAATCGTGCACACTCGCGATCGGTTCGTCGTTGAAGGCGACAATCACATCATCGGGCCGAATGCGGGATTGTTCCGCTGGACTACCTTTTTCAACCGAAACCACCATTGCACCGCTCTCGCTCGTTAGGTGATAAAAGCGCGCCACCCGGCGGTGCAACGGCGTGGTCTGCCCAGCCACACCGATGTAACCACGACGAATCCGTCCCTCCTTGATCAGCCAGCCGGCAATAAATTTGGCGGTATTGCTCGCGATCGCGAAACAGATTCCCTGGGCCGGTCGAATCATCGCGGTGTTGACTCCGATCACTTCGCCCGCCGAATTCGCCAGTGGCCCGCCGGAGTTTCCCGGATTCAACGCGGCGTCGGTTTGGATGATGTTATCGATCAGTCGGCCCGATTGCGCATGCATCGAACGGCCAAGTGCGCTGATCACGCCGGCCGTCACGCTCGCCTGAAAACCGAGGGGATTACCAATGGCGATGGCGATCTGACCGACGCGCAATGTTTCCGAATCGGCCAGCCGCACGTGGGAAAGTTGCGCCGCATCAATGCGAATGACGGCGAGATCGGTGTCCGGATCGTCTCCGACAAGATGGGCGCGAGATTCGCGGCCATCGGAAAGGTTGACCACAATTTCGCTCGCACCATGCACGACGTGGCTGTTGGTCAGAATAAAACCGTCCGGCGCAATGATGAAGCCCGAGCCGCTCCCGCCGCGCGAGCCGTTGGCCCGCGATTCGATGTTCACCACCGAAGGCGCGACCCGGTCTACCGCACTGACGATGGTGCGCGAATATTCGTCGAGCAAAGCCAGATCATCCCGTGGCGGAGCCGACGATGCCGGCGGTTGCCTGCGTCCCGCCATTTCGGACGCCACTAAAATATCAGGGCGACGGTTGCGTTTACCACCAATCATACAATGAATTTAAAATCCGATCGGCCAATCGCAACCGAAGCGCGGTTGACTGGCAACAGGGTCGCGCATCTTTTTGAGGTATTGAAATGGATCAAGTGGTCCACAATCGCATCTTTTTGCTTTCGCCCGCCTACGCAGGTGGCGAACGCGCGCGCATGATTTTTAGCGAGCGCGCGCAGTTCGATCTGGCCCGGCGATTGCGCAGCCGCGAACGTGCGACTTTGGGGGAAGTCTTTGCCTTTCTGAGCGGACTTTATTTTCGCGGCAAACTTGCCTATGCCAATGCCTTCGCCCGCACCGCCGAGGGAATTTGCGGCGTCCTCGTAATTACGCCGACGCGTGGCCTGGTCGATGCGGCGACGAGAGTGAGTTTGCGAGATCTGCGCGAATTTGCCGAAGTCGATATCCATGAAAGCGATCCGCGTTATCGTGAACCGCTCGCACGGGATGCGCAGCGGCTTGCAAAAAAATTGAGCGCGGAATGCGAAGTTGTCCTGCTCGGCAGTATCGCCACCGGCAAGTACGTCGATGTTTTGCTGGAGAATTTTCAACATCGTTTGCGTTTCCCAGCCGATTTTGTCGGACGCGGCGATATGAGTCGCGGCGGACTGCTATTACGTTGTGCGGTAGATAAAACGGAGCTGACTTACATTTCGGTGATGGGCGCTGTCCGCAGCGGCAAGCGCCCACCGAAACTCACGCCGCGGCGCTATTCAAGGGATTTGCCGGTATGATTGTCATCCCGAGCCGCGAAGACGGCGAGGGACCTCACCAATTTCAATTTTGTCACCCAATGTATCGTGCGTGCTCGAATAGCTTCGGTGAGATCCTTCACTTCGTTCAGGACGACCGCGCGTTTGTTGTCACGAGCGCATAATGAACACCACGATGTCAGCCGTGCTCAGGCCTCCGCTGCTGCCAATGGAAGCAAAGTCAGTCGATGAAATTCCGACCGGCCCGGGTTGGCAATATGAACCGAAATGGGATGGCTTCCGCTGCCTCGCTTTTCGGCGTGGCAACGACATTTATCTGCAATCGAAATCTGGCCAGCCGCTCGCTCGCTATTTCCCGGACATCGTTGTCGCGCTTTCGCAATTGGTCGCGAAAAAATTTGTCCTCGACGGCGAACTTGTCGTTGATGTGGGTGGCCGTTTTTCCTTCGACGAATTGCAGCTGCGCCTCCATCCCGCTGCCAGTCGGGTGCAAAAATTGGCGGCGGCCCATCCTGCAACCTTCATCGTTTTTGACCTGCTCGAGTCCGATGCTGGCAAATCGCTTCTGAAAGTCCCGCTGAGTGAGCGGCGGATTGCGCTGGAGAAATTCGCCACGAAAAATCTGAAATCAGCCAAGGCTATCAACCTTTCGCCGGCAACCACTTCATTGGCGCAGGCGAAGAAATGGTTCGAGAAAGCCGGTGGCAATCTCGACGGCATCATCGCCAAACATCTCCATTTCCCTTACGCCTCGGAAGAACGCACCGGGATGGCGAAAGTGAAAAACATCCGCACCGCCGATTGCGTGGTCGGCGGGTTTCGCTACGCCAGCGGATCTAAATTGATCGGATCGCTTTTGCTCGGTCTTTACGATGATGCCGGCCTGTTACATCATGTCGGATTCACTTCCGCTTTTAAGACCACTGACAAGCGCGCTTTGACGAAAAAATTCGAAGCATTGCGCAAACCACCGGGTTTTACCGGAAACGCTCCCGGCGGTCCGAGTCGCTGGAGCACCGAGCGTAGCGGCGAATGGGAGCCGGTCGATCCGAAAGTCGTGGTGGAAGTAACCTACGATCATTTCACGGGCGACCGTTTTCGTCACGGCACAAAAATCGTGAGATGGCGAAAAGACAAAGCGCCAAAGCAATGCACGCTCGATCAAGTCGCGCACCAAGAAGGGCGCGCGATTGCATTGCTTTAGTCGCCATCACCTTCCTTTGTCATCCCGAGCGAAGTCGAGGGATCTCTAACTATCTCAGCTCCCAAGGCATGAGCTAGAGATGTCTCGACTGCGCTCGACATGACAAGGTTCATGAGGACAATGCGCAGCGGCAATGTACGCTTGACCAAGTCGCGCACCGCGAAGGGCGACCGATTGCTTTTGTGACCCTATTTCGAATTCAATGCAAAATTGATGTTCACATCGTAGTGACCGCTGCTTCCGATTCCGGCCGGCAGCGCATCGACCCGCGTCACTTTTTTTCCAACGGCTTCGACCGTCTCATCGACCACGACATTCCCGGAAGACCGCACAATTTTGAAATCGGAGATGCGGCCATCCTTTTCGATTCGAATTTTTGCCAATGCCGAAAGCTTTGCCCCGCTCGCGACCACAGTGGTTGGCTGAGCCCACTCGCGATAAAAGCGATCGTGCAACATGTTGCCGTACCAACTGGCGTTCGGCGGACTCGCATTGCCGCCCGCTACTCCGCTGTTGTTCACACTCCCTGCCTTAGTCGTTTTCTCGCCCGATTTCTTTTCAGACTTTGCAGAGGCGGTTTTGTCTTTCTTATCCGATGTTTTCTTTGCTGTTTCTTTTTCCTTCGCTGGCGTCGTTTCCGCGTGTGATTTCCTTTTTTCCGGGCTAGCGCTCGGTTTCGGTGAGGCTTTTTTCCTGGGGCTAGGTTTGGGAGAAGGTTTTGGCGAAGCCTTCGCGACCGCGCTCGGCGACGGAGTCGGGTGTGGAGTTGAGGCCGGAATTTCGATCTGGCTTTTCGCTGGCGCCGAGGCTGGTTGAATTTCTTCCGCAGGAGACGACTTGCTTTCCGGCTCGGGCGTTGGCGTCTCTTCTATTTTCGCAGCGTCAGCGGTGGCGCTCGCCTCGCCGCCAGTATTCAGCCACGTGATCTCCTGCGCGCTGGCGATTTTCGATGCGCCCGCCCATCGCAAAAGTGCGATCAAAGCCACGGTGTGGACGAGGGCGATCAATGTGACGTTTCGCCAGAAACGGGCGTTGAGTCGCATTCCTATTTCGATTCCGTTTTTGTCGCGATACCGACTTTCGTGATCTGTGCGCGTTGCAACGAATCCATCAGCGTTACTAGTTTCTGCACCGGCAATTCACGGTCGGGTCGGATCACGATGGCAACATCGGGGTTCGCACGCTTCAGCGCCAGCAGACGAGCCGCTAGTGAATCGGCGTCAACAATTTCATTGTTCACCCTGATGGTCTCATCACGATCGATCGAGATCGTCTGGACTTGCGCCTTGCTAATTGGCGCATTGGCTGCGCTGCTCGAGGGAATGACAAGGTTCATGCTATTTTCCAGCAGCGGCGTGGTGATCATAAAAATAATGAGCAACACGAAAGCGAGATCGAGTAGGGGCGTGACGTTGATTTCACTCAGGGTGGAAAAATTGCTACGGTTCGAGTAGCGCTTCACCTTTTATCCTCGCCGGGCGAACTCCGATTCGCGCGGGTTGTGCTCGACGTATTTATGCTCGAATTCGGACGCGAGTTCGGCGGCAAAGTTATCCATCTGTACGATCATTCCGCGAATGCTCGTGACCAAAAAATTGTAACCGAACATCGCTGGAATCGCGACGCAGAGTGCGGTCACGGTGGTGATGAGTGCGCCTGAGACGCCGGGCGCCATCGTCGCCAGATTCGGAGAACCAGCCACGGCAACGTCGGTGAAGGTGTCCATCACGCCCCAAACCGTGCCGAGCAAACCGAGAAAAGGGGCGCCACTGACGGCCGTCGCGAGCAGAATCATTTGCGATTCGAGCTCGAGCGCAGTTTCGCCAACAGCGCGTTCCATCGCCGCGCGGACCGCGTTCATTTGCGCTGGGGTAATTTTATCGGCAATGCCGACACGGGCGCGAAAAGTCTCATCTACTTCGGCGGAGCCTAGGAGATGGAACGCGAGCTCCTGACAACCGGCGCGATAAACATTGAAGATAGGTGCGCCGACAAAGCGCGCATTTCGCTCGAACAGGCGCAGTGGCTGTCGATCCTGCCGGAACGCTTCGAGAAAACGCGCCGTCTGTTTTCGGGCGAATTGGATCACGCGCATTTTTGTGATCATAACCGACCAGCTGAAAATCGAGCCGATGGCGAGAGTCAGCAGGACGATCTTCCCCGCGACGGTGGAGTGCTCAAAAGCGAACAGGAGTCCGCCGCTCGCGAGGAATTTCGAGAACAGAATCAGCGACAAGTTGAACTAATTAGTAATGCGTTTTCTGAAAAGCGAAAGGGGCGTTGAACTTAGCAGGGCGGTTGACCGCCCTACCAATCTGTCATCCCGAGCGATAGTCGAGGGATCCCGCCGCGAAAGCTTTAAGGTAACTTCATCGGGATCCCTCGACTTACGCTCGGGATGACGAAGCGCGTTTCGGAAATGTCGGGCGCAATTTTGCGACAACAACAAACGCAATGCCGATCGCGATCAGGAAAAAGGAAAAAAATTGTCCACGGGTGAAGATGCCAATGAGCGGCGCATCCGGTTCGCGGAAATATTCGCAGATGATGCGAAAGATTGCATAAAAAATAAAAAATAATCCGGTGAGCACGCCGTTGGGCTGTTGCATTCGCGTGCGCACGAACCACAAGATCGCGAAAAGGACAACGCCTTCAAAAAACGCCTCATAAAGCTGCGACGGATGACGTGGCGTCAGAATCCGGCGGAGCGCGTCGTTTAATTGCGAATTATGGCGCGCGGTTTGAATGATTTGTTCAGGATCGACCAGGGAGGAATCGATCGTCCGTGCAGCGGCAACGGCGCGATCCTTTACATTTGAATCTTCCAAAAGTTCTTTCGGGAATTGCACTGCCCAAGCGACGTTGGTGACACGGCCATACAGCTCGCCATTAATGAAATTCGCACAGCGCCCAAAGAACAAACCGATTGGCGCAGCGACAACCAACGCGTCACCCAGATTCGTCCAGGGAAGTTTGTGCCTGCGCGCGTAATAAAAACTAAGCGCAAGAATACCAATCATCCCCCCGTGACTGGCCATGCCGCCTTCCCACACCCGCAGGATCGAAAGCGGTTCGTGTAGCATTTCCGGTTTGTAAAACAGGACGTAGCCGATTCGGCCGCCCAGCAACACGCCAAAAAGTGCCGTCCAGGTTATGAAATCGCTAACGTGTTCCGGTGGCAGGTCGCAGTAACCGCGCTTCGAGAGCAGGCGCACGATGAAATAAGCGGAAACAAACGCCAGCACATAGGCAAACCCGTACCAGCGCGGCCCGACATTGTCCCAAAGCCGGAAGATGAAAGGATCGAAATTATCGACGAAATATGCAAGCATCGCGGCGAATCTTCGCCGTCATCCCGAGCGAAGTCGAGGGCCCGTGGCGTCCCCTCTAACCTATATTCGGCGGGATCCTTCGACGACGCTTGGGATGGCAGTGCAAGTCGCAGTCGCAGATTGATCCCGGCGCGGCGACATCGTGAGATTCTTCCATTCCGCGCGCCACCATCGTCGCAGTCCCTGGCCAATTTGTTTGCGCAAACGAAAATCGGGAACGAAGCCATCGTAGAGCTCGCGCCAGCCGGAATTCATTTCGCCGAGACGCCCGGCGGCGGCGCGGCTTTTGGCAAGGGCGACAAGACGCCGCCGATAAAATTTCATCATTGATGCAGCGAGACGCCCCGGCCTGCCCTCAAACGGCAACCGAGCAAACGCACACTCGGGATCACGATAAACCGGACGAACGAGTCCGATATAATAACTGGCGACATCAAGTAACAAGGCAGCCGACATCAAGTCTGCTTCGCCCATAAAAAAATATTTATCCTGATAGAGCGACTCGAACCATTTCCGATAAGTTACCGGGTATTGCGCGTTGTAGTAATCAAGCAACGAGCTCACGTTTTCGCCCGCGAGACTGCGCGCCAGCAAATTGGCGACGTAATAGCTGGTGAAAGAACAAAAATCGAGACCCGGACTGTAAAGTGGATCGATGAAACTGGTCGCGTCACCGACCGCAGCCCAGCCGTTTCCACAAACTTTTTCGCTCCAATATGGCAGCGCGGAGAAAGCGTGGACGTCGCCTTCGATCGCCTGTGCCTCACCGAAAATGACGCGCCCGACGGGATGCGAAATCAAGTGATGGTGCAAACGCTGAGCCAGAGTTTGGCCGGCGGGGAGATCGAAAATCCGGCTATCATAAACGATGCCAGCGCTGACATCGCCGCCACGCAGCGGAATGATCCAGCACCACCAGCCGTAACCCATGAGATGATTGGTGGCCCACTCCCGGCTGGTGCGACACGCGTTCGCCATTTCCGGGAATTTTTCGCGCCATTCATAGCTGTCCCATTCTTTCACGCCGGTAAAACGCGCCCACACCGCATTGATCGGATGCTCGAGATTCGGCCGAAAATGGCCGAGCTTGCGCGCAATCATGGCGGCGCGTCCACTCGCGTCCACGATCCAGTGTGCGCGGATTGTTCGCTGTTCGTCTTGGAAATCGAGCGTGATCACTTGTTCGCCGTCATCGTGTAATTGGAGCGACGTCACCTTGGCGGGCCGCATTAATTCGCAGCCGGCCTTGACCGCTTCCTCGAGCAGATGCGTGTCGAGCGTCGCGCGATCGACTTGAAAACCAGAGAGACGCGCTCCGTAACGCGCGCCAAGCTCGACACAATCGTCAACCGACTGGTCGGGATGCTGCGAAAACCACAAGCGCAATCCTTGTTTCGGCAAGTGATGATGTCCGAGGTGATGAGTCAGCCCGAGAATCCGCGTCATGTAACAACTGCTGACCTCGGTGGTCGATTCGCCTACCTTTCGATCGAACTCGGTCGTCTTCTCGATAACCAGGACTCGGGCGTTCGGACAGCGACGTTTGAGCACCACGGCCGTTGCAGCACCGGAAAAGGCGCCGCCGATGATTGCAACATCGTAATCCATGAAGAAGAAAATGATGCAGGCGATCGCCGTGAAAGGCAATTCTCCGCGGATCCGACGACATAAAGCGATTCAACGTATACCTCCGTCATCCTGAGCGGAGTCGTAGGATCCCGGTGCGAAGGCCTTAAAGGTAACTTCACGGGATCCATCGACTATTGCTCGGGATGACGAGACAAAGTTACCTTTAAGCTTGCGCCACAGGATTCCTCAGCTTCGCTCGGAATGACGGGACGATGATCTTCACCAATTGCCGAGTAATCCTGGCAGACGCGATCCGCGACAACCTCGATGTTGTCGTGCGCGGTGGGAAGATTGCGGACATGTGCACGCCAGCATCGCAATCAGACGATACGATCGATCTTGGCGGAAATTTTCTCGCTCCGGGCTTTGTCGATCTGCACGTGCACGGTGGCAATGGCCATGATGCGATGGAGGCAAACGCAGACGCATTTCGCGCTATCTGCGATTATCACGCGAGTGGCGGCACCACATCGCTCTTACTAACGACGGCGACTGCGTCCTTCCCGGAAATCCTGCTTGCCCTTACGCAGATCGGAAAACTGGAGATTCCTCAGATCGCGGGCGCACACGTCGAAGGGCCATTCATCTCTCGGGATCAGGCTGGCGCGCAGAATCCCGAATTCATTTGTGAGGCCTCCCCAGAATTGATTGACTGCCTGCTTGAACATCGCGACGTAATCAAGCGCATCACCATCGCACCGGAAACAAAAGGAGCGCTGGCAGCGGTCAAAGAATTTTCTGCCGCCGAAATTGTCGTCAGCGGTGGCCATTCCAATGCCTGGGAAGAAGATGCCCGTGCCGCTTTGGAGAATGGAATGCGGAGCGTGACACACACTTTCAATTGCATGTCGTCGGCGCGACGACGTGGAACAAAACGGGTCGCTGGTCTGCTCGAATTTGCGCTGAGCGAGCCGAAGATTTGCTGCGAATTGATTGCGGAGGAACACCACGTTTCTCCCGCGCTGATGAAGCTGGCCTATTGCGTGAAAGGCGTGGCCGGAATCTCCCTCGTGACCGATGCAACTGCCGGCGCTGGCCTGGCCGAAGAAACGACCTTCCAGCTTGCTGGTAAAGAATGTATCGTGAAAAACGGAGCCTGTTTTCTTGCCGACACCGGTACCCTTGCCGGAAGCGCATCGCGTTTGATCGATCTGGTGCGAGCGATGATCCGCAGCGCGGAAGTGCCTTTACCTGATGCGATCGCGATGGCGTCACTTAATCCGGCGCGTGAGGCTGGCCTGGCCAACAAAGGTGAAATTGCAATTGGCAAGGACGCCGATCTTGTTGTGCTTTCGCCGGAATTGGAAGTGACGCGGACGTACGTTGCGGGTGCGGAGATTTTCGCTCGCTAGATAACAAGAACCCCGCGCGTCATCCCGAGCGAACGCGAGGAACCTCTCAATTTGTTCATGCCCACACAAGTCTGATGGCGTATGACCAAATGTGAGGTCCCTCGCCGTCTTTTGCGGCTCGGGATGACCGAACGGTAACTTCTCGTTTGGCGCGGGTACGGAAGGATTACAGCTCGAGTAAAAAGTTTGCGATCTCGAGTGATGCAGCCGGCTGGCTGATTTTGGCGATATTCTCCGACCAGTCCTGTAGCAATTTGCCGTCATCGGCAAAGGCGCGGGTAAGAGTCGCGATTACCTCATCGTTGTTTAGCGCGACCGTGCCAGAATTGGTTTGGGTAATGAGTTGCGCATTTCCTTCCTCCTGGCCGGGCACAACTTGATTGATGATCATCGGACAAGCGGCCGCGATTGCTTCCTGGACCGTTGCGCCACCGGCCTTGCTAACGAGAACATGATGCGACGCGAGCAACTGCGGCAATTCCGTTGTCCAGCCGATAATCATAAATTTTTGCGCAGTGACTTCACGAATCGATTCAACTGAACGCTGTACCTTTTCGTCGCGACCAACCGTGACGGTGAGCTCAGTATTCGGAATTCTTGCCAGCCAGCGGGCAAGGTCGGAGGCGGAACTTTGGCCGGCGTTTATCATCTGCAAAATCCGCCACGGCGGGCCGGATGGGCGAATTTGCTGCCCGGCGAGCGCGGCAAAACGCGGGCTGACGGGAAATCCGAAGACACGGATCAACCCCCGATCGATCCCGACGCTGGCCAGCACCTCGGCGGTTTGCTCATTCGCGAGCAGGAAATAATCGGCCGAACAACGATACCAGATCGAATTAATCGTGATCGAATCGGTGACGCAGACGACGCGTCTGGGTTTGGAGCCGTTGGCCGACCCATAAAGCTCATCGAGCAAATGGGGATACGGCGGATAAACCGAAACGATGACATCGGGCCGATCGCGCTCGATGATTTCCGATAGTCGCTTGCGGACGCGGGAGAACCAGCGCACCCCACTGGGAAAATCCGGACGCCGATCGATCCAGGAATAAATGGCCGACCAGGCGCGCGGCGCGCGATTGATCCCGAAAAGATAAGCCCGCCGCGCGATCTCGTTTACGCGGCCAAACGTTTCCGCAAAGAGATCGCGACATTCGACGGCTGCGTTGGGCGCGATTTGTCCGAGAGCGTCGCGAATTCCGCGGGCCGCGCTGTTATGCCCTTCGCCAAAGCTGGCGGTAAGAATGAGAATTTTTTTCACGACGGAAACGGCGCGGGGAGTTTAATGGATAATTGCGCAGGGCAAAGTACACTTGGGCGCGATGAAAATGTTGCGGCTGGTTGGGCGCACCGCGCGGCGGATGGTTTGGGAGACGGCGATGGACAACACCACCGGTCTGGCTGCGCAAATGGCCTATCAACTTCTTTTCACTCTTGCGCCCGGCCTTCTCTTTCTCTGGCATTTGCTCGGCTTGTTCGGGACCGACCCCGCCAAACTGCATCGCATGTTTGTCATCCTGAAAGAATTTCTGCCGCCGGATCCGAAGGTGCAGGACATTCTTGATTCTGCGCTCGCCAGCGTGGTGGTCACTGGCGCCAGCGGTTGGATTGCGAACGTGGGAATCATTGCCGGGATTTATCTCGGCACCATGTTTATCAGCACAGTCTCGCGCGCCCTCAGTCATACTCACGGCGTGGTCGAAGACCGGCACTGGTGGTCGAAATACATCATCTCTTTTTTCCTGCTTTTTTGGTTCGGCCTCACCATTCTGGTTTGCTTTAACGCGGTCGTTTTTGGTGAAACGCTGGCCGGGATCGCAGAAGTAAATTTGCAGCTAAAGATTCCGCTTCAGGAGTGGGTCGCAGCCCTGAATCTGCCCCTTACTGCCATCGCCCTCATTATTCTTGCCCTCGGCCTCTACCTGCTGACTCCGGAAAATTATCTCACCATCCGCCAGGCCTTGCCCGGCGCGATCTTATTCGCAGTTGGCTGGCTGGCAGTAACGAAACTGTTCCAACTTTATGTCGCGAAATATGATCGCTACAACCCAACCTATCACGCCCTCGCCTCCATCATCATTTTGCTGACCTGGATGTATCTGACCTGTTTGCTGTTGTTACTCGGCGGAAAACTGAATGCGATTCTGCGCCGCGAACACGAGCGCGAGTTGCAAAATTCCGCTCCTATACCTCAGCCTGCCTGAGACTTCTTCTGTGACGTGTGCACCGGTGAGTCGTTTTTGTTTATTGTTGCTGATTGCATGCGCTCTCAGCGGAGTGCCCGCCTACCCGCAGGTTTCGTCTGAGGAAACTTCTCAAAGCGTCGCGAAAGCTTCGCCGAGCCCGGCCAAATCACCAACGCCGAAGCCAAAAGCGTCGCCGAAGAAAAAAAAAGCGACTGCTAAAAAAACACCGACGCCATCAAAGAAAAAGAAGAAGGCGAAGACGTCGCCGAGCCCGTCGCCAAAAAAGAAAAAGAAAGGGTCGCCGACTGCGTCACCGACAAAATCGTCGTCGCCAACCCCTGTTCCGCCAACGGAGGAGGCGGCAGCGCCGCCCCCGACCCCAATGTCTTCTCCCACTCCGGTTGCTACAGCTCGGCCAACGATTGCGAGCGGCACGATTCCACAGGTCGAAGTTGAGAAGTCAGGATTTGTTGGCGATCAGGGTTACGAACCGCCGCCAAGTCCGACCCCGCGTCGCGGCTGGTGGGTCTGGTCGCGTCCGGAAGTCAGTTATCATTATCTTTCGCGGTCGGTCCGAAGCGAAATCGATCGCGCGCCGGTGATGCGCCGTCGCTGGCAATTCATCGTTGTGCACAACAGCGGCACACGACAGGGCAGCGCCCGGATTTTCGATTATTATCATCGGCACGTGCGCCGAATGCGCAATGGGCTGGCCTATCATTTCGTCATCGGAAACGGCACCTCGACCGGTGATGGCCAAATCGAAATAGGCGATCGCTGGCGGCGGCAGATCAACGGTGGACACGTGCACAGCGATTATTTGAACAACATTGCGCTCGGGATTTGCCTGGTGGGCGATTTCAATCGCGATCAGCCAACGCGCCGCCAGCTCGAAGCCTGCGAAGAGCTGATCAATTATTTGCGAAAGCGCTGCGGGAAGGTTGATGCGCATTACGCAGTCGTGCGCCCCCATCGCGAAGTGAATCCGCCGCAATGGGCGACTGATTGTCCCGGCAACGCCTTTCCATATTCCTGGTTTCGGAGATTTCAGGAGTAACCCTCCGTCCGGGCTTGTAGGGCAAGCGTTCCCGCTTGCCGTGGCAGGCAGGAATGCCTGCCCTGCAATTGCGTTGGTAGGACGGGCTTACACTTTTGATTGTCAGCGCGGTCGAGGAGCGGCACCTTGTGGGTATGGGAGATCAAGCGACGATCAAGATCGAATCCGCTACGCAGTTGGCAGTGTTCCTCAGCAACCGGCCCGGCGCGCTGGCGCGTGTATGTGAAGAATTAGCCGGCGCGGAAATTAATATCCACGCGCTATCCACTTCCGACACCGCCGATCATTCGGTCGTGCGAATGGTGTTAAGCGATCCGACCAAGGCCCTCATGCTTTTGGGCGAACGTGGCGTGCTCGCGCTGGAGACGGAAGTGTTAATGATCGAGACGGAAAACCATCCGGGCGTGCTAGGGCAAATCGCGCACCGTCTCGCCGCCGCGGAGGTGAATATCGAATACGCTTACATGGCCGCGACACTAAACTCGACCAAAGGCTTGATGATCCTGCGCCCGGATGACGTTGAGAAAGCGCAACAGGTCCTGCGCGATTTATGATCGGTGTTGTTATCGGCGCACGTAAATCGCAATCGCCTGCACGCGGCGATTGATTAACGGCCCACCAACGCTCCCCCCGCCGCCGTAGAAATTATGGCGGCCGCCGCCGAACCCTCCGACGCCTACCGAAAGTCCGCCAACCGGCTGATCGTACACTTGCTGCAAGAGGACACCATTGGCCCCAAGCGCGGCGGCTTCTCGGCGCAGATCGGCAATCGCGTCATCGAGCGAGTCGCGATCGGGAAAAAGCCATGTGGTGCCGGCGGACGAGTTGATGAGAGCGATTTCTTCGTAACGGCGCGGTGGGGCCTCGTAAATTCGAACCGCGGCCGGGCTAATGGCCGGGCGTGCCGGACCAATCATAGTGACGTTTGTACCGCAAGCCGAAATAAATGACGCGACCAAGATTGCGGCTCCTGAGTGTAAAAGGTGTTTCATCGCAGTAGTAATTCGAAATGCGAGGCCCAGTCGCGCGCCAACGCATTACTCGTCATCCCGAGCGTAAGTCGAGGGATCCCGCCATGAAACCTTTCAGGTAACGGCAACGGGATCCCTCGACTATCGCTCGGGATGACCAAAGTGTATTTCCATTCCGTCCGTTGCGCATCGCATTTGCTTGGTGAATAGGAACGCTTCGCCATTATGACGCCAATCAAGACCTGGCTCGGATATCCATATCCCCTTGGCGCAACTTGGCTGGGCAATGGCGTCAACTTCGCCCTCTTCTCCGAACATGCTACTTCAGTCGACCTCTGTCTTTTCGATAGCATCGAAGCGCCCGAGGAAAACGTCCGCATTCCGGTCACGGAACATACCGACCAGGTCTGGCACGTTTTCCTGCCCGAAGCGCAACCAGGACAAATTTACGGCTATCGCGTTTCCGGTCCTTACGAACCGGAAATCGGAATGCGCTTCAACAGTTCCAAGCTGCTTCTTGATCCCTACGCCAAGGCGATCGCGGGCCGGGTGGAATGGGGCGACGAAATGTATGGCTACGTCGTCGGCGGCGAGAAGGAGGATTTGACCCGCGATTTTCGCGATGACGCCTGGGGCATGCCGAAAGCGGTGGTGATTGACAATGCATTCAACTGGGATGGCGATCGCAAAATCGGGCGGCCGTTGGCGGAATCCATCATCTACGAAGTGCACGTCAAAGGTTTCACCAAATTATGTCCGAGCGTTCCGCCGGAATTGCGCGGCACCTACGCCGGGCTCGGTAGCACTTGGGCAATTGATTACTTCAAACGTCTGGGCGTGACCGCGGTCGAGCTACTGCCAGTGCACGCGCACGTTGATGACAAGGCTCTGGTCGATCGGGGGCTTACCAACTACTGGGGCTACAACACCATTGCTTTCTTCGCCCCGGAAGCGAAATACTCCAGCAGCGGCGATCGCGGCGGGCAGGTAAACGAATTCAAAACCATGGTGCGCAATCTGCACGCGGCCGGAATCGAAGTTATTCTCGACGTCGTTTACAATCATACCGCCGAAGGCAATCATCTCGGGCCAACCCTGGCTTTTCGCGGGATCGATAACATTGCCTCCTATCGATTACAGACGGAAAAACCGCGCTTCTATCTCGATTTCACCGGCACTGGCAACACCTTTAACCTCCTGCACCCCCGGACGCTCCAGTTGGTGATGGACAGTTTGCGCTATTGGGTCCTCGAGATGCACGTCGATGGTTTCCGCTTCGATCTCGCCAGCACCCTGGCGCGCGACGCCAATGGCGTGAACAAGCTGCACGCTTTCTTCGAGATCATTCACCAGGACCCGGTGCTTTCGCAGGTAAAACTAATCGCGGAACCGTGGGATGTCGGCGAAGGGGGGTATCAGGTCGGGAATTTTCCGGTCTTATGGGCGGAATGGAACGGGAAATATCGCGATGCCATGCGCAGTTTTTGGAAGGGCGACGAGGGGAAGATTGGCGAAGTGGCGTATCGTCTGACGGGCAGCCCCGATCTTTACCAGCACGACGGCAAGCGACCATATGCAAGTATCAATTTTGTCACTTCCCACGACGGATTCACTCTCGCAGATCTCGTTAGCTACAATGAGAAACACAACGAAGCCAACGGAGAGAAGAACCACGATGGGGACAACAATAACTTATCGTGGAACCACGGCGTGGAAGGTCCGACCGACGAGGCGGAAATCAACACTCTGCGCGAAAGACAGCGCCGTAATTTCCTAACCACGCTTTTTATCTCACAAGGCGTGCCAATGGTGCTCGGCGGCGACGAATTCAGCCGGACCCAAAACGGTAATAATAATGCCTATTGCCAGGACAACAAGCTCAGCTGGCTCCATTGGGAAGAATGGGATCAAAAGCAAAATACGCTTTTCGAGTTTACCCGGCGGCTGATTCAGCTTCGGCGTGAGCATCCGGTTTTTCGCCGCCCGAAATTTTTCCAAGGCCGGCGCATTCGCGGAAGCGAGATCAAGGACGTAATGTGGTTCAATCCCGGAGGCAACGAAATGAGCGAGGAAGATTGGAGTTTACCGTTCGCGCGTTGCCTCGGAATGATGCTGAGCGGCGACACCATCGACGTCTTGAATTTTCAAGGTGATCCAATTCGCGACGATACTTTTTTATTTGTGATCAACGCCCATTATGAAACGATTTCGTTTCTCCTCCCCGGCCAGGAACACATTGAATGGCAACTGCTCATCGACACGGCGACTGAGTCCGGTTTTCTGGCCGAGCCAAAAAGTTTTGCCTCGGGCGATGAGCTGCCGGTGATCGATCGCGGCGCCTGTCTGCTCAAGTTAAGCGTCGGGGCACAGGCGCAAGCGCGCCAGGAATCATTCCGCAAACGCCATTTCGATTTTCCGCATGGCGCTCCCCAGCCGTCGCCAGAAAAAAAGAATAGCCGTGACCAGTGACTGGCAAACGAACTAGATTGCGGGGAAGTCGCGTCCGCGCATTGTGATGGCATGACACCGACCTCGCTCATTGTCGTGGCCGATCGGGGAAGCTTGAAAGCTTACCGGGTGAACGAAACCCCGACGCGCGGGCCCAGTTTAAAGCTGGTGCAGGCCTTCGATGTCACCGATGCGCATGGCAAACTGGTCGATAAAGTGACCGATTTAGCCGGGCGCTACGCGGCGAGCGATGGGGCAGGAATGCATCAGGCATCGATCGCGGAAACCAAATTGGAAACCGAAACGGAGCGCCGGATCAACAAGCAGTTGGCCGATCAAATTACGCAAATCGCGAAGTCCAACGGAGTGGAAGGCTGGTCTTTCGCCGCACCCGCCTCGTGCCATAACGCGATCATTGAATTGCTTGCGTCCGATGTCCGTAATCGCATTGTCGAATTCGTGAAATCCGATCTGGTGAAAGTGGAGCCGGCGAAGTTAGCTTCCCATTTTCGCTCATTGCGGCCAATCTAGGGGGAACATGGGCACAGCCGAATCGCATGAGAGTGCTTGGCGTTGGCGGCCCGAACGCATTATAATGAAGGTGCTATGCAATTGCCAGTAAACATCACTTATCGCGGCCTGAAGAAATCCCTGGGAATCGAACAGATGGTTTTGGAGAAAGCGACGCGGCTGGACAAATTCTGTGATCACATCAGCCGGTGCGATGTTGCCATTGAGCAACCGAATCACGCCCACAAAAAGGGAAACCAATACCGGGTCCGGATTGATGTTACCGTCCCGCCTGGTCACGAGCTGGTGGCGGAGGAAAAACAGATTGATAACGGAACGCACGATCCACTGGCGAAAGT